>Ga0126312_10003338_pt1 | contig 10825 bp, 11 predicted proteins | sample Plot104A_FD_92537 | JGI IMG/M metagenome (GOLD analysis project Ga0126312, IMG submission 92537) | Serpentine soil microbial communities from UC McLaughlin Reserve, CA, USA - Plot104A | ecosystem: Environmental > Terrestrial > Soil > Grasslands | place: USA: UC McLaughlin Reserve, Lake County... | reverse complement strand
GTGCTCGCCTCGCGCGCGGGGTCGGCGGCGTGGTAGGGGACCTTCGTCCACTTGCCGTCGGCTCGACGTGGCGCCACAGGACCCACCGCGCGCGGTCGCGTAGCTCGGCAGGGATGATCGCCGCGGCGTTCACGACGACCTCGACCGTGTTGTGCGCATAGCGAACCTCCAGAACCGGGGCAGCTTCGCTCCGGCGGCGCGGGCATACGGTTCGCTCAAGCCCGTTTCGGGCTGCCTCGGTTCTTTGCCGCCGAAGCTGCTGAAAGTTCTAGCAGGTCGTGCCGCGGAACTCTCGCGGAGTCCTCACACGGGGACTCACAAAGACAGCATTGGGGACGCTTTCGGGACACGCTGGGGACATGCTCTGAAACGCACAAGGCCCGAAGCGTGGGTTGTGTAGGGCTTTTGAAGCGCCCCCGGCAGGATTCGAACCTGCGACCTAGGGATTAGAAGTCCCTCGCTCTGATCCGCTGAGCTACGGGGGCGCGGGCCGGCCCGGCCGCCGGTTCCGCTCGGGCGGGGCGGCGGACGCCGACCTCACGATCCTACTTCGGCACCCGGGCGGCGGGCGCACACTGCCCGGCGCCTCGTGCTGCCTCACCCGAGCCGCCGGACTCCGACCGCGAGCGCCCGCGTGACGTCGTATATGACCCGCGAGCGGTCGTTGGGCGGCATGAAGTTGAACTCGCCGAAACCGGCGACCCCCATGCGCGCGCGGGCGCGGATGTAATACCGCCCGCCAGCGGTTGACCCAGTCGCGCGTGCGGCGGTCGACGTTGCCTCCGAGGCTGCGGGTCACGATGTAGCCGGGCGTCATCCCTACGAGGTAGCGGCGCGACAGGGCCGCGCGGTCGCCGCCGCCGCGGGCGAGTGCGCGCTGACCGGCGGCCAGGTCGTAGGCGACGCTCGCCGCGCGTCCGCGGAAGAACGGGTACTCCTGGCCGACGAGCCGGATGCTCGCCAGGTTGAGCTCGCGCCAGAAGCGAGCTCGCTCGCTCGAGAGGCGCTTGCGCGCGACCGGGAAGGCGCCCTGCGAGAAGTGAACGAGTCCGCGCGTCTCCTCGTCGCCGAGCGACGGGCGGCCCCGGCGCAGGCCGTATACGATTCCGCGCGCGAACTCGCGCCAGGCGCGTCCGCTCCGCCCGGCGACCTCGGTCCGAACCTCGTCGAACTGCCAGCCCATGATCCGCTCGCCCTTCTGGACCCGGGCGCGGAAGCGGTCACGGAAGCGCCGCCCGAGCTCCCTTCCCCAGTGGATGCGCCGGCTCGACGATGAGGCGAGGACACCGCGCGTCGAGGGCATGGACCCGGTGAGCCGCCCGTCGCCCGACGCGGCAAGCTTCTCGGCCTCGCGCTCGCTCACCCGGCGGCGGTCCCACAGCATGCTCTCGGCGATCTGGAGGATCGGCATGTAGCGGTAGCGGTCGCCCGCGATCTCGGGCGGCGAGGGGTCGGTGGCGATCGACGCCGCGCCGTACCGCGGCTGCGCCGAGTAGTTGCCGAAGTAGACCGGCGCGCGCGACGGGAACCCGGCGGCGTCGAGCGCGTCGACGATCGTCGGCAGGCGGTCGGAGGGGTAGTAGGCGACGAGCGCCGACGGCCGCGCGCTGTAGGCGCCGGCGACCGCCGGGAGGAGGGCGAACAGGAGCGCGGCGGCGAGGAGCGCGGCGAGGAGCACAGCGCTCCTCCCGGTGACGCCTCGACGGGGCCCCACACGCGCTTCGGTCCCCTCCGCTCGCTTCCATCCGATGTCCCCCTGCCTTTGAAGTTCCGCCGATCGGGGCGGGCGGATTCGAACCGCCGACCTCGTGCTCCCAAAGCACGCGCGCTACCAGGCTGCGCCACGCCCCGACGCGGCGCTCAGTGTAGGCCGCGGCGCGGCCCGGCAGGTAGGGTGCGCTCGCCGGTGGCCGACGTCAAGCCGATCCGCACCCTCCGCTACGACCTCCGCACGGTCGGCTCGCTCGACGCCGTGATCGCCCCGCCCTACGACGTGGTCGACGCCGAGCGGCGCGCCGCGCTCGTCGCGCGCAGCCCGTTCAACGTCGTCGAGATCGACCTTCCCGAGCCGGCGGGCGGGGAGGATCCGTATCTGCACGCGTCGACCACTCTCGAGGCGTGGATCCAGCAGGGCGTGCTCGTGCGCGAGAGCGAGCCCGCCATGTGGGCGCTCGCCCAGGACTTCACCGCGCCCGACGGCTCGCGCCGGACGCGCCGCGGCTTCTTCGCGCGCGTCCGCGTGGAGGACTACGGGCCCGGCCGGATCCGCCCGCACGAGCGGACGCAGCCCGGCCCGAAGGAGGACCGCCTGCGCCTGACCCACGCGACGCGCGCCAACCTCTCGGCGATCTTCAGCCTGTTCGAAGATCCCGCCGGTCAGGCGCGGTCGGCGCTCGAGCCGGCCACCGCGGGCGAGCCGTTCGCCGCGGCGACCGACGACGAGGGCGTCGAGAACCGGCTGTGGCGGGTCGCCGAGCCCGAGGCCATCGAGGCGATCGAGCGTGCGCTCGCCGAGCGCGAACTGCTGATCGCCGACGGCCACCATCGCTACGAGACGGGGCGCATCTACGCCCGGGAGATCGGGGGCGAGGGCGAGCACTCCTATGTGCTCATGTTCCTGTGCCCGATGTCCGACCCGGGGCTCGCGGTCTTCCCGACCCATCGCCTGCTCACCGGCCTCGACGAGCCCAAGCAGCAGGCGATCCGCGAGGTGGCGATGCGCGACTTCGAGGTCGAGCAGCTCGACCGCGAGCAGGTCGAGCCGCCCCCCGGCACCGAGCGCGTGGCCTTCGGCTACATGGACTCGTTCCATCGACAGCCGTACCGGCTGACCCTCAAGGACCAAGCGATCGTCGCGAACGCCCTGCCCGAGCGCTCCGACGCGTATCGCGCGCTCGACACGGCCGTGCTCGAGGCGCTCGTCCTGCGGGACGCGCTCGGGTTGAGCGACGACGACATCGCCGCACAGCGCGGCGTCAGCTACGCGAAGAGCACCGGCGCGGCGCTCGCGGCCGTCGAGTCCGGAGCGGTCGACGCCGCCTTCTTCATGCGCGCCACCCCGATCGAGCAGGTACGGGCGGTGGCCGCCGCCGGCGAGTCGATGCCGCCCAAGTCGACGTTCTTCTACCCGAAGGTCCCGACCGGCCTCGTCTTCAGCCTGCTCGAGTGAGCAGGCGCGACCGCGGCGGCAGCCGCGACGACCGCGTCCGGCGGCCCGAGCGGCGTAGACCGCATCGCCGTGGCGACCGGGGGCTTACCGCGACTAGGATCTGCCCGGTGGTCAAGATCTACACGCGCGGCGGCGACGACGGCACGACCGGCCTGTGGTACGGCGGGCGGGTCGAGAAGTCGAGCGCTCGCCCCGAAGCCTACGGGTCGATCGACGAGGCGGGCGCCGCGCTCGGCATGTGCCGGGCGGCGGCCGCCGACACCCCGGAGCTCTACGACGACCTGCTGCGACTCCAGGGAGAGCTGTTCGTCGCGGGTGCCCAGCTCGCCACCGCGCCCGAGGCGGCCGGGCGACTCGAGGCGGGCGTCTCGCGCGTGACCGAGGACATGGTCGAGCGCCTCGAGCACGACATCGACCGCTACATGGCGCGCGTCGAGCTTCCGCCCAAGTTCGTGATCCCCGGGGGGAGCGAGCTGTCGGCCCGGCTCGACGTAGCCCGCACCGCGATCCGGCGCGCCGAGCGCCGCGTCGTCGCGCTCAAGCTCGCGGGCGAACTCGAGGACGACACGGTGGTGCGCTTCCTCAACCGCGCCTCCGACTTCCTGTTCGCCACCGCCCGCTACGCGGACGAGCCCGAGCCGGCGCTGTTCGAGGGCCGCGCATGAGGCCGTTCTCGCGCGAGAAGGACGAGCGCGAGCGCCGCATGAAGGCGATCTCGCGTCGCCACGACGGTGCGGTGCACAACGACATCGAGATTCGTCGCCACCACCTGGTGGCCGACGAGCCAACCGACGGCGGCGGCGGGGACGAGGGGCCGAGCCCGCTCGAGATGCTGGCGGCGAGCCTCGCCTCGTGCACGGCGATCACCATGCAGATGTACGCCGAGCAGAAGGGGTGGGACATCGGAGAGGTCTCGGTCGGCGTCGACTACCAGCCGGCCCAAAAGGGGGCCCCGACCCGCTTCGAGCTAGTGGTCGAGCTGCCCAAGGAGCTTCCCGAGGAACAGCGCACGCGCCTGATGCAGATCGCGGCCAAGTGCCCGGTGCACCGCACGCTCGAGGGCGAGGTCATGTTCGAGGAGCGGCTCGAGGTCGTGTAGCACCGTCCCGCGCCCGCCTGGGGCGGGACTCGCGCGCAGCGCGCAGACTACGGGACGCCCTGCGGCCCTAACTCGATTCCGCGTCCCGAGTCGCTTCGGCCTGCTTCGGGCGACCTTGGGCTCCGAGCCGATAATACGGCGATGGTCAGCGCCCCCCGACTGCGCGAGCTCCTGCTCACGGCCGAGGAGGCCGCGCAGTTCGATGCCCCGGGCACCATCGATGCCGCCGTCCTCATCCCGCTGTTCATCCGGGACGGCGAGCTCTACTCGGTGTTCACCGAGCGCCGCGGCGACCTCAGGCGCCACGCTGGCGAGATCTCGTTCCCCGGCGGTCGCCAGGACCGGCCCGGCGAAGACCTGCGCGAGACTGCGCTCCGAGAGGCCGAGGAGGAGATCGGCCTCGCGCGCGAGGCCGTCGAGCTGGTGGGGGCCCTCCCGCCGACCGGCACCTTCGTAACGAGCTACCGGGTCTACCCGTTCGTCGGCGTCATCGACCCGGGCCAAAGCTGGACGCCGCAGCCGAGCGAGGTCGAGGCGGTGCTCGAGCTCTCCCTGGCCGCGCTCGCCCGCGGGCACAAGGCGAGGCGGCTCCTGCGAAAAGGCGTCCCGATAAAGACGCCGACCTACAGGGTGGACGGCCACTTCGTGTGGGGAGCGACCGCGCGCATTGTGCACGAGCTCCTGAGGCGACTCGAGGCCGTGCTCGGCTAGACCTCGCCGAATTGCTGCTCGGACCCCCGCCATCCCGTCCTGGCCGCCCCGCGTAGACTGCCTGCAGCGATGGTTGAGCTTCCGGTTCCGGCGCATTTCGAGCCGAGCCGCGTAGGCGAGGTCTGGCGGGTCCGGTACGAGGAGCGCGCCCGCGAGGCAGCGGCGTGGGCCGAGGAGCACGACGTGGCGCCCGCAAGCGAGGACTCCGCTCGTGTCTGCCTACTCGCCGTTGACGTCCAGAACACATTCTGCATACCCGACTTCGAGCTCTTCGTCGCTGGGCGCTCGGGCACGGGAGCGGTGGACGACAACCGGCGTCTGTGCGAATTCGTCTACCGCAACCTCGGGACGATTACGCAGACCCTCCCGAGCCTCGACACCCACTATGCGATGCAGGTATTCCATGCGATCTGGCTCGTCGACGAAGAGGGGAACCACCCTCCGCCGTACACGCTCGTGTCGGCGGACGATGTCGAGCATGGCCGGTGGCGGATGAACACGGCGGTTGCCGAGGCACTCGGAATCGACCCTGGCTACGCACAGCGCCACGTCGCCCACTACACGCGGCAGCTCGCCGAGGGCGACAAGTACGAGCTAACGATCTGGCCCTACCACGCCATGCTCGGCGGCATAGGCCACGCCGTGGTATCGGCAGTCGAGGAAGCGATCTTCTTCCACGCGATGGCCCGGCGTTCCCAACCTGAGTTCCAGGTCAAGGGCAACGACCCGCTTAGCGAGCACTACTCCATATTGGGCCCTGAGGTGACCGAAGGGCCCGACGGCGATCGCCTGGCGGGGCGGAATAGCGAGCTCATCGACAAGCTGCTCACCTTTGATGTCGTAATCGTGGCCGGGCAGGCCAAGAGCCACTGCATGGCGTGGACGATCGACGACCTAATCGAGGACGCCGACGTGCGAGAACATCTCGCCGAGCGCATCTACCTGCTCGAGGACTGTACGTCCCCCGTGGTCGTACCGGGCGTTATCGACTACACGGAGAAGGCGGATGCGGCCTTCAAGCGCTACGCGGCAGCCGGCATGCACGTGGTCCGTTCCAGCGACCCGGTGGAGACCTGGACCGGCTGGGCGGAACGCACGTCCGGTGCAGCAGCTTGAGAAACAGCGGTTGCACCGCCACTTCGTGTGGGCGCCGCACGTCGAGGAGCTCCTCAGCCGGTCCGAACGGTGCTCCCCTGCGGCCGGCCGCCCCCTAGACGTCCCTCTCGATCGGCTAGACGTCCTTCTCGATCGGCACGTCGACGAGGTTCCCCCACTCGGTCCACGACCCGTCGTAGTTCTTGACGGCGTCGTGCCCGAGCAACTCGTGCAGCACGAACCAGGTGTGCGCCGAGCGCTCGCCGATCCGGCAGTAGGCGATCACCTCTTTGCCGTCCGCCACGCCCTTGCTCTTGTAGAGCTCGCGCAGCTCGTCGGCCGACTTGAAGGTGCCGTCCTCGCGCACCGCCTGCGCCCACGGGACCGACGCCGCGCCCGGGATGTGCCCGGCGCGCTGGGCGCCCTCCTGCTCGTAGCCCGCCATCGAGATCAGCTCGCCCGAGTACTCCTGAGGCGAGCGCACGTCGACGAGGCGCGTGTCGGACCCGAGCCTGTCGAGCACCTCCTCGCGGCGCGCACGGATCGTGTGGTCGGGCTCCCGCGCCTCGAAGGTGACCGCCTCGTGCTGCGGCTCGTCCTTGGTGGTCGGCCGGCCCTCCTCGATCCACTTCTCGCGCGGGCCGTTCATGAGCAGCACCTTGTCGTGGCCGTAGTACTTGAGGTACCAGTAGGTATAGGCGGCGAACCAGTTGTTGCGATCGCCGTACAGGACGATCGTGTGGTCGTTCGAGACGCCACGGCTCCCGAACAGCTCGCCGAACTCCTTCGGCCCGAGGAAGTCGCGCTTGGTCTGGTCCTGGAGGTCGCGCTGCCAGTCGAATCCGATCGCCCCCGGGATGTGGGCCTCGCGGTAGAGCGCCGGGTTCTCGTCGACCTCGACGATGCGGATCGAGTCGTCGTTCAGGTGCTCCTGCACCCACTGGGTCTCGACGAGCACTGCCTTGGCGTACTCCGCCACGTCACTTCACCTCCGCTGCTCGGGAAAAGGTCGAAAGTCGATTCGGTTTCCGAAGTTTCTAGCAGGTCGCCGCCGGCGGCCGCTCTACGTCACCCGTCGCAGCGGCGACCGAGGCTCGGCTGCTCGGAGGGCCATCATGCCAGGACGCGCTCGACCGCTGCCCGCATCCCCGCCACCCACGCTCGAGCGTCGCGAGGGTCCTCCTCGACTACCGCGACGGGGAGACGGTTCGTCTCGCCGATTCGCCGCACGGACCTGGCGCCCTCGGCGAGGACGCCCGCGAGCACGGTTCCCGCCGCCTCGTACACGAGGCCGCGTACGTGCGAGTCGACGAGCTTGGCCGCGATCGACGCGAGCCGCGGCCCGTGGAGCGCGGCGACCGCCCCCTCCCCGCCCCTCGCCGTGCCCATCAGCCAGCACATGACGCTCACCCCGGAGAGGTGCGGAAGCAGCGTCTCGAGGCGGTCGGGGTCGGCGACCGCCGCCTCGGCGCCCGCGGCCTCGATCGTTCCGCTGGTGGCCGGGTCGCGCGCGGTGCCGCGCACGGCGTGGCCGTCGCTCGCGAGCGCGGCCGCGAGCTCGCGGCCCCGGCACCCGCAGCCGACGATGAGGACGCGCGCCAAGCGCTCAGCCCGAGTCGGGTAGGCGCGCCTTCCCGGCGCGGTAGCGCTCGGACCGGGCGCGGCGCTCGCGCTCCTCCGCCTCGACCTCCGCGCGCAAGCCCTCCTCGGTGAGCTCGGGGCGGCCGGTGCGCCGCCGTCGCTCGTTCTGGAGCTCGAGCATCTGGTCGATGTCCTCGAGCTCGAGGCGGACCTCGTCCTCGTAGGAGCGGGCGGGTTTCCAGTCGAGCTGCTCCGCCCCCGTCCCGGGGTACCACCGGCCGAGCGCCATGAGCATCCCGACGAGGATCAGGAAGCCGAGCACGACGAGGAGCGCAAACTCCATCCGAGCGCGAGTGTAGGTGACGCGCGCGCCCGCCGCCCCTCGACGCGTGACCGCCTCAGTTGAGCGACGGGTCGGTCGGCATGCGCGCGAGCAGCGCATACTCCGCGCCCTTGCGCGTGAGCGCGTGCGACCACAGGTCCCCGTCGTGGAACGGGTCGGTGGGGTCCGCGGGCTCGACGACCCACGCCTCCTGCTCGAGCTCGCCCTCGAGCTGACCCGCCGCCCAGCCGGCGTGGCCGGCGTAGATCCGCACGCGGCGCACGGGCGGGTCGAGCTCGTTGGGATCGAGCACCCCGAGCCCGCCGACCACGAGCCGTCCCGCATCGTCCGGCCGCTCGAAGTCGCCGAGGGCGATCACCCCGCTCGGGCCGACCGGCCCGCCCGCGTAGACCACGTCGTCGGGCTCCGCGAGCTCCGCGAGCGCGGGCACGGCATCGGCGACGCGGTGCTCCGACGGCCGGTTGAGCACCACGCCCAAAGCGCCCTCCTCACCGTGCTCGACGACGAGCACCACGGCCCGCCGGAAGAAGTCGGTGAGCGCTGGCGAGGCGATCAGGAGCTGGCCGCGCAGCGAGTCGGGCATGTACTTTCCTAGCCTCGTAGAGCGATGATCGACTTCGAGCCCTCCGACGAGCAGCGGCTGATCCGCGACGCCGCCCGCGAGTTCGCCGACCGCGAGATCGTCCCCCGGGCGCGCGCTATGGACCGCGCCGGCGAGCTCGACCCGGAGCTCATCCGGCGCCTCGGCGAGACGGGCTACCTCGGCGCGATCGTGGCCGAGCGCTACGGCGGGCGCGGGCTCGACCACCGCGGCTATGCCCTGATCGTCGAGGAGGTCGGCCGCGGCGACTCCTCGGCACGCACGGTGGTCTCCGTGCAGACCTCGCTCGTGTGCTCCTCGATCGAGCGCTGGGGCAGCGAGGAGCAGAAGCAGAGGTGGCTTCCGCGCCTGTGCGCGGGCGAGGCGCTCGGGTGCTTCGGGCTCACCGAACCCGACACGGGCTCCGACGCCGCGGGACTCTCGACGCGAGCCGAGCGGGCCGGCGGCGGTTGGGTGCTCACGGGGCGCAAGCAGTGGATCTCGCTCGGGACGCGCGCCGAGGTCGCGCTCGTCTTCGCCCAGACCGATCCCTCGCTCGGCCACCGCGGGCTCGCCGCCTTCTTGGTTCCCACCGCGGCCGACGGCTTCGCCGCGACGGCGATCCATGGCAAGCTCGGGCTGCGCGCCGCCGACACCGCCGAGCTGTGGCTCGACGGCGTCGAGGTCGGCGACGACGCCCTGCTGGGCGAGGTCGGCGACGGCTTCAAGGTGGCGATGTCGGCGCTCGACTCCGGGCGCTTCAGCGTCGCCGCCGGATGCGTGGGCATCTGCCAGGGCTGCGTCGACGCGTCGGTCGTCTACGCGACCCAGCGCGAGCAGTTCGACCGCCCGCTCGCGCGCTTCCAGCTCGTGCAGGAGATGATCGCGGACATGGTCGTCGACACCGAGGCCGCCCGCGGCCTGGTGTGGCGCGCGGCGTGGCGCAAGGACCAGGGGCGGCCGAGCACCACCGAAACCTCGATCGCCAAGCTGTTCGCCACCGAGGCGTCCGTGCGCTCGGCGAACGCGGCGATCCAGGTCCACGGCGCTTCCGGGTACGTCGACGACTACCCCGTCGAGCGCTACCTGCGCGACGCGCGCGTGACCACCCTCTACGAGGGCACCTCGCAGATCCAGAAGCTCATCATCGGGCGCGCGGTGACCGGCGTGAACGCGATGACGTGAGCGCGAAGGGACGCGGGGCCGCCACCTCCGCGACCGCGGGCTAGAGCACGAGCACCTGCCGCACCGCCTCCCCGCGTGCGAGCCGGTCGAACGCCTCGTTGAGCTCGTCGAGGCGGACGCGGTGGCTCAGAAGCCGATCCACCGGGAGGCGCCCGGCGCGGTAGAGGTCGACGAACCGCGGCACGTCGCGCGCGGGGATCGACGAGCCGAGATAGGACCCGCGCAGCGTCCGCTCCTCGGTGACGAGGCTGACGGCCGGGATGCTCAGCATGCGCTCGGGGTGCGGGAGCCCGACCGTGACCGTGGCCCCACCCCGGCGCGTCGCGGCATAGGCCTGCGCGAGCACGCGCTCGCTCCCGACGGTCTCGATCGCTTGGTCGGGCCCCCCGGCGGTGGCCTCGCGGACCGCCTCGACGACGTCCTCGTCCGCGGCGATGGCGTGCGTGGCTCCAAGCTCGCGGGCGAGCGTGAGCTTGTCCGGCACGACGTCGACGGCCACGATCTCGCGCGCCCCCGCGGCACGCGCTCCGAGCAGCGCGGCGAGCCCGACCCCGCCGAGTCCGAATACGGCCACGGCGTCGCCGACCTCGACGCGCGCGCTGTTGACGACCGCGCCCACGCCCGTGAGCACCGCGCAGCCGAACAGGGCGGCGACCTCGAACGGGAGGTCGTCGTCGACTCGCACGGCCGAGGCCTCGGAGACGACCGCGTGGTCGGCGAAGCCCGACACGCCGAGGTGGTGGTTGAGCTCGACGCCGTCCGCTCCGTGCAAGCGCCGCCCGCCTGCGAGCAGCTCCCCGGCGAGGTTGGCGGCCGCGCCCCGCTCGCACAGCGCGGCGCGGCCGACGCGGCAAGGCCCGCACGCGCCGCACACCGGCACGAACGACATCACCACGTGGTCGCCGGGCGCGAAGGCGCTCGCGCCGGGTCCCGTCTCGACCACCTCGCCGGCCGCCTCGTGTCCGAGCAGCATGGGCATTTCTTTTTTGCGCGAGCCGGCGATCACCGAGAGGTCGGAGTGGCACAGCCCCGTGGCCCCGACTCGCACGAGCAGCTCGCCCT
>Ga0126312_10003337_pt1 | contig 10826 bp, 7 predicted proteins | sample Plot104A_FD_92537 | JGI IMG/M metagenome (GOLD analysis project Ga0126312, IMG submission 92537) | Serpentine soil microbial communities from UC McLaughlin Reserve, CA, USA - Plot104A | ecosystem: Environmental > Terrestrial > Soil > Grasslands | place: USA: UC McLaughlin Reserve, Lake County... | reverse complement strand
CGCGCCGCGTCATCTTCCCCGACGACGGCGACATCGTCACGGTCACGGCTGACGGCGCGACCTTTGTACGCGCCGACGACGGCGCCGTCGAACACGAGATCCTGGAGCTCGACTGGGACGACGAGGGCGCGGAGAAGGGCGGCTACGAGACGTTCATGCTGAAGGAGATCTACGAGCAGCCGGACGCGATCCGGGAGACGATCGGCGACCGGGTGCGTCACGGCCGCCTCGTGCTCGAGGGTCTCGGCCTCGAAAACGAGGACCTCAAGACACTGCGACGGATAGTGATCCTCGCCTGCGGGACCGCGTACCACGCGGGGGTCGTAGGCCGCTACGTGATCGAGGAGTGGGCTCGGGTGCCGGTCGAGCCGGACATCGCGTCGGAGTGGCTCTATCGCAATCCGGTGATCGGCCCCGACACACTGGTGATCGGGATCTCGCAGTCCGGTGAGACGCGCGACACGGTCCACGCCATGAGGCTCGCCCGCGAGAAGGGCGCCCACACCGCAGCGATCACGAACATGATGGGGTCGCAGATCACCCGCGAGGTCGACTCGACGCTCTTCACTCGCTGTGGCCTCGAGGTCGGCGTTGCTGCGTCGAAGACGTTCACGGCCCAGGTCGCGCTGCTCTACCTGATCGCGCTGAAGATGGCGCAGGTGCGCGAGACGCTTCCGGCCGACGAGATCGAGTTCATCGTCGACGAGGTCTACGAGCTGCCCGCGAGGATGCAGCAGTTCCTCGACGGCAGCCACCCGATCGAGGAGATCGCGCAGCGGCACTTCGACAAGCCGTTCTTCCTCTACCTCGGACGCAACATCGGTCTGCCGGTTTGCCTGGAAGGTGCGCTGAAGCTGAAGGAGATCTCGTATATCCCCACCGAGGCCTACTCGGCCGGCGAGATGAAACACGGGCCGATCGCCCTGCTCGACGAGTCGACGCCGGTCGTCTGCGTGGCGACCGAGTCGCACGTTTACGACAAGATCGTCTCCAACATCCAGGAGACGCGGGCTCGCGGCGCCCAGGTGATCGCGATCGCGACCGACGGAAACGAGGACATCCAGCACCACGCCGACGACGTCATCTACGTCCCGCGCACCCCCGCGTTCCTCCAGGCGGCGCTCGCGGTCGTGCCGCTCCAGCTCCTCGCCTACCGCATCGCGCGGCTTCGCGGGCTGAACGTCGATCAGCCTCGCAACCTGGCGAAGACGGTTACGGTCGAATAGCGCTTTTCGACGGGTGATGCCACGAGCTCGCGCGCCCGGCTGCGCGATCTGACGCGTCTGGGCCGCTCCCGCACCGGCCACCGGCCCGCAAGCGGGCCGCCGCCCGGCTCGTCCGCTTCGCGCCGCCGAGTCGTCACCGAGGCCCTCCGGGCATCGGCAACGCCTCGCCGCCGCGCCCCAGAGCGGCCAGCTCGCGCCCCGAACCTGCGATCTCATGACATCACCCGTCTACCCGGGCGGGCGGCGCTGCCGCTTCAGCTCGGAGCGGCGGCGCTTCTCTTGCAAGCGGCGTTCGCGTGCCGCCGCAGTCGGCTTGGTCGGCCGCCGTCGCCGTTCGACCTTGAGCGCTTCCTGGAGCGAGTCGACGAGCCGTTGCACTGCCAGTTCCCGGTTGCGGGCCTGGCTGCGCTCGTCCTGCGCGACGGCTCGAAGGACCGGGCCGGCGCTGCGTAGGACGCGCGCCTTCTGAGCGGGTGTGAGGCCGCTAGACGCCTCGACGTCGAAGGTAGCCTCGACCCGCGTCTCGGTCTTCTGGGCGTGCTGGCCGCCCGGTCCGCTCGAGCGTGAGAAGCGCAGCTCGATCTCCGAAACGGGGATCGCCACCGTCCTGGTCACCCGAATAGACTCGCCGTCCATGGCGGCCATTCTGCTGGACATCGACGGTGTCCTCCACGTCTCGGGCGAACCGATCAGGGGTGCCCCGGAAGCGGTCCGGCAGCTGCGTGAGAACGGCCACCGGCTGCGTTTCGTCACCAACAACACGACGCATTCGCGGCGGTCGCTCGCAGGTGAGCTCCGCGACCTCGGCTTCGAGCTCGACGACGACGAGCTTCAGACGACAGCGCTCGCCGCCGCCCGCGAGCTGGCGGGAAGGCGGGTGCTTGCTCTGACGATGGCGGCAGTCCTCGAGGATCTCAACGGCGTCGAGCTCGTCGGCGAGGACGCGGAGGCTGTGCTGCTCGGGGGCGCCGACGAGACCGAGGAGACGAACCGCGTGTTCTCGTACATGAATCTCGCCAGGGCTTTTTCCGAGCTCGACGCCGGCGCCGAGCTCTACTGCCTCCACCGCAACCGCTGGTGGCAGACCTCGCGCGGCCCGCTTCTCGACTCCGGCTGCTTCGTGGCCGGTCTCGAGTACGCGGCCGACACCGAGGCGACCGTGCTCGGCAAGCCGAGCACCGCCTACTTCGGTGCCGCCGTCGAGGCGCTGGACGCGGAGCCCGAACTGACCTGGATGGTCGGCGACGACATCGACGCCGACGTCGCGGGCGCACAGCGCTTCGGGTTGCGCACAGCCCTCGTCCGGACCGGAAAGTTCCGCCCCGACCAGCTCGAGCGCACCACGATCACTCCGGATGTCGTCCTCTCGTCAGTCGCCGATCTGCCGCGCTGGCTCGAGGAGATGCTGTGACGCGCGTCGGCACCGACATGGTCGAGATCGGCCGCATCCGTGAGGCGCTCGAGCGCTACTCCGGATTCAAGGATCGCTGCTTCACGCCGGCCGAGCAGGCCTACTGCGACGGGCGCGCGAATCCGGCTCAGCACTACGCGGCTCGGTTCGCCGGCAAGGAGGCGGTCGGCAAGGCACTCGGCTTCGGCGTCGCGCGGCTCTTCGCCTGGCGCGACATCGAGATCGCCGGACGACCGAAGCCCTCTGTCCGCCTCTCCGGGCGAGTCGAGGCTTGGTCGCGGCGCGTGGACGCGGGGACGATCGACCTCTCGATGTCGCACTCGCGCGAGCTGGCGAGTGCGGTCTGCGTGGTCGCCGACGCGGATGCTTAGCGCGCTTGAGCCGCTCTATACCGCCGCGGAGATGAAGGCGGCGGAGGAGGGGCACGACGTCGAGGAGCTGATGGAGCGGGCCGGTCGTGCGGTCGCCGACGAGGTTCTGACGCGATTCTCGGGCGCCCGGAGCTTCGCCGCGGTTTGCGGTCGGGGAGCCAACGGCGGCGACGGACGGATCGCCGCCGAGTTCCTGCGCTCGAACGGCTGGGAGGAGCGGCCCGTCGGAGGCGCCGACGTCGTGATCGACGCCCTGTTCGGAACCGGATTCCGCGGCGCGCCGAGGGAGGAGGCGGCGCAGCAGATCAGGACGATGAACGGCTCGGGCGCTCCGGTCGTCGCCGTCGACATCCCTTCGGGGGTGGATGCCTCGACCGGGGAGGTTCCGGGTGACGCCGTCTCGGCCGAGCTGACCGTCACCTTTCACGGGCGCAAGGTGGGGCACGAGGTTGCGCCCGGCCGCTTTCACCGCGGTGAGCTGGTCGTGGCGGACATCGGTCTCGAACCGGCCGAGACCGAGCACGCGCTGGTGACGCCGCGGATCCTCGCGCAGGTGCCGCGGAGGAAGCCTGGCGACACGAAGTACAGCGCCGGTTCCGTACTCGTCGTCGGCGGCGCCCCAGGAATGACCGGGGCCGTCTGCCTGACCGCAGAGGCGGCGTTCCGCGCCGACGCCGGCTACGTCACGGTCGCGGCGCCGCCGGAGGCGCTGCCGGTCATCGAGACGCGACTGCTGGAGGCGGTGAAGCGGCCGCTCGACGACGTCTGGGACGCAGTCGGTCGGGCCACGGCGCTGGCGATCGGGCCGGGGCTCGGGCGGGAGCGTGGAGAGCTCGTGCGGCGGTTGCTGGAGGAGACCGACCTGGCGGCGGTGGTGGACGCGGACGGGCTCTACGAGCTGGAACCGTTCGACCGGGACGCACCGACGGTGCTCACTCCGCACTCGGGCGAGCTCGGGCGCCTTCTCGGCGAGGAGTCGGCCTGGGTCGACGCTCATCGTCTCGAGGCGCTGAGACGCGCGGTAGAGCGCTTCGACTGCGTCGTGCTCCTGAAAGGGGAGGGGACCCTGGTCGGGGCGCCCGGAGCCGGAGCGCTCGTCTGCGGCGGTTTTCCCTCGCTTGCCACCGCTGGGACCGGTGACGTCCTCACCGGCGTCGTCGCGGCGTTTCTCGCCAAGGGCATGGAGGCCCGGGTCGCGACCGCGGCTGCCTCGACGGCTCACACTCAGGCTGCCGTCACCGCGCCGTATCGCTCGGGCCTCGTCGCGAGCGACCTGCTGGCGGTGCTCCCGCGCGTCCTCGATGCATAGGTCGAAGATCACGATCGACCTCGGAGCGCTGCGTCGCAACGCCCGCCGGCTCCGGGAGGTGCTCGCCGAGAGCGAGCTGTGGGCGGTCGTCAAGGCGGATGCCTACGGTCACGGCGCTGTCGACGTCGCCGGGGCGGTGCTCGGTGAGGGTGCGACCGTGTTGTGCGTGGCGACGATGGCCGAGGCGCTCGAGCTCCGTCAGGCCTTTCCGGAGGCGCGAATCCTCGTGATGGGGCCGACGGTCGGCCCGGAGCTGGCCGCCGCTCGGGAGGCCCGGATCGAGCTGACGGTGGTCGACGCCGAGATCGCGAAAGGAGTCCGCGTCCATCTCAAGCTGGATACGGGCATGGGGCGATGGGGCCTGTCCGAGCTGCCGGAGCCTTCTGTCGAGGTCGTGGGGCTGATGACCCACCTCGCGACGGCGGATTCCGATCCCGAGTTCGCGCAGGAGCAGGTGCGCAGATTCGACCGCGCTACGAGGCGGTACTCGCACCTGACCCGACACGCGGCCAACAGCGCCGCCGCCCTCCGCTTGCCCGAGGCCCGCCTCGACGCAGCCCGGTGTGGAATTGCGCTCTACGGTCTCTCGCCCTTCGGCGGCGATCCAGCCGACGACGGCCTCGAGCCGGTGTTGCGGTGGGAGTCCCGGCTGGCCCAGGTCAAGCAGCTCGCTCCCGGGGAGAGCACGGGCTACGGCCGGCGATTCGTCGCCGAGGGCCAGACGTGGATCGGCATCGTCCCGATCGGGTACGCCGACGGGTTCCGTCGCGACATGACCGGAACCGAGGTTGCAGTCGAAGGAGCACGCCACCGCGTTGTCGGGACGATCTCCATGGATTCGCTAGCGGTCGAGTTGCCCGGGCGCGTCGCCGTGGGCACGCCCGTGACGCTGATCGGAGACGGTGTGCTCGCGGAAGCGCACGCTGCCGTGGCGGAGACGATCAACTACGAGATCGTCTGCGGCGTCGATTCGAGCCCCCGGCGGGCGGCGCGATCGGTGGTCGGTGCATAGAGGCTCCAACTCGATGAGGCTTGTGCCGCCGGGCCGCGCTGGGCGCCGCGAGCCGGTGTCCTCAGTCGCGCCCATATGGGTCTCCACATGGGCGCTCCCTGCGTCCTTGGCTCGCACCCCCCAACGCACCCCGGCGACGATCCAACATCATGTTGGAACCTCTTAGGAACGCGCGCAAGGCACTCGCGGGCGAAGAGGCGTGGATCGTCGGCGGCGCAGTGCGGGACGAGCTGCTTGCAAGACCCGTCGTCGATGTCGACATCGCCTGCCGGGATCCGGAGTCGGCGGCACGGCGCTACGGCCGGCCTGTCTTTCCACTGTCCGAGCGTCACGGGGCGTGGCGAGTGGCCCTCGACGACGGTCGGACCGTGGACTTCACGCCGCTTCAGAACGGCATCGAAGTCGATCTCTCCACACGCGACTTCACCATCAACGCGATCGCGCAGCCGCTCGACGGAGGCGATCTCGTTGATCCATTTGGCGGCGTGCAAGACCTCGAACGGCGCGTCCTGCGCGCCGTGTCCCCGTCGATCTTCCGGGACGATCCGCTGCGGTTGCTGCGGGCGGTCCGGCTGGAAGACGAGCTGGGCTTCCGTCTCGATGCCGAGACCGAGCAGTTGGTGCGCGAGCATGCAGCGCTGGTCGAGCGCCCCGCGGGCGAGCGGATCCTCGCGGAGCTCGTCCGGTTGAGCTCGGAGGGTTACGAGCGGCTCGCCGAGCTCGGTCTGCTCGCCCCGCTCGGGGGCAAGCTCGAGCGCCTGCGGGCGCTCGCCGAGCCGAGCGCAGAGATGCGGCTCGTGGCGGTCTTCGAGCAGCAGCTCGAGCGACTGCCGATCTCGAACGACCTCAGGCGCTATGCGCGAACGCTGCTGCGGGCGAGGTGCCCGAGCGACCTCACTCCGCGAAGCGTGTTCCGCTTTCGGCGCCAGACCGAGCCGTGGGCAACGGAGGCGGCGCGGTTCGCCGGCGGGGGCGAAGAGCTCGAGCGGACGATCGAGGAAGCGCGCGGGCGCGATCCTGCTGAGCCATTGCTTCGCGGCGACGAGCTCGGCCTGCCGCCGAGCCCCGAGATCGGCCGCCTGCTCGCGCTCGTGGAGGAGGAGCGGGCTGCGGGCACGATCTCGACGCGCAAAGAAGCGCTCGACCTGGTTCGGCGTGAGGTGGGAGACGCCGCCTCGAGCGACGTCACTGAATCGTGACCGTCGCGCCACACACTCGCGCGCCCGACCTCGCTACGCTCGTCGCGGGGAGGAGGACGGGCGAACCTGAGCTAGACCACAGGGCGAGCCGGCCGCCGGCGCCCCTCGCGTTAGCGGCAGACGCGAACGACCCGGGTCGCTTCGGCCCGCTGGCTGCCGGCCTGGACGACCGCGCGAAGCCGGTGCAGCCCGCGTTTCGCTCGGCGCGTCCGCCAGGTCGTCTCGTACAGGCCGACAACGCCGCGCCGCACGACTCGCAAACGGCGCTCGCCGTCGAAGAAGCGCACCGCCTTGATCCGCTTCGTGGCGCTTGCCGAGACCAGCAGCTGGACTTGACGCGGCGCACAGCGGCGGGCCAGCGGCGTCAGCCAGGTGAGCGTTGCTCGGCGGACGACGCGAAGCTGCCGCGCGGCGATCCGCGTGTTCGGCAACACGTCGCCACCGTACGTGTTCGCGTTCTTCGCCTCTTGGTTGTCTGAGGCGAGGAAGGCGATGCGGAGACGGCCCGCCCGGAGCCGCGGCGCCGCGGCCGGAAGGGGGAAGACCGCCACGCCGGTGAAGGGGTCATACCCTGCGGCTCCGATCACCACGCGCCCGTACGAGAGCACGAGCGAGAACGGATCGACGCCGGAGCCCTGGTCGAGGACCTGCAACGCGATCGTCGGCCGGCCGGCCGCGACGCGCCTGGTGAGGACGCGGATCGTCGGACGGCGTAGGTCGTTGACCCAGGAACGCAGCCGCCACGTACCGGCCAGGCGTTGCCCCGTGAACTCGTTGCGTCCCGAATCGACGGACACGTAATAGCGGCCGGGGAGCGCGAATTGCGCGCCGGCCGCGCCGATCGGCAGCTGGAAGCCCGGGGTGAGGCTGTTGATGTTGACCGGCGTGCCGACGTAACCCAGCACGCTCGATTCGTCCTTGGCGCCGAGGACGAACGGGTCGATTGACGAGCCGGGCGACTGCGTGACCACCGCGACACCGAAATTCATCGCCCGCTTTCGAAGCCGAAACTCGAAAACCCGCTCGGCTCCGTCTTCCCGCATCGGCGCCCCGGTGTTGTAGTCGGGCGGATGCCCGAAGGGCGCGGTCGGGAAGCGGTAGACGTTCGCCCGCGAGGCCCGGCCCCTGGTGTTTCCGCTCTGGACTCGGCGGAGTCGTGCAACCCGCGCCGACGCCAGAGCCGGGCGAATTGCGAACGCGGCGTAGGGAATCCGCCGCGCCACCGCTCCTCTCCGCAGCACGAGATAGCCGATGTTGTCGCCCGCCGCTGCGCCCGCATCGCCGATGATCGTGACCGGAAGCGTGGCACTGCCGCCCGGCCCGATCGTGACTAGCGAGGGCACGTCGATCGCGAACCCCGCGCTCGCGGACTGGGGCTGCAACTGGACCGACCACGTCCCGGCCCCGTCGCCGGCATCGCGCAGGTTGAGCAGGAGCTGCTTGGTGACCCGGGCCCCGCCAACTTGGAGATCGCCGAAGGAGAGCGAAGCCGGCTCCGTGAAGAGCTTGGGGTCGTCGGCGGCCGGGATGTTCACGAATCCGGCGCCCTGGAGCAGGGCCGAGGCCTCCTGCGTACGTGCGGTGTTGGCCCATGCGCTTCCGGCTGTCGACATCAGCGCGGATTTGAGCTGCCGCACGGTCCAGTTTCGGTGCCGTTGGCGAAGGAGGGCGGCGGCGCCGGCGACATGCGGCGACGACATGCTCGTTCCGTCGATTGCGACGAACTGCGAGCCGCCGGTGAATTGCTGGAGCGACGCCGAGAGGATCTCCCCGCCCGGCGCAGCTACGTCGGGCTTGAGGCTGTGTCCGAAGGCTGTCGGCCCGGCGGACGAGAAGCTCGTCACGATGCCGCCGCGGCCGGTGACGACCTCAGTCGAGCCTGGGCCGACGCGAATCGCCGCCCGGCCGCCACGAGTAGCGAGATAGGCGCGGAGATTCGCTCCGTCGAGACCGCTGATCATCCCGCTCGGGAGCGGCAGGAGGAGCGGAATCGAATTCGGCTGGCCCTCGCGGTTGTCGATCACGACGAGGCCGGAGGCGCCCGCCTCGAGCGCGCGCACGGCCTTCGAGAAGAACGTGCAGTGGCCGCGGCTGATCAAGGCGATCGTGCCCGAGAGCGAACCGCGGGGGAGCGGGTTGCGACCGGCATTGGGATCGCGGCCGATCCCGCAGAGGCGCGAGTCGACCGGCTGGCCATTCGTGCCGCGGATCGAGCCGATGTCGGCCAGCGTCCGGTCGGACGTTCCCCAGCCGGACGGGAACGAGTCGCCGGTGGCCTTGAACGCGATCTGCCGTACGTCGGCCGGTGCCGCGGCGTCACGGACACTCAACGCCGGTGCGTAGACGTGGGCGTTCGTCGTAGCGGCCACCGTGATCGCGTCCGTTGCCGTGCCGGGCGAGCCGACGGTGCCAAGGCCGAAGTCGTCACGGTCGTTGCCGGCCGAGATCACGGGGATGACGCCTGCGTTGACGACGTTCGTCACCGTTCGGACGAGCGCGTCCGTGCGCGGCTCCGTCGCCGCGCCGCCGCCGGAGAAGTTGATCACGTCCATGCCGTCGCGGACTGCGGCCTCGAAGGCGGCGACGATCTCCGGTGTGTCGGCGATGTGGCCGATCGTGCTCGGAACGTTGAAGACGCGGTAGTTCCCGATCCAGGCCTGCGGTGCGACGCCGGACAGCCCCGCGGTCGGCGGGTGGTCGCGACCTCCCGAGGAGCTCGTTCCGGCGTTGCCGGCCGCGATACCGGCGACGTGCGTCCCGTGGAACGAGGCAGCGCGGTCGAGCGGAAGCCTCCCGCGCGCGCCCGAGCCGGGCCCGGGGAAGCCTCGTGCCGCGATCACCTTGGGTGTCGTGAACGAGCGCTGGCCCTTCGGAAAGCCAGCCGGGTACGCGTACCCGTTCGGATTGAAGAACGGGTTCCGATGGTCGACGCCGTCGTCGACTACTCCGATCTTGATCCCCGCACCCGTGATCCCGGTCGCTGCCGTGAACGCCGGAGCGCCAATCAGGCCGGGGCTGCGATTCAATGCCATCCGGTAGCGCAGGCTCGGGTAGAGCTGCGCGGCGAACGGCATCGCGCTCAGGCGCGGCAAGCGCCGGTACGGGAGGTCGACGGTGATGCCATTCAGCACGACCTGGAAGCGGCGGGTCACGCGCGCCGACGGGATCGCCGCGCGGATCGCGCGCACCGCTGCCGCCTGAGCGGACTCGATCCGTGCGAGGTAGGCGCGCGACGAGCGACTGTCGACGTCGAGGCGCGCTGAGCTGAGTGACCCGAACAACCCGGGGCCGTGGGTGACGGCCAGTGGCGGAAGCGGCAGTCCGACGATTACCCGGACACGCTCGCTGCGCCCGGCCGGCGGGACGGCAATCGTGCCTGGCCGTACGCGTGGAACGGTGCGGTCGCCGAAGGTCCGGTCGATCGGCTGAAGGCCGGCCGAGGCGGACGCAGTCAGGGCGAGCGCCGCCAGCAGGGCGATGAACACGGTAGAGCGGCGCAACGCCCCTAGCCTAGCTACAGCTAGGAAATAGGATCGGCTCGTGCCTGGACGCTTCGAGGGGAAGAGCGGTCTGATCACGGGGGTCGCCAACCGTCGCTCGATCGCGTGGGCGATCGCCCGGCGCCTGGCCGACGAGGGAGCGCGCCTCGCATTCACCTTCCAGGGCGAGCGCCTCGAGAAGAACGTTCGCGAGCTGGCGTCGTCGGTCGAAAGTCCGCTCATCACGTCCTGTGACGTCCGCTCTGACGAGGATGTTGGCCGGGTGTTCGCCGAGGTGGGTGATGCATTTGACGGACGGCTCGATCTCCTTGTCCACTCGGTCGCGTTCGCCGCGGCCGAGGATCTCGAGGGTCGCTTTACGGATACGCCCCGGAACCGGTTCTGGATGGCGCTGGACGTCAGCGCCTACTCGCTGGTCGCCTGCGCCCGGGGGGCCGAGCCGCTGATGGAGGCGGCCGGCGGCGGATCGATCCTGACCATGACCTACCTCGGCGGCGAGCGGGCGGTGCCGCATTACAACGTGATGGGCGTCGCCAAGGCGGCATTGGACTCGTCAGTCCAATACCTCGCCTGGGACCTCGGCCAGAAGAACATCCGCGTCAACGCGATCTCGGCCGGCCCGGTGCGGACGCTCGCTGCCCGGTCGATCGCCGGCTTCCCGACGATGGAGGCGATCGTCGAGGAGCGCGCCCCACTTCACCGGCCGATCGCCGCCGAGGACGTGGGAGCGGCGGCGGGTTATCTCCTTTCCGACGATGCGGCCAACGTCACCGGCACGACGCTCTACGTCGACTCCGG
>Ga0126312_10003336_pt1 | contig 10827 bp, 12 predicted proteins | sample Plot104A_FD_92537 | JGI IMG/M metagenome (GOLD analysis project Ga0126312, IMG submission 92537) | Serpentine soil microbial communities from UC McLaughlin Reserve, CA, USA - Plot104A | ecosystem: Environmental > Terrestrial > Soil > Grasslands | place: USA: UC McLaughlin Reserve, Lake County... | reverse complement strand
CGAGCTGGCGAAGATGAAGGCCGAGCTCGGCGCGGGCTCGGGCAGCGGCGGCGAGCTCGAGGCCGGGAAGCCCGAGGGCGGCGCTCAGTGATCGTTCGCATCGCGACGAACGGGCAGTACCGGCTCTCGGACGAGGACTCGACGAAGCTCAACGAGCTCGACAACGCCGCCGTCGAGGCCGTCGACGCCGGCGACGAGCCCCGCTTCCACGAGCTCTTCGAGCAGATGCTCGCGCTGGTCCGCGCCGCACCACCGCTCAACGGCGACGAGCTCGAGGAGTCCGACGTGATCCTGCCCCCGCCCGACCTGACTTTTCAGGAGGCCGGCTCGGAATTCACCGGCGAGGGGTTGATCCCGGGCTGAGACGGCGCGGCGCGTATCTGGCCGCGACCCTCGCCGCCGCGGTGCTGGTGGCGCCGGCGGCGAGCCAGGCCGCCGTCTCCAACATCGGCAGCGATCTTTCCGGCTCGGCCGCGGTCGCGATCCAGCGCACCGAGGACACGGCGCTGGCACAGCTCCAGGCGCCCGGCGGCGAGCCGACCGCGCCCCACGGCGGCCAGGTTCTAGCCGTCAGGGTCACCGGTTGCTCGCAGCACGACAACGTGCCGCAGGCGCCCGAGACGCGGCTGTTCGTGCAGGTCCTAAAGCCACAGGGCGACGGCTCGAACCTCGTTGTGTCCTCGTCACAGCCGTTCGACCTGCCGATCTGCGGTCGTGGCGGCGCCGACCACGGGACGTTGTCGACCTTCGCGCCGTCGGACCAGTGCATCAGCCGGGGGGACCGAGTGGGCGTGGTCGTCGGCGGGCAGACGCCGGGCTACCCGAACGGCACCCAGTACTTCATCGCTCGGTCGAGCCCGGGCGCGTCGCTGGGCGCGTTCAGCGGCAACGGGCAGACCGTCAACGGCTCGCGCTTCACGCTCGCCCCGCTCGCCGACACCGAGCTGCTGATGCAGGCCGCCATCGGCTCGGGCGCCGACTCGCCGTCGGGCTGCACATCCGACGCGCCCGAAGGCGGAGGCGGCGGTGCCGGTGGCGGCGGCGGTTCTGGGCGAACGGCTCCGACGGCCAGCTCGCTCGTGGTGGCCAAGCCCGCGACGGCAACCCGGCGCGGCAAGGCGACGGTCGCGATCGGTTGCAAGCTGGCGGCCGGCGACACGTGCCGCTTTGCCCTCGTCCTGTTCCGCGGCAAGGCTCGGGTCGGCACGGTCGCCGGCGCGGTGCCCGGCGGCGAGGCGCGCGCGCTGCCCCTCCGGCTGAACAAGGCCGGCAAGGCGGCCCTCCGGAAGGGCCGGCTGGCAGGGACGCTGCGCGGAACGGTACGCGGCCACGGCGGCAAGGCCACGGTCGCCCTGCGACTGACGTTCAAGCGCGGGCGCTGAGCGCCTAGCTAGATCGGGATTCCCCAGAGGGGGAACCAGCGCTCGAGCTCCTGCTCGATGGGGAGCTCGGGGCCCATGCGCGCCTTGAGACGCAGCTCGGATTCGTTGTCGCGCTGCTGCTGGGTGGCGGCGGGGACGAACGGGTAGAAGGCGCCGCGCTTGTAGTTGTAGATCCAATACACCGGCCGCTTGCCCTCGCGCTCCTCGAACGCGAACACGGCGCAGAGGATGCGCTCGCCGTAGCCGCCGCCCTCCAGCGCGGTGGAGACGGCGTTGATCCCGACGACGAGGTCCTCGAAGTCGGCGTCGCGCAGGATCATCCAGCGGTAGCCGAACTTGTCGTCGGTGGTCTCGATCGAGGTGCCGGTCTCGCCGCCGGTCGCCTTCACGACCTCCTCCATGTCCTTGACGATCCGGCTGAAGTCAGACGTCGCGAGCGCCTGGAAGACGATCGCCGCCTTGCCGCGCGAGACGAGGTCGAGCTCGGTGTCGAAGGTGACGTAGGCGGTCGTCATCGCGAACAACCGATCGGGCGCCGGCTTGGCCAGCTTCCGCTTGCCGGTGATGACGTCGAGGAAGCCCACTCAGGCCGCGGCGGGGAGGCCCTGGAGCTGCGCCTCGAGCCGCTGCAGCGCGGCGATGCGCTTCTCCATCGGCGGATGGCTGGCGAAGATCGAGCCGATCTTCTCGGGCCAGTAGATGTAGAACGCCTTGAGCTGCGACGTGGCGCGCAGGTCCTGGGTCGGGATCCGCTCGCTCACGCCGGCGATCTTCAGCAGCGCGGACGCAAGCGCGCTCGGCCGCCCGGTGATCACCGCCGAGCCGCGGTCGGCCGCGTACTCGCGGTAGCGCGAGAGCGCCTGCAGCAGCACGAACGAGACCGCGTACACCACGACCGACACGAGGATCAGGCCGAGGACGCCGAGGCCGCCCTCCTCGCTGTCGTCGTCGCCGCCGAAGAAGAAGCCGAACTGGACGATGTAGGCCGCGATCGTCGCGAAGAAGGAGGCGATGGTCATGACCATCACGTCGCGGTTGGCCACGTGCGTGAGCTCGTGGGCGAGCACGCCCTCGAGCTCGGCGGGGCTGAGCAGGGAAAGGATGCCGGTGGTAACGGCCACGGTGGCATTCTTGGGCGAGCGCCCGAGGGCGAAGGCGTTTGGCTGGCGCGACTCGGCGACAGCGACCTTGGGCTTGGGCAGGTCGGCCTGCACGCAGAGGCGTTCGACCATCGCGTGCAGCTCCGGCGCCTGTTCGGGCGTGACCTCGTGGGCGCCCATGGCCGCGAGCGCGAGCTTGTCCGAAGCGAACACCTGGACCAGCAGCAGCACCACGGCGATGACGCCGACAAGCGCGCCGTTGAGTCCGGCGGCGAGCAGGGCGGCCACCAGCACGGCGTACACGGCGCCGAGCAGGAACAGCACGAAGACGATCCTGACCTGCAGGCCGGTGTCCTTGCCGAAGGCGGTCGGGCGAGCCATGGCAGCCATGATGGCAGAGCCCGCTCAGGCGCCGCTTAAGGCGCGGGTCTGCAAGCGCTCGTTCGCCCGAAGGGCCGGTGGCGGTGCAAGCTACGCGCCGATGCGCCTCCGGCTGCTCGTCGCGACCGCGCTGCTGCCGCTCGTCCTGTGGGCGGCGGTGCCGCTCATCTCGCAGGGGGCCAGCGCCGGGCGCGTCACCAACAAGCTCGACCGCAAGCGCAAGGCGCTCGAGCGCAACCGCGACCGCGACCGCGTCCTGACCACCGACGTAAGCGCGTTGCACCGCCGCATCGGCGGCCTGCAGCACCGCCAGCGCGCATACCAGGCCGACCTCGACCGCAAGCGCGCCGTGCTCGTCCGCACGCAGGACGACCTCCGCGACCAGCGCGCACGGCTCGCCCGCCTGCGCGCCCGCCTGCAGGTCAGCCGCCGCGTCCTCGCCGCCCGGCTGATCGAGATCTACAAGAGCGACGAGCCCGACATCGTCACCGTCATCCTGCAGTCCAACGGCTTTGCTCAGCTGCTCGAGAACGCCGAGTACCTCGACCGCCTCAACGACCAGGACGCGCGCGTGCTCAGCACGGTCCGCGACGCCAAGGCCGACGCCACCGCCACCACGCACCGGCTGGCACTGCTCGAGCGCCGCCAGCAGCAGGTCGCGGCGGCGATCCTCGCCCGCCGCAACCAGGTTGCCACGGCGCGGATCTCGCTCGCCCGCGCCCGCGCGGCGCGTCAGGAGGTGCTCGGGCGCCTGCGGGAGAAGCGGCGCGGGCTGATGGACGACGTCGCCGCGCTCGCGAAGCAGCAGGCCAAGATCCGCGGCGCGCTGCAGGGCGGCGGGCCGATCCACGGCGGCGGCGGCCCCTGGACCTGGCCGATCGACGGGACGATCACCTCGCCGTTCTGCGAGCGCCGGGCCTGGGAGGCCTGCCACCCGGGCATGGACATCGCCGCCCCGACCGGCACACCGATCCACGCCGCCGACGGGGGCCGCGTGGCGATCGCCGGGCCCACCGGCGGCTACGGCAACTACACCTGCATCCAGCACAGCTCGTCGCTGTCTTCCTGCTACGGCCACCAGTCGCGCATCGGCGTCCACGTCGGCCAGAGCGTCAGCCAGGGCGCGGTGATCGGCGCCGTCGGCTCGACCGGCCACTCGACCGGGCCCCACCTGCACTTCGAGGCGCGCGTCAACGGGACGCCGACGAACCCGCTCAACTACCTGAGCTGAGGGCGGGCGCGCTAGCGTCCGGCCTCGGTGCAGCCCGAGATCAACGTCTTCGGCGTCTCGATCAAGACCTTCGGGGTGATGTTCGCCCTCGGGTTCCTTGCCGCCGGCCTCGTCGTCGCCCGCCGGCTGAAGGAGCTCGGCAAGCCCGTCGACTACGCCTACGAGATCGTCTTCGCCTCGCTCGTCGGCGGGGTGGCGGGAGCGAAGCTGTACTTCGTCATCGAACACGGCGACGCCGGCTCCCTGTTTACGGGCACGGGCCTGGTCTGGTACGGCGGCGTGATCGGCGGCGCCATCGGCGTCATCGCGTGGGCGAGGTGGCGCGGGATGCTCAACCTGACGCTGCTGGACGTCTGCTGCATCCCGCTCGCGCTCGGCTACGGGATCGGCCGGATCGGCTGCCAGCTGTCCGGCGACGGCGACTACGGGATCCCGTGGGACGGTCCCTGGGCGATGAGCTACCCGCACGGAACGGTGCCGACGATCCATCCCGTCCACCCCACGCCGATCTACGAGACGATCGCGGTGGGGCTCTACACCTGGTGGCTGTGGCGCAACCGCGACGCCTTCCGCCCGGGGCTGCTCTTTGCCTGGTACCTCCTGCTGTCCGGGCTCGAGCGCTTCCTCATCGAGTTCATCCGGCGCAACGCCGACGTCGTCGCCGGGCTCACCGCGCCCCAGCTCGAGAGCGTCGGCCTCATGGTGGTCGGAGCGGCGTGGCTGTTGTGGGTTCGGCGAACGCAAGGCGGCATACGCAGACCGGATTCCGGTCTGTCCCGCGGGCGAAGAACGGCCGGATTCCGGCCCGCTGCAAGGGCCTAAAGGAAAGGCCCACCGCCGCCGATGGGCGGGGTGGGATGGGCAACGTTCGGCTCACGCTGGCGGGAGTGGCGGTCTCGGGCTCCCTCATCGCAGGGACGATCTGCGTCGTCCTCCTGATCGGTCCGATCATCGCGTTCGACGCATGGCCGGCCCGGCGCATCGGCGCCGGCGAGGGCCGGGCCCTGGTCGTCAGCGACGTTCGGCCCGCGGCGCGGGCGTTGCTCGCCACAGGCGGGTTCGCCCCGCTGAGGGTTCCCGGCGCACGCACTTACGCGGCGCCGGTGACGCGCTCGGCCGCCGCGACGTCGTCCGCGGAGCCGCACGTCCGCGCTGGCTCGCACCGCCGCCACCGCCGCGGGACGCGCAGGGCCACCCCGTCCGCCTCGGCGGTCGCCGCGTCGACGCCCACGAGCTCCGGGCCGTCGACCGGTGGCGGTGCCAAGGCTCCAGAGTCGAGGTCGACAAGCCGCGCGGAGGCGGAGAGCGGCTCGACCGGCGGCGCCTCGCCGAGGGCGGACACCGGCGGGCCTTCCACCGCGGCGTCACACGGCACTCGCGCCAAGGGCAAGCACAAGGGCGACGGCAACGGGACCGCAACATCGAGCAGCACGGCGACCGACACCGCGCCGGCCGACACCCGTGGCGGCACGGACGGCGTCGCCCAGAGCACGCCCGCGCCGTCCGCCTCCGACAAGGGAGCCGGCAAGAAGATCCCGCCCGGCCAGGCCAAGAAAGCCGGCCGTTAGAGCGATGACGGCCCCTGAGCCGTCATCGAATGTTACCTTCGGCCGTCGACGCGTACGCTCAAGGCGTGGCACCCCCGCGGCAGCGGGTAAAGCCCTGGAGCCGGACGACGCACAGGGCAGGGACCGACCATGCGGACGACGCGGGCGTTCATAGCAGGCCTCGGGACCACCGGATCGCTGGTGGCGGCTGCCATATGCCTGCTCATCGTGGTCGGCGCGGTCGTGGCGTTCAATGGCTGGCCGGGCACCGGCCTCGCTGACAAGGTCGACCGGCTCGTCGTCGACCACTCCAGCCAGAGCTCCGTGCCGGTCTCGACGTCCGGACCGGCGGCGGTGGCGGCCGGCGCCAGCACGGCCGCGGCCACCGTGGCGCCCGCGCCCAGCGGTCCATCGGTGACCGGCGGCGCCCGGCTCGCCCCGTCGACTTCGCGCGGCGGCGGCAGGGGCGCGTCGCCCGTGCTCGGTGGCGGCTCGCAGCCGCGCACCACCACCGGCGCCGGCTCGACGACCGGCGGCGGCTCCTCGACCGGCGGCGGCGGGGGCTCCGGGGGCGGCGGGTCATCCTCGGGCGGCGGTCCCGGCGGGACCACTCTTCCCGATGCCAACAGCGCGCCGTCGGCACCCGCCGTCGATCCGGCCGGCACGGTCAACGGCGTCACCAGCGATCCCGGCGGGGCCGTTCAGGGTGCGACCAGCACGGTCGGCGACACGATCCAGGGCGTGACCGACACCGCGGGCGACACGGTCGGCTCGGCCAGCCCGCAGGCCGGCAGCACCGTCCAGCAGGCGGGCGAGACGGTCAACCAGACCGTTCAGAGCGCGGACGAGACGGCCGCCAGCACGGTGACCGGCGTCACCGGCGGCGGCCCGTAGCCAAGCGCCTCCCGTTCAGCGCCCGAGCGACTTCGCCAGGAAGCGCACGGCCAGGGCCTGAAGCTCGGAGTCGTGCTGCACCGAGCGGTGGTCGCCGCCCGGGACCTCGACGTAGCGGCTGCGGCGCGGGTCGGCGAGCGCGGCGAGGTCGCGCGAGTGCTGCACCGGCACCTGCTCGTCGCCCTCCGCGTGTAGCAGCAGCAGTTCGGCGGCGAGGTCCGGGACGACCGCGCCGAGCGGGTGCTCGGCGAGGAACGCCCGCACGGGGACGGCATCGGCGCGGAAGTCGAAGCGCTCATCCGCCAGGCCGCGGGCGAGGTGGTCGGCCGACGCCGGGCAGATCGCGACCACCGCCGCCGCGTCCAGTTGGGCGGCCGCGACCAGCGCCAGGTACCCGCCCATGCTCGATCCGCGCAGCCCGAGCGGCGCCCCCGGCGGCAGCACAGAGGCCATCGTGGCCACGTCCGACACTGCCCGCCCGTCGAGCGCACCGTCGCTGGCGCCGTGCCCGCGCTGGTCGAAGGCGACCGCCGCCATGCCGGCCGCGCGCAGGGCCCGCGCGAAGTCGAAGTGGTTCTCCTTGCACGACCCCGCGCCGTGCAGGATCACGACGCCGCCGAGCGGCTGCTCGTCGGGGACGAACAGCGCGTAGGCGAGCCCGTCGCGGGCGCCGAGTTCCTCGGGCGGGGCGGCGGCCGGGCGTCGCATCCCCTCCATAATGCAGCACCGATGGCCGCCACCCGCGCCCTCTCGGCCGCCTGGCCGCTTGCGAGCCGTCTCAGCGAGGCCGGCCGGCTCGTGGTGGCCGGATGCGACGCGATCGCGCTCGCCGAGCGCTTCGGGACCCCGACCTACCTGCTCGCCGAGGACGACATCCGCGCGCGCGCCCGCGCGGTTCGGGAGGCGCTTGAGGCCCGGGCCCCCGGCGGTGAGGTGCTGTTCGCCTCCAAGGCCCTCCCCGTCACCGCCGTCTACCGGCTGATGGCCGAGGAGGGCTTGAGCGCCGACGTCGCGTCGGGGGGCGAGCTGCACATGGCGCTCGCGGCGGGGGTAGACCCGGCGCGCATCTACCTGCACGGCAACGCCAAGGACGAGGCCGAGCTGCGCGCCGCCCTTCGCGCCGGCGTCGGCTGCGTGGTCGTCGACAACGCCGACGACCTGCGACGGCTGGAGGCCCTCGCTCCGGGCCGGCCCGTGCGCGTGCTCCTGCGCGTCAACCCGGACGTGGCCGGCGACACCCACGCGTTCATCTCCACCGGCCAGGCCGAGTCGAAGTTCGGGGTGCCGCTCAGCCAGGCGCCGGCCATGATCGAGGCGCTCGACGCGTCACCCGTGGTCATGCTCGACGGACTCCACGTGCACATCGGCTCCCAGCTGCTCGACCTGCACCCGTTCGAGCGCGCCGCGGCGGCCATCGCGCCGCTCGGTGACTTCGCCACCTACGACCTCGGCGGCGGGCTCGGCGTCGCCTACCTGGAGGGCGACGACCCGCCCTCGCTCGAGGAGTGGGTCGACGCCGTCGTCGGCGCGGTGGACGAGCACCTGGGGCCGGGCAAGCGGATCCTGCTCGAGCCCGGCCGCGCGCTCGTCGCCAACGCGGGCGTGACGCTGTACCGGGTGGTGACGGTCAAGGCCGGCGGGGCGATCACCTGGGTCGCGGTCGACGGCGGGATGTCCGACAACCTGCGTCCGATGCTCTACGGCGCCCGCTACGAGGCGCACGTCGCCGATCGCTTCGGCGGCGGGACCGCCTGCCGCCTCGTCGGCAAGCACTGCGAGTCCAGCGACGTGATCGTGCGCGACGCCGACCTCGCCGAGCCGCGGCCGGGCGACGTGATCGCCGTCCCCGCCACCGGCGCCTACGGCCACGCGCTGGCCAACAACTACAACGGCGTGCCGCGACCGCCCGTGGTCGTCTGCCGCGACGGCGACGCGAAGGTCGTCGTCCGGCGCGAGACCTACGACGACCTCCTCGCGCGTGACGTCGTTTAGCGTCGGGCTCCTCGGACACGGCACGGTCGGCTCGGCGTTCGCCGAGCTGCTGCCCGCGCGCGCGCAGCAGGTCGAGGCGATCACCGGCCTGCGCCCCGAGCTCTCCGGCGTGCTGACCCGGTCGCGGGGCGACTTCGAGGAGATCCTCGAGCGCTCGCAGCTCATCGTCGAGCTCATCGGCGGCATCGAGCCGGCCCGCGACTACGTGCTCCGGGCGATGCGCGCCGGCCGCCACGTCGTCACCGCCAACAAGCAGCTGCTCTCGCAGTTCGGCGAGGAGCTGTGGGCCACGGCGCGCGATAACGGCGTGCAGCTGCGCTTCGAGGCCGCGGTGGCGGGCGTGGTGCCGGTCATCCGGGTGCTGCAGGAGTCGCTGGCCGGCGCGCACGTCGAGCGGCTGCACGGGATCGTCAACGGCACGACGGACTTCATCCTCACCGAGATGGCCCGCACCGGCATGACCTACGAGGAGGCGCTGGCCCGGGCGCAGCGGCTCGGCTACGCCGAGGCCGATCCGTCCGAGGACGTCGACGGCCGCGACGCCGCGGCCAAGATGGCGATCCTCGCCCGGCTGGCCTTCGACACGCCGGTGCGTCTCGAACAGGTCCGCTACGAGGGCATCGAGCACATCGCCCCCGACGATCTCGAGTACGCGCACGAGCTCGGCCTCGGGCTCAAGCTCATCGGAACGGCCGAGCGCATCGACGGCGGGCTGTCGGTGCGCGTGCACCCCGCCTTCCTCTATGGCGACCACCCGCTTGCATCGGTCAACGGGCCGTTCAACGCGGTGACGGTCGAGTCGCCCGTGATCACCGAGATCACCATGTCGGGCCCGGGAGCGGGCGGGCCGCAGACGGCCAGCGCGGTGCTCGGCGACGTGATCAGCGCCATGATCCCGCCCGCCTCGACCCCGCCGACGAGCGGCGAGCTCGAGGTCGTCTCGGACATCGTCTCCGCCTTCTACCTGCACCTCGAAGTCGCCGACCGCCCGGGCGTGCTGGCGGCGGTCGCGCACGTCCTCGGCGAGCACGACGTGTCGGTCAAGTCCGTAGTGCAGAAGGGGCTGGGGGAGAGCGCCCGCCTCGTGATGGTAATGCACCCCGTGCTGGAGTCGAAGTTCTTCGAGGCGCTGGACCGGATCGCCGAGCTCGACTTCATGCGCGCCAAGCCGCGCGCCATCCGCGTGATCGAGGAGGAGTTTCACTGAGCGGCGTCATCGCGCGGTACCGCGACCGGCTGCCGTTCGCCGACGGGGACCCCGTGGTCTCGCTCGACGAGGGCTCGACGCCGCTCGTCCTCGCGCCGCGGCTGTCCGAGCGCGCCGGCGCCGAGGTGTGGCTGAAGCTCGAGGGCGCCAACCCGACCGGCTCGTTCAAGGACCGCGGCATGACGTGCGCGGTGTCGGCCGCGGTGCGCGAGGGCGCCGAGGCGGTGATCTGCGCCTCCACCGGCAACACCGCCGCCAGCGCCGCCGCCTACGCGGCGCGGGCCGGACTGCGCGGGGCCGTCATCGTTCCCGAGGGCAAGATCGCCACCGGCAAGCTCGCCCAGGCGCTCATCCACGGCGCCCGGGTCGTCGCCCTGCGCGGCACGTTCGACCAGGCGCTCGCGCTCGTGCGCGAGCTGGTCGACCGCCACCCGATCGCGCTCGTCAACTCGGTCAACGAGTTCCGCATGGAGGGCCAGAAGACCGCGGCCTTCGAGGTCGTCGACGAGCTCGGCGAGATCGACGCGCTCTGCATCCCGGTCGGCAACGCCGGCAACATCACCGCCTACTGGCGCGGTTTTCGCGAGGGGGGCCTGCGGCCGCGGATGTACGGGTTCCAGGCCGAGGGGGCCGCCCCGCTGGTACGCGGCGTGCCGGTCGTGCAACCGGAGACCGTCGCGAGCGCCATCCGCATCGGCAACCCGGCGCGGTGGGAGGACGCGATGGCGGCGATGACCGACTCGGGCGGGCGGGTCAGCGCCGTCTCGGACGAGCAGATCCTCGCGTCCTACCGGATGCTCGCCGCCGCCGAGGGGATCTTCTGCGAGCCGGCCTCGGCGGCGTCGGTGGCCGGCCTGCTCGCGCACGGGGCGGGTGGCGCCGAGCGGGTCGTCTGCGTGCTGACCGGCCACGGGCTCAAGGACCCCGGCACGGCGCTCGACCATGCGGGCGGCGTGGTGCCGTGCGAGCCGGAGCTCGCCGCGCTTGAGCAGGCGGTGCTTCGCTGATGGAGCGCCGGCGGGTGGTCAGGGCGCCGGCGAGCTCGGCCAACCTCGGGCCGGGCTTCGACGCCCTGGCCGCCGCGCTCGCGCTG
>Ga0126312_10003335_pt1 | contig 10832 bp, 10 predicted proteins | sample Plot104A_FD_92537 | JGI IMG/M metagenome (GOLD analysis project Ga0126312, IMG submission 92537) | Serpentine soil microbial communities from UC McLaughlin Reserve, CA, USA - Plot104A | ecosystem: Environmental > Terrestrial > Soil > Grasslands | place: USA: UC McLaughlin Reserve, Lake County... | reverse complement strand
GTCCCGCCTCCTCCTGTGCGCGGACCGCCAGGACCGTGGCGTCGTCCTGCGCCTGCTCGAGGTACTCCGGCTGCACCCGCCACAGCTCTCTCGCCCGCACCCGCGGCGGGAAGCGCCCGGCGAGCTTGGCCCGGTCGATCAGCCAGTCCGGCTGGGCATAGCTGCCCACCAGCGAGGTCGGCAGGATCGGCAGTGGGGACGATGTCGGAGTCACAGTCGTGACTCTAGAACTGCGTGTTCGCATTTGCCTTGAAGCGAGGAAGTTTGCCCTACTCCGACCGGCCGCGCCTGCTTACCTAGGGGCGCGGATGGTCGACGCATCCTTGCGCCGACCCATTCTGGCTGAGTGACCAACTGAGCAACAACGCCGGCGACCTCGACTGGACCACCCGCCGCTGGAACGGCACCCAGGCCTACTGCGACAGCAAACTCTTCGTCACCGCGCTCGCCCTCGCCATCACCCGCCGCTGGCCGGACGCCATCAGCCAGGCGGTCGACCCCGGTTGGGTGCCCATCCGGATGGGCGGCCCGTCCGCCACCGACGACTGAACCGCCCCGGGCGGTTCACTTCCCCGGCGGCCTCGCCACGACTACCCCGCAGCACGGTCGGTCCGGCCTTCCACCATGCAGCGGGTCCGCTCCCTGTAGGAAGCGAGGATCTCGTCTCGCGCCCGCTCGTCGGAAGTGTCCACCGGATCAGACGTAGGTCTGGTAGCTGTGCTGGGCGCCGTGGCCGTGGGGACGGGTGGCGGACTTTGGTCAGCTGGGTCTGGCGCCATGCTGCAGCCGGCCAGCAGCGCCACCGTTGCGACGGCAGCGGCGGCGGTCCAGCGTCGAAGCCTTGGCGTAGTCATTCGTACCTCCGAAAGGGGCTGTTATACGGGTTGTGGGCAGAGCTGGTGGGTCGCATTCGAATCAGCTAGTGGTCGGGGGCCGGCGGTCAGTGCCGAGGGCGGCCTCGCTGAAGGTTGTGGCGGCTCAGGTGAGCAGGCCGGTGGCACGGAGCCAGGCCTGGACGTCGCGGCGGTGGTCGGGTACCTCTTCACCTTGGACTGCGAGGCCTGCTTCGATCTGCCCGCCGGGGCAGGCGGCGGTGTAGTCCTGTTGCGCGGGGCCGAGTCCGCTGACGGCGTAGGTGACGAAGGGGTGGACCGTCTTGCCGGTGAAGTCGTGGCTGTCGCAGAAGGTGGACATGATCATCGGTGTACGTACGTTCCAGATCGGGCTGCCGATCAGCAGGATGTCGTACTGCTCGATTGAGGCGAGTGGGTCGGCGATGCCTGGTCGGGCGTCGTCGCGCTGCTCACGGCTGTTCCGATCGACGGTGGCGTCGTAGCCGGTGGGGTACGGGTCGGCGGCCTCGAGCCGGTAGACGTCGCAGTCGACGAGCTCGGCGATCATGCTGGCGACACCTCGGTGTTGCCGACCTCCAGGTTTCGGCGGCCGCCGTAGTAGTAGTTCTCGCCGGGTCGGGAGAAGTAGGCCAGCAGAGTTCGGGGTGCAGACGTTGATGCTGTGGGGCTTCCGACCCCTGTAGGTGCCGGTGTAGGTGCGGTGGTCGATCCGGGTGCCGTCGGCGCCTCACCATGGGCGGAGCAGGCAGTCACTGTTCCGCCGACCCAGGCGGTCACACCAAGCAGGACTCCCCGCTGCAGGATGGCGCGTCGGCTGTAGAACGTTCCCTCAGGTCGCTCAGATCGTCCGGCTCTCGTCATCGAGCGGCCGCTGCCTCGAGGTCACGACGCACGGTGGGCGGTTCGGCATCGATCGGCAGCGTAGGAGCGTCCCGCACCCCGTCGAGGGATCCCGGCTGGTCCGGCGCCGTCTCAGCGAAGAGTCCTGGCCAGTCCTGGGGTGGGTCGCCGGCGGTGGCGAACAGCTCGAAGGTCCGGCCGGCCGCTTCGTCAGTGAACAGCGCTCGGACCAGGACCTCGGCGACCTGGCGGCGGCTGACCGCGCCGGTCCCGGTGTCGCCCTGGGCCAGCACCAGCCGGTTGTCGCCGGGCCCGGTGGCGTCGAACCACCCGGGCCGGACAATCGTGTAGGGCGCTCCGCTGGCCCGCACCAGTCGCTCCGACCGTCGTTTCCAGCTCATCAGGTCCGCGTACGGGCCGTCGATTGTCGTGGTGACGTTGATCGAGGTCATCAGCGCGATCCGCGGCCGCCGATCACCGAGAGCCCGAAGCACATTGACCACCGCCCCGTAGTCGACGCGTTCGTAGGCGCCTCGGCCCCCGGTGGCGCCGTGGGTGAAGATCACCGCGTCAACTCCCTCGACCGCCGGGGTCAAAGTGGCGGCGTCGGTCAGGTCGCCGAAGACAGCGTCGGTGCCGGGTAGGAGTCGCCGAGCTCGGTCCACGTCGCGCGCCAAGGCTCGCACCCGAAGGCCATGTTCGAGCGTGGTGGCGACGAGGACCCGACCGGTCTGCCCGGTCGCCCCCACAACCAGCACCGTGTTGACTTCGGCGGTCATGCCGACCCGGCCGCCTTGTGCTCGGCCGCGCGCATGGCCGCGATCACGCCGCCGTCGATAAGCAGGTCCGAGCCGGTGATGAAGCTGCCGTCCGGGCCGAGCAGCAGGGCGGCCGCGTCAGCGACGTCCGATGGCGTGCCCATCCGTCCGGCCGGGGAGGTGTCGATCATGTGCCGGTAGCCGGCGGCATTGGGGCCAGACATCTCGTCCCGGGCCAGCGGGGTGGCGATGATGCCCGGGCTGATGCAGTTCACCCGGGCGCCACGGTCACCCCAGGTGATCGCAGCAGCGCGTACCCGCAGGGCGTTGGCCCGCTTGGCCAGGGTGTAGGCAGCGCCGGAGTTCCCGACCGCCTCGGGAGCCAGGAAGTCCAGGCCGAGTAGATCGGTGGTCGGGGTGTAGGCGAGTGCCAGCTCGACCTCCCTGGAGTAGCCGTGGCCCATGTGGCCGGCCATGCTGGCCACGACAATGCCGGAGCCGCCGGGGGCGACGACGCGGCCGAACTCCTCGAGGACGTAGGCGGTGCCCAGCAGGTCGACGTGCAGGACCCGCTCGGTGCTGGCCTGGACGGGCGAAACGCCGGCCGCGTGAATGACCCGGGTGACCGGGCCGAGGGCGGCGGCCGTGTCGGCAAGGCCCGCGACCGAGGCGTGGTCGGAGACGTCGGCCGCTTGGGTGGTCACCTCGTAGCCCTCGCCGCGTAGCTGCTCGGCCATGGCCTGCAGGGCGGTCTCGTTGTAGTCCGCGAGCAGTAGGTTGCGGCCAATTGCGGCGCGGCGGCCGATCGCGACGCCGATGCTTCCGGTACCGATGAGGACAGCGACCTCTCGTGCCATGGTTTCTCCTTGCGGTTGAGGGTTGGTACAGGCGGACCTGACGACAGCGCAGCAGTGGTTGCCGTGGTCGGAGGTAGTCGTTAGTAGGTGGTGGCTCGGGAGTGGAGGGGCTTCCAGGTGCCGTCCCGACGTACGTACCGGGTGACCGACTTCAGCCGGCAGGTGCCGTGTGTGCCGTAGATGGTGGCCGTCACCAACGCTTGGACGGTGACGACGGCGGTCTCACCTTTGATCTCGAGACGGCCGACTCCTCACGGACCGCGTCGTAGCTCATTCGGCCGGAGTCGATCTGGTCCAGCCATTCGGCCTTCTCCTGCTGGTAGCCGTTGATGTGAATGGCGGTGTAGTTGTCGGCCAGCAGGTCAGCGAGCCGGTCGGTCCGGCCTTCCACCATCCAGCGGTTCTGGTCGCGGTAAGCGGCCAGGACGGCAGCTCTCACGTCTTCGTCGCCAGGAGCAGTCACGATGTGTCGGTGTCGGTGAGGGAGGCGTCGAGCACCTGGTCGGACGTGCTCCAGCTGGCGAGGATCTTCAGGGCCTCGTGCGATCGGGAGTCCGGCTCGGCGGTGTAGAAGAGGAGGTACTGACCCGGGTCGGCACCAACCGGTGAGGTTTCGAACGGCAGCTCGAGGTCCCCGACGAGCGGGTGGTGGATCCGCTTGACGCCGGTGACGTAGGCGCGGACGTCATGCGAGGCCCACCGGACGCGGAAGTCCTCGCTACGGGTGGCCAGCTCACCGACGAGTTCGGTCAGGCGGCGGTCGTAGGGGTCGCGACCAGCCGAGGCGCGGAGCAGGGCGACCGCGTCGTCCGCGTTGGTGGCCCAGTCGCGCCAGAAGTCGCCCGCGTGCGGGTCGAGGAACAGGAACCGCGCTTGGTTCGGTGGACGGACCGGGTCGGCGTAGATGGGGGCGTAGAGAGCCTCACCGAGCTTGTTCGCCGCCAGCAGGTCGAGCCGGCTGTCGACGACGAACGCCGGGGTCAGGTGCATTGAGTCGAGGATCCGCTGCACGCTCGGTCGAACCCTCCGGGGTGTGGATGGGCGACGCGGAGCCCGTCGGATGTTGCCAGCGGCCCGGACCAGGTTGGTGAGATGGGCCCGCTCGGCCTCGTCGAGCTGTAGGGCATGGGCGATACCGTCCAGCACAGTTTCGGAGACACCAGTGACGTTGCCGCGCTCGATGCGGGTGTAGTACTCCGCACTGACGCCAGCCAGGGTCGCGACCTCCTCCCGCCGCAGCCCCGCCACCCGGCGGCTGTTACCGAAGGCGCGCAGCCCAGCCTGCTCGGGGGTGATTCGCGCACGGCGGCTGACCAGGAACTCCCTGATCTCCGCACGAAGCTCTGGGTTGTCGGCCATGTCATCGAACTTAGGCCCGCCCGACTCAGCGTGGGAGACCCTGTGAAGACCTCCCTCCGGGTACCCCCGCAAGCAGGGACTCCCCCATCGGATCGACCCGCGCTTGACTTGCAGCATGCCCGCCAGCCCCACCGTCACGCTCAACAACGGCGTTGAGATGCCGATCCTCGGATTCGGCGTCTTTCAGATTCCGCCCGAGGACACCGAACGAGCGGTCACCGAGGCGCTTGCCGTCGGCTACCGCCACCTCGACACCGCCGCCGCCTACCAGAACGAGGAAGCCGTCGGACGGGCCATCGCCGCAGCGCCATTCCGCGCGAGGACGTGTTCGTCACTACCAAGCTGTGGATCCAAGACGCCCCCGCCGAGGACAACACCAGGCGCGCGTTCGAGCAGTCGCTCACCCGGCTCGGCTTGGACCACCTCGACCTGTACGTACCTGATTCACCAGCCCCTCGGTGACGTCTACGGCCAGTGGCGGGCCATGCAAGCCCTGCACCAGCAAGGCCAGGTCCGCGCCATCGGCGTCTCGAACTTCTACCCCGACCGCCTCGTCGACCTCATCGACCACAACGAGACCACCCCGGCGGTGAACCAGATCGAGACCCACCCGTTCTTCCAGCGCGGCGACTACCAGCAGCTGATGCGCGACCGCGGGGTTCAGATGGAGTCGTGGGGACCCTTCGCCGAAGGCCGCAACAACCTGTTCACCGACCCGACACTGATCGGGATCGCCGACGCGCACGGCAAGTCCGTCGCCCAGGTCGTGCTGCGCTGGCTCATCCAGCGCGGCGTCGTCGTCATCCCCAAATCGGTCCGACCCGAGCGGATGGCAGAGAACCTCGCCGTCTTCGACTTCGAGTTGACCGACGACCAGATGGCGCAGATCGCCGGCTTGGACACCGGTGAGTCGCTGTTCTTCGACCACCGCGACCCCGCCGCGGTCAGCCAGCTCGGCAACTACCGCGTCATCTGACTCCGCCCGCTGCAGCGAGTGCGGCACATCACCAAAGAGGACCCGACCAAGCACGTGAAAGGAAGCCCACATGAAGCAGCGCACTCTCGGAAACAACGGCCTGACCGTGTCGGAGATCGGCCTGGGCTGCATGAGTCTCACCGGCGCGTACGGCAACACCGGCGGCCCGTCTCGTCAGGACGCGATCGCCATGATCCGGCACGCCGTGGATCTCGGCGTCACCTTCTTCGACACCGCCGAGGTGTACGGCCCGTTCACCAATGAAGAGATCGTCGGCGAAGCCCTCGAACCCGTCCGCGACCAGGTCAAGATCGCCACCAAGTTCGGCTTCGCGTTCCCCGAGAACGGCGTCGAGGGCGGCGGAGTGTCGAGCCGGCCCGACAGCATCCGGCGGGCGGTCGACAACTCCCTGCGCCGGCTGCGCACCGATTACATCGACCTGTACTACCAGCACCGGGTCGACACCACCGTTCCCATCGAAGACGTCGCCGGAACCGTTACGGAGTTCATCCATGCCGGGAAGGTGCTGAACTTCGGCATGTCCGAGGCCGCGGCCGGCACCATCCGCAGAGCGCACGCCGTGCAGCCGGTGACGGCGGTGCAGAGCGAGTACTCCATGTGGTGGCGGGAGCGGGAGAACGACGTGATCCCCGCGCTCGCCGAGCTCGGCATCGGCATGGTCCCCTACAGCCCGCTCGGTAAAGGCTTCCTCACCGGCACGATCGACACCACCACAACATTCGCCTCAACCGACATGCGAGCCCGCACGCCGCGGTTCCAAGGAGAGGCGCTCAAGGCGAACCTTGGCCTCGTCGAGGTCCTGAACCGCGTCGCCGCCGAGGTGGGCGCCACCCCCGCCCAACTCGCGCTGGTCTGGCTGCTTAATCAGCAGCCCTGGATTGTGCCGATCCCCGGCACCAAGCGCACCGAACGGCTCGAGGAGAACATCGGCGCAAGCGGAATCGAGCTGACCGACACCCAACTGTCAGATCTCCGCGCCGCGGCCGACCAGGTCCAGATCGTCGGCGCCCGCTACCCCGAGGAGAACGACCGGATGACCAACCTCGAAGCTCCCCTGCCACCACAATGAGGTAACTGCGCACCTTTGACACCTGATCCGCTAGCCGGCGCCCCAGCGCCGGCTATTGACCAGTGGAGCCGTTATCGACGGTAGGGCCAAGCGGAGAATGTCTTGACAGGCCAAGCGGAGGACGTCCTAGAGAGCACGCCGTCTGTCCCGCTCTCCGGATCGGTGCGCACCAACGAACCCCGCACCGGCGGGCGCGCCAGCACCTGCAGCTGGCCGAGGTGCCGCTTCCGCTGCCCGGGGATAGGTCGACGATCTGACGGACGTACTCCTCGCCGATCCTGTCGAATCCCGGTGGAGGCGTCATGGGGTCGGCGACGTCCGGCGGCAGGACGAACCCCTCACCCTTCATCCAGCCATCGGGCCACCGCTGACCAGCGGCCTCGACCATCCGCTTGAAACTGTCTGCGCGCGCGAGATTCTGCGCAGCCCGGCCGGCGCTGGATGTCTCCCAATTACGGGGAGCGTCACGACAGCCGCTGGGCCACCAAAACACCCGCGCTGTCACACCGCCATCGGCGCGCCGTCGCTGTTCAATCCATGCCATGCCAGGGGCTCCGAACGGAGTCGGTGCCACCCTGGTGCCACAATGAGCCCTCAGAACCTGCCGCCGATTCCATATAACCCCAGGTCAGGTCGGGGTTCGTACTGGTGCGCGAGGGGGGATTTGAACCCCCACGTCCTTGCGGACACTGGCACCTGAAGCCAGCGCGTCTGCCGTTCCGCCACTCGCGCTTGGACCGCGCTAGCCGCGTGGTCCAGCCGAGAAAGGCTAGCACGCCACCCGTTATCGGCCGCCGCGATTGTTATGCGCGAAAGCACCATCTGCGTCACGAAAACTACATGATCCGCTCCGCGGTGCAGGCGGCGGCTAGCATCTAGGGTGGCCTGAGGAAGGAGGGACATGGGCATTCTCGAGCGGTTCGAGAAGAAGGTCGAGGGCGCGGTCAACGGCGTCTTTGCCCGCGCGTTCAAGGGCGACGTGCAGCCAGTAGAGATCGCCGCACGGCTTCAGCGCGAGCTGGACGGCGAGGCGAAGCTCATGTCTCGCGACAAACGGCTCGTGCCCAATGAGTTCGAAGTCGGACTCTCGCAGCACGACTACGACAAGCTTGCCCCCTACAGCAAGACCCTCACTGCCGAATTGGCCCGTGACCTGCGGACTCACGCGCGTAACCTCGGCTACGTCTTCAACGGCCCGATCAAGATCATTCTCCAGCTGGACGACAAGCTCCCGACCGGCCGGTTTACGGTTGCATCGCAGGCGGTGGCCGGGGTCCACACGGACCGCCCTCCCGAACGAGCACCCGTTTCGAGCGCGGGTGCGGGAAAGCTTGTGCTCGAAGTCAACGGAACTCGTCATCCGCTGCAGCCGCCTGGGCTGACCATCGGGCGTGGCACGGAGGCCGACCTGCGGATCAGCGATCCCAGCATCTCCCGACTGCACGCCCAAATTCGGGTCAGCGAGTCCCCTCACGGCCAGCAGATCGACATCGTCGACCTCGGTTCCACCAACGGGATCACGGTCAACGGGCACAAGGTAGAGCGTTCGACGCTGGGAGAGGGATCGCGCATTCAGATCGGGGCCACGCGGATGCTCGTCCACGCGCCCGCCGGACGCTGAGCGGTCCATGTCGGAGATCGCTCTCACCGTCCTCAAGGTGCTGTTCCTGGCTCTGCTCTGGCTTTTCATCCTGTCCGCAGTCTCGGTGATTCGCAGCGATCTGTTCGGGCGTACGGTGCCCGCACCGGACGGCCAACCACAAGAACTGGAACCGCCCGCTGCACCCCCTACGCAGCCCCGAGGCCGCCGGCCGCGCGGGGAACCTCGCATCTTCACCATTACCCAAGGCAACCAGGCTGGCCTCTCTGCGGAGCTCGCCAGCGGAGTGATCATGATCGGCCGCGGCGCCGACTGTCAGTTGATCCTGGACGACGACTACGTGTCGACCCGGCACGCCCGCGTCGTACGGGGGGATAGCGGCATCTATATCGAAGACCTGGGCTCTACCAACGGCACGTACGTCAACGGCCAGCGGATCACTGCGCCGACCACGATCACCCTCGCCGACACGATACGAATCGGCAAGACGATCTTGAAGCTGGAGCCCTGATCATGGCTCTCTCGCTGAGGATCGCCAGCCACTCCGAGACCGGCCTGGTCCGCAAGAACAACCAGGATTCGGGGTACGCCAGCCCTCAGCTTCTAGTGGTCGCCGACGGCATGGGGGGCGCGGCGGCCGGTGACCTGGCATCGGCGGTCGCCATCGACAGCATCCGCCGGATCGACAAACCCGTCACGGGTGAAGAGATGCTGGAGGCACTGTCGGGCGCCATCCACAAGGCCAACGACCGGATCGCCGATCTCGTCGAGGCCGACCTGTCCCTGGACGGGATGGGCACCACAGTCACGGGCGCCTTGTTCGACGGCAGCCAGATCGGGCTGGCGCACATCGGTGACAGCCGGGCCTACCTGTTCCGCGACGGCCACCTGGAACAACTCACCCACGACCACAGCTGGGTCCAGTCCCTGGTCGACGAGGGCAAGATCGATTCCGGTGAGGCCGCCGCCCACCCTCACCGGTCACTGCTGCTCAAGGTGCTCAACGGCCAGCCCGCCAACGATCCCGACCTGACGATGGTGCGGGTGTCCGCCGGCGATCGGCTGCTGTTCTGCAGTGACGGTCTGTGCGGGCTCGTCGAGGACCCAGTGATCGAGGGTTTGCTCCAGACGCCCGACCCGAAGGAGGCGCTGGACTGCCTGGTGCACGAGGCTCACAGGGAGGGCGGGATTGACAACATCACGATCATCGTGGCCGATGTCGTGGACGGCGCCGATCCCGGCACCCTCCAGCCCGTGGTCCTTGGCGCCGCTGCAGAACGCGCTATCCCCCTGGTCGCGACCAAGATCAGAGACGACGAGAACGAGGACACGATCATCTCCGACCGGCCGGTCGCAGCTGGGGCCGGAACGAGCGAGCATGACGATGAATCTCGATACAGCCCCATGCCTCCGCATCGGCGTCGCTCTGTCCGTCCCATAGCTGCTCTCTTGGCTGCAGCCCTCATTGCCGCCGCGGTACTCGGTGGTGCGTATGCCTGGACGCGGACTCAATATTTCGTCGGCGTTGCCGACGAACAGGTCGCGATCTTCCGCGGCCTGTCGGACAGCCTGCCGGGCATCAAGCTCTCCAGCGTGTATGAGATTCAGCCGCTCCGCGTGTTGGACCTGCCGCAGTACTACCAAGACAGGGTGCGGGCGAACATCGACGTCTCCAGTCTCTCTGCGGCTCACCAGACCGTCGACGAACTGGTCGTAGCCGCCGAGCGTTGTGCCGCCCAGCCGAGCGGCGGGGCGACGGGCTCCCGGTCGCCGTCTCCCCGCCCGACCCGCTCGCCTGCAACGCCGTCTCCGCGCCCGACCCGCTCGCCCGCATCCCCGTCAGTCCACGGAACGGTCAGCCCCAATCCCCGCCAGCTGGCGACGCCGAGCCCCAGCGCGCCCGCAGACCCCGGACAGAACTGCTGATCATGAGGGTGGCGGCCCCCGTGACCGTGCTGCCGCGCAAGCGGCGCGGCGTCGAGTTGGTGTTAATCGTCTTCGCGCTAGCGATCACGCTTGGCGGTTATGCCATCGTCGACTTCAATGTGACAGGTGGATTTTCTCCGGTCTTCAGCACCCTCGCCGGGGTGTGCGTCGGGCTCGCGATTCTGGCCCACTCGGCCGTGCGATGGCGGCTGCCGTACGCGGATCCTGTGATCCTGCCCTGCGTGATCCTGCTGAACGGCCTTGGTTTGATCATGATCCACCGGATTGATCTGATCAACTCACCGCCGACGACAGGTGCCCGCCAGCAGCTGATCTGGACCGCATTGGGAGTGGTCGCCTTCATTCTGGTGGCGGTCGCGCTGCGCGATCACCGGCCGCTGCAGCGGTTCACCTACACGCTCGGCCTGGCCGGCGTCGTGTTACTGCTGTTGCCGTTGGTTCCGGGTCTGGGCACGGAGAAGTTCGGCGCGCAGATCTGGATCCAGGTCGGGCCGTATAGCTTCCAGCCGGCCGAGGCGGCCAAGGTCATACTGTCCATCGCGTTCGCCTCC
>Ga0126312_10003334_pt1 | contig 10834 bp, 9 predicted proteins | sample Plot104A_FD_92537 | JGI IMG/M metagenome (GOLD analysis project Ga0126312, IMG submission 92537) | Serpentine soil microbial communities from UC McLaughlin Reserve, CA, USA - Plot104A | ecosystem: Environmental > Terrestrial > Soil > Grasslands | place: USA: UC McLaughlin Reserve, Lake County... | reverse complement strand
GCGAGTCGACGGACGCGCACGTGCTCGTGTGCACCTCGGACTGCTCGGACGACAGCGTGCTCGCGGCGATGCAGGCGGGCGCCATCGGGATCCTGCGCAAGGACACGCTGACCATGGAGGGTCTCGCCGCAGCGGTGCAGGCCGCCGCGAGCGGCGCCGGCGTCGTCACCCCGGAGCTGCTCGGCGGGCTCGTCCGCTCGGCCGCGAACGGGGCCAACGGCCACGCCCGCGCGCACCACGCCACGCTCACCGACCGCGAGCAGCAGGTGCTCTCGCTGATCGCGGCCGGGCACCCGACCCGGGAGGTCGCCCAGCAGCTCTGCTACTCCGAGCGCACCGTGAAGAACGTCCTGCACGACGTCGTCACCAAGCTCAACGCGCGCAGCCGCTCGCAGGCCGTGGCCTTCGCGGTCCGCGAAGGGCTGATCTAGACACCGCGCCGCGCTCGCGCGGCCGGAGCGGAATGTCATCTCGCGTACGCTGGTCGGGGTGCCCCCTGTCCTGATGTCAGTGCGATGACTTCCGTCGAGTCGCTCCTCGACGGGAAGCGGATCGTCATCTGTGCCGGCTCCGGCGGGGTCGGCAAGACGACGACCGCCGCGGCGCTCGGGCTCGGCATGGCCGAGCGCGGCCTGAAGGTGGCCGTGGTGACCATCGACCCCGCGAAGCGGCTCGCGACGTCGCTCGGGCTCGAGGACCTCGGGAACGAGCCGCACCGCGTCGACCCCGAGCGGCTCTCCGCCCAGGGCGTCGAGGCCGACGGCGAGCTGTGGGCGATGATGCTCGACGCCAAGCGCACCTTCGACGCGCTGATCGAGCGGCTCGCGCCGGACGCGCGCACCCGTGACGAGGTGTTCGCGAACCGGATCTACCAGCAGCTCTCCAACGCGGTGGCCGGCTCGCAGGAGTTCACCGCGATCGCGAAGCTCTACGAGCTCGACCAGGAGGGCGGGTTCGACCTGCTCGTGCTCGACACGCCGCCGTCGCGCAACGCGCTCGACTTCCTCGACGCACCACAGCGGCTGAAGGGCTTCTTCGGCGGCCGCGCGATCCGGATGTTCCTGCGCCCGGCCGGCTTGAGCGGCAAGGTGCTCGGGCGCGGCACCGGGATGGTGTTCGGCCTGCTCAAGCGCGTCACCGGCGTCGACCTGCTGCAGGACCTGTCGGTCTTCTTCCGCACGCTCGGCGGGATGATCGACGGCTTCATGGAGCGCGCCGACCGGGTGGGCGCGCTGCTCGAGGACCCGGCCACGACGTTCCTGATCGTCACCTCCCCGCGCCACGACCCGTCCGAGGAGGCGATCCACTTCCACCGCAAGCTCGCCGACGCCGCGATGCCGTTCGGCGGCCTGGTGGTCAACCGCGTGCACACGGCGCCCTCGGTCGACGGCGCGCCCGCGCCCGGGCTCGCCGAGGAGCTCGGCGACGACCTCGCGCGGCGGGTCGGCGAGTCCGCGCACGAGCTCGCCGCGCTCGCCGCGGGCGACGAGGCCGGCGTCGAGCGGCTCCTCGCCGCGCTCGGCTCGCCACCGGCGATCGTGGTGCCCGAGCTCGACGACGACGTCCACGACGTCGCGGGCCTCATGCAGGTGCGCGAGCACCTGTTCGGCACGGCCTAGCGCCGCGGGCGCCGCCGGCTAGTGCAGGGTGTCGGCCGGCTCCGCCTGCTCGGCCAGCAGCTCGTCGGCGACGCGGCGGAGCCCCGGCTCGAGGTGTCCGCAGAGCACGTCGCGCAGGATCGCCCGCAGGTTCGCCCCGAGCTCGGTGATCAGGTCCTCGACCTCCGGTTCCGCCCGCACGAGCCCCGCGACCGCGGCGCGCTCGAGCGAGATCGCCTCGCGGATGCGCGACTCGGCCCGGGTGCGGTCCTCCGGCGTGGCGCAGATCGCGGCCATCCGGGCGGCCATTCCCTGGTAGCCGGGCTGGTCGACGTCGGCGAGCAGCGCGCGGGCGGCGAGCAGCCAGTCCGTCAGCGCCTCGACAGCGCTCGCGCGCTCGCAGCCGAGCTCGAAGCGGCGCAGCGCCCACGCCAGCTCACCCGCGCGCGGGGTGCGGCGCGAGACGAGCGAGCAGAACGCCCGCAGCGCGTCCTCCTCCTCGGCGGGGAGCAGGCAGTCGCCCTGGGGGCGGCGGAAGCCGGTCGCGAGCGGGACGGCCCACCACGCGCTGCCGTCGGTGCGCGCCCAGGCGGTCGGGCCGAGCGCGGGCTCGGCGTCGTCCCAGAGCCGCAGCGCGGTCTGCAGGCGGCGCAGGCGGCGGCCGGCGTCCTCCAGCGCGCGGTGGTCGCCCGGCGTGCCCTCGAGCGCCAGCAGCGCGACGGTCGCCATCTCGTCCTGGCCGATGTCGCCGGGCGCGTCCTTGAGCGTGCCGGCGCGCACGAGCGCCAGGCCCTCGCCGAGCGGCAGCTCCTCGGACTCGATCATCAGCCCGTCGACCGGCGCCAGCACGACCGAGAGGGTGCAGCCGTCGTAGGCGACGGTCTCCAGCTCCGCGTAGGCCTGCGCGAAGCGCGCCGGGTCGAAGCTGAACTCGGTCGCCTCGGTCCAGACGGCGGTCAGGAACGCCTGCAGCGCGGCGTCGGCCTGCATGCGGCTGTCCGGTCCCGGCGGGCGGCGCCCGCGCGCCTGCAGGTAGGCGGGGAGGTCGGGGAGCGCCGCGAGACCGTGGACGGCGGCGGGGTAGGACGGCAGCCGCGCGAGCACGCCGACGCGCTCGCCGATGAAGTGGCCCGTGAGCGGCCGGTAGCAGTACAGCGGCGAGGTCGCCCGCGAGTGCGGGCTCATCTCCATCAGCTCGAACGGGACCTCGGCGCCGCCGGACACCTCGTCGGCGAGCTGCCGGGCGGCCTCCTCGACGAAGGCGGCGAGCGAATCGTGCAGCGCGCGGTTGTGCATGCGCAGCCGGTTCGCCGTGATCTACGGCGATCCTGCCCCCAAGCACGAGGGCCGGACGGACTGCAAGCGCGCTGTCAGGCGGCGACGACGGCCGGCAGCGGGACCTCGGGGGCCTCGGTGCAGCTGTCGGCGGCGCCGAGCCACTCGGTGCCGTAGGAGCGCATCGACTCGATGATCGGGACGAGCGCGCGGCCCTTCTCGGTCAGCGCGTACTCGACGCGCGGCGGGACCTCGGGGTAGGTCTGGCGGGCCACGATGCCCTCCTCCTCGAGCGCGCGCAGCCGCAGCGACAGCGTGCGCGGGGAGATGCCGGCGAGCGAGCGCTCCAGCTCGCAGAAGCGCGAGCGCCCCTCCGCGAGGTCACGGATCACGAGCAGGGTCCACTTGCCGCAGACGATGTCGGCAGTCCGGCAGACAGGGCAATCGGAGTTCGGCACGAGCGTGCAGTCTACCGCAAGACTTCAGCAACTGAAGTGGCTAGCCGAGCGTCACGGGAACGTCGCGCTCGTCGCTGCCGCGCACGACGCCGAGCGTGAGCGTGCCCGAGCCGGCGGCGTCGAGCGCGTCGAAGAGGTCGTCGACCGAGGCGAGCGCGCGACCGTCCGCGCGCGCGATCAGGTCGCCGCGCTGGAGGCCGGCCCGCTCGGCGGGGCTGCCGGGCACGACCGCCCGCACCAGCAGGCCGTCGCGCTCCGGCAGCCCGACCGCGCTGCGCATGCGCCGCGCGTGACGGGACGGCGCGAGCGCCACGCCCAACCGTGGGCGCCCGGCCGCCTCGCCGCGCGCGAGCGCAGCGACTCGCTCGCGCACCGCCTCCTCGGCGGACACGGCGAGGATCAGCCCGCCCTCGCGCCGGACGGCGTTGAGGCCGAGCAGGCGCCCGTCGGCGTCGACGAGCGGCCCGCCCGAGGAGCCGCGCGGGAGCGGGGCGGTGTGCTCGATCGACCCGCCGACCCGGCGCCCGCCGGGCCCGCGGAAGCTGCGCCCCGTCGCCGACACCAGGCCGAAGGTGACGCGCAGGCCGCGGCCGCTGGGGTCGGCGAGCGCGAGCACGGGAGAGCCGTGGCCGAGCGCGCCGGCGCGCTCCGGCTCCCAGGCCACCGCGGGGGCGTCGCCGGTGTCGACCGCCACGACGGCGAGGTCGAGGTCGGGGTCCGCGCCGGCCACGCGGCCGTCCGACGTGCGCCCGTCGCCGAACGTCACGGCCACCTCGTCGCCGCGCAGCACGTGCGCGCAGGTCAGCACCTGCCCGGGCTCGACCACGACGCCCGATCCGCGGCCCCAGCCGCGCCCGAGCCCGACCACCGACGGCCCGACCGCCGCCGCGACCTTCGCGACGGTCTCCTGCAGCTCGTCCAGGAGTGACTTGCTCATTGCAAGTCACTATACCCCACTGCACTTCGGGGTCAGCCCCCGTTTAGGGTGGTCGAGGGTGTCCCGCCGACGCAGAGTCCCGTCCTCCCCCCTCGCCGACGCGCTCGAGCGGGTCGGCGACCGCTGGACGCTGCTCGTGGTGGCGGCGCTGCTGGAGGGGCCCAAGCGCTTCAACGAGCTCCAGGAGGAGCTCGAGGGGATCGCGCCCAACGTGCTCAGCGCGCGGCTGAAGGCGCTCGCCGAGCAGGCGCTCGTCGTCCCGCAGCCCTACTCCGAGCGCCCGCCGCGCTTCGCCTACGAGCTGTCGGAGTCGGGGCGCGAGCTCGCGGGCGCGCTGCGGCTGCTGGCCGACTGGGGCGCCCGCGCGGCCGGCGGCGAGCCGTACCGCCACGACGCCTGCGGGGGCGTGCTGGAGGCCCGCTGGTACTGCCCGGCGTGCGGCGTGGTCACCGACGACCCCGACGCCGAGGACCTCGTGCACGTCTGAGCCTGGATCCACCGATCATCCGTGGATGCCTCGGCGTCGTGGGCCGAGTCAGAGTCGGTTGACCGCGCATCCTCGTGGTGGACCACTTGGGAGCGGTCAATCGGCTCTGGCGAACGGCCACGGCGGCGAGGCGCCGCGGGAATCGGTGGATTCAGGCTAAGCCAGCGCGTCGACGGCGAGCCGGGCCGCGGTGCCGATCACCGCGTCGGCCTGCGGGAGGTTGAGCCGGCTGGAGGCGCTGCGCGTGAACACGGCGACCGCGGTCCGCCGCCCGTCGCCGGTCTCGACGACGCCGACCTCGATCCGCAGGCCGGGCAAGGTGCCGGTCTTCCCGCTCACGACGACCTCGTCGTCTGGGAAGCCGGCCGAGAGCCGGTGCGGCCAGACCTGCAGGCCCATCAGCCGCCGCAGCTCGGCGCACGACGCCGGCGAGGCGGCCTCGTCACGCCACACGGCGCCGAGCAGCCGCGTCATGTCGCGGGGCGTGGAGCGACTGGTGCGCTCCGGGTCGAGCACGGCCAGTCGGTCGAGCGCGCCCGGCTCGCGGAGCCGGGCGAACACCTCGCCGGCGTCCGCGGCGCCCGTGTCCTCGAGCATGCTGCGGGTGAGGTCGCGACAGCAGCCGCGGATCCCCGTCGAACGCAGGCCGAGCGCGGGCGCGACGCCGCCGACCGCGTCCGCGCCGACGCGGTCGTAGAGCGCGTCGCAGGCGGCGTTGTCGCTGACGGCGAGCATCAGGTAGAGCAGGTCGCGAACGCTCATCCGGACCGGGTCGCGCATCGCCGCGAGGCCCGTCGGGCCGGCGGTGCGGCGGGCGCCGATCCGCAGCGTCTCCCCCGCCTCGAGCGTCCCCGCATCGACCGCGCGCAGGACGGCGAGTGCCACGTGCAGCTTGAAGGTGGACGCCAGCGGCACCGCCAGGCCCCCGTCGGCCTCGACGGCGCGGCCCGGGTCGTCGACGTCGCACGCATGCAGCCGGCCGCGCACGCCGGCCGCGGCGAACAGCCGGCGCAGCCGACCTTCGGATCGGGAGCGCGGCTCGCTCATGCCAGCAGGCCGGAGGACGGTCGCGGCCCCGGGCGGCTCCCGGCCGCGGCTCCTGCGAGATCCCAGCCGTCGGCGTCGGCGATCAGCCGCGCGAGCTCGTCGTCGAGGGCGTCGGCGCGGCCCCCGGGACCGCGCGTCAAGGCGGCGTGCAGCCACAGCGGCGACCCGGCCAGCCCCAGCCACGCGAGCCCGCCGGCGTCGGCGGGCGGCCGGTCGGTCAGCGCGACCGCCCCGCCAACCAGCACGAGGCCTGCGGCGACGGCGAGGCCGTCGGCCGGCCGCACCGACGCGGGCGCGAACCCGAGCGCGCGTAGATCGGCGAGCAGCGCGTCGTAGTGGTCGGGTGCCTGCTCGCGCGGGAACAGCACGAGCTCGTGACCGGCCAGCTCGAAGAGCTCGAGGGTCTCGCCGGCGGCGAGCGGGTCGTCCTCGCGGACCAGCACGCCCAGCGGCCGTCGCAGCACGGTGCCCGGGCGGAGACCAGGAGCCACGGGCTGGCGCAGCAGGGCGAGCGTCAGGCTCCCCGCGCGCAACTGCTGCTCGAGCAGCTGCGGATGGCCCTGCACGAGGTCGATCTCCGCGTTGGGGTGCGCCGCCCGGCAGGCGCCGAGGATCCCGCCGACGAGCGCGGCCGGGAGGTCCGGCGGCAGCCCGACCCGCAGCTCGTGCAGCTCCGCCTCGGCCAGCGCGTCGAGCAGGCCGGACACCTGGTCGGCGTGGGCGAGCAGCGCCTGCGCCTCGGGCAGCAGGCGGCGGCCCAGTGGCGTGAGCTCTACACGCCGCGAGGTGCGCTGCAGAAGCCGGCCGCCCGCGCGCTCCTCGAGCGCCCGGATGCGCTGGCTGAGCGGCGGCTGGGACATGTGCAGCCGCTGCGCGGCACGCCCGAAGTGCAGCTCCTCGGCGACGGTGACGAAGTAGCGCAGGTGCCGGATGAGGTCCATCGAACCAGCATTGATATCGCACCCGACCTGATCTCGCCGTCGATTTGGTCTTGGACTTCGACCGCTCCTTCGCTGGGGTAGGGAGATGCCCTCCGCCGCCCCTCGCTCCTCCTCGCGCCGCCTCGCGGCGGTCGTGGCGCTGACGGCTGCGATCGCCCTCGCCGCCGGCGGCGTCGCCTACGTCGTGCTCGGCCGCGGTCCCGAGCCCGGCCCGGCGGTCGACCGCTACCTGGCCGCCTGGTCGCGCGGCGACGACGACGCCGCCTCGCGCGTGACGGACCGCCCCGGACCCGCGAGCGCCGCGCTGGCGGCCTCGCGCGCCGGGCTCGACGGCGCACGGGTCGGCGCCCGCCGCAGCTCGCTCCGGCGCGACGGCGACCGGGGCACAGCCGGCGTCCATGTCACCTGGCAGGTGCCCGGGTTCGGCGAGTTCGCCTACGACGCCACGCTCCGGCTCGTGCTGCGCGACGACCGCTGGGTGGTCGCGTTCACCCCGCGGGCGATCCACCCCCGCCTGACCGCCGGCACGCGGCTGGGAACCGCCGCCGGCCGCCCCGACCGCGGCGACCTGCTCGACCGCGACGGCGGCGCGCTCGTCACCGAGCGGCCCGTCGTCGACGTGGCGCTCCAGACGGACCGCGTGGGCGACCCTCAGCGCAGCGCCGAGCGCGTCGCCGAGCTGATCGACGACGTCGACGCGGGCGACCTCGCCCGCCGCGTGCGCGACGCCGGGCGCGGGCGCTTCGTCCCGGTCATCACCCTGCGGAAGGCCGCCTACGACGACGTCGAGGAGCGGCTGCGCGACGTTCCCGGCATCTCGCTCGCGCCGTCGGAGTCACCGCTCGCCCCCTTGCGCGACTTCGGGCGCGCCGTCCTCGGCGCCGTCGGGCCTGTGACCGCCGAGCAGGTCGAGAAGGACCCGGGGCTCGCGCCCGGCGATCAGATCGGCCAGTACGGGCTGCAGGCCGCCTTCGAGCGCCGGCTGGCCGGCAGCCCCGGCGGGCGCATCGTGATCCGCCGCAGCGAGAGCGGTACGGAGCTCCGGACCCTGCTTGCGCGCAAGGCGCGCGACGGCCGGCCGCTGCGCACGACGCTCGACCTCGACGCGCAGGCCGCCGCGGAGGCCGCGCTCGGCGCCACGGAGCGCAAGGCCGCGCTGGTCGCCGTACAGCCCTCCACCGGCGACGTCCTGGCGGTCGCCAACCGGCCGGCCGGCTCATCGCTCAACCGTGCCTTCACCGGGCTCTATCCCCCGGGCTCGACGTCCAAGGTCGTCAGCACGACGGCGCTGCTGCGCGCGGGGCTGGATCCCGCCGAGACCGTCGCCTGCACGCGCACGACGGTCGTCGACGGCCGCTCGTTCCGCAACTTCGAGGGCGGCGCGGCGGGCGAGGTCCCCTTCCGCACCGACTTCGCCGAGTCGTGCAACACCGCGTTCGTCTCGCTCGCGGACCGCCTCCGCCCGGACGCGCTGACGCGCACCGCGCGCGACTTCGGGCTCGGCGAGCGCCTGGCGCTCGGGCTGCCGGCGGCGGAGGCCTCGGTGCCCGCCGCCGAGAGCGCCACCGGCCGCGCCGCGATGATGATCGGCCAGGACCGGATCGTGACCAGCCCGCTCGCGATGGCGGGGGTCGCCGCGACCGTCGCCGCGGGCCGCTGGCACGCGCCGCGCCTGGTCGCCACGGGCCGCCGCCGCGAAGGCGGCGAGCTCCCCGAGGCCGGCACCCTGCGCGGGCTGATGCGGATGGTCGTCGAGTCCGGCACCGGCACGGCGCTCGCCGGCGTGCCCGGCGAGGTCGGCGGCAAGAGCGGCACCGCCGAGTACGGCGGCGGCGACCCGCCGCCGACCCACGCGTGGTTCATCGCCTACCGGGGTGACGTCGCGGCGGCGGTGCTCGTGGAGGGCGGCCGGGCCGGGGGCGCGGTCGCGGCGCCGATCGCGGCCCGCTTCCTCGCCCGCCTGCCTACTGGTTGAGCAGCCCGCCGAGGCCGCCGCTGCCGGACGACTGCGTGGCGGCGGCGTGGATCTGGCCCTCGGACGGCTGCACGAGCACCCAGCCCTGGCCCTGGAAGGACATCTGGACGGACTCGCCTGAGCCGCGCCCGATCAGGTTCTTGAGGTTCACGTCGGTCTTGATGCCCGTCGTGACGCCCGAGCTCCACGTGATCGCGGCCTGCGCGTCGGCGAAGGTGGGCGCGCTGGCGACGTTGAGCAGCACGGGCGGGCCGTCGGAGAGGATCGCCACCCAGCCGGTGCCCTGCAGCGACATGTTGAACAGGCCGCCGCCCATCATCGAGCTCGCGCCCTGGACGCGCTTGATGTCCCAGTCGATGCCGGCGTCGAACGCCAGCAGGTTCGGCCCGTTGACGGTGATGGAGTCGTTCTCGAGGTAGATCAGGTGCACGTCCTGAGCCTGGTCGGCGAGGAACACCTCGCCCGTGCCGGTGATCTTCATCAGCTGCGTGCCCTCGCCCGAGACGGCCTTCTTGAGCATGCGTCCGAGTCCGCCCGAGCCGGCGTGCTCGAAGCGCACCTCGCCCTGGTAGGCGACCATCGAGCCGAGCTTGGCCTGGATGGTCACCTGGTTGAGCTCGACCTTGAGGAGCTTGGAGTTCTGGAGCGAGAACGCGTTCTGCGACTCGACTTCGCGGAAGTTGGCGAGGGTCGTCTGCATTGGCGGAACCTTTCCGGAAGGGGACGGCAAACGTCAAGGCCGGCGCTGTCGCGCCGGCCTTGGAGGAGGAGGCTCTCAGTAGCTCGGGGGGCCCGGCGGCGGCGCCGACGGCGGCGGCGGCGCGGAGGGCGACGCGGCGGCCGGGACCGGCGGCGCGACCGGCGCCGGCGGGGCCTGCTGGGCGACCGGCGGCGCCTGCTGCGCGACCGGCGGGGCCTGCTGGGCGACCGGCACCGGAGGGGCCGAGTGCACCGGCGGGGCCACCGGGGCGGGCTGCTCCGGCGGGCCCGGGAGCTGCGCCCCCTGCGGCGCCGGCGCCGGGCTGGTCTCCGACGTCGGGTTCTCCTGCGCGGCGACCATCAGCTTGAAGTCGTGCGGCGAGGTGGCGACGTGCAGCGCGTCCTCGAAGGTGATCCGCCCGGCCTGCAGGTGCGCCAGCAGGTGCTGGTCGAAGGTCTGCATGCCGTAGTAGGCGCCCTCGGCGATGACCTCGGGCAGCTGCCCTGTCAGCTTCGGGTCGAGGATCATGTCGTGTACGCGGCCCGTCATGACCATGATCTCGCAGCACGCCACGCGGCCCTTGCCGTCGGCCGTGCGCACGAGGCGCTGGGAGACGATGCCCTTCAGCGTGCCGGCGATCATCGCCCGCGCCTGCTGCTGCTGATGGGGCGGGAAGAAGTCGATGATGCGGTTGATCGTCTCGGCCGCATCCACGGTGTGGAGCGTCGAGAGCACGAGGTGGCCGGTCTCGGCCGCGCTCAGCGCGGTGTGGACCGTCTCCTCGTCGCGCATCTCGCCGACGAGGATCGTGTCGGGGTCCTGGCGCAGGACGCGGCGCAGCGCGCGCTTGAAGGAGGCGGTGTCCTGGCCGACCTCGCGCTGGTTGACGATCGAGTTGCGGTCGCGGTGCAGGAACTCGATCGGGTCCTCGATCGTGACGATGTGCTTGGACATCGTCCGGTTCATGTGGTCGATCATCGCCGCGAGCGTGGTCGACTTGCCGGAGCCCGTCGTGCCCGTGAGCAGGATGATGCCGCGCTCCTGCTCGGCGAGCTGGGTGACCGCCTCGGGGAGGCCGAGCTCGTCGACGCCCTTGATGATCACCGGGATGGCGCGCATGACGATCGAGATCGAGCCGCGCTGCATGAAGGCGTTGACGCGGAAGCGGCCGAGGCCCTCGACCGAGTAGGAGAAGTCGACCTCGTTCTCGGAGTCGAACTCCTCGAGCTTCTCGGCGTCGTCGAGCATCTGCTCGAGCGCGCGCTGCGTGTCCTCGGGGTAGAGGCGCTCGGTGCCCGGGACCGGCTCCAGCGAGCCGTGCAGGCGCACGAGCGGATACGAGGGGATCTTCAGGTGGAGGTCGGAGCCCTCCGCCGCGATGAGGTAGCGCAGCGCGTGATCGAGATCAAAAGCCAT
>Ga0126312_10003333_pt1 | contig 10837 bp, 9 predicted proteins | sample Plot104A_FD_92537 | JGI IMG/M metagenome (GOLD analysis project Ga0126312, IMG submission 92537) | Serpentine soil microbial communities from UC McLaughlin Reserve, CA, USA - Plot104A | ecosystem: Environmental > Terrestrial > Soil > Grasslands | place: USA: UC McLaughlin Reserve, Lake County... | reverse complement strand
TTCGAGAACGTGCGAACGACCAGCAGGCGCGGGAAGTCGTCGACCAGGCGCAGGCAGGCGTCCTGGTCCTCGGTGTCCTGGAAGTGGATCAGCGCCTCGTCGAGCAGGACGAACATCTCCTCGGGAAGCGACGACAGCAGCGAGTGGAGCCCCTGAGAGGTGTAGTACGCCCCTGTCGGATCGTTCGGGTTGCAGAGGACGAGGACGCGGGAGCGTGGCGTGAGAGCAGAGCTGATGTCCGAGTCGTCGGCGGAAACGGGAGTCGCCCCCGCATGCGCGGCCAGCAGCGGGTAGAGCGGGTACGACGGCCACGGCATGACGAGCTCGTCGCCCTCTGAGAGCAGCGCCAGCGCCGCCGAGTGCAGCAGGTCCGCGGCCCCGTTCCCGAGCACCACCTGGTCCGGCTCCACGCCGTGACGCTCGGCGAGCAGCCGGCGCGTGGGGGTCGCGTGCCGGTCGGGGTAGCGCTGGACGTAGCCGCGCGCCCGCGCGATCGCGGCGTTCACGATCTCCGAGTGGGGCAGGTCCGGCCACTCGGTGCCCGAGAGGTCGATGTCCGGCGCGCGCTCCAGGGCCGCCGCCTTCTCGCGGCGCCTCCGCTCGCGCCGCTCGAGGTTCAGCTTCGCCTCGTCGATGTCGTCGAACTGCCGGTAGTAGTCGCGGAAGCCCACGCGCTAGGTGCCGGGAGCCAGGCTCGGCCCCGGACCCTGGATCACGAGGAACCAGATCGCGAACACCAGCAGGGCGATGCCCACGCTGCCCGCGAAGATCCGCTCCAGTGCGCCTCGGTCCTGCCTGTGCCCGGCCGCACGGCGCACGAGCTTCCAGGCGTGGTCGACCCGTTTCGCCAGCGCCATCGTGAGCATCAGCGAAGCCAGGCAGCCGAGCAGGATCGTGCCGATTCCCGCCGTGACGTATCCGGTCAGGTAGTCGACCTGCGAGCCGACCCACAGCCACGCCAGCGGCTGCGGGACGAACAGCGACAGGCACAGCACCAGCTCGATCGCCAGCAGGCCGTGCGCTAACAGCGCGTCGACGCGCCGCCTCCGCTCGGAGCTCGGCTCGACCGCGGGGTAGCGCACCGGCGCGGTCCCGGGGCGGCGCCCGATGAAGAGCCCGCCGGTGTCGGTTGGGTCGTTGCTGGCCAACCGAAAAGAGGCTAGCTAGCGGGGGGCCGCGTAGGCCTGATCGACCACGTCGGCGAACTTCTCGTGCACGACGTTCCGCTTCACCTTCAGCGTGGGCGTCAGCTCGCCGGTCTCCTGCGAGAGGTCGTGGTCCAGGATCTCGAAGCGCTTGATCTGCTCGACCGGGCCGACGTGCGAGTTGACCTCGTCCACCGCCTTCTGCACCTCGGCGCGGACCTTCTCGTCCTGCGCGAGCGCCGGGAGCGACGCATCCTCGAGCCCGAGCTGCTCGGCGAGCGCCGGCGCCTCCTCCGGGTCGAGCGTGATCAGCGCGATCAGGTACGGCCGCCGGTCGCCGATCACCACCGCCTGCGAGATCCAGCGGTTCTGCTTGAGGCCGTTCTCGAGGTTCGCAGGCGTGATGTTCTTGCCACCCGCGGTGATGATGATGTCCTTCTTGCGGCCGGTGATGTAGAGGAAGCCGTCCTCGTCGAGGCGGCCGAGGTCGCCGGTGTGGAGCCAGCCGTCCTCGAGCGTCTCCCTCGTGGCCTCGTCGTTCTTGTAGTAGCCCTGGAAGATGTTCGGGCCCTTGATGAGGACCTCGCCGTCGCCTCCGATCCTCACCTCCACGTCCTTCTGGGGCCTGCCCACCGACCCGAAGCGGAAGTTGTTGCCCTCGGGCCGGTTGACGCTCGCGCTCGTCGAGGTCTCGGTCATCCCGTAGCCCTCCATCACCGGCACGCCGGCGGCGAAGAAGAACTCCAGGATCTCGGGCGCGATCGGCGCTGCCCCGGTCACGCACTCGCGGATGTTCGCGCCGAACAGGCCGCGCACGTTCTTGAAGAGCTTCTCCTCGGCCTGGTCGAAGGCGGCCTGGAGCTCCTCCGGCACGTCCTGGCCCGCCTCGCGCATCGTGCGCACCTTCACGCCCACCTCGACGGCCTTGCGGAGCCCCTCCTGATCCTCGATCTGCGAGGTCGCCAGGGTGTAGATCTTCTCGAACATCCGCGGCACAGAGGGGAAGAAGCTCGGGTTCACCTGCGTGATGTCCGCGATGATCATCTTCGGGTCGCGCGACCAGTAGGCCAGCGCCGCGCCGAGCTCGAAGGTGGCGAACTGGATCAGGATCGCGAACGCGTGGGCGAGCGGCAGGAAGAGATACGACGAGTCGCCGTCTGCGAGCGGCGACTGCTCGACCACGGCGTCGGTGATCGCCCGGTAGTTCGCGTGCGAGAGCAGGCAGCCCTTCGGCGGACCGGTGGTGCCCGACGTGTAGATGTAGAGGCACATGTCCTCGGGCGTGACGGCCTCGTAGCGCGCCTCCCACTCGGACTCGTCACGGCGGCGCCCACGCTCGCGCAGTTGGTCGAGCGTCATCGCGTCGCCGCTGTCGCCGGCCGGGTCCATGACGATCACGTGCCGGAGCTCCGGGCAGTCGCCCTCGACCCGGCGGACCTTCGCGAGCTGGTCGGCGTCCTCCGCGAAGATCGCACGCGAGTCCGAGTGGCCCAGCACGTACTGGACCTCCTCGGGCGAGTTCGTCTGGTAGATCGTGACGAGCGTGCCTCCGGCGGTGAGGATGCCGAAGCACGCGTGCGTCCACTCCGGGCGCGTGTGGGCGAGGATCGAAACCTTGTCGCCCGGCTGGATCCCGAGGTCGATCAGCCCGAGCGCGACCTCCTTGACCGCCTCGCCGAGCTCGATGTAGGAGGCGTCGACCCACTCGTCGCCGACCTTGTAGCGCTGAGCCGGCTTCTCACCGTATTTCTTGACGGCCAGCGGGAGCAGATCGGCAATGGTCTTCGAACCGGTGCCCTGGGCGCCGGTCGCGCCGGCCGTGACAGCTTCCATGTCGGGGAGTCTAGGTGACCCCCGGAGCTACGCCTTGGCCAGCTCCCGCTTCGCGTCGGCGTGCTTGAGGCTCGAGAGGAACAGCGTCTTGTCGATCCGTCCTTGGAAGATCGGTACGCCCATCTCCATACACCGCGAAATGACCTCCCTGCGGTGCATGCCAGCCTCGCGGCCGAGCTCGGTGGGCGTCAGGTGGATCGCCATGTACCTTCTTCCTCCTTGTCGCTTTGCACAGCGTGTAGATGAGGGTATCGGTTGTGCCGGTCGGCGCAACCGAATTACCGCAAACTGCGGGTTGAAATCGAATGCTCGCGCGCACCCGCGCGCTCGCCGGGTGCTAGATCGGGTTCGGAGCCTCGATGAAGTGGTGCTCGAGGCCAAATCGCTCCGCGAGCAGCCCCCCGAGGCGGCGCACCCCGAGCGTCTCGGTGGCGTAGTGGCCGGCCGCGATGAAGTGCGTGCCGCTCTCGCGAGCGTCGGCCATCACGTGCTCGGCGGGCTCCCCGGTGAGGAACGCGTCGAGGCCGAGCGCGATCGCCCCGCCGAAGTCAGACGCGGCACCGCCCGAGACGACGCCGACGCTGTGGACGACCTCCGGCCCCGAGTCCCAGACGAAGGGCTCCTGGCCGAAGAGGCCGGCGCAGCGGCTGCGCAGCTCGGCGAACGGGATGCCCTCCGCGGAGCGTCCCACGAAGCCGACCGCGCGGCCGCCGTGCTCGGCGAACGGCTCCGCCCGCTCGAGACCGAGCGCGGCGCAGATCAGCGCGTTGTTTCCGACCTCCGGATGTGCGTCGAGCGGCAGGTGGTAGCCGGCAAGTGAGATGTCGTTCTCGAACAGGACGCTGAGTCGCCGCTTCATCCCGTGCGAGATGGAGCGCGGGTGGAAGTCCCAGAACAGGCCATGGTGGGCGACCACCAGCTGCGCGCCGAGCCCGGCCGCCTTCTCGAACAGCTCCAGGTGCGCCGAGACTCCGGTGGCCACGACAGCGACCTCGTCCGCCCCCGGGACCTGCAGCCCGTTCGGGCCATAGTCCTGGAAGTTCCCGATCTCGAGCAGGTCGTCGAGGCACGCGATGACGTCCGTCAACTGCGTCACTTGTGCCGGAAGATATTTAGAATCCGCGCGCGCGGGGTAAATCAGCGGGACCTAGCCCTTTTGCAGGGATGCATTGTTGATCGCCACAGCGGGTACTGACGCCTCAGACTGCGCGCTTGTCGACGCCGTCCGCGACGGCGACGACCCCGCGTTCGAGGAGCTCTACCGGCGCTACCACTCCCGCATCGCCGCGTTCGTTCGGAGCATGCTGCACGACGAGGCGCGAGCCGAGGACGTGGCCCAGGAGGCCTTCCTCTCGGCCCTCAGGCGGATGCGCTCCACGGACGCCGAGATCAACTTCAAGCCGTGGATCTACCAGATCGCCCGCAACGCCGCGATCGACTCGTACCGCCGCAACGGCCATGCCGTCGAGGTCTCCCTGGACGCCGACAGCGGCCTCCGCGCGTCCGACCGGCACCGGCTCGTGGGCATCGAGGCGGCGCCCGACTCGGCGCTCGTCACAAAGGAGCGGCTGACCCACCTGCAGGGCGCCTTCGACGAGCTGTCAGACATTCACACGCGCGTGCTCATCATGCGCGAGTTCGAAGGGATGTCGTACCGGGAGATCGGCCAGCGGCTCGACCTGACGCGGCCGGCCGTCGAGAGCGCCTTGTTCCGTGCCCGCCGCCGGCTCGAGAGCGAGTACACCGAGCTGTCCGAGGGACGCCGCTGCGAGGCGATGCGGGCGACGATGGCGCGCATAGTGGCCGGCACGCAGCGCGGCGCCGAGGAGCACCGGCTCGCACGCCACGCGAAGCGCTGTCACGCATGCCGCAGGCAAGCGCGCGAGCTCGGGATCGAGCCGCTGTCGGCGCTGGGCGCGCTCCGGCAGAAGGCGGCGGCGCTCCTCCCGCTCCCGTGGTTCTTCCGCCGCTCCGGGGGCGACGGTGGCGGCTTCGCGGGGCTGTTCTCCACCGGCGCGAACGCGGCGCCGCTCGCGGAGCGCGCTGCAGCCCTCGTGGCAGCGGCGGCGCTGGTGGGTGCGGGTGGTGCAGCAATTTCGGGTGGAGCGCTCCGGGGGGACCGCGCGACTACTGGGGAGAAGCGTCACGCGGTCGAGCAATCGACGGTGGTGAGAGGGGAATCGCGGCGCGGCATAGCCGGGCCTGCCACGGACGGGGAGCGCGCCGGACGGCGCCAGGCGTCCGGGCTGAGAGCTCCCGGTCCGGCAGGGGGCCGCGCGGGCGATTCGGACAAGTCAACTGGGACGACCGGTGGCTCGACGCCGCAGAGCCCGTCGGGTGACGCCCGGTCCGCCTTGCCAAACCCCGCCGGCGAGCTCCCGTCGGTGCCCGACACCTCCACTCCGTCCACGGATCCCGCGCCGCGCGATCAGGTCCAGGTCCCGGAGCTGCCGCAGGTGATCAGCCCGCCCGAACAGGGCGAGGTGCTGCCCAACGTCCAGGTGCCGGACACCGGCGTTGCGCCCGTCGACGGCGCCACCGGGGGCGTTCAGGACCTCACCGACGGCCTCCAGAACTCCCTGCCGTAGCGCGCTTGCCGGGTAACCTGCCCGCCGTGGCGCCGAAGCGCAGCGAGGCGAGCGCGGGGGACGATTCCTTCCTCGAGTCGCTGATGGACACGAGCCTCTACTCGATGGGGGCTTACTTCTCCGATCAGCACCCGGATCTCGTCCAGGACATCATCGAGCAGGCCGACGCCATCGCCGCGACCGGACTCCGCTACTACGCCGCCGAGAACGACATGTCCGTTGAGTCCTGTTTCGAGACACTTCTGACCGGCCTGGCCGTCAGGTACTACAACGCCATAGCCGGATGAAGGCCCCTGTGGGCGCCGCGCTCGGCGAGCGCGCCGACGTAGCTCACTCGCGCCCGCGGAACGACCAGCTCTGCGTGAAGGTCACCATCGACTGAGTGTCCGTCATGGAGCCGTCGTAGACGATCCCGTCCGGTGACTGCTGGGGACCGCCCTGGTTCGCGAGACCGGGGGTCTGGAAGATGACGACGCCGGGTCCGTTGTCACTGGGGTTCGCGCAGTTCGAGCGCGTGATCTCCACCACGCTGCCGGGCCCAAGGGGGGTTGCGTTCATGAAGTAGGTGTACGGCGGCGCGAAGCTGCCGAACACCGTGCTCGTCACCTCTGCGTTTCCGTACCCGTCGCCCAGGGTCACGTGCTTCGAGCCGCTCTGTTGGCATGAAGGCATGACCGAGTCCTTTCCGGAGGCGGTGATGGTCATCTCGCCCGAGGTCAGGAAGTAGGTGCCGCTCGCGCCGTCGTAGACCGTGGGTATCTGCCGGTCGTATGTGGCGTTGCCCGTGGTGGTCAGGATCGAGCCGCTCACGTTGTAGGTGCTGTTGAAGGTCCCCGAGATGTGGTTGATCGCGCCGCCGACCGGCTCCGTCCAGCTGTCCTTCCCGACGCCTGCGGTGGACGTGAACTTCAGCGTGACGCGGACGCGGTTGCCGGACGGCGACGAGCTGACGGTGTAGCCGATGCTCGGGCTCGCTCCGGTGATGGAGCCGGGTGTGAAGACCGCGTTGGCCGGCTCCTGCACCGTCCAGCGCGCGCCGGTCGCCGTGGCTCCGTCGTGCCCCTTTGCATGGACTGAGAGCTGGTACCGCTGGCTCTTCGTGACCCTGATCGTCTCGGCGGCCGGGTTGAACACGGCCTTGGCGCAGTAGGGATCCCGCTGGCGATCGAAGGTCGCCCAGCCGTCGGTGTGCAGGAAGCCCCCGCCGTTCTCGGCCTCCTTGTACTCCTGGATCGCCATGTCGATGCTGGCGGCGAGATCGTCCTCCTTGAACACCTCCGGGTCGCCCGACATCGTGGCGCTGCTGTGCGACCGGTCGTAGCTGCCGCTCGGCATGTTCACCCGGATCGTCCGGGTCGCCGTGCCGGCCTGGACGACACCGCCGCTCGCGACGGTCAGCTTGTGCTCGTTGCGGGTGAAGTCGAAGTAGCGCATCTTCGCGTCGTCCATGACCTTCCCGAGCAGCTTGTCGTCGTAGGTCCAGTCGGTGGACTGCGAGGCGAGGAGGCGGCCGCCCTGGAGCGTGCGGATGGTCACCGTGAAGCGTCCGCGCCCGGTCGTCCCGGCCTCTCCGTTCGCCTTGGGGCAGCCGAGCACGTAATAGGAGTTGTTGCCGCACTTCGTGAAGGTGGTCTGCATGGTGATGCCGTCGACGGTGATCGTCATGACGCCGCCCTCCTCGCCGTTCGGCCCCATCGTCGCCTGGATCCTGAGACCGCCGGAGTTGCCGGTGTCCGAGACGGGCTGGGTCGAACCGGGCCCGCCGCATCCCCGCCTGGCGGCCATGGCGCGCGCGCGCCGGCTTTGCGACGACCCGGCACGCTGCTCGAGGCGGCGCAGCATCGCGCCGAGCTTCGGAAGCGCACGCAGCATCGGCTTGCGCCCCTTCTTCTGCGCGGCGGCCACGCGGCGAGGCAGCGCGCGCGGGCGCTTGCCGCGCTTAGTCCTCAGATCGGAGCGGTCTATGTCGAGCGCCACCTTCAGCTTGATCAGCGTCCGGTTGCCGGCCTTTGGCTTCGGGAACACGGACCGGAGCCGCCTGCAGCTCGCCTTCTTGTTGACCTTGACGACCACGAAGCCGCGCTTGCACTTAAGGCGCTTGCTCGCCTCGGTCGCGCCGCTGGCCGAGGTCGCGACCGCGACCGCGAGCGCGGCAACCGAGACGAGAGCGAACAGCTTGGCCAGCGACGGCATTGGCGAGTCCTCCTTGGGCAGGTTATGCCGACCCTAAGGGCGTTCCCTTATCGCTGGGTCATCGCCAGCGGAGCGGGGTGGGTGCGAAGCAGGAGACGGCTGCCTCCCGCCTCCGCGAATAGCCCCGCAGGCCAGAAAACTACGGCCATGCGGGGCCATGCGCACGGGTTCTTCAGTCGGGCTGACTGGATTTGAACCAGCGACCTCTCCGACCCGAACGGAGCGCGCTACCAGGCTGCGCCACAGCCCGACGGGGCTCAAGGTTAGCGTTGCCATACTGAGGCGGCGTGGGGGGGCGCAGATATCTTCTGGTCGCGCTGCTGCTGGCCCTCGCCGGTTGCAACGGGGGCGACTCGGAGGACACGATGGCCACCAAGCCGGCGGCGACCGCGGCGCCCGAGCAGCCGGCCACGCCCGCCCAGCCCGCCCAGCGCCGCCCCGTCCGGCTGCTCCTGCTGGGCCGCTTCGACCAGCCGACCTACGTCACGGCTCCGCGCGGCGACCGGCGCCGCTTCGTCGTGGAGCGGGAGGGCAGGATCCGGATCGTGCAGCGCGGCCATGTGCTGCAGCGGCCATTCCTCGACATCTCGGACCGCGTCACCACCGGCGGCGAGAGTGGCCTCCTGTCGATGGCGTTCGCGCGCGACTACGGGACGTCGAGGCGTTTCTGGGTCTACTACACCGACCGGCAGGGCTTCATCCAGATCGACCAGTTCCGGGCCGGCGCCGGGACCGCGAACCGGGCCGATCTCTCTTCGCGGCGGTCGGTGATCCGTGTGCCCCACCACCGCTTCAACCACAAGGGCGGGCAACTACAGGTCGGGCCCGACGGGTATCTCTACGCCGGCTTCGGCGACGGCGGCGGCGGGGGCGACCCGGACGAGAACGCCCAGAACCTGGGCCGGATGCTCGCCAAGCTGATCCGGATCGACCCGAAGCCGAACGGCGGTTACACCATCCCACCCGACAATCCCTTCCGCGGGCGTGCCGGCGCCCTCCCCGAGATCTATGCCTACGGCGTGCGTAATCCGTATCGGTTCTCGTTCGACCGCCGCACCGGAAGCCTCATCATCGGCGATGTCGGCCAGGACGAGATCGAGGAGATCGACTTCATCCCCGGTCGCTCCGGGGGCCGCCAGCCGCGCGGGGGCTACAACTTCGGCTGGGACACCTTCGAGGGCCGCAGCCGCTACGAGAGCGGCAGCGCGCCGGGCGCGATACCGCCCGTGCTCCAGCACACGCACAGCTCGGGCTTCTGCTCGATTACGGGCGGCTACGTGATCCGCGACCGCTCGCTCGGGCGCGGCTGGACCGGGCGCTACATCTACGGCGACTACTGCGACAGCACGCTGCGCCTCGCGCGGCTGCGCCGCCCGAACGCGAGCACGAAGCCAACGCGGCTCGAGGTGAACGGCCTGGTCTCGTTCGGTGAGGACAGTCGCGGCCGCGTCTACGCCGTCTCGCTGGACGGGCCGGTGTACCGGATCGGCCGCCGCTGACAACTTAAAGGGTCAGACCCCCTTGAGGGTGGTTGAGGGTTAGCCCAGGTTCACCCAGATGGTCTTGTTCTCGAGGTAGGACTCGAGGCCCTCGCGGCCGTGCTCGCGCCCGACGCCTGACGCCTTGAAGCCGCCGAACGGCGCGGCCGGGTCGCCGGCGCTCCAGGTGTTGATCCAGATGTCGCCGGCGCGCAGGAGCGCGGCGAGCTTGTGCGCCGTCGCGATGTCGCGCGTCCAGACGCCCGCGGCGAGGCCGTACTCGGTGGCGTTCGCGCGCCGCGCGACCTCCTCGATCGAGTCGTACGGGAGCGCCACCAGCACCGGCCCGAAGATCTCCTCCCGCGCGATTGTGAGGCCGTCGTCCGTCGCGCTGAAGAGCGTGGGCTCCACGAACCAGCCGTCACCGTCGCGCGCGTTCCCGCCGGTGACGAGCTCCGCACCCTCGGACCTGCCCGACTCGATGTAACCGCGCACGCGCTGCTCCTGCTCGGCGGAGATGAGCGGGCCCATCTGGGTGCTTTCGTCGAGCCCCGGCCCGAGTCGCGCCCTCCCGGCCGCGTCGACGAGGCCGGACATCACCTCGTCGTACTGATCCCTGTGCACGAACAGGCGCGAGCCGGCGTTGCAGGCCTGGCCGGTGTTGTAGTAGATCGCCTGGTAGGCGCCCTTCACGGCGACGTCGAGGTCGGCGTCGGGCAGGATAATGTTGCGAGACTTGCCGCCCAGCTCGAGCGTCACCCGCTTGAGCGCGCGGCCCGCCTTCTCGCCGATCTCGCGGCCCACGACGGTCGAGCCCGTGAAGGCGATCTTGTCCACGTCGGCGTGCTCCACGAGCGCGGCGCCGGTCTCGCCGTCACCCGCGATCACGTTCATTACGCCCTCGGGGATGCCGGCCTCGAGTGCGAGCTCGCCGAGGCGGAGCGCTGTGAGCGGCGTCTGCTCGGCGGGCTTGAGCACAACGGTGCAGCCGGCGGCCAGCGCGGGGGCGACCTTCCAGGCCGACATCAGCAGCGGGAAGTTCCACGGGATGATCTGCGCCGCGACGCCCACCGGCTCCTTGCGCGTGTAGCAGTGCATGTTCGGCTGGGCCACCGGGAGGACCTCGCCGTTGATGCGCGTCGGCCAGCCCGCGAAGTAGCGAAGGTGCGCGGCCGTGAGCGGCACGTCCACGCGGCGGGCCATCTTCACGGGCTTGCCGTTGTCGAGCGACTCGAGCTCGGCGAGCTCGTCCAGGTGCGCCTCCACTGCGTCGGCGAAGGCGAGCATCGCGCGCGTCCGGTCCGCCGCCGCGAGCTTCGACCAGCGGCCGTCCTCGAACGCCTCGCGCGCGGCGCGCACGGCGCGGTCGACGTCCTCGGCGCCGGCGTACGGCACGTCGGCGATCGGGCGGCCGGTCGCAGGGTCGAGCGTCTCGAAGGTGCGGCCGTCGGCGGCCTCGGGCCGCTCGCCGCCGATCACGAAGCGGTGCGGCCCGGCGGCGAACCTGCGCGCGGCTTCGGAGAGGCCGTCGGGCAGCGTCGCGGCGTCGGTGCTCATGCCACCGGATGCTACGAGAAGCGCAGCTCCACACCACCCAGTG
>Ga0126312_10003332_pt1 | contig 10837 bp, 9 predicted proteins | sample Plot104A_FD_92537 | JGI IMG/M metagenome (GOLD analysis project Ga0126312, IMG submission 92537) | Serpentine soil microbial communities from UC McLaughlin Reserve, CA, USA - Plot104A | ecosystem: Environmental > Terrestrial > Soil > Grasslands | place: USA: UC McLaughlin Reserve, Lake County... | reverse complement strand
TTCCACGCCGGCATCGATCTCGCCGCGCCCTCGGGCACGGGGATCGCGGCCGCAGGCCACGGGCGCGTCACCTGGGCGGCGTGGCTCGGCGGCTACGGCAACCTCGTCGTCGTCGCGCACCCGAACGGCATCCGCACCTTCTACGCGCACCTCTCGGTGGTCGCGGTCGCACTGAAACAGCGTGTCGCGGCCGGATTCGAGATCGGCCGCGTCGGGAGTACCGGCGACGCGACCGGGCCGCATCTGCACTTCGAGGTCCGCGTGCGCGGCGCGGCGGTCGATCCGCTGGGCTGCCTCTAAGCTCCGCGCGTGGCTCTCCGCATCTGTCTCGTGACGCCGTTCGCGTGGTCGCAGCCGCACGACGTCAACGAGCACGTGGCGGGCGTGGCGCAGGAGCTGCGCGAGCTCGGGCACCTGGTGACGATCCTCGCTTCGTCGAATCGCGCGGCGGACCTGGCGGCCGGGCGGCGGGCGCTCCAGAACCACGTTCCCGAAGGCGGCCTGATCGTGCTCGGGCCGGCGGTGCCTGTGTCACGCAGGTCGCGCGTCGGCGTCCCGGTAGGGCTGCGGACGAACCTCGGCCTCGCCCTGGAGCGCGGCCGGTTCGACGTCGTGCACGGATTCGAGCCCGCGCTCCCGAGCCTGTCCTACGTTGCGCTCCGCGACGCGGACTCGCTCGCCGTGGCGACGTTTCTCTCGCCGAGCCGGCTCGCATACCCGCGCGGCCGGGCGCAGCGCAAACGACTCCTCGGCCGCATCGACGCACTGATCGCGACGTCCGAGGAGACCGCCCGCGCGGCGGCGACACGCTTCCCCGGCGACTACCGCATCCTGTCCGAGGGCGTCGACAGCTCGTTGTTCGAGCCGATCGTCAAGCGTCGCTCGATCGTCGTCGAGTGGGTCCCGACCGGACGCCCGCTCGCGCGCGCGGTGCTCCACGCTCTCCACGAGCTCGACGAGTGGGAGCTCATTTTCCTGCGGACGAAGCCGTTGACCGGCCGCCCCTACGTTCCGCGGCAGCTGACGGCGCGGGTCGAGGTGCGAACGGCGCGCGACGGCCCGAGCCGCGCACTGATCCTCAACGACTCGGCGATCTTCGTCCCGTCACCCGAGGGGCTGCCGCGCGTTCGGCTCGAGGCCTCGGCCGCCGGCTGCGCCGTCGCCGCTCCCGTGGGCATCGACGTTCAAGCGCAACTTGCCGCCGCGGAGATGGGGCGGCTGGCAGACGACACGGCGTACCGCGAGCGCCGCGCACGCGAGGCGCGGGAGAGCGCCGAGCACCAGACGTTCGCCGCGGTCGCGCGCGAGCTCGAGGACCAGTACGAATCGCTGCGACACCGTCGCCGAAGTGGGCGTCCCCCCCACGGCGATCCGCTCGCCGACCGCGAGTGGATCGTGGTCGACCTGCACACGCATACGAGCGCGTCGCACGACTGCCAGGTGCCGCCGGCGCTTCTGCTCGAGCACGCTGCCTCCGAGGGCCTCGGCGCCGTCGCGATCACCGACCACAACACATTCGCCGGCGCGGCCGAGGCCGTCGAGCTGGCGCGCGACGGCGACCTCGTCGTCATCCCCGGCGAGGAGATCAAGACCGATGGCCAGGGCGAGGTGATCGGCCTCTTCCTCGAGCGCGAGATTCCCCGCGGGCTCTCCTTCGACGAGACCGTCGCGGCGATCAAGGAGCAGGACGGCCTCGTCTACCTCCCGCACCCGTTCGACCGCATGCACGCGATCCCGGATGCCGCGACGCTCCATCGCCACCTCGGCGACATCGACGTCTTCGAGGTGTACAACGCGCGGCTGCTGTTCGAGGCGTACAACGACGAGGCGCTTCGGTTCGCCCGCAAGTACAACCTGACGATGGGCGCCGGCTCCGACGCCCATGTTCTCCAGGGGCTCGGCACCGGCGCGCTGCGGATGAGGCGCTTCGACGACCGCGAGGAGTTTCTCGTCACCCTGCGCTCGGCCGAGGTCTTGCGGCGGCCGAAGTCGCTCCTGTACCTCCAATCGCTCAAGTGGGCGGCGCAGGCAAAGGAACGCGTCCGGTAGAGGAGAACTCGGCCCGCGAGCCGTGCCCGCCGTGCCCACCGACGAGATCTACGAGCGGTACCTCCAGAAGGCGATCACCGAGATCAACGAGCTCGGCCACGAGATCGCCGCCGCAGCGGGCGAGGGGTTTCCGGTCGTCGGCTCAGGCCACCCGCTGGCCGACATCTTCTTGCTCAAGTACGGGCCGCAGGCGTCCGAAGCGCAAGAGGGCGTCGCGTTCTACGGCCGTGCCGGCCAGGCCGTCCTCAAGTCGCTCGAGCGCCTCAAGGTCGACCCGCTTTCTGTCTACGGCACGAATTGCCTGAAGTTCGCCGGCCAGCGCCTCCCCCAGGCGCGCTCGTTTCTGACGCGCGAGGTCCACATCGTCCAACCCAAGCTGCTCGTGGCGATGGGGGATGACACGCTCCGCTTCGTCAACGAGCTTCGGTTCCCGCTCTCGGATCCACTCGAGCCCGAGCCGGGGAAACTGCAACGCTTCACGGCGACGATCGACGCGCTCGTCGTCCCGGACATCGACGCGTCGCTGGACGAACAGGCAAAGAAGACTGAGTTTTGGAACGCGTTGAAAGCGCTCGGCCCGTGGTGGGCGGAGCTCCCGCCCTACTAGGGACACGACGAGTCGCTGCGCTCGCGGTTCTTGCGGCGGCGCTCGCTGTCTACTTCGCGGTCCACGAGTCGCTGCCGAACCTGACCAAGTGGTGGGACGTCGCCGTGCTCGCGCTGCTCGTGATGCCTGCGGTGTTCGGCCTCGTGTGGCTCCTGCTCCCGCTCTGGAGGGCGCGCTTCGTTCCGGGGCTGGGGCTCGCGCTGGTGCCGGTCGCGATTGCGTGCGAGCTCGTCGGTTTCGACTCGCTCGCGTCCTTCGCCAAGCTTTGCGCCGCCACGTTCCTCGCGTGGTGGTTCTTGTCGCTGTTCGAGGCGCTTTCGTGGGTGGTGCTCGTCGCGTTCGTCATCCCGTGGGTCGACGCCTTCTCGGTCTTCCGCGGCCCGACGAACACGATCGTGCGCGACCGTCCCGGGATCTTCGACGCGCTCTCGTTCGGCTACCCGTTTCCCGGCGCCGAAGGGCTTGCGCGCCTCGGGGTCCCGGACCTTGTCTTCTTCGCGCTGTTCCTCGGCGCGACCGCCCGGTGGATTCTCCGGCCGGCGCTCACCTGGCTCCTGATGGTCGCCTCGTTCGGCGCGACGATCGTGCTGGCCGTCGCGTGGGATCCCGCCGACCTGGGTGGGCTCCCGGCGCTCCCCCTCCTCTCGGTCGCGTTCCTGCTCGCGAACGCCGATCTCCTGTGGCGGCGGCTGCGCGAGCGCGAGGCGGTTTCGGGCTAAGCGGGTTCGTGACGAAGCGCCCTAGCGCCAAATGGCTCCGATCCGCTCCCGGTGCGTGACCGGCAGCGGAGCGGCCGCGCCGCGCGCGTAGCGTCGCGCCGTCCACGCTGCGACGGTCGCGTCGAGGAGATCCGGCTCCTTGATCCGCGGTGCTGACTCGGGAACCTCGATCCCCTCCTCGCGCAGCAGTCGGCGACGCTCGACCAGCCCCTCGAGGCGGCGCTTGGACGGAATCGGTCTGCGCGCAAGCTCGCAAAACGACACCTCCGGATGCACCTCGATGATGCGCGGATCGCGCGCGGCGTACTCGTCGACCTCGAGGATCCGCCGGCTCAGCGCGTAGGCCTGTGCCGAGAGCGACTTCCCCGTCAGTGCCGTTGCGATCTCGCGAGCCTCCGCGTAGGTCTCGGCCTCGAGCGCGGCACGAATCGGTGTCATGAAGACGCTCGACGCGCGCGGGCCGACGAAGCGCCGCGCCTCAGCGTCCGCCTCGCGCGGTTCGCGCTCTGGGATTCCGATCGGGATGTCCACGGCGATTACCGCTGCGTCCAACAGAAGCGCCTCCGCGAAGGTCTCGCAGCGGAATGCCTCGACGACGCGCGATCCTTCGAGCACTACGACTGCCCAGCCGCCTCCGGCCATGTCGACACCGGCGACCCGCAGGTCGTCGTCCGGAGGAGGCGGACCATCGTCCTGCGGCTCGCGGTCGAGCGCGCGGACGTACCGATCGACCGCCCACCGCACAGCGTCGTTCCCGCCTGCGGAGACAACGCGATTCCACCACGCGCCGTAGATCCGGTCGAACTCGTACGCCTCGAGCGTCCCGCCCATCCGCTCGACCTCGCGGGCCGGGAGCGGGATCAGCATCGGGTAGCTGTACATGAAGCTCACGCGCCGCTGCCCGGGAAGCACCTGAACGATGTCGCCTGAGAGCAGCGCGCCGCGCCCGTCGGCACCGCTCGTCCAGTGCAGCACCTGGCCCCCTTCGAAGTGCCCTCCGAGACGGAGCAGCTTCGCCTCCGGCGCGAGCTCGCGGACGTCGCCCGACCAGAGCTCGACGGCCGGGTCGGGACGCATCACCCACTCGCGATCCGTCTCGTGGATGAGCACTGGGCAGTCGAACGCGTGCGCCCACTCGATCATCGTCGTGTAGTAGTGCGGGTGGGAGATCGCGATCGCGCTCAACCCGCCGCGCGACTCGACGAAGCTCGCCATCTCGTCGAGCAGCGGCACACAGTCCCAGAGCACGTTGCCGCCGTCGGACTCGAGCAGCAGCGCGCGCTGCCCGATTCCGAAGCTCGGCTCGAGCCCGATCCCCGTCAAGCGCGGCTCCAGCTCGCGAAGCACGGCCCGGTGTTCCCGGCGCAGATCGGCGAGCGTCGTCCACTGCTGTCCACCCTCCGGCACGTATTGCCGGTCGTCCTCGCAGATCGCACACGCTGCGGGCGGGGATTCGCCGGAGTCCGCGTACTCCGTGCCGCACGTGCGACAGAGGAAGCGCGTCACCGTTCGAGCAGCGACACGCACTCGACGTGCGGCGTGTGCGGGAACATGTCAACCGGGCGCGCGCGCACCAGTCGATACCCGTAGTCCTCGCCCAGGCGCTTCGCGTCCGACGCAAGCGTCGTCGGGTTGCACGAGACGTAGACGATCCGCGGCGCGGCGATCTCGCCGAGGCGCTTCAGCGCCTTCCCAGCCAGCCCTGCACGCGGCGGATCGACGACCACGACGTCAGGGTCGCCGCCGCGATCGCGCAGCTCCTCGAGCGACTGCGCGACGTTCCCGGCGAAGTAGGCGGCGTTCGTGATTCCGTTCAGGTCGGCGTTATCGAGCGCGCACGCGATCGACTCCTCGACGACGTCGATCCCCCAGACCGTCAGCGCGCGGGACGCCATGCAGAGCCCGATCGTCCCGATGCCGCAGTAGAGGTCCCAGACGGTCTCGGCGCCCGTCAGGCCCGCGTACTCGAGCGCGAGCTCGTAGAGCCGCTCGGCCATGCGCGTGTTCGTCTGGAGGAAGGCGTTGGGCCGGACCCTGAAGCGACGGCCGAGCAGCTCCTCCTCGATCGCGTCCTCGCCCCAGAGCAGCTCGGTGGGCAGGTTCGTGACCTCCGCCGGCGTCTCGTTGACCGACCAATGGATCGACCGCACTTCAGGGAAGCGCCGCAGCACGTCGACGAAGTGCTCGCGCTCGAACCGCTCGCCCGGTGCGGTCACGAGCTGGACGAGCGCCTGCCGCGTGTTCCGCCCCTCGCGGACGACCAGGTGACGCAGGTAGCCGGACTGATCCTCCTGCGAATACGCCTCCAGCCGCTCCTCTCGCGCCCAATCGCGCACGGCGTCGCGGACGGCATTCCCGAGGTCGTCGGTGAGCCAGCATTTCGTGACCTCGAGCACCTCGTCCCAGCGCCCCGCCTTGTGAAAGCCGAGGGCGGGGCCCGACGGCGTGCGCGTGAACGAGTACTCGAGCTTGTTGCGGTAGTGGAAGAGATCCTCGGCGGGGACGATCTCTTCGAGCGGGGGCTCTGAGATGCCGGCGAGGCGGACGAGCGAATCGCGCACCCACGCCGCCTTCTGCGCAACCTGAGCTTCGTACGCGAGATCCTGGAACCGGCACCCGCCGCAGGCCGGATAGTGCGCGCACGGCGCCTCGACACGTTGTGGCCCCCCCGCGATCACCTCCTCCGCGAGCGCCTCGGCGAAATTGCGCTTCACCTTCGTCACCCGCGCGCGGACGCGGTCGCCGGGCAAGCCGCGCCGGACGAAGACGACGTAGCCGTTCAGTCGTGCCACGCCATTGCCGCCGTACGCCAGCGACTCGACGTCGAGCTCGATCTCCTGCTCGCGTCTCACCGGCGGAGCCACGGCCCGAGCGTAACCGCTCGGGCCGTTCGGCTCCGGGCCGGTCAGGAGGGGCGTGTTCCGAGCTTGACCGTCAGCGTTCGCTCGCCGTCGCCGCGGCGGACGACGATCGTGACGCTGTCTCCAGGCTTGTGGCGATCGAGCTCGCCGCGAAGGTCGATCCCTGTCGCAACGGCGACGCCGTCGATCTTGACGATCACGTCACCCGACTGGACACCGGCGTCCTGTGCGGCAGTTCCAGGGCGAACTTCGGTAACGCGCGCCTGGCCCTCGGGCTGGAGCGAGACGCCGAGGAATGCATGCGCCACCGAGCCGTCGCGGATCAGCTCGTCGACGATGCGGCGCACCGTGTTCGAGGGGACGGCGAAGCCGACGCCCTCGTTGCCGCCGGAGTCGCTGCGGATTTGCGACGTGATGCCGACGATTCGGCCGCGCATGTCGAGCAGCGGCCCGCCTGAGTTGCCGTGGTTGATTGCGGCGTCCGTCTGGATCGCGTCGTCGATCGTGAAGTCGTTCGGCGAGGTGATCTCCCGGTGCAGCGCGCTGACGATCCCGGCCGTCGCGCTGCCCTCGAGGCCGAACGGGCTGCCGATCGCGACGACGCCGTCGCCAACGCGAAGGGCCGCGGAGTCGGCGAGCGCCAGCGCGTGAAGGCGCGACGCGGCCACGTCGACCTTGACGACGCCGAGATCGGTCGACGGGTCTGTGCCCACGACGTCACCCGTTGCGGTGCTGCCGTCGGGGAAGCGGATCGTCACGGTGTCCGCACCTTCGACGACGTGCTCGTTCGTAACGATGTGGCCGGCGTCGTCGTACACGAAGCCGGAGCCCTGTGCCTGCGCGCCACCCGTCGCGGTCGTCGCGCCGACGGCGACCTCGACTACGCCGTCCGACGCGCGCTCGTAGATGTCCGCGACAGACAGCGCCCCTGGCGCGGCAACCGCGGACTGGTTCGAGCTGGAGGCCGCGACCGTCACGGTGGCCGTCGTCGCGCCGCTCCCACCATCGCCGTCCTGGACGAGCGTCCCGACGCCGACGCCCGCGACGCCGATTGCCAGTGCTGCCACCGCGGCTGCGGCGATGATCCGAATGCGGTGCATCAAGTTCCCTTCTTTCGTCTCGTGATGATTTCATGGCAGCACCGAGTCCTAAGACTCGTCTGAGACGAACGATAAGGCGGCGTTAACCCCAAGGTCTTAGCAGCTTCTTAGACCGACGTGTCATTCTCCGGAGGTGCAGGCCCTGACGAAGCGTGCAGCAATCCTCTCCGCCGTGGCACTGACCGCCGCCGTGCTCGCGCAGAGCACGGCGGCGGTGACGGCTGCCGCACCCGGCACATCCGCGCCCGATAGATCAAGCGTTGCAGGCCTCGCCTTCGCGTCCTCGAAGTACCTCACGACGACGCTGACGCCGAAGGCCGAGGCGCGGCTCGACGCGGCCGCCGTCTGGGGAGGCCCGTTTACGGCGCCCACGGGGGAGACCGTCAACGTCTTCCTCTCCGACACGTACCCGCAGAACCCGGCAACGGCACAGCACTGGGTCGACTTCATCGCGAGCCTCGCGCACGGACGTGAGATCGCCCAGGTCCAGGCGTACATCCTCCCGCTCCGGGAGGTGCAGACGTACTGCGGCCGGCAGGCGCTCGCCTGCTACAGCCCCGGCCGCGGAATGCTCGTCACGCCGGGCGAGAACCCGTCGCCCGACGCCTCCGCGGAGGGGATCCTTGCGCACGAGTACGGTCACCACCTCGCCTCGTCGCGGAACAACACACCGTTCAGTGCGGTCGACTACGGCACGAAACGCTGGGCTACGTATCTCCAGGTGTGTGCACGGACGGTGAAGGGCGAGTTCTTCCCGGGAGACGAGACGGTCCCGAACTACCGGCTGAACCCGGGTGAAGGATTTGCCGAGGCGTACCGCGTCCTGAACGAGCGCCGGCTCGGCCTGATGGAATCGAGCTGGAGCATCGTCTCGACGGCGTTCCAGCCGGACGCGACGGCGCTCGCGCTTCTCGAGCAGGACATCGTCCAGCCGTGGACGGCTCCGACGACGAGGGTGCTCCGCGGAAAGAACACCCGCACGTACACGATCGCGACGCCGCTCGACGGAACGCTCGTCGCCCGCGCCGCCGCCTCCGGAAAGAAGACGCGCTACCGCCTCGACGTCGCCCAGACCGGCAGCGCCACCAGCCGGAAGACGACGGCCGCCGGCGGATCGGTCGCGACGCGAGCGACGATCTGCGGCCAGCGGAGCGTCCGCGTCAAGGTGACGCGGACCAGCGGGACCGGCGGCTACACGCTCACCGTCAGCACGGCGTAGGCCTCCACAATGGAGACCGTGACGATCCTGGTCGTCGAGGACGAGCGGGCCGTTCGGGACTCCCTCCGTCACGCGCTCGAGCTCGAGGGCTACACCGTCGAGGTCGCCGTGGACGGCGGCGACGCCCTGGCGCGAATCGAGCGCTCGGCACCGGACGCGATCGTCCTCGACGTCCTCATGCCCGGCGTGACGGGGCTGGACGTCGCGCGCCGGCTCCGGAGTCGTGGCGACAGCGTCCCGATCCTGATGCTCACCGCCCGCGCGGCGGTCGAAGACCGCGTCGAAGGTCTTGACGCAGGCGCCGACGACTACCTCGTCAAGCCGTTCGCGCTCGACGAGCTGCTCGCGCGCCTGCGGGCGCTGCTGCGGCGGACGACGGACGGAGCGGGAACGCTGCGCTTCGCGGATCTCGAGCTCGATCCCGGAACGCGGGAGGTGCGCCGCGGCGGCGAGGCCGTGGAGCTGACGCGCACCGAGTTCGCCCTGCTCGAGCTCTTCATGAAGAACCCGCGGCAGGTGCTGACGCGAGGCACGATCTTCGAGCGTGTCTGGGGCTACGACTTCGGCGTCGGGTCGAACGCGCTCGACGTCTACATCGGATACCTGCGGCGCAAGACGGAAGCCGGCGGCAAGCCGCGGCTGATCCAGACGGTCCGGGGCGTCGGCTACGCCCTTCGCCCGGCGACGCCGTGAGCTTCCGCGCGCGACTCGCTCTCGCCGTCGCCGCTGCGGTGGCGGCCGTCGTCGTGATCGCGCTGCCGGCCATGTATTTCATCGTCCGGGACCAGCTGCGCGGCGAAGTGGACGACGCCCTGCGCACGCGCGCGGAACTGATCAGCAGAGTCCCCCTGGATATCGTCCCGAGCAGGTTCACGGGCAGGCTGGTCCTCAAGACGCACGGGCCGATCGCACTGACCGATCCTGCCTCGTTCGTGCAGGTCTACGACGCGTCGGGCGGACGAACGATCCGCCCGGAGGGACCTGTCTCCGACCTCGTCCTCCCCGTGACCCCAGGCGTCCGCGACGTCGCCGGCGGCCGCAGCGCCGGTTACCTCACCGACGCGGAAGTCCGTGGCTCTCACGTACGGATGCTCGTGGAGCCCATCGCCCAGGGCTACGCGCTTCAGGTGATGCGACCGCTCGGCGAGGTGGACTCGGCGTTGGGCCGGATCCGGCGCCTGCTGGTCCTGCTCGCGGGGGTCGGGATCGCCGTCGCCGCCGCTCTCGGGCTCGTGGTCGCGCGCGGCGCTCTCGCGCCGGTGCGGCGGCTGACGGCGACGGCCGAGCACGTGTCGCAGACGCGCGACCTTACGAGCCGGATCGACGGCAGAGGGACCGACGAGCTCGCGCGTCTCGCGACGACGTTCAACACGATGCTCGCCGCGCTCGAGGACTCCGCGCTTGCGCAGCGGCGCCTCGTCACGGACGCGTCGCACGAGCTCCGGACGCCGCTCACGAGCCTTCGCACGAACGTCGAGCTGCTCCAGCGTCACGACGTGCCCGAACCTCGCCGAACCGAGCTGCTCGCTGCCGCGGTCGAGCAGCTCGACGAGCTGACGGCGCTCGTGTCCGAGCTGGTCGAGCTCGCGCGCGGCGAGCTGCCGGCAGAAGATCCCGAGGACGTCCGCCTCGACCTGCTCGTCGCCGACGTCGTGGCGCGCGCGCAGCGCGACCGGCCACACGTCACCTTCTCGACCGCTCTCGAGGAGACGGTCGTGCACGGCGTCCCGGCGCGGATCGAGCGCGCGGTCTCGAACTTGCTCGACAACGCCGCGAAATGGAGCCCTCCCGGGGAGCCGATCGACGTGTCCGTGCGGAACGCCGAGGTCGCCGTTCGCGACCACGGCCCGGGGATCTCCGACGAGGACCTTCCGTACGTCTTCGACCGCTTCTATCGTGCGCCGGCCGCGCGGGGAATGCCCGGCTCCGGGCTCGGGCTCTCGATCGTGAAGCAGGTCGCCGAGGCGCATGACGGCGACGTCACGGCCGAGCGCGCCACGGACGGCGGGACGAGGGTCCGTCTCCGCCTGGCCGCGGCGCGCTGAGCTCGGGCTACGCGGCGGCGCCGATGGGCGGCGGCCCGAACAAGCTCGGCCCGTTGCGCCGGAACCGCTCGCCGCGTTCGCCGTTCACCTGCGCGGTAACGCGGGCGCGGATGTCCTGCAGGATCTGGTTCGCGTCCTCCTGCGTCACGCGCCCGGCCTTCACCGCCGCGTCGAGGTGCGTCTTGAAGTCGGCGACGAGGGCGTCGACGAGGCCGCTTACCGGCTTGCCGTGCGCCT
>Ga0126312_10003330_pt1 | contig 10843 bp, 13 predicted proteins | sample Plot104A_FD_92537 | JGI IMG/M metagenome (GOLD analysis project Ga0126312, IMG submission 92537) | Serpentine soil microbial communities from UC McLaughlin Reserve, CA, USA - Plot104A | ecosystem: Environmental > Terrestrial > Soil > Grasslands | place: USA: UC McLaughlin Reserve, Lake County... | reverse complement strand
TCGGCGAGCGAGGGTTGCCCTCGATGTCGACGAGCTCCCCGTCGCGCGTATAGACCACCTGCCCGCAGCCGACGGCGCAGTACGGGCAGACCGACTCGGTGGCCTTGAGCCCCGCGATGCGCGCGCCGGCCTCCCTGGTCCGTCGCGATACCGCGCTCGGGCCCATGCCCCAGTCGGCGGCGCGCCCCACGAGCGGCAGCTCGCGAGCTCGCGCAAACGAAGGTGGCCGGCCGGACATGCCCACTGGGATTCTCCACATTTCTGCCGCTCGACTAACGAGCGGGGTACGCATTCTGACCTAGAGGCCGCCTCTTGGGAGGGTCCGACACTCCCCTCCGGCCTCGCTAGCGCGTGGGCGCCTCGGTGCCCGGCGTGTGCATCAGGTTCTCGACACCCCGAACGCCGGGGATGCCCTCGGCCTTGCGCACGATCTCCTCGATGGCCTGCGCGTCGTCCACCTGACCGCGCAGCTCGACGATGCCGTCGACCGCCTGCACGTTGACGCTCCCCTTGGGGGCGTCCGCGGGCCTGAAGATCTCGGTCTCGACCTTGCGCGCCAGGGTGATGTCGTCCGCCGGCGGCTCCTGGGAGGAGACGGGGTGGGTCACCCGCTGCGCGGTTCCGGCCGCCTGCGAGGCCGCATGGCTCGCCGCCCGCTCGGCGCGCTGCCGCGCCGTGCGACCCGCACCGCCGAGGCGCTGCATGGCCATGCTGCGACGCCGGTTGCCGTTGTCGGGGTCGAGGAAGTAGGCGATGCCCGCTCCGATCGCGAAGGGTGCCAGCCGCCCGAGCAGGGTGAACATCTTGTTTCTCCTTGAGTCGTTTTCGCCGATGCCGATACCCGGCTGGCGGAGGCCAAAACGATAGTCAGGCAGCCTACGTTTAGCCTTCCCGGAGAGGTGGGATACCCCATATTGACGTTGGGGCCGTAGGGGAGGTTCCCCGGGTTGGGGGAGCACCCGAGGCACCGAAGGTTGTGAGGGGACGCCCGCCGCCGTAGGTAACGGCTGAAGGACGGACCTTCTGTCCAGCAAGCAGTACCCGACAGGAGGTCAAGAGCGATGACCGCGACAACGTTCGCGTCTCCGACCCGTATCCGGACGCCTCGGCGGCGCCGCAGCCGCGGGCCCGCCCGCACCCGGCACGAGTCGAACCTGATGCGGCGCTACCAGGCGAGCGGGGACCTCGCCGCGCGCGCCGAGCTCACCGAGCGCTTCATGCCCCTGGCGCGTGACCTGGCGCTGCGCTACCGCTACACGGACGAGCCGGTCGAGGACCTGACCCAGGTGGCCTACCTCGGCCTCCTGAAGGCCATCGACCGCTTCGACGCGGAGCGCGGCACGCGCTTCACGAGCTATGCCGTGCCGACGATCCTCGGAGAGCTGAAGCGCCACTTCCGCGACAAGGGCTGGGCGCTCCGAGTGCCGCGCGACATGCAGGAGCGCGTGATGGCGGTGAACAAGGAGAGCGAGACGCTGGCGAAGCGGCTCGGCCGCTCACCGTCGGTGCGCGAGATCGCGATGCGGCTCGGCTGCTCGGTGGAGGAGGTGCTCGAGGCCCGAGAGGCGGCGAACTCCTACGAGGCGGCCTCGCTCGACGCTCCCGTCGGCGGCGCCGATCCGGACGACGCTCCGACAGTAGCCGACACGATCGGGAACGACGACGGCGGCTTCGAGCTCATCGAGGAGCGCGACGCCATCGCCGGCGCCTGGCGGGCGCTGCCGGCTCGCGAGCAGAGGGTCCTCCACCTGCGCTTCGTGGAGGACCTGACCCAACGTGAGATCGGCGATCGGATCGGCGTGTCGCAGATGCACGTCTCCCGCCTGTTGCGGCGCGCCCTCGAGCGGCTCCAGAGCGCGGCCGCGGCCTCCGGTTAGGAGAGCCGCCGGCGCAGCGCGAGCGCGTTGTCGAGGGCGAAGCCTTCCCAGTCGTTGTTGAAGTAGGCGAAGACCTCGACGCGCGAGCGCCAGGCGGCCATCCGCCTGGCCCACGTCTCGAGCTCGGAGTCCGAGTACCTGCCGCGCCGGCCGCGCGCGCCGTGATGGAAGCGGACGAGCGTGAAGTCGGCGGTCAGCTCGAGCGACTGGAAGGGTCGCTCGGGATGGTCGCCGATCACGAGCGCCACCCCGTGGGCCCGCAGCCGCTCGTAGACGGCGGTCTTGAACCAGCTCTCGTGTCGGAACTCGATGCAGTGCCGGCCCGCAGGGAGCGCCTCGAGCGCCGCCGCGAGCAGCTCGTCGTCGCGGCGGAAGTTGCCCGGTAGCTGCCACACGACGGGGCCGAGCTTGCCCGCCTCGACGAGCGGCTCGATCCGCTCGTAGTAGCGAGCGATGCCTGGCGCCAGGTCCCTGAGCCGCTTGATGTGGGTGAGGTAGCGGCTCGCCTTGCACGCGAACACGAACCGGGGCGGCGTGTCCTCGACCCAGCGCGCCACCGCGTCACGCGAGGCCAGGCGGTAGAAGGTCGAGTTCACCTCGACGGTGTCGAAGCGCTCCGCGTAGCGGCTCAGCCAGCGCGGCTTGCCGAGCCCCTCCGGATACAGCCGTCCGCGCCAGTCGTCGTAGTTCCAGCCGGAGCAGCCGATCCGGACCGGGTGCACGCGGGCGCTACTCGGAGACGAGGGTGCGCTGGTCGCGCTCGGTGAACTCCACGCCGCTCGTCTTGGCCTCGTCGCGCAGGTGGTGCATCTCCCTCGCCTGCCTGCGCCGACGGCGGAAGTCCGCCGCGCCGATGGCCAGGGCGGCGACCACGACGATGGGCAGCGCCAGGACCGGCGCCCCCCACGCGAAGGCGAAAGCGATCAGGGCCAGCGCGAGACCCCCGAGCACCATGGTGAATCCCCACATGTCGTTCATGTACCCGCGGGTCCCGCGGGCAAACGATCTGCGGCCCGGGCGTCGCCCGGCGATCTCCGGCCCCGAGGGCAAACGAGCTCCGGCCCCTGGGTGACAAAGGCGGCGCTGTGCTGCTTTACCCGGCCGTGGGCCGGGTTATCCAGGACATCACCGCGTTTCTGGGCCAGGAGCGCACGCCGGCCATCGCCTACGCCGCCGCTTCCGCACGGCGCAGCCCGCGCAGCGCCCAGGTGAGGAACGCGAGCACGAGCGCGATCGCCACGGCGAAGGCCCCGGCGACGTGGAAGGGCTGACCGGAGATGAAGCCGCGCCCGGCCTCGACCAGCAGGGTGACGGGGTTTACGGAGGCCACCGCATGGATCCAGCCGTCGAGGAGACCGAGCGGCACGTAGACCGGGGCGAGGAACAGGATCAGGAAGACCGGCGTCTGCATCAGCGGCCCCGCCTGCAGCGATCGAAAGCGCAGCGCTATGCCCGCCGCCCACAAGACCGCGGCCAGGTTCACGAGCAGGGCGAGGCCGTACATGCCGACCAGCTCCACCCCGTGGCCACCCACCTCCATGCCCGCGAGCAGCGCGATGCCGGTGAGGATCACCCAGACGGTCACGGCCCGCACCGCAGCCGAGAGCGCGTAGCCGGCGAGCAGCGCGGTTCGTCGCGGCGCAGCCAGCATCATCCGCCGCCCGAAGCCGCTCTCGAAGTCGCGGGCCATGGCGAAGCCCGTGAACACGCCGCCGAAGGCGGACGCCTGGAGCAGCACGAAGACGAACTGAAAGGCGGTGTAGCCGCTCGGGAAGTCGAAGCCCGGCGCGTCGCCGACTCGCGAGAGGCCCCCGGCGAACGCGGTGAAGAAGAAGAGCGGGAACAGGAGCGCGGGCAGCACGAAGACGGGGTTCGTGAAGAAGTTGTGCAGGTTGCGCCAGGCGACCCCGAGCGCGACCGAGCGAAAGCGTGCGTTCACGTGCGCACCAGCCTCCCGCGAAGGCTCACGCTGGCCGCGGCCAGGAAGAGCGCCGACATGGCGACTGCGACGCCGAAGGCGAGCGCGAGGGCCTCCGCGTCCCAGCCCGTGATGAACAGGCTCCGCACACCCTCGATCAGGTACGAGACCGGGTTGTACGTCGCGATCGTGCGAAACCAGTCGGTCTCGATCAGGTTTCGGGGCAGGCTCATCGACGATAGGAACAGGAACACGAACAGCACCGGGAAGAGACCCTGCACCGCCTCGCCGGTGCCAAGCCGCAGCGCGGCGAACACGCCGAGCGCGCCGAAGGCCAGCGTGATCGTGAGCGCCAGCGCGAGCAGGACGAGAAAGCCCCCCGGGCCCGCCTGGAGGCCCGCGCCGGCGGCGAGCCCGACCACGGTGTAGAAGATCGCCGATAGCCCGCCCATGGCAAGGACGCCGGCGAGCTGACCCACGACCAGGCCGATCCCGGAGAGCGGCGTAAGCGCCAGGCGGTCGAGGAAGCCGGTTTCGATGTCGCGAGCGAGATCCGTGCCGCCGTTCATGACCGCGAACAGCCCGCCCTGGATGAATGGCACGGCCAGCGCGAAGGCGAGGTACGAGTCGGAGGGAAACCCCGGGATGCTCGTGGCAGCGTCGAGCCCGCCGGTGTTCACCGCGAGCAGGAAGAGCGGAAAGACGAGCGCCGGGACGATCTGCGCGGGCTGACGGGCGGTGCGGAGCACCGAGCGGAGGGCCAGTTGTCCGACCTGGGTGCGGAGCGCGGCGCCGCCGCTCACGCCGGGGCGGCCTCCGGCTGGGCCTCGGGACGGGCCACGTCGCCCCCTCCGTCCTCCTCCCCCGCGCCCTCCAGGGTGCGGCCGGTCTTGTCGAGGAAGACGTCGTCGAGCGTAGGCTCGTGGAGCTGGAGATGGGCCACCCGGATCCCCTCCGAGTCGAGCGCGCGCACCACGTCGGCGAGCCCGGCGTCACCGGCGGCCAGCCGCACCGCCACGCTGTCCTCCGTCGAGTGCGGGCAGTCGCCGTCGCCGGCGAAGCGCTCGAGCACGCCCTCCACTCTCCGCCTGTCGGCCGGGTCGGCGGGCACCGCCTCGACGCTCGGCTGGCCGATCTCCGCCTTGAGTGCGGATGGGGTGCCCTCGGCCACGATCCGGCCGTTGTCGATGATCCCCACGCGTCCCGCGAGCGCGTCGGCCTCCTCGAGGTACTGCGTCGTGAGGAAGACGGTGACCCCGTCCCGGCGCGCCAGGCGCTCCACCTCGGCCCACAGGGAGGTGCGACTCTGCGGGTCGAGCCCCGTCGTGGGCTCGTCGAGGAACAGGATCCGCGGCTCGTGCACGAGGGCCAGCCCCAGGTCGAGCCGCCGCTTCATTCCCCCCGAGTAGCCACCGACCTTGCGGTCGGCGGCCTCGCTCAGGCCGACGCGCTCGAGGAGGGCATCGCCACGCCGTCGTCGCTCCTCCTTGGGCAGGCCGTGGAGGGCGGTCTGAAGTCGCATGTGCTCGCGCCCCGTGAGGTACGGGTCGAGGGCCGCCTCCTGCAGCGCGGCGCCGATGCTGGCGCGCACCGCGGCCCCCTCCTTCACCACGTCGTGCCCGGCCACCCGCGCACGCCCCGCAGTGGGCGGCAGCAGGGTCGTGAGCATGTGCACGGTGGTGGACTTCCCCGCGCCGTTGGGCCCGAGGAAGCCGTAGATCTCGCCGGCCGCGACCACCAGGTCGATGCCGTCGACGGCGCGTGGGCCCTTCTTGAACTGCTTGACGAGGGCTTCGGCCTCGATCGCTGCATCGCTCATGGCTCCGGAGTCTAGGAGCCCACGGGCGCGGGTCTGTTTGTCGCCCTGCCCCGCGGGTACCCGCCGTCCATGGCAAAGGATCACGGTCCCAGCATCAAAGACGACGAGCAATACGAGGCCTTGCGCGAGCAGGGCGAGTCGAAGGAGAAGGCCGCCCGGATCGCCAACACGGAGCGCTCAGCGGCCGGCAAGCGCGGCGGCCAGTCTGGCTCCTACGAGGACTGGAACGTCGAGGACCTGCGCGAGCGGGCCGGCGAGATCGGCATCGAGGGCCGCTCGGACATGGACAAGGGCGAGCTGATCGACGCCCTGCGGAACCACTAGGCACCGGGCGCGGCGGCTGGCGGGAGGGCCGGCGGGCGAGGGCGCGACGGCTGGCGAGGCGCGGCGGCGAGAGTGGGCCCGCTGGCGAGGGCCGGCGGCGAGAGTGGGCCGGCGGGCGAGGTCGCGCCGGCTAGAAGCGCAGCAGCGCGCCAATCCCGCCGCGGGCCCGCAGGTCCTCGTGATGGCGCACCGTGCGCACCTCGGCGGACTGCTGGAGGGCGCGCTCCACGGCCAGCTCGCCTAGGTCGGCGGGCTCGAGCTCCGTTCCGTCCGCCGGGCAGCGCCCCGAGCCCTCCGGACCCGAGCCGAGCCAGCCGCAGCGCGGGCAGACGACACCGGCGGCGGCGAAACGCTCCGCGAGCAGGAGCAGCTCGACCCGTTGCTCGTTCAGCGCCCGCACCACGTCCTCGACGCCGGCCACGGCTCGGCTGCCTGAGGCGAGCCTGTCGAGCGCCTCGCGCTCCGCCTCGAGCTCGACCCGCTCCATCGCCGGCCGGACCGCCACCTGTACCTCCTCGGGGGACGTGTTCTCGACATCTACCTCGACTCGTCCCGCCACCAGTGCCGCCACGTAGGGATGCAGCTTCGCCTCGAGCTCGGGGGTGGTCTCCGCCGGACCGGCGATCAAGAGATGCTCGAAGGGGCGCCGCTCGTGGTGCCGGAAGAGTGCCTCGGCCGCCTTCTTGAGGTGATCCGAGGCCTCCTTGTCGACCGAGCGCTGGTAGCGCGCCTGTGACCAGCCGCCCTGGTCGTGCTGGCCGTGCACCTCGTCGTCGAAGCCGGCGACCTCTACGAGCCGCTCCGGGGACCCGCGCAGCACCCGCGCGGCGCTGCGGTTGACGAGCGCGACGCACCAGCCGTCCTCCCGCCGCAGCGCGGCGAGCGGAGCGACGTGCGGGGAGCGGCCGATCCGCACCAGCGACTCGACCTCGTGCGGCAGTCGGACGACCTCGAACAGGCCGGCGCCTTCCGAGCTGAACACCGCCAGGCCATGCGCCCCCTTGGCGGAGGGCACGGCCGCCTCGAGCTCAGCCCGGACCCGGGCCAGGCTGCGCTCGAGCTCTTGGCGGTCGTCGTGGTCGAGGTCCCGGTCAGCCCGCAGTTGGCGCTCTGCCCGGTCGAGCAGCGAACGCACCGCGCTCGCGCGCGCCGCGCCGGTCGCGAACTCGCTCGGCCGCAAGTCGAGGTAGACGCTAAGTACCCGCGGCCGCTCGAGCCGGAGCTCCGAGAGTCGCCTGAGATCGTCTCGCTCCGGGGCGCTCAGCTGCACGTTGGTACCTCCCCTCGGGGTTCGGGACTCGTTCGAGTCCTACCCGTCCTTCGGCCGCTCAACCGCCGCACGGCGCTTCGCCGACACGTCCGGCGAGGGCCCGGCTCGCGGCTTCGAGCGGCTCGGCTCGGGTCTACCCGGTGACGGCCGCCTGATCCAGGGCGGCCAGTCGCGGCACGACCGCGTCGGCCTCCGCCAGCACCTCGGGCGCGGGCGGGAACGCGCGGTTGGGCACTGCGATCACGCGCATCCCGGCCGCCCTGGCGGAGCGGATGCCGTTCTCCGAGTCCTCGACGGCCGCGCACCGAACGGGGTCCGCCTCAAGCCGCCGGGCGGCCTCGAGGTAGACGTCCGGGGCCGGCTTCCCCCGCGGCACCTCCTCCGAGGAGACGCGGGCGCGAAAGCTCTCGGCGAGGCCCGCCAGCTCGAGCGCGAGGTCGATCAGCTCGCGATTCGCCGAGGAGGCGATCGCGAGCGGCCACACCGCCCCGAGCCGCTCGACGGCCGGGCGGGCACCCTCGATCAACGGCAGGCCTCGCCGGTAGAGGCCCTCCATGCGCCGCACCACCGCAGTGTTGATCCGCTCCGGGGCCAGCGGCACGTCGAGCTCGTCGCGCATGTAGCGGGACCACTCCGTCGAGCTCATGCCCATCATGTCCCGCTGGGCCCGCTCGTGCCAGCGCCCACCCGCCTCCCGCGTAAGCGCTTCCCGGGCGGCATCCCAGAGCTCCTCGGAGTCGAGCAGCACGCCGTCCATGTCGAAGACGACGGCCTCAATCCGGCGCACGGGAACCCTCCATCATACTTACAAAAGGTTAGCCAGGGCGCTATACTGTTCGACAGATGTCAAACCTTCTAATGAAAGAGGCAGTCACGACTCAGCAGGTGATGTCGGAGCCCACGATGGACTCCCTCCAGCTCTTCTTCAATGAAGCGCGAAAGTACCCCCTGCTCACGGCCGAGGAGGAGGTCGAGCTCGCCCAGCGGATCGAGCGTGGCGACCTCGCGGCCAAGGAGCGGATGATCAACTCGAACCTGCGCCTCGTCATCTCGGTGGCCCGCAAGTATCAGGGCCAGGGCCTCTCGCTGGGTGACCTGATCCAGGAGGGGATGCTCGGCCTGATCCGCGCCGTCGAGAAGTTCGACTGGCGCAAGGGCTTCAAGTTCTCGACCTACGGCACGCTCTGGATCCGCCAGGCGATCGGTCGCGGTCTCGCCAACTCGAGCCGCACGGTCCGGCTCCCCGTCCACATCGGCGCCCGGGCCCGCAAGATCGCGGACGCGGAGCGCGCGCTCGCGGCCGAGCTCGGGCGCGAGCCGACCGTCGATGAGATCGCCGAGAAGGTCGAGATCCCGGTGGACGAGGTGGACGACATCCGAAACGCCGACCGGGCGCCGACCAGCCTCGACCAGGGCGTGGGCGAGTCCGGGGAGACGTCGCTTGGCGACCTGATCCCCCGCGACGATCCCGGCCCGGACACCGAGGTGGCCTCGGCGATGGACGACGCCACCGTGCGCAAGGCCGTGGGCGACCTGCCCGAGGCCGAGCGCAACGTGGTCACGCTCCGCTTCGGGCTCGGCCCCGAGCAGCCCGTCGCGCTGCGGGAGACGGGTCGCCGGCTCGGGATCTCGAGCGAACGGGTCCGCCAGATAGAGGACCAGGCGCTGCGGCGCCTCGCCCGCGACGGCGACCTCGCCGCGCTCCGCGAAGCCGCCTGAGCCAGGCTAAGCCGCTCGCAGCGCCGGAGCGACCTCCCGCGCGAGTCGTTCGGTCTGCTCTAAGGGGTCGCCCTCCGACCACGCGACGAAGCCGTCGAACCCGTGCACCGTCACGAGCCTCGACAGCTCCTCGGCCCAGTGGTCGGGCGGCCCCTGGAGCCAGCCGGTCCGCTCATCGGCGATCTTCCCGCTGACGTTTGCGATCCGAACCACGTCCGACGGGTCACGCCCCGCGGCCCGCGCCGCCTCGTCGAGCGCCGCGCGGCGCGCCGGCAGCTCGTCGAGCGGAAGCATCCGCGGGAGGCTGGGAATCCACCCGTCGGCGAGCCGACCCGTCACGCGCAGCATGCGCGGCCCGTAGGCGCCAAGCCAGATCCCCACGTCGTGGGCCGGCGGCGGCCCGGGCTTGGCGCCGCGCAGGCCGTAGTGCTCACCCTCGACCGTGCCCTCCCCCGCCCACACGGCGCGGATCACGGCGATCGCCTCCTCGAGCGCGTCGACGGACTCCCGCGCCGAGCGCACGGGCCCGTCGAACGCGCCGATGCCCTCCCAGAAGGCCCCGGCCCCCAGCCCCAGCTCGAAGCGGCCGCCGCTCAGCAGGTCGAGCGAGGCCGCCGCCTTCGCCAGCACGGCCGGCGGGCGAAGCGGCAGGTTCGCCACGTCCGTGAACAGCCGCACCCTCTGCGTCTGCCCCGCGAGCCAGGCGAGCAGCGTCCAGGTGTCGAGGAAGCGCCGCTGGTAGGGATGGTCCTGGATCCCGACCAGGTCGAGCCCCTCGCGATCGGCCAGCCGCACCTGCTCTAGGACGGCGCCCGCCCGGTCCGCCTCCGGGACGACGAAGACCCCGAGCAGCGGGGCGCTCACAGGCGCTCGCGGGCCTGGGCAGCGGTGAGCGGCACGTTGAACACGGGCCCGTCCGGATCCAACCGGCGCCCGTCGCGCAGCGACCCGGCATCCACCGCGTCGAAGCCGGCATCCGAGGCGAGACCGGCGACGGTGTCCTTCGCGACGTCGTCGTCGCCCGCCACGAACACCGCGAGGCGCTCCGGGTCTCCGGGAAGGCGCCCCTCGTCGCGCAGCCGAGACCACACGATCGTGTTGAAGCACTTCACGAGGCGGGCGCCGAGGAAGCGCTCAGCCACCGTCTCGCTCGACCCCCGATCGCCCAGGTCGAGCACGCCCTGGGGCCCGAAGGGGTTGGTCGCGTCGATCAGGACCTTGCCCGCCACCGACGTAGACACCAGGTCGGCGGTCTCGGTGACGGCGACCCAGGGGACCGCAAGCAGCACGACGTCGCCGAACTCGGCGGCCTCGCGAGGATCGCCCGCCGGCAGGCTCTTGATCTCCTCCGGGTGGCGCGAGGAGGTGAGCACGTCGTGTCCGGCGCCGACCCAGTGGTGCGCCAGGGTCCCCCCGATCCGTCCCCCTCCGAGGATCCCGATCCTCATGGCGCTGACGCTAGCGCAGCCGCTCGATCTCCTCCTCCGACAGCCGGAGCTCGGCGGCCGCCACGTTCTCCTCGAGGTGCTCGACCGAGGACGTGCCGGGAATCGGCAGCATCGAGGCCGAACGGCGGAGCAGCCAGGCCAGCGCCACCTGGCCCGGCGTGGCCTCGTGGGCGCGGGCGATCTCGTCGAGCGGGCCCCCGGGCCGCGCCAGCCTGCCCGTCGCGAGCGGGAACCAGGGGATGAAGCCGAGCCCGTCACGCTCGCAGGCCTCGAGCACGTCCTCCGAGCCGCGGTCGGTGAGGTTGTAGCGGTTCTGGACCGTCACGACCTCCACGATCTCCCGCGCCCGCGCCAGCTCGTCGACGCTTACGTTCGAGAGCCCGACGTGCCTGAGCTTGCCCTCGTCCTTCAGCTCCTTGAGCGCACCGACGGAGTCCTCCAGCGGAACCTTCGGGTCGGGTGCGTGGA
>Ga0126312_10003329_pt1 | contig 10843 bp, 9 predicted proteins | sample Plot104A_FD_92537 | JGI IMG/M metagenome (GOLD analysis project Ga0126312, IMG submission 92537) | Serpentine soil microbial communities from UC McLaughlin Reserve, CA, USA - Plot104A | ecosystem: Environmental > Terrestrial > Soil > Grasslands | place: USA: UC McLaughlin Reserve, Lake County... | reverse complement strand
GAGCCGTATCACCAAGGGCATTTGCACCGCCTTGCTCGTAGCTGTGTCGTCGCTCGCGATTGGCACGTTCTTCGGCGTCGCGCAGGAGGGCGGCGCAGCGCCACAGGTCGCGCCGAGGCCACAGTCGGCGCCGACGATCTCAGGATCGCCGCAACAGGGATCCACCTTTACCGCGAGCCCGGCACGTGGACCGGCACGCAGCCGATCACGTTCGCGTACCACTGGCGGCGCTGCAACCGCGCCGGCAACGGCTGCTCCAACATCGCCGGCGCGACGGCGCAGACCTACATCGTGCGGGGCGTCGACGTGGGAGACACCCTGCGCGTCCGGGTGACCGCGCGAAACGGTGACGGCAGCAACCAGGCGGCGTCCGCGCCGACGGCCGCTGTGACCCGTCGGCCCGCCGAGCCGGCGACAGGCTGTCCGGCCGGCACCGCAGCGATCAGCATCAACGACCTCTCGCCGCCCGCCCGCCTGAACCTCGACCGCTATGAGGCGTCACCGTCCGTGATCGGGCGCTCGACGAGCTCCATCGTCGTCCGGTTCCACGTCTCGGCGTGCGGCGGCCGCCCCGTCCAGGGCGCGCTGGTCTACGCCGCCGCGGTTCCGTTCGGCCAGTTCTCGATCCCGCCGCTGACGCCGACGGGAGCCGACGGCTGGGCAGCGATGCAGATGAATCAGCAGCGCGGATTCCCCGCGGCGCGGCGGCAGCAGCTCCTGGTCGTGTTCGGACGCGCCCAGAAGCCGGGCGAGAACCTCCTCGGCGGCGTCTCGACGCGTCGCCTCGTGTCGTTCCCCGTCAACCTGAGCCGGTAGGCGAACACGCGCGCCGGCACCCACAGCGGGGCCGGCGCGCGCCGCCCACTGGGCTACGACGGCTTGGCGAAACCTCGTCGCCTGACGACGGTCACGCCCAGCGTGAGGATCACAAGCGCGGCCAGCAGGGCAATTGCACCCGCGACGTCAGCGTCGATCTCGTGGCCTGCAAACGTGACGTAGGTGTCGCCGTTGCCGCCGCTGTCGCCCCGATAGAGAATCGCAAAGAGTCCGTACAGCACGAACGTGACGCTCAAACCGATCAAGGTGAGGCCGACCAGCAACGCCAGCGTTCGCCTCACAGGCGGACTCTAGGGGCGGCGAGCTGAGAAGGAGAACACCACCGAGCTTGGCAAGGTCCGGCGGCGGCTCTAACGCGGTCTCGGCTGCACGCGCGGTTGAGGCGGGCGGCGCTGGACATCCGCGGGAGGCGCGCCGCGTTTACCCTGCGGAGCTTCAGCGACCGCCCGCGGCGGAAAGGGGAGCGAACGATGAGCGTGGCCGAGACCGATACGCAGGTGACGCGGTCGCCGCTGAGTGCGGATGAGCTCCGGCTGATCGACGCGTACTGGCGCGCAGCCAACTACCTCTCGGTCGGCCAGATCTACCTGCTCGACAACCCTCTACTGCGAGAGCCTTTGAAGGCGGAGCAGATCAAGCCGCGCCTGCTCGGGCACTTCGGCACGACGCCCGGCCTGAACCTGATCTATGTCCACCTCAACCGCGCGATCAATGCGCGAGAACTGAGTGCGATCTACGTCACGGGCCCGGGTCCACGGCGGCCCCGGCCTCGTCGCGAACGCGTACCTCGAGGGGACCTACAGCGAGGTCTATCCGCACGTGTCGCGCGACGAGCGCGGCCTCAAGGAGCTGTTCCGGCAGTTCTCCTTCCCCGGCGGCATCCCGAGCCACGTCGCGCCAGAGACGCCCGGCTCGATCCACGAAGGCGGCGAGCTTGGCTATGCGCTCGCACACGCCTTCGGCGCAGCGTTCGACAACCCGGACCTGCTGGTCGCGTGCGTCGTCGGCGACGGCGAGGCCGAGACAGGACCGCTGGCGACGAGCTGGCACTCCAACAAGTTCCTGAGCGCGCGCACGGACGGCGCCGTGCTCCCCATCCTGCACCTGAATGGCTACAAGATCGCGAACCCGACGGTGCTGGCGCGGATTCCGGAGCGTGAGCTCGTCGCGCTGCTCGAGGGGTACGGCTGGCGGCCGCTGCTCGTCTCGGGATCGGATCCCGAGGCCGTCCACCAGGCCTTCGCAGCGGTACTGGACGACGCGCTCGAGGACATTGCAGAGCTCCAGCGCGCGGCGCGCGAGGACGGCGCAACGGAGCGTCCGCGCTGGCCGATGATCGTCTTGCGGACGCCGAAGGGATGGACCGGCCCGAAGGAAGTCGACGGCGTCCCGGTCGAGGGCACGTGGCGGTCGCATCAGGTGCCCGTCCTCGGCGCCCGTGACGACGAGGGTCATCGCGCCGTGCTCGAGGAATGGATGCGGAGCTACCGGCCGGAGGAGCTGTTCGACGGCGACGGCCGCGTGGTGCGCGAGCTGGAAGACCTCGCGCCGCGTGGCGAGCGGAGGATGAGCGCAAACCCGCACGCGAACGGCGGTACGCTCCTGCGCGACCTCGAGCTGCCCGACTTCCGGGACTACGCCGTCGACGTTCCCGCGCCTGGAACGACGACGAGCGAGGCGACGCGGGTTCTCGGAGGCTTCCTCCGCGACATCGTCGCGAGGAATCGGGAAACCTTCCGGCTGTTCGGCCCGGACGAGACCGCATCGAACCGCCTCGCGGACGTCTTCGCCGTCACGCCGCGGGCATGGAACGCCGAAATCGAGCCGACGGACGAGGATCTCGCACCGGAAGGACGCGTGCTCGAGGTGCTGTCGGAGCACCTGTGCCAGGGCTGGCTCGAGGGCTACCTCCTCACCGGCAGGCACGGCCTCTTCAACTGCTACGAGGCGTTCATCCACATCGTCGACTCGATGTTCAACCAGCACGCGAAGTGGCTGAAGGTGACGCGCGCGATCCCATGGCGCCAGCCGCTCGCGTCGCTCAACTACCTCCTCAGCTCACACGTCTGGCGCCAAGACCACAACGGCTTCTCCCACCAGGATCCCGGCTTCATCGACCACGTCGTCAACAAGAAGGCGGAGATCATCCGCGTCTACCTGCCCCCGGACGCGAACACACTGCTCTCGGTTGCCGATCACTGCCTGCGCAGCCGCCACTACGTGAACGTCATCGTCGCCGGAAAGCAGCCGACGCTGAACCACCTCTCGATGGACGACGCGATCGTGCACTGCACGCGCGGCATGGGCATCTGGGAGTGGGCGTCGAACGACGAGAAGGGCAAGCCGGACGTCGTCCTCGGCTGCTGCGGCGACGTGCCGACGCTGGAGACGCTCGCCGCGGCCGCGATCCTGCGGGAGCGCCTTCCGGACCTGAAGGTGCGAGTCGTCAACGTCGTCGACCTGATGCGGCTACAGCCGGAGACAGAGCACCCACACGGCGCCTCCGACGCCGAGTTCGACGCCCTCTTCACGACCGCTCGGCCGATCGTCTTCGCGTACCACGGCTACCCGTGGCTGATCCACCGGCTGACGTACCGGCGCACGAACCACACGAACCTCCATGTGCGCGGCTACAAGGAGGAGGGCACGACCACGACGCCGTTCGACATGGTCATGCTCAACGACCTCGACCGGTTCCATCTCGTGATGGACGTAATCGACCGTGTCCCGGGCCTCGGCGACCGCGCCGGGAGGCTCCGGCAGGAGATGAACGACCGCCGCCTCGCCGCCCGCGCATATACGCGCGAGCACGGCGAAGACGACCCGGAGATCCGCGACTGGGTCTGGCCTTTTTAAAGGCCTGGACAAGCCTATGACGGCCGACCGCGTCCTCGTCGTCAACGCCGGGTCGACGAGCCTGAAGCTGTCGATCGTCGATGCGGAGGAGCGGTCGACGGTCGTCGACGATTTCGTCGCCGCAGATGCGGTCGGCCATCGCATCGTCCATTTCGGCAGCCTCGCCGTCGACGCCGCGGTAATCGACGAGCGGCTGCTGCGACACATCGAGCAACGGACGGCCGTCGCGCCGCTCCACAACCGGCCGGCGCTGGCGGCGGTCGAACGCGCGAGGAAGGCGCTTCCCGACGTCCCGCACGTCGCGGTCTCGGACGCGCATTTCCACCACTCGATGCCGGAGGAGGCGAAGCGCTACGCGATCCCCGACGATTGGCGAACCAGGTACGGCGTCGTACGTCACGGCTTTCACGGCCTAGCCGTCGCCTGGGTGGCCGAGCAGGTGCGCGTGCCGAGGCTCGTCGTCTGCCACCTCGGCGGCGGCTGCTCGGTCACCGCCGTCGCCGACGGCCGCTCCGTCGACACGACGATGGGGCTGACGCCGCTCGAAGGTCCGCCGATGGGGACGCGATCGGGGTCGCTCGATCCCGGGGCGCTCCTCTATCTCGTGCGCGAAGGTGTCGGCGAGGACGAGCTCGATCGCGTACTGAACGAAGAGTCCGGCCTGGTGGCGCTCGGAGGCCTCGACGACGCATTCGCGTTCTCGCACTTCTCGTACCACGTCGCGAAAGCGGCGGCCGCGATGGCAGCAGCACTCGGCGGACTGGACGCGCTCGCCTTCTCGGGCGGCATCGGCGAGAACCGCGAAGACGTACGTGACGCGATCGTGAACCGTCTCCGTTATCTCGGCGGCTTCACCGTGGAGGTCGTCTCGCCGCGGGAGGACGTCGTGATCGCGCGCGCCGTGCGCGCGCTGCTGTAAGAGCGGCTCGAACCGGCTCTCAGCCAGCGCAGAATGCGCCGGTAATCGCGTTGTCTCGCGCCACCACCTCGCGGGCGCGAGAGATGCTGTCGTTGACGAGGACGACCGCGACGCGCGAGCCATCCGGCGACGCAAAGGCGATCGAGGTGTAGCCGGGAAGGCCGCCGTTGTGGCCCCAGCCGATCCCGCACCGGAACCGCTTCTCGAAGATCCCGAGCGCGTAGTCCCGACCTTCGCCGACGCCGCTGGTCCGAAGAAGCTCGGCCTGCTGCGGCTGAGCCAGCAGGCGGCCGGAGAGGAGTGCGGAGTAGAAGCGCGCCAGGTCGTCGGCCGTCGAGACGAGTGCGCCCGCCGCCCACGCGTAGGACGGGTGCCAGGCGGTGACGTCCACACGTCGCCCGTTGACGCCGGGCGCGTATCCGTGCGCGAACGGCGGCGGCATTACGGTGCTTGCGGGGAACGTCGTGTGACCCAGTTGTAGCGGCGTCAGGATCCGCGTCTGCAGCTCGGCGGCAAGTGGGTGCCCGGTGGCAGCCTCGACGATGAGGCCGAGGACCAGATAGTTCGTGTTCGAGTACGCAAAACTCGAGCCCGGCGCGAACTCTGGCGGCCCGGCGGCGTAGGCGAGGAGCTCCAGCGGCGTCCACGCACGTTTCTTGTTCGCGTTCATTGCGTGCAACAGCGACTCGTTATCGAGGTAGTTCGGGACGCCGCTCGTGTGATTGAGCAGGTGGCGGAGCGTGATCGCCGTCCCGTTCGGCAGGGCGCCGGGAAGCCACTGCTCGACGGTGTCGTCGAGCTTCAGCATCCCTTCCGCGACGAGCTGGAGCACGATGACGGAGACGAACGACTTTGTAATCGACCCAACGCGGAACGACATCCCGGGTGTCAGCCTCGTTTTCTTCGTGACGTCGGCGTGTCCGGCCGCGACCGCATGAACGGCGGTCGGCGTGCGGGAGTAGACGACCGCCCCGGGCGCGCCCGCCGCAACGATTCTCTGTGCGAGCGGTTTGAGCGCGGCGTTCGCAGCGACCGCAGGCGCGCCGGCCGTTGCGGCGACGAGCGCGACCGTTAGGAGGCGGCGCATCGTCCAGAAGGTACTCCTCCCGTCGTCGCGCGTCACGCTCGATAGGTTGGCCGGCGATGCGCGCGACGTTCGAGCTCGAGCCGCCGGAGTGGGCGGAGACGCTCGCGGTGCTCGAGTCGACGAGCCTCGTGGACGGGCCGGAGGAGGTACGCGCAAGCGTCGAGTCGATCGACGGCACTCGCGTCACGCTCGAGTTCCCCGCGCTGGACGAGCCCGTCGGCGTCAATGCGCTGCTCTCGTGCCTGTTCGGCGAGTGGGCGGACCGCGGGGACGTCCGGCGCGTCCGCCTGGTCGAGGTGAAGTGGCCCCGGTGGCTGCCCGGCCCGAGCAGAGAATCCCCCGGCCGCGCCCTCGTCGGCGCGATCGTCAAGCCCGCGCTCGGACTGACGGTCGCCGAAGCCGCCTGGACGGCGAGGGCCCTGGCGCGCGGCGGCGCCGAGCTCGTGAAGGACGACGAGCTGCTGACGGATCCAACGTGGTGCCCACTCCTCGAGCGCGTCCGCGCGATCGGGGCCGATGCGCCGTACGCGCCGAACGTCACCGGCCCCGCCGAGACGCTGCTCGAGCGCGCGGCCGCGTGTGTCGAGGCGGGCGCGACCGCGCTGATGCTGAACGTCTTCGTGCAAGGGCCGGATTCGCTGCGCGCGCTTCGAGAGGCCGAGCTCGGCGTGCCGGTCTTCGCGCACCGCGTCGGCGCCGCCTTCCTCGCGCGCGGCGAGCGCGTCTCAGTCGACGCGCGCGTCCTCGCCGAGCTGACCCGGATGTGCGGCGCCGACTACGTCCAAGTCGGCTCGTTCAGCAACCGCGTCTACGACTCGCGGGCGGACGTCCGGCGACAGATCGACGCGTGTCACCGGCCGCTCGACGGCGCGCCACCGGCGACGGCGGTCATCGGCGGAGGCGTCGGCCCCGACAACGCCGCCGAGCACCTTGCGGCGGCGGGGACTCGCGAAGGCGTCATGTTGCTGCTCGGCTCCGCCGCGTATCTCGATCGCGACGGGCTCGAGCGGGCGGTTGCGAAGACGGTGGCGCAGTGCGCGTCCTGACGCGCCGCGAGCTCAACCGTGCCCTGCTCGCGCGCCAGCTCCTGCTCCGGCGCGCGAAGCTGCCGATCCCGCGCGCGATCGAACGTGTCGGCGCGCTACAAGCGCAGTGGCCGCCGGCGCCGTACATCGCGTTGTGGTCGCGCCTGCAGGCGTTCCGGCAAGACCAGCTCATGCGCGCGATCGAACGGCGGCGCGTCGTGAAGGCGACGCTGATGCGCATGACGCTGCACCACGTCAGCGCCGCCGACTACCTCGCGTACGGCGGTGTGATTCTCGCCGCGCGCGTTGCAGCCCTCGAGCGACGCGCGGTGAAGGACGCGATCACGGCGGACATCGACGCTCTCACGGCAGAGCTCTCGGCGCACGCCTCTGCGGAGCCGCGCTCGCGCCCCGAGCTCATTTCGCTGCTCGGCTCGCCGAAGCTGGATGCTGAGAACCCGTGGCGGTGGATTGCGTGGCATCTGCTGGCTGCGCGCGCAGAGCTCGTCCATACGCCCGAGTCGAGCGTCTGGCGCCGGCACACGGGCGGCGGCAAGTTCGTCCCAGCACGCGCGTGGCTCGGCGACGCCGGCGCAGGCGGCGACGAGGCCGCGACGCACCTCGTCCGCCGATACCTCGCCGCCTTCGGCCCCGCCACCAGGGCAGACGTCGCGCAATGGACGGGAGCGACGCGTGCGACGCTTGACCCTGCCTTCGAACGGCTGGCGGTTCGGCGCTTTCGCGACGAGAACGGCCGTGAGCTGCTCGACGTGCCGCGCGCGCCGTTGCCCGACGCGAAAACGCCTGCGCCGGCTCGGTTCTTGCCGCACTGGGACAGCGTCCTCCTCGCGCATGCCGACCGCACGCGGATTCTTCCCGACCAGTACCGCAAGATCGTGATCAGGCGAAACGGCGACGTTCAGCCGACGTTCCTCGTCGACGGCTTCGTCGCCGGCCTCTGGAAGCTCGAGGGCGGCCGGGTCGAGCTCCAGCCGTTCGAGCCGTTGCCGCGGCGCATGCGTCACGAGCTGGAGCGAGAAGCGGACGCGCTCGCGGCGTTCCATCCGTGACGGAGCGAGCGCTCTCGATGAAGGAGCTGAATCGCGCCCTGCTCGCGCGGCAGCTGCTGCTCGGGCGCACCCGGCTGCCGCTGCCGCGCGCAGTCGAGCGCATGAGCGGCATCCAGGCCCAGTACGCCCCTTCCGCGTACATCGGGCTGTGGTCGCGGGTGGAGGGCTTCCGGCGCGAGCAGCTGACGCGCGCGCTGGAGCGACGTACGTTGATCCAGGGCACCCTGGTGCGCGGAACGATCCACATCGTCTCGCGGCGCGACTATTGGCCGTGGGCCGAGGCGATCCGCGAGCCCCGGCGCGAGTGGCTGCGTCGCGCGTGGCCGCGGGTTGCGGCTCTCGACCTCGAGACGGCCGACGCACGGCTCCGCGACGCGCTCCGCGACGGGCCGCGGCGGCGCGACGAGCTACTCGAGCTGGTCGGGAAGCAGGAGTGGCAGGGCGCTGCGATCGAGCTCGTTCGCGTACCGCCGTCGGGAACTTGGGAGAGGCGCCGCGCAGATCTCTACGCGCTCGCCGAGGACTGGGTGGGGCCGAACGAGACGGAGGCCGAGGCCGCGCGCGAGCTGCTCGTTCGCCGCTACCTCGCCGCGTTCGGCCCGGCGCGCAAAGCGGACATCGGGAGCTGGAGCGGGCTCGGCCGCGAGCACGTCGAGCCCGCGCTCGCGCGGATCACGCTCCGCCGCTTCCGCGACGAGCAGGGAAAGGAGCTCTTGGACCTGCCGCGCGCGCCCCTGCCGGACGTAGAGACGCCCGCGCCACCGCGATTCATCGGCACCTGGGATGCGATCCTGCTCGTCCACGCGCGCCGGACGGGCGTGCTTCCCGAGGAGTACCGGCCGCGGATCTTCAACACCAAGGCGCCGCAGTCGTTCGGCACTTTCCTTCTCGACGGCGCGGTCGCCGGGACCTGGCGCTACGAGGACGAGCGGATCCGTCTCGAGCCGTTTCGAAAGATCAGTCGCGCGGAGCGCGCCGAGCTCGAAGAGGAGGCAGAAGCGCTAGCGGCGCTCCACGCCTGAGCCGTTGCGTCGGCGTCGCTTGCCATTCCTCGACCCACGCACGGACGGCTCGAACGGTGCTCCGGAGTCCGGATCCATGCTCCGCCCGACGAGCACGGCGACTACGCTACTCGGGACACCAGGCAAGGAGGACGACCGATGGCGAGCTTGTGGCAGCGCTTTGTGATGATCTTCCGCTCGAAGGCGTCGAAGGCGCTCGACCGCGCGGAGAACCCGGCCGAGACGCTGGACTACTCTTACGAGCAGCAGCTGCAGCTGCTTCAGAACGTCAAGCGCGGGATTGCCGACGTCGTGACCGCGAAGAAGCGGCTCCAGCTCCAGCAGCAGCAACTCGAGCAGAGCGTGGTCAAGCTCGAGACGCAGGCGCGCCAGGCTGTCGGCGGCGGGCGGGAGGATCTCGCGCGGCACGCGCTCGAGCGCAAGTCGGCCGTCCAGAACCAGCTCCAGGGCCTCGACGGCCAGGTGACGCAGCTCGAGGCGCAGCAGCAGAAGCTCGTCTCGAACGAGCGTGAGCTGTCTGCTCGGATCGAAAGCTTCCGGGCGCAGAAGGAGACGATGAAGGCCCAGTACTCTGCGGCCGAGGCGCAGGTGCGGATCAGCGAGGCGGCGACGGGGCTCGGCGACCAGATGTCCGACGCCGGCGCCGCAATCCAACGCGCCCGCGAGAAGACGGAGCAGATGCAGGCCCGCGCGTCGGCGCTCGACGAGCTCGTCGAGTCAGGCGCGCTCGAGGACTTCACGTCCGATCAGTCATCGCTCGACCGCGAGCTCGCGCAAATGGCGTCGCAGTCTCAGGTCGAGCAGGAGCTCGCGGCGATGAAGGCGCAGGTCGGCTCTGGCTCCGACGAGAAGGTGCTCGAGGCGGGAGGGCCGACGGCGCCCGAGGGCGGCGACGAGCAGCCTCCGCCGGCCGGAAGGACGGCCGCAGGACAACCGTCGGAGCCGGAGCGCACGCAAGACAGCTGAGTGGAGCCCGAAGAGCTCGCGCCGGGCCTCCGGCGCTGGACCGCTCCGCACCCAGCCTGGGAGGCGGGCCGCGGATGGGAGCGCGACGTCGCGGCGTATCTCGTCGAGACGGCGGATGCGATGCTTCTCCTCGACCCGCTCGTTCCTACGAACGACCTCGCGTTCTGGCAATGGCTCGACGCCGAGGTCGAGCGCGCCAAGAAGACGGTTGCAGTTGTCCTGAGCCGCGCCGGTCACTTCCGGAGCAGCCAAGCGATGTACGACCGTTACGGCGCGGCCGTCTACGGCCATGAGCGCGCACGCGACCGGCTCGAGCCGGTTCGTCATTACTGTGCCGTCGCGCCCGGAACCGAAGCCCCCGGCGGCGTGCAGGCGCTCTCGAGCCGCGCAATCTACGACGAGACGCCCCTCTATTTCACGTCGCACGGTGCGTTGGGCGTCGGAGATCTGATCGTCTCCGTGGGAGGAGAACTCCGCGTCTGGTGGGTCGCGGAGAACGAGGCCGAGGTTCGCGAGTACCACGAAGAGCACGTTCCGGGTCTCCGGAAGTGGTTGGAGCTCCCGATCGAGCACGTGCTCGTGAGCCACGGGGACTATGTGCCCGGAGGAGGCGCGGCGCTCGCCACGGCATTCGAGCGCCCGCCGTGGGTCGCCTCCTAGACCGTCGCGCCCGATCAGATTGGCGCGCCGTAGAGCGCGAGCCACTTGGTGAGGTCTTGCTCCACCTCGAGCTCCTTCTCGAGCTTCGCCTTCAGCTCGAGCTCCTCCGCGTTGTCGCGCTTCTGCTCACCCGCCGGGACGAAGGGCCAGAACGCACGGTTCTTGAAGCCGTAGATCCAGTAGATGGGTCGCTTGTTGCGCTCTTCGTCGAACCGGAAGACCGCCGCGAGCAGCTGCGGCCCGAACCCCGCGTCCTCCAGTTGCGACCCGACCAGATGCACGCTCGTCACGAGATCCTCGATGTCGGGGTCACGAACGATCAGCCACGTGTAACCGAACGAGTCGCGCTCCTGCGAGATCCGCGAGCCCGACTCGGCCGCCACCGACTCGAGCAGCTGTTG
>Ga0126312_10003328_pt1 | contig 10844 bp, 10 predicted proteins | sample Plot104A_FD_92537 | JGI IMG/M metagenome (GOLD analysis project Ga0126312, IMG submission 92537) | Serpentine soil microbial communities from UC McLaughlin Reserve, CA, USA - Plot104A | ecosystem: Environmental > Terrestrial > Soil > Grasslands | place: USA: UC McLaughlin Reserve, Lake County... | reverse complement strand
TGCTGCAACGCATCCAGTGCGCGCCCTAGATAGGCCGCTTCGTTGTATGCCGGGACGATGACCGAGAACCGCACATGGTCCCGCGGCTGTTCCATCACACTCCTTCACCCAGTACCCCGCGTCGGGTAGTGGCGAGTCGGCCCCATTGGTGCGAAAGACAGCACAACACTTTAGGCGAATCGAGCCCTCGCCGCCGAAGGTTTGGAGAGAACACTGGTCGAGGGCATCAAAGTTAGATCCAGGTCCTAAACCACATGCGCGACAACCAGTCCGGGTAAGGCACAAGTTCGTCGGTGAGGATCGGATAGATGTAGGCGAAGTTGGCAGCGACCAGCGCCACGAATGCCCCGATGACGATCGCAGCCACCATGCGCCGATCTCCGGCTTGGGCATCGCCTAGCATCCAGCCCGCACAAAGCGCGACAGCCATCACCGAGAACGGAATGATCGCGATCGCGTAGAAGAAGAATAGTGGACGTGAGTCAAAGACGAACCACGGCAGCCAGCTGCTCAAGACACCGACGACCGGAATTCCGAAGCGCCAATCTCGACCTCCGACCCACAAGATCACCGCCGCCACCAGTGCGAAGATTGCAACCCACCACAGTGCGGGGGTTCCCACACCGCTGATCACCCGAATGCAGTTCTCGGGCCCGAGGCAGCCGTCGGTTCCTGGTTTGATGTTGTTGACGGCGTCGATCCCGATGGGGCGAGCCACAATGAGCCAGCCAGCCGGGTCGGCACGATAGGTGTGCTGGGCGTTGTTGATGAAGTCGCCAGTATGGAAGTTCCAGATGTCGTACTGGTAGTGCAGCAGCGATGCAAGCGGCTTGCCGAGCAATCTGACCGTGACATGGTCTGGATGCTCTGCGCCCCACACGCGGTCGTAACCGCCGGTGGTCGTCAACCAGCTGGCCCAGGTGCCGACGTACACCGCCAGGCCAACGACCACCAGAGAAAAGAAGGCGGGTATGCCGTCTCTCACTACTGCAAAGTTGGTACGGGAGCCGGCGCCGGCGAGGCGTCGGGCACCCACATCCCAAGCGAGGGAGAGCAGCGCGAATGCCGCTAGCGGGAACAGGGCGTTCCATTTGGTTCCGAGGGCAAGTCCGAAGCAGATACCGGCGGCGATACGCCAGGGCCGCAGCATGAGGGCAGGGCCGAACCTCCCGCCAAGATCAGACAGATCGTGGTGCTCGAGATAACTGGCAAGGCGGTTGCGGAACCATTCCCGATCCGCGACCAAGCAGGCGACAGCAGCCACCAGAAAAAACGCCATGAAGATGTCGAGTAGCGCCGTCCGCGACATGACGAATGCGAGGCCGTCAAAAGTCAGCAGCAGACCGGCCAAACCGGCGATCATGGTCGACTTGGACACCCGTCGGACCATCCGGATGGTGACCATGATCAGCAGAGTTCCGAAGACCAGCGAGGCAAACCGCCAACCGAAGGAGTTCATGCCAAAGAAGTGCTCGCCGACGGCGATCAACCACTTACCGAGCTGGGGATGCACGACGAACGCAGGACTGTCCTGCATCACATCGACATTGCCGGTAATGATCTTGGAGTTGGCATCGCTTGGCCAGTCGCGCTCATAACCGAACTTCAGCAGTGAGTACGCGTCCTTGGCGTAGTAGGTCTCGTCAAAGACCAGTTTGTTGGGATAGCCGAGGTTGACGTAACGAATTACGAAAGCGATTGCCCCGATGATCAGTGTGACGATCCAACCGTTGACGCGATCAGTCGGCATCGCGACCCGGAGCCGCTCGATGGTGCTTGGCGGGTCGGGCGGCCAGTCCGGTAAGACGCGCGGTTCTGCGGAGCCGTGGGTGAAGCTTGCTGACGCTCCCACGTACCCCCTCTCAGGCTCCACGACTTGGCGCGTCACTCGCCCATCGTAGGTGGACCGGATCTGCACGACTCATCACCGACCATCCTCCGTCGCTCGCCTCCAAATAATCTGGGGCTGTGGCGCAAGAAGAGTCGGCGGGTGGTGTGGTGCTCGCTGCGACGCCCATCGGTGACGTGGCCGATGCATCCCCAAGGCTGGTTGCGGAGCTTACCAATGCCGATGTAATTGCGGCCGAAGACACCCGCCGGCTGCGCCGGCTGCTCGAACGGCTCGGAGCCCAGACCAGCGCCCGAATCGTGTCCTACTTCGATGGAAACGAGTCCAAACGCACCGATGACTTGATCAGTCTGCTCGAGCATGGGGCTCGAGTCGTTGTGGTAAGTGACGCAGGACTGCCAACAGTGTCGGATCCCGGCTATCGCCTAGTGACGGCCGCGATAGCACGCGGCTTCCGGGTCACTGCCGTACCCGGCCCGTCTGCTGTACTCACCGCCTTGGTGGTGTCGGGACTCCCGGTTGACAGGTTCTGTTTCGAAGGCTTTCTGCCACGCAAGGCGTCCGAGCGTCAGCGCCGGCTCCGGGAATTGGCTACCGAGCCGCGAACCATGGTCTTCTTCGAAGCTCCACACCGGACGTCCGCCACACTCTCCGCGATGGCAGAGGCCTTTGGAGTTGAGCGTCCAGGCGCCGTGTGCCGTGAGCTGACCAAGACGTACGAGGAAATTCGTCGCGGATCCCTGCAGGAGCTCGCGGATTGGGCAAAATCGGAGGTACGGGGCGAGGTGACCCTCGTGATAGGCGGCGCATCCAAGGCACTCGCCGATCTGGAATTAGCAGCCCAAGAGGCGGGCGAACTTGCCGCTGGCGGGATGAAGCTGAAGGCCGCTGTGGCGCAGGTGGCTGGGCAACATGGCCTGCCGAAGAACGCCCTCTATGACCTCGCGCTGAAAACGCATCACCAGCGTCGTCCCTGAGCCCGTAAGTGGGCCGAATTGCCCGATGGGTGTTGCGAATTCAGCGAATGAAAGGGTTAGCGCGTGCAACTGCCTGACCTACCCGAGCCGCTGCCAGTGACGGTGGTCGACTCGCACTGCCACCTCGATTCCACGCAGGCCAAGTCTGGCCTCGAGCCGGAGGATGCCATCCGGCTGGCTGCTGAGGTGGGCGTCACCAGGATCGTGCAGATCGGCTGTGATCCTGAGGGCTGCCGCTGGGCAGTAAAGGCGGCAGAACGGTGGCCGTCGGTGATTGCGGGAGTCGCGATCCACCCCAACGACGCCGCGCGGATGGGTCCTGACCTGGCGGCCGGGCTGAAGCTGGTGGAGACGTTGGCCCGGCATCCGCGGGTCAGGGCAGTGGGGGAGACCGGACTGGACTACTACCGCACTCGTGACAGGGCTAGTCAGGCGGTGCAGCGGGACGCCCTCGCGGCACACATTGCCTTTGCCAAGTCCTCTGGGAAGAGTCTGGTCATCCATGATCGCGACGCGCATGACGACATCCTTGACGTCCTTGACTCGGAGGGTCGGCCACCGCGCATCGTGATGCATTGCTTCTCCGGGGATGACCAGTTTGCCCGGGCTTGCCTTGATCGTGGCGCCTACCTGTCCTTCGCCGGCACGATCACCTTCAAAAACAACGATCATTTACGGCACGCGCTCAAAGCGGCCCCTCTTGATCGAATACTGGTCGAGACCGATGCGCCTTACCTTGCCCCAATGCCGCAGCGCGGAAAACCGAACGCGTCATATCTGATTCCGTACACCGCCCGCTACATTGCGACCACGCTCGGAATCGACTTGGAGCTGGTGTGCCAGGCGCTCAATGACAATGCCGATGCGGCCTTTGGTGGGAGCTGGTAGGGCATGGAGTTCGCAAAGGTCGTGCGGCGGCGCCGGATGATCCGTTCGTACGACGCAGGCCGGGCTGTACCGCAGGACGCGCTCGACGCGGTGCTCGGGGCAGCGTTGCGCGCACCTTCGGCCGGCTTTACACAGGGGATCTCCTTTCTCGTGCTGAACTCCGCCTCAGACCGAGAAACGTTCTGGCGGCTAACCGCCGACGGCGATAGCGCCTGGCTGCTAGGCATGCGGGAGGCACCAGCTCTTATTACGGTCTGGACGAGCCAAGAGGCCTATCTGGATCGTTACGCCGAGCCAGACAAGGGTTGGACCGACCGAAATCCGGCGCGCTGGTCGGCACCGTACTGGTTCGTCGACGCTGGGATGGCAAGCATGGCAGCGTTGCTAGCGGCTGTCGATCACCGTCTCGGAGCCTGTTTCTTCGGGATCCCGGCTGACCGGATTGGCGCCGTACGCGAAACCTTCGGGGTGCCGACAAGTCAGCTGAGCGTGGGGGTGATCAGCCTTGGTTATCCTGCCTCAGCCGGTGAGAAGCAGCGCATCATGGGCTCACCAACACGACGTCCGCGCAAGAGCCAAACCGAGCTCATTCACTATGGCGTTTGGTAAGGAGTGCGCGCGTCGACCAGGGATTTGGGGTATCCGCGGTGCTCTCCGTTATAATTTCGTAACACACGGTCGGGACTCAGCGCCCGACTGCGAACACATTGAGGTCCAGAATCACCGACGGACCGACTCGGGGGAATTGCTGTGCGCAAGATCATTCCTGTGGTCGCCGCTGGGGCGACCACGCTAGCGCTGGCCGGAACAACCTTTGGCTATGCCAATCTCAACAAGTCCGTGACACTGTCTGTCGACGGCCAATCTACGGAAGTCCGCACTAGTGCCGACACAGTGGGCGCTCTGCTGAAGATACGCGGGATCGAAGTCGATGGCCACGACGTCGTAGCACCTGGCCCGGACGCAAAGCTCGACGATGGTACTCGGATTGCGGTGAAGTTCGGCCGCCAGGTCACCTTCACTATTGATGGTGTCGCGCAGAGCATCTGGACTACCGCAACGACAGTCGATGAGGCGCTTGCCGCGCTCGCCACAGATCTTTCCGGTGCGGATCTGTCCACCAGTCGCAGCTCCAGCATCGGACGGCAGGGCCTGACCATCGTCATTGCCACCCAGAAGAAGATCATCATCATCGATGCCGGCAAGAAGCGCACCGTCACAACCACCGGGCAAACATTGGCTGACGCCTTGGCTGAGCTCAAGATCAAGGTCGACGATGACGACAAGTTGAGTGCTGACCCGACGACGCGTCTGATCAATGGCGCCAAATTCACCTTCACTGACATTGAGATCACCACCAAGACTAAGAAGATCAAGGTCGACTTCGAGGTGGACCGCAAGGAGTCAAGCAAGCTCAACAAGGGTGTAACCAAGATCGACACGCGTGGAGAAGACGGCGTTCGCGCCGTGACCTACAAGATCGTTCGGCACAACGGCGACGTCGTCAAGCGCAAGAAGATCAAATCCAGGCTGATCACCAAGCCGGTGACCCAGGTGGTACTGGTTGGCACCAAGAAGACCACCTCTACCAAGAAAAAGAGTTCGGGTGGGTCCAGCACGCCGTCGGGCAGTGTCTGGGACAAACTCGCCGAATGCGAGTCCGGTGGCAACTGGTCCATCAACACCGGCAACGGCTACTACGGCGGCCTGCAATTCAGCCTCAGCACCTGGAGGGCGTACGGCGGCTCGGGCCTGCCGAGCGATGCCAGCCGAGAGGAGCAGATCGCGATTGCGAAGAAGCTCCAGGCAGATGCGGGCTGGGGTGCTTGGCCGGCCTGCTCGTCCAAGCTGGGTCTGCGTTAGCGCGTGGCCGATGGGCTGCTCGATGCCACGACGGTACGTCAGCTGGCGAGCCAGTTAGGACTGCGGCCGAGCAAGCAGCGTGGCCAGAACTTCGTCACCGATGCCAACACGGTGCGAAGGATTGTCGCCGCCTCAGGCGTTTCAGATGACGATGTGGTGCTCGAGATAGGCGCAGGCTTAGGCTCGCTGACCCTTGGCCTGCTGCAAGCAGCCCGCCGCTTGGTCGCCATCGAAATCGATGATCGGCTCGCGGCCCAGCTGCCTCACACGGTCGCCGCGCGGCTTCCGGACCGCGCGGAGGCATTGACGGTGATCAACGCCGACGCCTTGCGGGTGACTGCGCTACCCGAACTGCCGACGGCCGTTGTCGCGAACCTGCCCTATAACGTTGCGGTGCCCGTCCTGCTGCACTTGCTGGCAACTTTCGACTCGTGGCAGCGGGGCCTGGTGATGGTGCAGGCTGAAGTTGCCGACCGGCTGGCCGCCAAGCCGGGATCCAAAACCTACGGCGTCCCATCGGTCAAAGTTGCCTGGTACGCCTCTGCCACCCGCGTCGGCACTGTGCCGCCGACCGTCTTCTGGCCGGTACCGAACGTCGAATCCGGGCTTGTGGCCATCGAGCGCCGTGCGCAGCCGGAGACTAGGGCTACGCGCGCCCAGGTATTCGCGGTCGTCAACGCGGCGTTCGGCCAGCGACGCAAGATGCTGCGCTCGGCACTGGCAGGGACAGCTGGATCCTCAACCGCAGCAAGCGCCGCCATAGCTGCCGCCGGTCTTGATCCCCAGATACGCGGCGAGATGCTGGGCGTCGGCGACTTCGCTCGCATCGCGGAGCAGCTGTTCGCCGGCTAGATAATCTCGCACTCATGGCTTCAACCAGTCCTCCGACTACCACCGTGCGGGTACGCGTGCCGGCCAAGATCAATCTCGCATTGCATGTGGGCGCGCCACGCGCCGACGGTTATCACCCGCTCGCCACCGTGTATCAAGCGGTGTCGCTCTACGACGAAGTGGAGGCCAGCTGGGCCGATCCTGATGAGTTCCAGGTGAAGGTCAGGGGTGAGGAGGCCGATCAGGTGCCGCTTGATGACTCCAATCTGGCGGTACGTGCGGCCCAGTTGCTCGCCAAGCACTACACACATGGAGATTCCCTGGGCGCTAGTTTGTCGATCAAGAAATCGATTCCGGTGGCCGGCGGATTGGCTGGCGGTTCGGCGAACGGTGCTGCGGCCTTGTTGGCCTGTGCGGCGCTGTGGAATCTGGAGGTCAGCGCCGAGCAGCTCAGGACGCTGGCCGCGGAGCTGGGCAGCGACGTGCCGTTCGCCTTGCTGGGTGGCACGGCCGTTGGGAGCGGTCGGGGAGAGGAGGTGACGCCGGCCCTGGCGCGCGGCACCTATCACTGGGTACTGGCGTTCGGACACCGCGGGCTGTCGACCGCGGCGGTCTACCGGCGCTTCGATGATCTGAACCCCCATGCGAGGCCTCCAAGGATTCCGGCCGACCTGATGAATGCTTTACGCAGCGGCGATCCGCGCCTGTTGGGCGCCGCGCTAAGTAATGATCTTCAGCCGGCCGCACTGGAGCTGCAGCCCCAACTGCGTACGCTGCTGCAGACTGGCCTGGAATACGGCGCACTGGGCGCGCTGGTGTCCGGCTCGGGTCCCACGTGTGCCTTCCTGGTGGAGGGCGAGCAGGCGGCGGTGGATCTTTCGGTATCCCTGAGTGCGGAAGGCCTGTGCCGGACCGTCCGCCGTGCAACAGGTCCAGTTGTGGGAGCTCGCGTCATCAACTGACTCGGCGGCTCAGTGATCAGCGCCGTACGCGAGCAGTAACCGCAGGCTGCGGATCAGTTGATCATGATCGGCGACGTCCAGGGCAGCCATGATCTGCCGTTCTGCAGCCATCAGCTCAGCCACCGCCGCATCTACCACGTCTTTGCCAGCATCGGTCAGCTCAACCAAAACACCACGACGATCATCGGGGTGATCTTGCCGGCTCGCCAGTCCTCGCTCGACGAGCCGGTCTACTCGGTTGGTCATTGTCCCAGAGGTAACGAGGGTTTCTCGGAGCAGCTGCCCCGGTGAAAGCCGGTACGGCGGGCCCGAGCGGCGTAACGCAGCCAGCACGTCGAATTCCCAAGACTCCAGACCGTGCACGCTGAAGGCGTTGCCTCGTAGCCGGTCCAAGTGACGAGCGAGTCGACTGATCCGCGACAAGATCTCCATCGGTGCCACGTCGAGGTCCGGACGCTCCCGTCGCCAGGCCGCCACAATGGTGTCGACCTCGTCCCGCGTCGGCTGGCAGGTCACAACCGGAGCCTAGACGTGAAGACTCTTGACGTCGAGATTTAGCTACTGGGCGACGGCTTGGGGCTGAGGCCGACGTCAATCCGCGGCATGGTCGAGGCCAGCGCGATGATGCCGACACACAGCAACGCAGGTACTGCCATGGCGTGATGGATTCCAAGCTCATTGACCAGAAATCCCATGAAAGCCGGACCTATCAGAAACGCGGCGTAACCGAAGGTCACGACCACGGCAAGCACCCGCCCACCGCCAATGTGCCCAGCCACCGCGTACACCTGCGGTGCGATCATGCCCACCCCGAAGCCAACCAAGGCCCAGCCGAGCACCAGCAGCGGCAAGCTGCTCACCAGCGTGACCGTCAGATAGCCCAATCCCGCACAGAGGCCACCGAAGCGTACGACGGCTCGCCGACCGAAGCGGGTGACCAGCCGGTCGCCGAGCAACCTGATCACGACCATGAACGCGCTAACTGTGACCAGACCAATGGCACCGGTTGTCGGATCTACGCCGGCCACATCGGTGACATGGATCGATGACCAGTCGGTAGCGGTGCCCTCGGAGAGACCGAATGCCAAGGCCATGATGGCCAAAATCCAGGCGCTCTTGGGAATCGGAGCCTTTACGCCGTCGACTTTGTGATGTACCACCGCAGCCTCAGGTGTGATCTTGAACAAGACGCCCAGTGCCAGCAGCGCCACCACAGCGATCACGATCGACAGGGGTGTCACCACCACTCCGCCCTGCAACCCAAGCACAGTGGCAAGCAGTAACACAGCACCGGCACCAATGAAGGTGCCGATGGACCAGAACGCATGGAAGAAGCTCATGATCGGCCGCTGCCTGGCCGCCTCTACCTGGACACCGATAGCGTTCATCGCGACATCCATGGCTCCGTTGCCAAGGCCCACGACAACACTGCCGAGGATCGCAATGGCAAAAATCGGAGCCACTCCGATGATGATGATGCCGACGACGAGGATCGGGACAGCAGCCAAGCTGACTTCACGTGCGCCCCGGGAGTCAGCCAGCCGGCCGCCAATCTGCATTGCCAGGATGGCGGCGGCGCCGCCACAGAAGAGCATGATCGCGATGTGGGTTGCACCCAGCCCGAGCTTGTCCCGAAGTGAGGGAAGCAAGCCGCCGTAGCCACCGATCACCATGCCGTTGACGACAAACATCAATGTCACGGCGACGGCGGCAACGCGGGTCGCGAGTTGGTTTGTCAGGGTCGTAGATGTGGTCATGAAGTGTTTCTGTATCGATTTAGAAGGCGGAGTCACCACCTTACGCAACACGTCCGCTGAAGGCAAAAGCGGTCCGGGGTCGGCTCCTTGCGAAAGTGGTCGCGAACGACACTGCCCGTGCCCGGTTTCCTGTCGTTGTTGACCACTTACTTCGTGGAATTGGTCAACCCCGCAACCCGACCGGCACGGCGCAGCGGGCTTGAGCCGCGGATGCAGCACCACCGCGGGATGCGTACGCTTGGCTCTGGCCGATCGAAGGGTCGGCCACGAAAGGGCGAAGCGATCTTTTCGAAACCGGCGGCTTGCAATGGGCTACGGATGGGAAGATTGGCCGGGCCCCATTCCCCGGTTGGTCTGTCGGCAGGGCCCGCCTGACTTTGAATCAGGATTAGCGACGTAGGTTCGACTCCTACCCGGGGAGCGGAGCGTCACTCAGCTAGTAAGGAGCCAGCTGTTGTCCGTTCACTCCGACCAAGCTTCCAGCCCGGTCGCGGCTGCCGTCATCTTGGCTGCGGGGGAAGGGAAGCGGATGAAGTCCTCGCGTTCCAAGTTGCTGCATGAGATCGCTGGCCATTCCATGCTCAGCTACGCGGTGACGGCCGCGACGGAGGTGCAGCCTGAACACATCGTCGTCGTGGTCGGTCACCTTCGTGATCAGGTCGAAGAGCATCTGGCAGAAATCGCGCCGCATGTGTTGATCGCGGTGCAGGAGGAGCAGCTCGGTACCGGTCACGCCGTTGAAGTCGCGCTCGGCCAGCTGGGAGATCTCGATGGCGAGGTAATCGTCACCTATGGAGATGTTCCAATGCTCACAGGCGAGACGCTTACCGCGCTTCTTGAGGAGCACCAAGCGCAGCAAGCCGCTGCCACGGTATTGACTGCAGAGGTCCCGGACCCGACGGGATACGGTCGAATCCTGCGTGAGCCCGATGGCATGGTGGCCGGCATCATCGAGCATCGGGACGCCAATGAGATCGAGCGGCAGATCACCGAGATCAACTCCGGAATCTATGTCTTCCATGCCGCGTCCTTGAAAGCTGCGTTGGCCGAAATCGCTCCGACAAATGATCAAGGCGAGCTGTATCTCAGCGACGTACCTGCTGCATTACGCCGGGCCGGCAAACCCGTGGCGGCGCTGTTGATCGACGATCCATGGCAGACCGAAGGAGTCAACGACCGAGTACAGCTCTCCCGCATGAACGCCGAGGTCAATCGGCGCATCCTAGAGCGCTGGATGCGCCAGGGCGTCACGGTAGTGGATCCGGCAACGACCTGGGTGCATGCCTCCGTTGATCTTGCAGCCGATGTGGTCCTGCTACCCGGCACATCGCTGGAGGGCGCCACTTCCGTTGCGGCAGGTGCTCGGATCGGACCCGACACCACATTGATCGACGTCGAGGTGGGGGAGAACGCGGTGATCACCCGAACACAAGCCTCGCTGAGCGTCATCGGCCCGGGTGCGAACGTCGGTCCGTTTGCCTACCTCCGACCGGGTACGACCCTGGGCGCCGGCGGCAAGATCGGAACCTTTGTCGAAGCGAAGAACGCCCGCCTCGCAGCCGGTGCCAAGGCACCACACCTCAGCTATCTTGGCGACGCGGTGATCGGCGAGGGCGCCAATATCGGAGCCGGCGTGATCTTCGCCAATTACGACGGCGTACGCAAATCCACGACGACTGTGGGAGCTCACTCCTTTGTTGGCAGCAACTCGGTACTT
>Ga0126312_10003327_pt1 | contig 10848 bp, 8 predicted proteins | sample Plot104A_FD_92537 | JGI IMG/M metagenome (GOLD analysis project Ga0126312, IMG submission 92537) | Serpentine soil microbial communities from UC McLaughlin Reserve, CA, USA - Plot104A | ecosystem: Environmental > Terrestrial > Soil > Grasslands | place: USA: UC McLaughlin Reserve, Lake County... | reverse complement strand
TCGCGCCTGTGGCGGAAGACCGTCGAGCGGGTGGCGGGGGGAGAGGAGATCCCGCTGGAGCACATGCTCGTGGACAACGCCGCCATGCAGCTCGTGTCGCGCCCCGCCGAGTTCGACGTGCTGCTCACGGAGAACATGTTCGGCGACATCCTGAGCGACGAGGCCGCGATGCTCACCGGCTCGCTCGGGATGCTGCCGAGCGCCTCGCTGGGCGAATCCGGCCCGGGACTGTTCGAGCCGGTGCACGGCTCGGCGCCCGACATCGCCGGCACCGGCAGGGCCAACCCGCTCGCTATGTTCGGCTCCGTGGCGATGATGCTGCGCCACGGACTGGCTGCGGAAGACGCCGCGGCTGCCGTAGAATCGGCCGTGGACCTCGCGCTCGGGAAGGGCCTCCGGACTCCGGACCTGGGCGGGGACGCATCGACAGAGGCCGCCACCCGGGCGGTCCTCACGAACCTCTAGGAGCACCCGTACGTGAACACCGCCGACCTCATCTGGCTGAACGGAGAGTTCGTCGCCTGGGAGGACGCGAAGGTACACGTACTCACGCACGCCCTTCACTACGGAACCGGCGTGTTCGAGGGCATCCGCGCCTACGAGACTCCCCAGGGCACGGCGATCTTCCGCAACCAGGACCACCTCGAGCGCCTGGAGAAGTCGGCGAAGCTCTACTACATGGAGTTGCCCTCCACGAAGGAGCAGCTCCGCGAGGTCATGCACGAGCTGATCGCCCGGAACGGGTTCAAGAGCTGCTACATCCGCCCGCTCGTGTGGCGCGGCTACGGCCCGATGGGGCTGAACCCGCTCGAGAACCCGGTCGAGGCGATGGTGGCGGTCTGGGAGTGGGGCGCCTACCTCGGCGAGGAGGGCAAGCGCAACGGGGTGCGCGCTCGCGTGTCGTCGTACCGGCGCATCTCGTCCGAGTCGCTGATCCCGCACTCGAAGGCCTCCGGCCAGTACCTGAACTCCGTGCTCGCCAAGATCGAGTCGGTCAAGGCGGGCTACGAGGAGGCGATCCTGCTCGACGACAAGGGCTACGTCTGCGAGGGCACGGGCGAGAACGTGTTCGTCATCAAGGACGGCGTGATCCACACCCCCGGCCAGGCCGACGGGATCCTCGACGGGATCAACCGCAAGTCCTGCATCCAGATCGCGCGGGACCTCGGCTACGAGGTCGTGGAGCGCAACATCGCCCGCGCCGAGCTGGCGCTCGCCGACGAGGTCTTCCTCACCGGCACCGCCGCCGAGCTTACGCCGATGCGCGAGATCGACGACATCGAGATCGGCCCGCCCGGCCCGATCACGCGTGCGGTCCAGGGCGTGTTCGAGGACGCCCTCTGCGGGCGCGATGCCCGCTACGCGGACTGGCTCGACCTCGTGCCGGTCCCTTCGCAGGCGTGACCGAGCGCGTCGTCGTCTACGACACAACGCTCCGCGATGGCATGCAGGGCGAGGGGATGTCCCTGTCCGTCGACGAGAAGGTCCGCGTCGCCCACGCGCTCGACGACCTCGGCATTCACCTGATCGAAGCCGGTTTTCCAGCCTCCAATCCCAAGGAGGAGGCGCTATTCGACCTCCTGGCCAAGGAGAGCTTCGAGACGGCGACAATCACGGCATTCGGGATGACTCGCCGGCGCGACCGGGCCGCGGAGGACGACGAGGGCCTGAGAGTGCTTGCCGGCAGCTTCGCTCCCCTCTGCACGCTGGTCGGCAAGACCTGGTCGCTCCACCTCGAGAAGGTGACCCAGGTCGACCCCGAGGAGAACCTGCGGATGATCGCCGACTCGGTCGGCTTCCTGGCCGGCCAGGGCAAGCGCGTGGTCTACGACGCGGAGCACTTCTTCGACGCCTTCCGCGACGACCCCGGCTACGCGCTGCGCTGCCTGCGGGCGGCGGCCGAGGCGGGCGCCGAGAACGTGACGCTCTGCGACACGAACGGCTCCTCGCTCCCGTCCGAAGTGAGCGCGGCCACGGCGCAGGTCGTGGCCGAGCTGGGCGACTCGGTCCAGGTCGGGATCCACACGCACGACGACGCCGGCTGCGGCGTCGCCAACTCGCTCGTGGCGGTCGAGGCCGGCGCGCGCCTCGTGCAGGGCACCATGAACGGCTACGGCGAGCGCTGCGGCAACGCGAACCTGATCTCGATACTGCCGGCCCTGGAGCTGAAGCTCGGCCTCGAGTCGATCGGGCGCGAGCGGATGAGGCGGCTCACCGAGACCGCCCACCTCGTGGACGAGCTCTGCAACGTCACGCCGAACCCGAACCAGCCCTACGTGGGCGCCAACGCCTTCGCGCACAAGGGCGGCATGCACGTCGCGGGCGTGAACCGCGACGCGCGCACGTTCGAGCACGTGGACCCGGCCGAGGTGGGAGCCGACCGGCGCGTGCTCGTGTCCGAGCTGTCGGGCAAGGGGACGGTCCAGGCCCGCGCCGACGTGGACGACCAGACCGCCGCGCGCGTGATCGACCGCGTGAAGGAGCTGGAGAGCCGCGGCTACCAGTTCGAGGCCGCCGACGGCTCCTTCGACCTGCTCATCCGCAAGGAGACCGGCGAGTACGAGCCGCTGTTCAGGCTCGAGTCGTGGCGCGCGATCGTGGAGAAGCGCGAGGACGGCCGGGTTGAGACCGAGGCGACGATCAAGATCTGGGTCGACGGCGAGCGCTACGTGCGCACCGCGGAGGGCAACGGCCCGGTGAACGCGCTCGACAAGGCGCTGCGCGGCGCCATCGGCGAGCGCTACCCGCACCTCCGCGACATGGAGCTCGTCAACTTCAAGGTGCGCATCCTCGACGAGCGGAAGGGCACCGGCGCGGTCACCCGCGTGCTGCTCGACACGACCGACGGCCAGGACACGTGGGGCGCGATCGGCGTCTCCGAGAACATCATCGAGGCGAGCTGGGAGGCGCTGGTGGACTCCCTCGAGGCCGGCATGCTGCCGGAGCGGTCGCGCGCCCCCGCGCAGGCGACGGGCGGCGCCCGCCGCGCGGCGATGCCTTCGTGATACCGATGGCGCGCCCCTCGATCGGGGCGCGCGAAGAAGAGCTCGTCCTCGACGCGCTGCGCTCCGGCCGCCTCGCTCTCGGCCCGCGGCTCGCTTCGTTCGAGGCCGCGTTCGGCGCGGCCGTCGGCGCCTCGCACGTCTCCGCCGTCTCGTCGGGCACGGCGGGCCTTCACCTGGCGATACGCGCGGCTGGGGTCGAGCCCGGCGACGACGTCGTGACCACCCCGTTGAGCTTCGTCGCGTCGGCGAACTGCCTGCTCTACGAGGGCGCCCGGCCGGTGTTCTGCGACATCGACCCGCGAACGCTGAACATGACGGCCGAGTCGGCCGGGGACGCGCTCACCGAGCGCACCACCGGGATCCTCCCGGTGCACATCTTCGGCTACCCGGCCGACATGTCCCGCCTGGAGCTGCTCTCGCGGGACTGCGGGCTCTGGATCGTCGAGGACGCCTGCGAGGCGCTCGGCGCGGTGCACGCCGACGGCACGCCCGTCGGCGCGCGCGGCAACCTGAGCGTGTTCGGCTTCTACCCGAACAAGCAGATCACGACGGGGGAGGGGGGCGCCATTGTGTCGCCCTCCGCGGCGCTCAAGGAGCGGATCGACTCGGAGCGGAACCAGGGCCGGGCGCCGGACATGGGCTGGCTCGACCACGACCGGCTCGGCTTCAACTACCGCCTGGACGACCTCTCGTGCGCGCTCGGGCTGGCCCAGCTCGAGCGGCTCGACGACATGCTCGCCGCCCGGGCGCGGATCGCCTCGCTCTACTCGGAGGCGCTGGCGGAGGTCGAGGGGCTCGAGGTCCCGTGTCCCGACGAGGGCGCCGCCAGGCGCAGCTGGTTCGTCTACGTCGTGCAGCTGCCGCGCGGCGTGGACCGCGACGCGGCGGTTGTGGCGATGCGCGAGCGCGGCGTCGACACGAAGCCCTACCTGCCGGCGATCCACCTGCTGAGCTTCTACCGGGAGCGCTTCGGCCACCGCGAGGGCGAGTTCCCGGTCTGCGAGGACGTGGCGGGTCGCTCGCTCGCGCTGCCGTTCTACCCCGAGCTCTCCGACGGCGACGTGGAGCAGGTGGTGGAGACCCTCACTGCCGTGGTCCGAGCAGCTTGACGAGCGCCACGAAGCCCGGCAGGCCGCGCCCCGGCGGCTTGTAGGCCACCTCGTCGAAGCCGGCCGACGCGTACAGCGCACGCGCGGTCTCGTTATTCATGCTCGTGTCCAGGCTCACCGCGGGGAGGCCGAGCTCGCGCGCCTGGCGCTCGGCCTCGTCCAGCAGGGCGCGCGCGGCGCCGCGCCTCCGGAAGGCGGGGTCGGTGGCGAGAGCGTCGATGTAGAGCGAGTGCTCGCGCGGCGCCGGGGTGGCGCGCCCGCCGACCCAGTACAGGCGCAGCGTGCCCGGCCAGCGCCAGAACGGAGTGCCGCGCAGCGCGAGGCTGAGGTAGGCGCGCGAGCGCTCCGAAGCCTCGGTCACGGGGAACGCGGCCATCGCGGCGGCGGGAACGCCGTCGACCTCCGCCAGCCAGGTCACCTCGCCGCTGGCCACGTTGCCGGGCTCCGCGAACGCTCGCTCGAGCGTCGCCAGTGCGCGCTCGCGTCCGCCGGAGAAACGCACGTACATGTCGGGCGCGCTCTCGAACAGGAGCCGCGCCGCCGCCTTGACGTCCTCCTGACGCGCCTTGCGAACCCGCACCGCCGACAGCCTAGGAAATCATGGCGGCGCAGCGGGCACCGCCCGCTGCTTGCCTAGGAAAATCATTGGCTGCGCAGCGGGCACCGCCCGCTGCTTGCCTAGACTCCGACCCGCGATGGGCCGCTTCACCGACCCCCAGGATCCGCTCTTCCAGGCGCTCAACTCGTCGATCCGCTTCGACTACAGGCTCGCGCCGTACGACCTGGAGCAATCGCGCGCCCACGCCCGGATGCTGGCCCGGAGCGGGATCATCGGTGACGAGGACCTGGAGGCGCTCGAGCGCGGCCTCGACGCGGTGCGCGCCGAGATCGACGCGGACACCTTCGTCGTCGCAGAGGACGACGAGGACATCCACATGGCGATCGAGCGCAGGCTCACCGAGCTCGCCGGGCCGGTCGGCGGCAAGCTCCACACGGCCCGCTCTCGCAACGACCAGGTGGCGACGGACGTGGCCATGCTCGTCCGCGCCCACAGCCTGGAGGCCATGGAGCTGCTCCGGCGGCTGATGTCGACTCTGCTCACGCTGGCCGAGCGCCACCTCGACTGGCGGCTGCCCGGCTACACGCACCTGCAGCGCGCCCAGCCGGTCTACCTGTCGCACCACCTGCTGGCCTACTTCTGGAAGTTCCGCCGCGACCTCCAGCGCTTCAACTTCTGCATGACGGCCACGGACGACCTGCCGCTCGGCGCCGGCGCGCTGGCGGGCGTGAACTTCGACACGAGCCGGATGTTCGTGGCCCAGGAGCTCGGCTTCGGCGGCATCGCGGAGAACTCGCTCGACGCGGTGTCGAACCGCGACTTCGTGCTCGACTACCTCTCGGCGGCGGCCACCTGCGCCACCCACCTCTCGCAGCTCGGCGGCGAGATCGTGCTCTGGTCGACCCAGGAGTTCGGCTTCTGCGAGGTCGCCGACGCATTCTCGTCGGGTTCGAGCCTGATGCCGCAGAAGAAGAACCCGGACGCGGCCGAGCTGCTGCGCGCGAAGGCGCCGCGCCTGGCCGGCCACCTGATGACGCTCCACGGGGTACTGCACGGCCTGCCGCTCACCTACAACAAGGACCTGCAGGAGGACAAGGAGCCGCTGTTCGACTCGGTCGACACGCTCGAGCTGTGCCTGCGCGTGGCAACCGAGATGCTGGAGGGGATCGAGTTCGATCGCGAGCGGATGGCGGAGGCCGCCTCCGACGAGTTCATCGCGGCCACCGACGTCGCCGACCTGCTCGTGCGGCGCGGGGTGCCGTTCCGCGAGGCGCACGGCATCGTGGGCGGGCTGGTGCGGGCGGCGGTGGAGCAGGGGAAGAAGCTGTCGGAGCTCTCCGAGGACGAGCTGAGGGAGCTGGCGCCGCAGCTCGACGGCCAGTTCTACGAGCTGCTCGACGAGGAGTCGTGGCTCGAGTCGAAGGTCTCCGACGGGGGCACGGCGCTGTCGCGCGTGCGCGACCAGCTCGCCCAGGCGCGCCAGGTGCTGCGCGAGGCACACGGGTGAGGCTCGGCCAGGACTTCTACGCGCGCTCCGTCCACGACGTTGCGCGCGACCTGGTCGGCTGCGTCGTCCGCCACGGCGAGGCGGCGGGGCGGATCGTCGAGACCGAGAGCTACCACATGGAGGAGCCGGCCTGCCACGCCTTCGGGGGCGTCACGGAGCGCAGCCGGACGCTGTTCGGCGAGCCGGGGCGCGCATACGTCTACTTCTCGTACGGGATCCACTCGCTGCTGAACGCCGTGGCGGAGGACGAGGGAGTAGGAGCGGCCGTGCTGATCCGCGCGCTCGAGCCGGTCGACGGCCTCGATGCGATCCGCGAGCGGCGCCGCGTCCGGCCGCCGCAGCGCAAGCTTGGCTTGCGGGGTGGCGTTCAGGACGAGGAGCTCTGCTCCGGGCCCGGCAAGCTCACGCAGGCGCTCGGCATCGGCCTGTCGCTGAACGGCAGCTCGCTCGTGGACGGGCCGATCGAGGTGCTGACCCGCGAGCCGGGGTCGCGCGAGCCGCGCGTCGTGATGGGCGAGCGGATCGGGATCACCAAGGCCGCCGACCTGCCCTGGCGCTTCTGCGACGCCGACTCGCGCCACGTCTCGCGGCCCTGGCCGGCCGCGATGCGCCGGACGGCGCGCGCGGCTTAGCTAGCCGGCCGCATCCGGGCTCACGCCGCCGCCGCCGCCGCTGGGCGGCTCGGTAGGCGCCGGGGCCGGTGTCGGCGCCGGCTCCGGTGCGGGCGCCGGGTTCTGCGGCGCCGGCTGGCTCTGCCCGCCTCCGCCATCGCCGCCCTGGTTCTGCTTTCCGCCGGTCTCGGGCTCGGTCGGCGCTGCCTGCTCCGCGGGTGGCAGGTCAGAGGGGGCGATCGGGACCGCCGGCGCTACGCCCTCGGTCGTGCCGTCGTCCTTGTTGGCCCTGCGCTCGAGCCGGCGCTGCTGGCGCAGCTCGAGCCAGGACGACATGAAGTCGTGGAAGATCTCCGCCGGGAAAGTTCCGCCCGCGACCGGGCCGCCGTGCTCGTACTCCATCGGCTGGAGCTTGTCCGCGTAGCCGACCCAGATCGCGACAGTGAGGTCGTCGTTGCCGCCCACGAACCAGGCGTCGCCGTAGTTCTCGGTCGTGCCGGTCTTGCCCCAGATGAACTCGTCCCCGACCTGGGCGGCCTTGCCGGTGCCGCTCCGGACCACCAGCGAGAGCATGTCCTTCTCGACCTGCGCGACCTTGGCGGGCAGCACGCGCTCCTTGACCGGCGTGTTCTCGGTGACCTTGCCGTCGGCCTCCTGGACGCTCTGGATCGCCACCGGGCCGGTCTGATCCGGAGCGAGCCGGCCCGAGATGCGCTCGCCGTCGTTTGCGATGGTGGAGTAGGCGTACGCCATCTCGAGCGGGGTCACGCCCTCCTTGAGGCCGCCGAGCAGCATCGCCGGGTTCGTCGAGAGCTTGGTCCGGATCCCCATGTCCTGGGCGAGCGCCGCGACGCGGCGCGGCTTCGCCTTCATTCCGAGCTCGGCGAACACCGAGTTGTCGGAGGCGGCCGTGGCGGACCAGAGCGACGCCGTGCCGAGGTAGGAGTCCTCGTAGTTCGAGACGTCGAAGCGGACCTTCTGGCCGTGGCCGTTCCTCGAGTAGAACGTCTTGGGCTGGGACGCCCAGCTCGAGTTCGGGTCGACGCCGTCGTCGAGCGCACGCGCGAGGATGAAGGGCTTGAAGGCGGAGCCCGGCTGGCGGTGGCCGTTGGTGGCGAGGTTGAAGGGCCGCGCGTTGAAGTCGGAGCCGCCGACCATCGCGCGCACCTCGCCGGTCCCGTTCTTGATCGCGACGAGCGCTGCGTCCGGGCCGACGCCGGCCAGGCGGCCGACGATGGCCTGCTCGGCGGCCTGCTGGAGCTCCGGGTCGATCGTCGTCCTCACCTTGAGACCGCCGGCGAACACCTTCCCCGGTCGGTACAGCCTCAGCAGGTGCTCGGTCATCCAGCTCGTGAAGTAGGGCTGCTGCGACTCCGTGTTCGGCGGGTCCACGTCGTCCTCGGCGGGGAGGCTCTGCCGGATCGCCTTGTCGTACTGCCCCTGGGTGATCGTGTGCATGTCGACCATCTTCTGGAGCACGAGGTTGCGCCGGGCCCGCGCAGCCTCGGGGTGCGCGACCGGGTCGTACATGCTCGGCGAGGCGATCATCCCAGCGAGCAGCGCGGCCTCGTGCGGGGCCACGTCGACCGCCTCGCGGGCGTCCGGGTCCTGCTGCTCCTCGACCACCGGAGGTGTGTAACTCACGCCGGCATCGTCGGCCCCGGCGCGCTCGTCCGGCTCGTCGCCGTCGCCGAAGTAGGTCCGCACGGCGGCCTCGATCCCGTAGGCGCCGTTGCCGAAGTAGACCGTGTTCAGGTACTGCGTGAGGATCTTCTCCTTCGACCACTGGCGCTCGAGGTGGTAGGCGAGCGCGGCCTCGCGCAGCTTCTGGAAGACGGACCGGTCGGCCTGGGCGTCGAGCGCGTTCTTCACGAACTGCTGGGTGATGGTCGAGCCGCCCTGGGCGGCGCGGCGCTTCAGCACGTCCTGCGCGAACGCGCGGCCGATACCGGCGTAGTCGACTCCCTTGTGGCTGTAGAAGCGGCGGTCCTCGATCGCGATCACCGCGTTCTTCACGTTCGGCGAGATCTCGCCCTCGCCCACGAGGATTCGGTTCTGGTTGCCCGTGAGCTTCGCGATCTGCCGGCAGGGGTCCTTATCGAGGGTCTTGCAGCCGAAGGTGTCCGCGTAGAGGACGGAGTTCTTGGCGTTCTCGTACTGGGCGCGGTTCTCGAGCGTCGGCAGGTCGCTCGCGACCGCCATCAGCATCCCGAACACGGTCGAGATTACGGCCAGGATCGATAGGCCGCCGATCACTGCCGCCAGCCGCAGCTTCTTCAGCTTGGGCTTCTTCGGGGGCGGCCCGGCGCCGTTCGTCTGCGCGGGCATGCCATTCGAGCGCGGAAAGCGCTCGCTGCGCGCGGCAGTTGGATGGATGATGGGCGTCGGCGGCTCCTGCATTAGGTGAGCGCCCCAGGAGACACGGCAAGCACGGACGCCAAGCAGGTTCGGCACTCTAGCATTGGGCACATGACGGACTCGACGTCCGTCGCGGAGGGTGTCGGCCCGCAGGGGTCACCCCGAGCGACAGCCCGCTTCCTCACCCGAAATTCCGTCGATGCGCTTCCGCAGGGGGAGCTCGAGCGCCAGCTCGCGAAGGGACACCCGCTGCGGGTGAAGCTGGGGGTGGACCCCACGACGCCGGACATCCACCTGGGCCACACCGTGGTGCTCCGGAAGCTCCGCGAGTTCCAGGAGCTGGGCCACACCGTCGTGCTGATCATCGGCGACTACACGGGGCGCGTCGGCGATCCCAGCGGACGCTCCGCCATCCGCCCCTTCGTCGACCCGGAGGAGATCGACCGGAACGCCGAGACCTACCAGGAGCAGGCCTTCAAGGTGCTGGACCGCGACCAGACGGAGATCAGGCGAAACGGCGAGTGGCTCGACATGAAGATGGAGGAGCTGTTCCGGCTCGCGCGCACCTCGACGGTGGCCCAGCTCCTGGAGCGCGACGACTTCTCGAAGCGCTACTCCGCCGGCGAGCCGATCTCGATCCTCGAGCTGCTCTACCCGCTGCTCCAGGGCTACGACTCGGTGGCGATCCGCTCCGACGTCGAGCTCGGCGGCACCGACCAGAGCTTCAACGTGCTCCTCGCGCGCGAGGTACAGAAGGCCTACGGGGTGGAGCCGCAGTCGGTTCTCACCATGCCGATCCTGCCGGGGATCGACGGGGTGCAGAAGATGTCGAAGTCGCTTGGGAACTACGTGGGCGTGGACGACCCGCCCTCGGACATCTTCGGGAAGCTGATGCGTGTCCCGGATGAGGCCATGCCGCTCTACTACGACCTGCTGCTGGACGAGCAGCCTCAGTCCGACCCGCGCGAGGCCAAGCGGAACATGGCCTTCGAGCTCACCGAGCGCTATCACGGCGCCGAGGCGGCCAACGAAGCCCGGGAGCTCTTCGACACCCTGCACATCCGCCGGGAGCTGCCCGAGGACATCGAGGAATTCGGCTTCAGCGCTGAGAACGGGCAGGTCCATCTCCCCGCCCTCATGGCGGATGCCTTCGGGCTCTCGCGCTCGGAAGCCCGGCGTCTGCTCGCTCAGGGCGGTGTAAAGCTCGACGGCGAGGAGCTCGATGCGCTGGACCTGCCGGCCGACCAGCTCGACGGGTCGGTGCTCCAGGTCGGCCGCCGGCGCTTCAAGAAGCTGCGCCGCGGGTGAGCAGGCCCCCTCTGGAGTGCTATATTCCTCCGTCGCGCTTCAACGCGTGGTGGAGGCCCCACCCCTGAGGACGCAACGGTCTTTGAAAACTCAGCAGTACGTGCGACCAAACGCCGCCCCGCAAGCCAAGCTTGCGCTGCGGCGGAAGAGTCGCGTCCAGGTTTGAACCCTTCCCGGACCGCTTCGGCGATCCGCGAAGGGCCTGAATCAGTACCCGTCAAGTTGAGCAGGCCCGCAGGTGTACGCGGGAGCTCACACGACTTGACAGCTTTCCATGATCTGACAGTGGAGCCGATCGGTTCGAGGTATCCCTCGAGCCGGCCGGATTTGAAACCACGCCAGACTTTCACGGAGAGTTTGATCCTGGCTCAGGACGAACGCTGGCGGCGTG
>Ga0126312_10003326_pt1 | contig 10851 bp, 7 predicted proteins | sample Plot104A_FD_92537 | JGI IMG/M metagenome (GOLD analysis project Ga0126312, IMG submission 92537) | Serpentine soil microbial communities from UC McLaughlin Reserve, CA, USA - Plot104A | ecosystem: Environmental > Terrestrial > Soil > Grasslands | place: USA: UC McLaughlin Reserve, Lake County... | reverse complement strand
CGCGATTCCCACAACGACATTCCACTTCCCGGCGACAAGTTCGCCTCGTCCAGCCATGCACGCTTCGAGCCCCGCCGCGACGGCGTGTGGGTCGAGGACGCCGGTTCGACGAACGGCACCTACCTGAACGGCGTCAAGCTGAAGCGGACCCGGCGACTGGAAACCGGCGACGTGGTCAGAATCGGTGAGACAGACTTGAGGTTCGAACGATGAGCATCGGTCAGGTAGTCCCCAAGACGGACACCGGTCGCCGTCGCCGGAACAACGAGGACGTCTACGTCTGCAAGCCGCCGCTGTTCGCGATCGCAGACGGCATGGGCGGCGCACAGGCGGGCGAGGTCGCCTCCGGTCTGACGGCGGAGGTGCTGAAGGAGTACGACTCGAGGGCGGGCGCTCCGGAAGAGCAGGTGCAGGCGCTGATCCAGGAGGCGAACCGCCGGGTCTACGCGCGCGCCACCGAGGACGCGGAGCTGAGCGGGATGGGCACGACGCTGACGCTGGCCCTCGTCACGGAAAACGGCGTCGTCTTCGGCCACGTCGGCGACTCACGCGCCTACCTGCTCCGGGACGGAAACCTGCAGCAGGTCACGGACGACCACTCGCTCGTCGCCGAGCTGACACGCGCGGGGAAGCTGTCCGAAGAGGAGGCGGAGAGCCATCCGCAGCGCTCGGTGATCACGCGCGCGCTCGGCACCGATCCCGACGTCGACGGCGACGTCTTCATCGTGGAGACCAAGGGGGGCGACGTCTTCCTGCTCTGCTCGGACGGGCTCAGCGACATGGTCGACGACCAGACGATCGAGAAGACGCTGCGCGAGCATCGGAACGACCTCGACCGGGCGGCGACGGAGCTCGTTCGCTCCGCGAACAGGAGCGGCGGCGAGGACAATATCACGATGCTCATCTTCGAGATCACCGAAATCGCCGAGAAGACGCGCGAGAGCGTGCTTCCGTTCCAGGAGCCGGAGGATGAGGCCGACGAGGACACGCTGTCCGAGGTCGACGCGGTGCCGATCGTCGTCGCGCCTCCGCGTGAGCGCACGGACGACTGGGACGTCGACGGCGACGCGCCGACGCGTCCTGCACCGGCACGGGCGCGGCGCCGACGCGGGCGGCGGCGGCTCTACGGGCTGATCGCGGCCGTCCTCCTGCTCGTGATCGCCGGCCTCGGGCTGTTCGCACTCTCCGAATCCCACTTCGTCGGCGCCGAGGGCGACGGGCACGTCGCGGTGTACCAGGGCGTCCCGTACGACGTCGTCGGAATCCATCTCTACCGCAGCGTGTACATCAGCCCTGTCGTCGCCGCGCAGCTGACGCAGCCGGAGCGGCAGCGCCTGTTCGACCACGACCTCCAGAGCTATGACTCCGCGCGCGCAGCGGTCAGACACTACGAGGACTCGATCGTCTCGTTCCAGAGCGAGCCGCCCCCGCCGCCGCCTACCCAGGCGGCCAAGCAGACGACGACGACCCAGCAGACGCAGACGACGACTTCGACTACAACCGTGAAGGGTCGCGCCTCGCGCGCCGGCCCCGGCCAGCCCCGCCCCGCGAATAGTCAGGATGGCGGTCCATAAGCAACCGTAATCGCGAGCTGCTGGCGCTCGTCGTCGTCGGCGCTCTCACTGCCGTCGGGTTCGCGAGCGTCTACATCGCCCGGCAGTCCGTCATCTCGACCGCCTCGCTCTCGTACGCCGGCGTCTTCTTCGGGCTGCTCCTGCTGGCGCACCTCGCGAACCGGATCGCCGTCCCCGACGCCGAGCCGTTCCTGCTCCCGATCGCGGGCCTCCTCGCCGCGGTCGGCGTTACCGAGATCTACCGCCTCGGCCCGGAGAATGCATTTCACCAGGGACTGTGGGTCGTGATCGGCGTCGGGGCGTTCGCCGCGACACTCCTGCTCCTCGGCCGCGACTACCGCCGGCTCGAGAGCTACCGCTACCTATTCGGCCTGACCGCCGTCGCGTTGCTGGCGCTCCCGGCGCTGCCGGGACTCGGAACGACCGTGAACGGCGCACGCCTATGGGTCAAGGTCGGGTCGCTGCAGTTCCAGCCGGGCGAGCTCGCGAAGATCCTGCTGATCCTCTTTCTCGCCGGGTACCTGCGCGACAAGCGGGAGGTGCTCGCCCAGGGGCGGCCGAAGGACTTCGGCCCTCTGCTTCTGATCTGGGGCGTCGCGATGCTCGTCCTAGTCGAGACAGGCGACCTCGGGAGCGCGCTCCTCTTCTTCGGGATCTTCCTCGCGATGCTGTACGTCGCCACGGCGCGGCTGCTGTTCGTCGCGATCGGCGGCCTGCTGTTCGTCGGCGGCGCAATCGCTGCCTGGTCGTCTGTATCGCGCGTCCAAACGCGCGTGACGATCTGGCTGCATCCGTGGACCGACCACCGGGTCTACTGCTCGCTGAACGGCAGGCTCGAGCTACGCCAGGACTGCGGCAGCTATCAGCTCGTGAAATCGCTGTATTCGATCGGCAACGGTCACTTCGGCGGGACCGGGCTCGGGAAGGGCACGTTTTCGACCACGCAGGGCGACGCCCTGATCCCGTACCTGAACACCGACTTCATCTACTCGGCGCTCGCGCAGGAGATCGGGTTGATCGGCGTGTCGGCGCTGGTGCTGCTCTACATGGTGTTCGTCGCCCGCGGCTTTCGGATCTCGCTGCTCGTCAGCGACGGGTTCTCGAAGCTGCTGGCAGCGGGACTGACGTTCGGGTTCGCACTGCAGACGTTCATCATCGTCGGCGGGATCCTGAGGCTGATCCCGCTGACGGGGATCACGCTCCCGTTCGTCTCGTACGGCGGCTCGAGCGTCGTCGCGAACTTCATCCTGCTGGCGCTGCTCCTGCTCGTCTCGCAGCGCGCGAACGCCCAGCGAGGAGAGGTGCTGGATGAATAGCCAGGTGACCCGGATCGCGACGTTCGCGCTTGCGCTGCTCGTGGCGCTGATCGTCGCGACGACGTACTGGCAGACGTGGGCGTCGGGCGGGCTTGCCGACCGCCAGGACAACGCGATCCAGCGCGTGGCGGAGTTCACGGTCAAGCGCGGAAAGATCTACGGCCGGGCCGGCCACGTGATCTGGGCGACGAACGTCCGCCGGCGGCAGCAGGGGCAGACCTTCTACTTCAGGAAGTACCCGATGCGGAACCTGCTGGCGCAGATCGTCGGCTACTCGACGCAGGTCCGGAACCGCACCGGGCTCGAGCAGTCGCTGAACGATTACCTGACCGGCACGAACGCGAACCTGAACACGGTCCTGCGGACGGCGCTCGACCGGCTGAAGGGCGTGACGATCACGGGCAACAACGTCTTCCTCACGATCGACGCGCACGCGCAGCGCGTCGCCCAGGACGCGCTCGATCGACAGTGCGGCGCCGTGTTCGCGCTCGAGCCGTCCACCGGACGTGTCCTCGTCTCCGCCTCGAGCCCGCCGTACAACCTCAACCTGGCGGAGAACCACTTCAACGCGATCTCCAAGATCGGAGCCGACTGCCGGCCGCCGTCGCCGCTCCTGAACCGCGCGACCGCCGGCCTCTACCCACCCGGCTCGAGCTTCAAGGTGATTACCGCGGCAGCCGCGATCGACACCGGGCGCTACACGCCCGAGTCGTCGTTCTACGACCCTGGCTACTGCATCGAGTACGGCAAGCGGGTGCGTAACGCCGGCGATCCCGAGAGCCCGGAGCAATTCGGGACGCTCAGCCTCTTCACCGCGGTCGAGCACTCCGTCAACTCCGTCTTCTGCAAGATCGGGATCACGCTCGGCGCCCGCGTCGTGCTCGACTATGCGAAGCGCTTCGGCTTCTACAAGCTGCCGCCGCTCGAGACGCCCGAGAGCGAGCGCGCTGCGAGCGGCCTCTACGACAAGGGCGAGCTGTTCTTCCCGCAGCAGGACTCGCAGGTCGACCCCGGCCGCCTGGCTTTCGGCCAAGAGCGCCTCGGCGTCACGCCGATCCAGATGGCAATGGTCGCCGCGGGCGTCGCGAACCACGGCGTCGTGATGACGCCGCACGTCGTCGATCGGATCGAGCAGCCAAACGGATCGCTGGTGTCCAGGACGAAGCCGCGCGTCTACCGGCGTGCGATCAAGCCGAGCACGGCAGCGGATTTGACGGAGATGATGCAGGCAGTCGTGACCGGTGGGACGGGCACGGCGGCGCAGATCCCGGGCCTCTCCGTGGCCGGAAAGACCGGAACCGCGGAGACTGGCGTCGACGGGATCAACACGACCTGGTTCATCGCGTTTGCGCCCGCCGACCATCCGCGCGCCGCGGTCGCCGTCGTCCTACAGAACCAGACCGGCTTCGGCGGGACGACGGCCGCGCCGATAGCGAAGACCGTGCTGCAGGCCCTTCTAGGTCAGCCGTCGAACTCCTAACCTTGTAGTTACCCGAGCCATGGCTGTAACCGACACGCTGATCGACACCCTCTTCGACGGGCGCTATCGCATCGTCCGCAAGCTGGGGACGGGCGGGATGGCCAACGTCTACCTCGCCGAGGACCAGGAGCTCGGCCGACGCGTGGCGATCAAGATCCTCGACGAGCGCCACGCGAGCGACGACCAGTTCGTCGAGCGCTTCCGGCGCGAGGCGAAGAACGCCGCGTCGCTCTCGCACCCGAACATCGTCTCGATCTACGACCGCGGCGAGGCCGAAGGCACCTACTACATCGCGATGGAGTACCTGGACGGGCGCACGCTCAAGGAGCTGCTCGTCCGGTTCGGAACGCCGCCGGTGCGAATCGCGGTCGGGTACACGCGGCAGATCCTGTCCGGCCTCGCGTTCGCGCACCGGCACCGGCTCGTCCACCGCGACGTCAAGCCGCACAACGTCCTGGTCGACGGGGCGGGGCACGTGAAGGTGACGGACTTCGGGATCGCGCGCTCGGGCTCGAGCCAGATGACGGAGGCGGGATCGATCATCGGCACGGCTCAGTACCTCTCGCCCGAGCAGGCGCGCGGCGCACCGGTCGACCAGCGGTCGGACATCTACTCCGTCGGCGTCCTGCTGTACGAGCTGCTGACCAGCTCGGTGCCGTTCACCGGCGACACGCCCGTCGAGATCGCCATGAAGCACCTGTCGGAAGTGCCGCAACCACCCTCGAAGCGTCGGCCCGGCATCCCGCGTGGGCTCGACCTCGCTGTCGTCCGCGCGCTGGCGAAAGATCCGGACGATCGATACCAGACCGCGGAGGAGATGGACGCAGACCTCGCGCGCATCGAGCAAGGCCTTCGCGTCAGCGACGAGACGGCGGACGCCGCCACGGCGGTGCTCTCGGGTGCGGGCATCGACTCGACGGCGGTACGGCGCGCTCCCGTCGTTACCACAGGCGCGTACCGCCGGCCGCCCTACATCGCGATCGAGGAGCCGGTGAGAAGGCGGCGGCGCTGGCCGTGGCTGGTCGCGCTGCTCGTGCTGCTCGCGGCCGGCATCGGCATCTGGGTGCTCGCCTCGCACTTCCAGAACGAGCTCACGGCGACGAAGCCGGTGACGGTGCCGTTCGTGGAGGGGCAGGTGGAGACGCTCGCAGTTCAGAACATCCGCAACACCGGCCTCAAACCGAAGGTGGTCCGGAAGAACAACGCGGACGTCGCCAAGGGGCGGGTCTACGACCAGCAGCCCGACGCGGGCGAGAAGCTCCCCCGCGGGAACGTCGTCACGGTCTACGTGTCCTCCGGCGTCCCCTTCAGGACGGTTCCCGACGTCGTCGGAGAGTCCGAGGCGGATGCCGAGGCGGCGCTCGAGTCACATGGTCTGCGCGCGGACCCGCACACGGTGCCGTCGAACCAGCCGGAGGGGACGGTCGTCGCGCAGAACCCATCCGCGGGCGACCGCGTCCGCGAGGACTCGGTCGTGCGGATCAACGTCGCAAGCGGCCCGCAGCCGGTCGCAGTGCCGTCGGTCGTCGGACGGTCCTATTCGGACGCGCTGTCGGAGCTGCAGGCGGCGGGCTTCGCGGTGCGACGCGTCGACGTCGATTCGACGCAGCCGGCGGAGACGGTCGTCGACCAGGATCCGGGGCCGAACGCGGTGCAACCGAAGGGCTCGACGGTGACGCTGAAGGTCTCGAAGGGGCCCTCGACGACTGCCATCCCCGATGTCAACGGGCTCGACCAGGACACGGCCTCCGCGACGCTCCAACAGGCCGGGTTCCAGGTTGCCGTGCAGCAGCGCGACACAGACGATCCAACGGAGGACGGGATCGTCATCACGCAAACGCCCGCCGGCGGCAAGCAGGCCGACATCGGCTCGACCGTGACGATCGTCGTCGGCGTCCTCGTCCAGTCGACGACTACGGAGACGACCGAGACGACCGAGACGATCGAGACGATTCCGACCGATACGACGATTACAACTGTCTCGCCTTGAGCTCTACGAACGGCCGCGTCCGAGTTGCAGTCCTAATGGGCGGCCGCTCGAGCGAGCACGAGATCTCAGTCGCCTCGGCGCGGTCCGTGCTGGATGCGCTCGATCCGAACCGCTACGACGCCGTCACCGTCGCAATCGATCGCGAGGGCCGCTGGGAGCTCGGCGCGGAGGAACGGCCGGCGCTCGAGCACGCCCCGTCCGCGGCGGAGACGCTCCCGGTGCCGACGGAATCGGTCCCGGCCACGCTCGCGGACGTCGACGTCGTCTTCCCGATCCTGCACGGGCCCTTCGGCGAGGACGGGACGGTGCAGGGGCTGCTCGAGCTGGCGGGAGTGGCGTACGTCGGCGCGGGCGTGACGGCATCCGCGCTCTGCATGGACAAGGATCTCTTCAAGTCGGTGATGCGTGACCATGGGATTCCGGTAACGCAGAACGTCACGCTGCGGATCGGCGACGCCGTCCAGAACCCGTTCGGCTATCCCGTCTTCGTCAAGCCGGCGCGGCTCGGGTCGTCGGTCGGGATCTCGAAGGTCTTGTCGCCGGAGGAGCTCGGGGACGCCGTCGAGCTCGCGTTCCGGCACGACGAGAAGGTGCTGATCGAGGAGTTCGTGCCCGGGATCGAGGTCGAGTGCAGCGTGCTCGGAAACCGGAATCCGATCGCATCGCTACCGGGCGAGATCGTGTCACACGGCTTCAGCGGCGCCGACTGGTACGACTACTCGGCGAAGTACGACGAGGGCGGGATGGATCTGGTCGTGCCGCCGCGCATCGCGCCTGAGGTAACCGCGCGCGTGCAGGAGTTGGCGGTGCGTGCGTTCGTCGCCAGCGAGTGCGAGGGAATGGCGCGCGTCGACTTTTTCGTGCGCGAGAGCGGCGAGGTCGTCGTCAACGAGCTGAACACGATCCCCGGGTTCACCGCGACGAGCGTCTACGCGAAGCTCTTCGAGAAGTCCGGAATCCCGTACGCAGAGTTGCTCGACCGCCTAGTGCAGCTCGCGCTCGAGCGGCACGAGCGGCGCGCGCGCCTGCAGTTCTGACGCCGCTTCGCGAGCGCTGGGATCGGTGGCTCGACGAGAGTCGGCTCAACCCCGTCGGGCTGCTGCGGATGCCGTGGCCCCGCATCACGACGGATGACGCACGCGCGTTCGACGAGCTGCTCGCTACAACGCCGGCCGGCGGAGAGATCGCCTACGACCTGACGCAGCCGAAGTGGGTCTTCCTCCACCACCTCGTCCGTCACGGCTACGTCCTCCACGGCTCGAACGAGCACGCGATCGACGAGTTCCGGACGCGGCAGACGTTCGACGCACACGGGCAGCCGATCGACGCGGTGTTCGCCACCGACGACTCGATCTGGCCGCTCTACTTCGCCGTCGTGCGCCGCGAGGGGCTGGACTACGGCTACATCAACTGGTGCCTGCACGTCCGGCAGGAGTCGCGGTACCTCTTCTCGATCGGGCGAAATCCCCGTTCGGACGAAGCGTGGGCGTCGGGGACGATCTACGTGCTGCCCGCGGACACGTTCAGCGCGACGCCGGACAGCCGCGAGCTCGTGAGCCTCGTTCCGGTGCAGCCACGGGCGCGGCTGCCCGTCGAGCCGGACGACTTCCCGTTCCGGCGGCGGACGCTGCAACACGGGAAGGGCGCGACACCGTCGAAGGTGCTTCGGCGCGCGGCGGTCACGCGCCACCGCTGAGCAGCGCGCGCGTCTGCTCCGCGTGCCAGTCGAGGCCCAAAGACTCGAACCGCTGGAGCGCGGCGCGGATGAGACCCTCGTCTTCGCGCACCTGACCGAGTGCGCGCAGAGCGAATGGCTGGAGGTAGCGGTTCTTGTCCGGTACGGCCGCCGCGCGCCGCTCGACAGCGTCCCGCTTGCCGAGCGCGGCACCTGCGTCGAGGGCCGCCGCGGCGGCCGCCGAGCCGAACCAGAGGCCGTGCAGCGGGTGTCCGCTCAGGGCAGCTTCGACACGCTCCAGATTCCCGCGAACTAAGCTGAGTCGGATTCTGGGCGGCCCGAGGATGATGGGATATCCCTCCATCGCGAGCTGCTCGGCCTCCGATTCGAGCCGCTGCGCCTCGTCCGGGTCACCGCACAACTCATGCGCGAGGGCGCAGGCGAGCAGCGTGCGCGGGTTGCGCACGCACGGCGTATCGAGGTTGTCCGCGACGTCCGCACGGATCCGCTCCCGCAATGACGCGATGACATCCCAGCCCCCCAGCAGTTCCTCGAGCTCGACGATCACTCCAATCCCGTGGACGCGGTGATGCGGTGTCAGGTGACTGCAGCGCTCGTCGTGCCTCGCCACAACTGTTCGTGCCTCCTCGAAGTGCCCGACAGCAACGAGCGCCGGAAGCAGCGCCTCGTAGGACTCGACCTCTTCCTCCGGATCCGTGACCTCGGGAAGGAGGTCGAAGGCACTCCACGCCCATTCGAGCGCGGCGTCGTAGTCGCCGTCGTGGTGCGCACTCACCGCACGAGCGCGCCGCGCGACGATTCGAAGCGATGGAATGTCGAGCTGCTCGGCGAGCTCGTTCGCTTCGATCGCCTCGTCTCGGGCGCTGTCCCTGGCGAACACGCACGCAAGCAGGGCAGTGGCGCGCTCCGCGCTTCGCGGCCCCGCGAGTTCAAGCGCGCGCTCGATCCAGCCCTCCAGCAGAGCGCGATCGGGAGCGCGCTTCCACATGCCGTAGCGCAGCGAGGTCTGGTAGGCCAGCTCGCTGTACGTCGACGCCTGCAGCCGGCGGTCGGGGGCGAGCTCGAGCGACCGCTCCATCGCGCTCCAGAACGCAGGGCCGTCGTAGTTGAGGGCGTTCGCTCGCCCGATCTTCCGCCAGAGCTCCGCCTGCACCGCTCCGTCGTCCGTGACGTCGAGCGCGCGGCGAAAGAGCGCGAGAGCCTCTTGGATCTCGTACCGCCCGACGGCGAGGTCGGCAGCCCGCTCGAGCCAGTGCAGCGCCTTCTGGCTCAGTCGCTCGAGCTCGCGGAGATCGTCCGCCCAGGCGAGATCGGCGTCGTCAGACCGAACGGCTTCTGCGAAGTGATGGCCGAGTAGCGGCGCGTCCTCGTCGCGTGCCTCGCGCGAGCGTTCCAGCCAGTCGGCAAACGCGGCGTGCAAGCGGGCACGGCGTGCCTTGGCGACGCCTGCGTAGGCGACTTCGCGCGTCAGCGCATGCTTGATCGCGTACTCGCGCTGACCGGCAAAGGATGACTGCGGACGTGCGCGGACGAAATCACGGTCTTCGAGCAGCGCGAGGTCCGGCTTCGACGCGGTTAGCTCCTCCACCGGCTCGGCCCAGAACACGCGACCGATCACCGCCGCGGCCTGGAGCGCCGCCTTCTCGGTCCCAGGAAGCAGATCCATGCGCGCCGCGACCACCGCTTGAACCGAATCCGGGATCTCCAGCTCGCTGGGCATGTCGTCGGTTGCCCACCCGCCGTTTCGGCGCTCGACGATGTGCCGGTCGATCAGGGTCCGAACGAGCTCCTCGACAAAAAACGGGTTCCCTCCCGCGCGCTCGACAAGCAGTTCGCGCAGTCGGCTCGGGAGGTCGGCCCCGAGCAGCTCTACGATCATCTGCTCGGCGTCGCCGGCCGAGAGCGGATCGAGCCACAGCAGCGACGAATTGCGCCTCCCGCCGCCCCACGCCGGCCGGCGTTCGAGAAGCTCCGGACGCGCCGTGGCGAGCACGAAGACCGGCCCCCGAACTTCGCGCAGCAGGCGCTCGATTAGGTCGAGCAGCTCCTCGTCGGCCCAATGGAGGTCCTCGATCAGGAGCACGGCGGGGTGCTCCGCGGCGAGATCGCTCGCGAAGTCGACCCACGCCCGGTGGAGCTGGTCTCGTGCAACCAGCGGGTGCAGGTCGCCGGCGACGTCGAGCCCGAGCGCCAGGGCGAGGATCTCGCGGCCCGCGAGCTGCCTGAGCGCCGATTCCGGCGCGTCGCTCTCGAGGATCCCCAGGTGCTCCCGGAGCATCTCCGCGAGCGGCCAGTAGGTGATCGCGCGACCGTACGAGAGGCAACGACCGGTTCGTCTCAGCGCCTCCGGATGGTGGTCGCCGAGCCAGCCCCAGAGCTCACGGACGATGGTCGTCTTTCCGACGCCGGCGTCGCCCATGATCGTGACGAGGTGCGGCTCGTGTTGCTCGGCGACGCGGCGGTACGTCGCGGTGAGGAGATCGAGGTCGCGGTCGCGTCCGACGAACGCGCGGCCGACACCGCCGACGCCCCGCGGCCGCATCAGCGTCAGCGCACGAACGACACGCCGACACGCGACGCCGCCCGGCTTGCCCTTCGCCTCGACGGTCGCCGGCTCTCTGAACTCGAACGCGCCGCTTGCGAGCGCAACCGTCCGCTCACCCGCGAGGATCTCGCCCGGCGTTGCCGCCTGCTCCAGACGCGCCGCGACGTTGACGGCGTCACCCGTGACGAAGGAGGAGCCTTCGCGCGGTTCCCCGACGACGACCTCGCCGGTATCGACGCCGATCCGAAGG
>Ga0126312_10003324_pt1 | contig 10853 bp, 12 predicted proteins | sample Plot104A_FD_92537 | JGI IMG/M metagenome (GOLD analysis project Ga0126312, IMG submission 92537) | Serpentine soil microbial communities from UC McLaughlin Reserve, CA, USA - Plot104A | ecosystem: Environmental > Terrestrial > Soil > Grasslands | place: USA: UC McLaughlin Reserve, Lake County... | reverse complement strand
TGGGCAGAGTGAAAAAGAGCGGCGCCGACGCGGTCCTGCTCGCCGGTCTCATCGAGCAGAACGGCGCACGGCTCATCAGGGACAAGGTCGCGGTGCTGGGCCCCAACGCGGACGTCGCCCTGATGGCCTATGACGGCTTCGCACAGCAGTCGACGATCGACAAGGCCGGCAAGGCGGCCGAAGGAATGTTCGCTTCTGTCCCAGGACGCGCTCCGGAGAACCTCGCACCGCGAGGCAAGCAGTTCGTCGCAAAGCTCGCCAAGGATCTGAAGGGAAGGCCCGTAGAGCTCTACGCACCGTACGCGGGCGAGGCGGCCGCGCTCCTGCTCGACGCGATCGCGAAGGCCGGAGGGAACCGCGCCGATGTGATCGATGCCCTGTTCCGCACGAAGGTCAGGAACGGCATCCTCGGCAGCTTCGACTTCGAACCGAGCGGAGATCCAAGCGTCGGGCCGGTCACGTTCTTCGTGGCGCGCAGGACGTTCGAGCCGTTCTCCGAGATCACGCCGACGATGAGGCTTGTGGACGCCGCCCGGGGCTAGCGCGGCGGGCGGGGCCTCGATCCGGTCGGCCAGACTGTGGACCGGCGACGACGCGCTGTCCGGCGTCGATGACCCGTTAGGCGTCCCAGCGGTAGTTGTCGAAGTTCTCGGTCCACTCCTCCACCAGTCTGGTCGGGCCGTCCATGCCTCGGTAGAGGTCCGGTCTGGGCCATTCGGGGAAGGGATGGATCTCCAGCGCCTCGTGGGCGAGCGGAGCGGTGGCCGCCACTCTCCTCTGTTGAAGGTGTCGAGCGCCGCGCGTGCGACGTCGACGTTTTGCTGCGATGCGCATCGCGGTATCCCGCCGTGGGGTGGCGACTGTAACCAGCGCCCCGGACCCGGCGTCATCCCCGCCTTCGGCGGCAGTTCCGGTCAGTCGGCGAACACCCGGCTCGCCCTCGGTCACCTCACTCCGTAGTGCCCGAACCCGCGTTCGAGGGCGTCGAGCGCTCGCCTGCCGCGGGCGCGAACCTCGCGGTCGAGGCCCGGGTTGCGCGCTCCGGCGACTATTCGGCCGCGGGTGTAGTCGATCAACGCCCGGTGGACGCCCATGAGGGCGTTGGCCGCGACCCAGGGCTCGACGTCGTCGGCGGCCGCTCCCGTCTCTTCGGCGAAGAGGGCCGCCAGGGATGTCGTGTAGCGCTCGAAGATCTGCCGCTCGCGTGCCAGAAGGGCCGAGCTCTCGCTGATCATCCGGGTGAGCGCGGCCAGGCGCTCGACCGCATCCGGATCCTCTTCGGCGAGCAGCCCACGCCGCTCGAGGACGAACCGTCCGAAGGCCGCAAGAAACGACTCCCCCGCCTTGCGCTCACGGATCGTCTCCACGAGGTCCTCCTCGAACGACTCGAGACGCCAGTAGACGAGGTCCTCCTTCGTGGGGAAGTAGTTGAAGATCGTCTTCTCGGAGACGTCGGCGGCTCGGGCGACCTCGGCGACCGTGACTCCGTCGAACCCGCGCTCGACGAACAGGCGCCGGGCGGTCTCGGCGATCAGCTCCCGCGTCTGCTGCTTCTTGCGCTCGCGCAGCCCGGGCGCCCGGCTCTCCGCCGCGATGGTCACGGAGTCAGTATAGTCGCCGTGACTTTTCTGTTACAGTATTCTTTTAGTCACTGTACCGCGAGGAAGGTCCAATCATGAGCAGCTCCAATCCGGACCACCACGAAGCCGCCGGCACGCAACTGGGTCGAAAGCAGGTCCTGCTGACCTTCTCCGGGCTCCTATTGGCCATGCTCCTGGCCTCGCTCGACCAGACGATCGTTGCCACCGCGCTGCCGACAATCGTCGGCGAACTCGGGGGGCTCGACCAGCTCTCCTGGGTCGTCACGGCCTACCTCCTCGCTGCCACGGTCTCGACGCCACTGTGGGGTCGGATCAGCGACCTCTATGGGCGCAAGGCCCTCTTCCAGACGACGATCGTGGTCTTCCTGGTCGGATCGGCGCTGAGCGGGGCCGCCCAGAGCCTCGGTGAGCTGATCGGCTTCAGGGCCCTTCAGGGCCTCGGTGCCGGTGGCCTGATGACGCTTGCGATGGCGATCGTCGCCGACATCGTCTCGCCACGCGAGCGGGGCCGCTACCAGGGCTACATCCAGATCGTCTTCGTGCTCGCCAGCGTCGCGGGTCCGTTGCTGGGAGGCCTGTTCACCGACCACCTGTCCTGGCGCTGGGTCTTCTACGTCAACCTGCCGATCGGCGCGGTGGCCCTCACGGCCATCAGCTCAGCGCTACATCTCCCCGTCCAACGAGGTCGGCCGCGGATCGACTACCTCGGCGCCGCGTTGCTGGCCGCCGGGCTCACCTGCGTGCTGCTCGTGACCACCTGGGGAGGCCAGCAGTACGCCTGGGCCTCGCCCGAGATCGTCGGCCTCGCGGCCGCGGCGGTCGCGGTGCTCATCGCCTTCGTCGCCCAGGAGCGACGGGCCGCTGAGCCGATTCTGCCGCTGCGCCTGTTTCGCGATCCCGTCTTCGACGTGGTCACGCTCGTTCTCTTCCTGACGACGTGCGCGCTTTTCGCGGCAATCGTGTTCCTGCCGCTCTTCTTCCAGATCGTCACAGGGGCGAGCGCCACGAAGTCGGGACTCCTGCTGCTGCCGCTGCTGCTCGCGGCGACGACCACCACTGCCGTCGTCGGCCGCGTCATCTCGCGGACCGGGCGCTACAAGGTCTTTCCCGCCGGCGGCCTCGCCCTTATGGCCGCGGGCCTACTCCTCCTGTCGCGGATGGACGCCACGACCTCCCGGGCCACGGCCTCGCTGTTCATGGTCGTGTTCGGGCTCGGATTCGGGATGGTCTCGCAGATCCTTGTACTAGCCATCCAGAACGCGGTCGACCGCCGGGACATCGGCATCGCGACCGCCTCCGCGAACCTCTTCCGGGCGCTGGGTGGCTCCGTCGGCGTGGCTCTCTTCGGCGCGGTCTTCGCCAGCCGGCTCGATCTGTGGCTGCCGCGCGACCTCCCGTCGGGAGCCGCGCGGGTCGACGCCCAGAGCCTTCAGGCAACCCCAGACGCGATCCAGTCGATGCCCCCCGGGGTGCAGGATGGCATTGGGCAGGCCGTCGCCCACTCCCTGCATACGGTGTTCCTCGTCGCCGCGCCGATCGCGGCGCTGGGCTTGCTCGTCGTACTCTTCCTCAAGGAGGTTCCCCTGCGCGGACCTGGCGGCCCGCCAGGCGGGGAGCAAGCGGATCGCGGACGAACGCATGCCGACGGGGAGCGGAAGCCCCGGGAGGACATCTCGCAGCCGGTCCGGCCCGCGACGGCAGGCGCGCCGCGATGACCGATGAGTCTGGCTGCGCGTGGCGGTCCCGCTTGGAGAACCGAGCAACCGGAAGGAGGACCAAAGTGAGCAGAGTCGTCGTATCGGAGTTCGTCTCGGTGGACGCCGTCACTGCAGACACAGGCGGAGCGGAGGGATTCGAGCGCGGTGGCTGGGCCTTTCAGTTCGACCGCGGAGACGAGGGGGAGAAGTTCAAGCTCGATGAAGTGATGGAGAGCGATGCTCTCCTGCTGGGACGGGTGACCTACGAAGGCTTCGCGGAGGCCTGGCCGTCGAGGACCGGCGACTTCGCCGACAAGTTCAACCGCATGCCCAAGTTCGTCGTATCGACCACGCTCGACGATGCCGAGTGGAACAACTCGACGTTGATCAAGGGGAACGTCACGGAAGAGGTCTCGAAGCTGAAGGAGCGGCCGGGAGGCGACATCCTGGTCAACGGCAGCGCGCAGCTCGTGGACACGCTGATCGCCCACGACCTGGTCGACGAATACCGGCTGATGGTCTTCCCGGTCGTCCTGGGCAAAGGAAGGCGTCTTTTCGGAGAGGGAAGGGATCCAACCGCGTTGAAGCTCGTGGAATCGAAGCCGGTCGGTCCGGAGGGCGTGCTCATCCTCACCTACGAGCCGCGCGGCTAAGGCGAGCTCAGACCGATGAGTTCCGGAGGCTTTTCCGGTCCCAACGGGCAATGACAGCCGCGAAGGAGACGCAACCGATGACCGACAGGAACCGCTGGATCGCCCTATACGTGCTCTGCGTGGGGATGCTCATGATCGTCCTCGACGTCACCGTGGTGAACGTGGCGCTGCCGTCGATCCAGGACGACCTCGCCTTCTCGCAGTCGAGCCTCGCGTGGGTGGTCAATGCCTATCTGATCGCCTTCGGCGGCCTGCTCCTGCTGGCCGGGCGCTTCGGCGACATCCTCGGCCGCAAGCGGGTGTTCCTGGCGGGCCTCGCCGTTTTCACCGTGGCCTCGTTCCTATGCGGTGCAGCGCAGAGCCAGGAGCTGCTCGTCGGGGCTCGATTCGTCCAGGGAGTGGGGGGCGCGATGACATCCGCGGTGATACTGGGCATGATCGTGACGATGTTCCCCGAGCCCCGCGAGCGGGCGAAGGCCATCGGCGTCTACGGCTTCGTCGCCTCCGCGGGGGGCTCGATCGGCCTGCTCGCCGGCGGCGTGCTGACCCAGACGATCAACTGGCACTGGATCTTCTTCGTGAACATCCCGGTCGGTATCGCGACGGCGCTACTGGCCCGGCGGCTGCTCGAGGGAGACGAGGGCATCGGCTTCGGCGACGGCGCCGACGTCCCGGGTGCGGTGCTGATCACGAGCTCCCTGATGCTCGGCGTCTACACGATCGTCGAGCCGGCGGCCGATCACGGCTGGGGCTCGGGCAGTGCGCTCGCGCCGGGGGGCGCCTCGCTCGTGCTGCTGACCGCCTTTGTCGTGCGGGAGGCGAGAGCGGGGAACCCGCTCATACCGCTCCGGGTCTTCCGCTCGCGGAACGTCTCGGGGGCGGCCCTGATCCAGGCGCTATAGGTCGCCGGTATGTTCGGGATGTTCTTCATGGGCGCCCTGTACCTGGAGCGGGTGCTCGGCTACGACGCCCTGGAGATCGGCCTGGCGTTCCTGCCCGCCACCCTCGTCATGGGAGTGCTGTCGCTCCGCTACTCGGAGCGGCTGGTCATGCGCTTCGGCGCCAGGAGGACGCTGCTCCCGGGCATGGTGCTCATAGCGGTCGGGCTCGCCCTGTTCACGCAGGCGCCGGTGGACGGCAGCTATGTGCCCGACGTCTTGCCGGTGATGATCCTGCTCGGCTTCGGCATCGGCGTTTCCTTCCCCGCCCTGATGACGCTCGCCATGTCGGGCGCCACCCAGGCGGACGCTGGCCTCGCCTCCGGGCTCGTCAACACCACGGCGCAAGTGGGCGGCGCGCTTGGCCTGGCGGTCCTCGCCACCCTGTCGACCACGCGCAGCGACAACCTGATCGATAGCGGGAAGCCCACGACCTCCGCGCTGACCAGCGGTTATCACCTGGCCTTCCTGGTCGGCGCCGGCCTCGTGATGGCCGGCCTCGTCGTGGCGTTGACGACACTTAAGCCCGAGGAGCAGGCGGCAGGCGAGGCCGGCCCGACCGACGCCCGGCCGGCCTACGCCGAGGCGGCTTAGGAGGTCCTCATGGCGAAGGTTGCCGCCGACATCTCGATGTCACTGGACGGCTTCGTCGCCGGACCGGGCGACGGCCCCGAGCTGCCCCTTGGGAAGGGCGGCGAGCGGCTGCACGAGTGGGTATGCGGTCTCGCGCGCTGGCGCGAGCGCCAATGCCTCGCAGGGTGGCGAGACGGGCGTCGACGCCGAGCTTCTGGACGAAGCGTTCACGACAACCGGGGCGGTCGGTTAGGCCGGCGCATGTTCGACAACGCAGGGGGATGGGGGGACAACCCTCCCTTCCACTTGCCCGTGTTCGTCCTCTCGCATGAGGCTCGGGACACCCTGACCAGTGGAGGGACTAGCTTCACCTTCGTCGGCGAGGGGATCGAGAGCGCCCTCGAGCGGGCGACGGCGGCCACAGGCGGCGGGACGTCTCGGTGGCAGGCGGCGCGAGCGTGGTGCAGCAGTGCCTGAGGGCGAGGGTGCTCGATGAGATCCAGAGTCACCTCGTACCGACACTGCTTGGCGGCGGCGTGCGGCTGTTCGACCGCCTGGGGAGTGACGGAGTCGAGCTCGAGCGGAAGAGAGTGATCGACTCCCCCGGGGTGACCCACTTGAAGTTCCGCGTGGTCAAGTAGACGACCTGCATACCGCCCTTCGCGGATGCCGTCGGTCACGAGCTCGACGTTGGGCGCCGTGCCCAGGCCCCGAGAACCCCGTCCCGACGATCGCCACACGGTGGTGGGTCATGCGGGACGCGCGACGGCCGACCGCACCGGCTTGCGCGGCGCGGGCTCCTCGGGGGCCCCAGCAGTCCGGCCCAGCCGTGTGAGCGCCCACCCGAGGCCGAGCACGAGGATCAACACGATCGCGCCGATGGCGCCGTAGGCCGCCGTGGTAAGGGCCGGCGAGACGCTGCTCTTCTGCTCGCGCTGGAGGATCTTCTTCTCCCTGATAAAGGGCCGCGTGAAGCTGGACAACGCCGGGACGCCCTTGACCGGGGCCGGGTCCTCGGGCAGGTAGATCGGAGAGCCGAGTAGGGAGTCCTTGCGGTGCAGGCGCACCAGCGCCTTCCAGCCGTCGTAGGTCGGGATCGGCTTCGTCGTCCGGTAGCTGCCCGGACCGGTGCGGTGCAGACGGTAGAGCACGAACCCGCTCCCTGCCAGGCCAGGACCTCGACCCAGTCGCAGCCATGGACCGCGGAGGCGGGCGTCACGCGGACGTTCGCGGACACCTCGCGGTCCGGGCTTCCCTTGACGTCGGTCAGCTGGACCGTCGCCCGGACGCCGCCCTCGACCGTCGTGTTGAGGCCGTAGGCGAAGATCGCCGCGATCGCCGCGAGGCCGACCGCCGCCAGGGCGGGGCTGGGGAACCTGATCTCGGAAAGGCGCGGGGCGACGAGCGGCGTCCCGACGAAGCCGCCGATGAGGCCGCCCGCGATGCCGGCGAGCGGCACGACGGGAAGCGGCTCGCCGACCAGGACACCTGGCCAGGGGTTGGGCATCCAGACGTGCGACCAGCCGAACTCGGCGGCGAAACCGACCGTTCCGATCAGGACGCCCGCCACGGCGCCGAAGAGATAGGCGCGCTCGCGGGGCGCGACCGCGAAGGCCACCGCCTCCACCAGGAGACCCTCGGCGAGATAGAGGGAGAAGTGCTGGGTGACCTCACCGAGCAGCGGGCCCACGATCAGCGCCAGGCCGCCGTGAATGACGAGGAACAAGCCGACCGCGAAGAGCGCGGCGCCCCTGCCCGCGTAGATCCGCGCCGTGACCAGGGCGATCCCGGCGGCGAGCGCGATCAGCACGGACCGGAAGAGGAGACGGAACTGGGGGGCGCCGAAGTCGAACTCGGCCTGGAGGTGGATAGGTCGACGAGGAGGCCGCCGCAGACGGCGACGTAGCGGAACTTGACGACCAGGTCGAGCACCGGCTTTACCAGCAGGCCCCTCTCGCCCTTGCCGGCCTTGCCCTCGACGAACAGGTGCGCGATGAGCGAGAGCCCGGCACCGCCGATCAGCATCAGGTGCGTCGGGCCCCAGAGCGTCACGTCCTGGCCGAAGATCCGATGCCAGAACTCGTCGAGCGGAAAGCCGGCCAGCGAGAAGGAGCTGCAGGCGAGCAGGATCAGCCCGCCCACCGTCGCGTACCAGTCCTTCCCCAGCCTGACCGAGGCGCGACTGGGCCGGCCCTCCGGGAGGGTCACGCTGAGCACGCCCGCGGAGAACGCGAGGAAGAGGCCGACGAGGATGAAGTAATGCGCGGGGTTGGCGAGCGGCCCCGGATCGCGGCCGTTGTCGATGTGCAGCGAGACGTCCCAGTACATCCCGAAGAGGGCCACGAGCAGCGCCACCGCGAGGATCCTGGAGAAAGCGCCGCCCAGGCCGGCAGGCCGCTCATCCGCGAAGCCCGCTGGGCGGCCCAGCCGAGCACCCTGATGCGCCCAGACCGGTGGCCAATCCCCAGGGCGAAGAGGATCGAGGCGACGACCGCACCCGCGGTGGCGCCGATCACCTCGCTGGTGGCCGCCCCGCCGGCCGGCTTGCCCGCGGTGCTGGCCGCTAGCAGCAGATCTCCCGCCATCAGCTTATGTTGCACAATTACGTGGCACATGAAACCTCGTATCATGGCTTCGTGGCCAACGACACCAACGGACTGACCATCGACGAGCTCGCCCAGCGGATGGGAATGACCGCTCGCAATGTGCGCGCCTACCAGTCGCGCGGGCTGATTCCCCCTCCTGCCCTCAGGGGGCGCACCGGGTACTACAACGCAGAGCACCTCGCCCGGCTCGAGCTGATTCGAGACCTGCAGTCCGAGGTCTTCAACCTCGAGTCGATCAAGCGGATCCTGGAGCGCGCGCCAGCCGGCTCCGTCGGCCAGGTGCTCGACTTCACGCGGGCCGCCGCGGCGCCCTTCGGCGACGAGGAGCCGGAGGTCATGGACGGCGCGATCCTGGCGGAGCAATGGGGCGACGAGCTGACGCCCGAGCTGATTCGGCGCATCGAGCGCCACGGCTTCGTGCGGCCGCTCGGCGAGAACCTCTGGGAGGTGCGCAGCCCGCGCCTGCAGCGCGCCGCCCAAGAGCTCACCGAGCTGGGCGTGCCGTTCGCGGCCGGGGTCGAGGTGATGGTCACCCTGAAGCGCCACTCCGAGGCGATCGCGAAGAAGTACGTGCAGCTGTTCCTGGACCACATTTGGCGGCCGTTCGAGGAGGCGGACGAGCCGCCGGAGGAGTTCGCGCGCGTGCGCGACGCGCTCGACCGCCTGCGGCCGTCCGCCGGCGAGTCGCTGCTCGCCGTGTTCCAGGTGACGATGACGGACGCCGTCGAGGCGGCGATCGAGCGCGAGGTGCTCGGGCGCGGCGAGGGACCGGACTCGGCCGGCGGTCACCGGCGCCCCAGCCGCGGCAGCCGCACTCGTCGCCGCGGAGAGCGGAGGGGCTCCTCGCGATGAGGCTCGGCCTGGGCCCGCTCGCAGCGCTGCCGGGGGCGCTCCCCGGCGTCCGCGCCATCGCCCAAATCGTCGCGTCGCTCCGGATCCTTCCCGAGCTCAACGAGCGGCTGGCCGCCATTGCAGAGGACACCGGGCGCCTGCCGCAGATCGAGGCCGAGATCGCGAACGTAGCTCGTCGAACGGCGGTGCTCCCCGAGATGGTCAAGCACACAGACCAGATCGCCCAGACGATGCTGTTGCAGAAACAGGGGCACGCTGATCAGGCTGATCATCTCGTTCCCCGTCAGCCGGATCTCCGCTTCCGGCTCCTCCCCTCGGTGCCGGAAGCTACGCCACTCCCGGCGGGGGCGCGCCGCAAGGAGCAGCTTCGTTCAGCCGGGCAGGGGAGCGCGCAGCAGGTCGCGCACGCGCGCCCGAAGGCCCCGCCGGTTACGGCGATCCTGGCGAAGCTGCGCGGCTCGCAGCCGAAGCAGCGCCACCAGCTCGGCCGTTGGCTCGAACGGATCGGCTATCGCCCTGCCCGCCCCGAGCGGGAGCGCGGCGAGAATGCGCGCGTCGGACTCGGCGACCAGCGCGGCTCCCATCATGGGCGCGGAGCTGTCGAGCGCTGCGAGACGGGCGAGCTCGCGCTCATCGGCCGCGGTCGCGTGACGTACCGTGAGATCTTTGTTCGGTGACATTGTTGCCCTCGCTAGTCCTACAAGATTGCTGATCGGCCAAGTAACTGCTACGGTACGGCCTACAGAGTCGATTGCATGTCTTACAAGTTCGACTTGTCCGACATAGGTCGCGGCGGCGAGATTTCGCTCACCCAACAGCTCGTCGACCGCTTCGCCGACGCCATCGAGGCCGGCCTGCTCGAACCCGGGGAGAAGCTGCCCCCCACGCGCCATCTCGCGGAGCAAGTGAGCGTGAACCATCTGACTGCCGCGCGCGTCTATCGACGCCTCGCGGAGCTCGGCTACGTGACTGCGTCCGTGGGACGGGGGACCTTCGTGCGAACCCTGAGCCCCGCCGTCGCTGCGGACCAGGGTGACGACTGGCAGCTGTACGCGCTTCCCCAGCGTGAGCCGAGCTACTCGGAGCAGGTGATGGCCGACGCCTTCAACCTTCCGCTCGAGGAGGACATGATCTCCCTCTCCACGGGCTGGCCCTCGCCGGACCACTACCCTGTCGCCGACCTCGCGCGAATCGCGGGGGAGGTCTTCGAGGAAGAGGGCGGCGACGCCATCTCCTACCTCAGCGCCGAGGGGCTGTTCGCGCTCCGGGAGCAGCTCGCGCTGCGCGGGGAGCGGTTCGGATTCGCCTCGGGCCCCGAGGAGATCATCGTCACGTCCGGAGCCAAGCAGGCGATCAATCTCGCCACCCAGGCAATCCTCGAGCCCGGCGACGTTGCGGTGGTCGAGTCGCCGACGTTCGTCGGGGTCTTGGAGTCGGTCCGAGCCGCGGGCGCCCGTATGCTCGGGGTCCCCGTGGACGAGTACGGGTTCGACGTCGATTCGCTGGAGCGCCTGCTGGCGCGCCACGAGGTAAAGCTGGTCGCGTTGCAGACGGCGTGCCAGAACCCCACGGGTCGCGACACCTCGGACGAGCGGCGAGAGCGACTGGCGGAGCTGGCACGCGAGCGCTCCTTCTTCGTGCTCGAGGATCGGGTTTACGCCGACCTCCGTTTCGACAGCACGCGGCCGAGGCCGGTGCGCGAGCTCGCTCCCGCCCACGTCGTATACGTCAATTCGCTCTCGAAGGCGGTCGGCGGCGGACTGAGAGTGGGCTGGGTCGCCGCCCGTGGACCGCTCTTCGATCGGATCGCGATGCTGAAGCTGGAGGACGACTTCCACACGCCGACGCTCGTCCAGCACATCGCGTCGCGCTACCTCGCATCCGGCGCCTACGACCGCCACGTGGAGTCCACGCTCCCGATCTATCGCGAGCG
>Ga0126312_10003323_pt1 | contig 10853 bp, 10 predicted proteins | sample Plot104A_FD_92537 | JGI IMG/M metagenome (GOLD analysis project Ga0126312, IMG submission 92537) | Serpentine soil microbial communities from UC McLaughlin Reserve, CA, USA - Plot104A | ecosystem: Environmental > Terrestrial > Soil > Grasslands | place: USA: UC McLaughlin Reserve, Lake County... | reverse complement strand
CGAGCGGTCTCTGACTTGGGCACGCCCTTCTTCACCGACTCGACTATCTTCTCTCTTAGGTCCAGCGAATATGCACTCATGCTTATTGCCTACCCAGCGCACCATCATTGCAATCTGCTGTCACAACAAACGTCGGACGTAGCCCCGACGAGCCTACACGCAAGCTAGGCTGACTGGTAAGTTGTTAACGACGAATCTTCTTCCACCATAGACTCGGCCCCAAATCGCTTCATTTCTAGGAACTTATCCTCGAATGAATTTGTACACCGAGTTGGCTACCATCAGCCGATGACGATCGGAGCTCGCCGTGACAGCAGCTTCCACACGATGCTCATGGCGGCAATCCGTCCAGTTCTGGGGTTGCCCTCTGTCGGCACGTTTTGGATCTCGAAGCGCAAAGATCCAAACGCTCCCTCGGCTATAACTTCGTGTTGATTGCGTTTGACATGTGGGTCCGCTAATACGCGCACCTCCGTGCGATCCAGCCCAATGCCCGCCAGGCTCACGGCCGCAGCAACGTTGACGCTTTCGGGAAACATGAGCACACCTTCCCGTGCGCTTCCATGGAAGAGTTCTTTGGTTCTCGTAAGTTGGTCAGCCTCCTCGGCACTGAGCAGAGCCTTGGCCGGCTTGCGGGTGGTATGGACTACTCGGCTGAGGCCGCCGAGCGAGGCCGCAGCAATAGCATCGAGGGCGCCGATCGCCCCTGACGCTACCTCAACCCTCCCGCCTCCTGCTTCCGCAGCGGTAACCAACGTGTCATACACTCCCGGATCGGCCAGTGCGCCAACGCTAACGGTAACGAGGTCGCAGCCACTCTCAAGTACCCCTGGCCCATAGCCACGCAACGCATTATGGCCAGCGGCTTCGACGATAACGTCCGGTCTTTTCTCAAGCAGCTTATCGAGTGTGGCTACCGTCTCAAGCCCACTGATCGGGCGAGGACGTGATGGATCGCGCACGAGGACCGCTACGATCTGAATATGTTGATCTGCGTGTCGGTCGAGCAGATCGACGACTCCTTGACCAATCGCGCCTAATCCGATCAAGCCCACGCGCATCCGCGGCCTCGCCATCGTCCACCTCCGGTGTGCTCGCATCCATTCAGAGCCAGCCCCGGAACCAATCATAACCTATTGATCCGTGAGATTCGCTCCAATGAGGTGGGGAGAATAGTGCCCGGAGGCGGACTCGTCGTGGCTGGTTGTCGAACCTGCGAGAGGGCTCACACGCCCGCATTCTGCTTAATGCCGGTGTCGACGGGCTTGCCTTTCCTTGGACCGACCCTCAGACCAGCGAAGCTCCTAGCGTTTGTGCCTAGTATTGTTTAACTTGACAGATTGGGTCTTTCTACACGCTGATGCGTTGGTCGTCTGGACATAGTTGTTTGAGCTCTTCGGCACTGGCGCATCAGCACTCGAAGTATCGGCTGATGGTTGTACAGGCGCCGCAGCAAGGAGCGGCGAGCAGCCAATCGAAGCGGAACCGACAGGACACCAGCGCCACCTAGCGCCCCACGAAAGGCGATACGCGCCTCAGGCTTCGACGTTTCTGGTCTGCCTTGAACGATCGTAACAACTATTTGATTGCACTGGTGTATTGACTTTGGTATTCTGTGTGCCATATTCAAGACAGCAGGGGAAGCTGGAAAAGGTAGGGGCAAAGTGGAGCTGACAGCGGCGCATTGGGTGTACCTCGCGGGGATGATCGCGATCATTGTCTGCATGATCTTCAGGCTGAATCTCGTGGTTCCGTGCCTCATCGCCACCTTACTCACGACCTGGGTTTTCACAGGAAGCCTTGTCAACGGGATAGGATCCATGTTTACTGCCAGCCTGACGGCTGCAAGCGCGCTATTTAGCATCTTCCTCATCATCGCGGCGATGGTGGCGCTTCTAAACATACTCAAGCGGATGCAATCGGATATACGTATGGTACAGCCGATCCGCAGGGTCATGGTTAACGGTCACGTCGCATTTTTCGTCCTGTGTGTCGTTACCTGGGCGATTTCTTTGTTCTTCTGGCCAACCCCCACCGTTCCCCTGATGGCCGCGGTGTTGATTCCTGCGGGCATCGTCGCCGGCCTGCCCGCTATGGGCGCCGCTATAGCTGTTGCCCTAGCCGGTCAAGGCATGGCACTCTCTTCGGACTACATTCTTCAGGTCGCTCCAGGTATAACTGTGTCAGCGACCGACGTAGACCCGGCTGTGGTCGCCGACAGAGCCCTCGTTCTTTCACTCGTCGCCGGAGTGGTGGCGATAGCCGCAGCCTACTTCCTTAGCGTACGCAAGACCATCCAGAGGCCGGATCCGGCCTACTTAGAGCGCTGGGAGCTCGCCACGCCGGATGTGGTAGATGAAGAGGAGGGTACTTTCCCGGATCAGGAAGTCCTTGCGGAACCGGACCGTCTCGAACCACAACTAGCTGATGAGTCACCCTCCCGCGCTGCTAAGGAATCCCTGCCCCCAAAGAAAGACAGGTATTCCAAGGTTTTTGCGGCCTTGGTTCCCTTGGCTCTCCTGGTGGTAGTGGGGTACATGCTCTTGGCAAAATTCTCCGAACCCGTGCCAGACCTTACCGGTAGCGCCGCCGCCTCTCTTGTTGGCGGTGTTGCACTCGCGCTCTTGACATCGGCCGCGATCGTCTGGGACGGGAGGCAATTCCTCGAGACTGTGGCGGATCAGTTCGTGGACGGATTACTCTTCGCGTTTAAGGCTATGGGCGCCATATTGCCGATCGCGGGATTCTTCTTCCTAGGCAGCGGTGATTACGCTGGCACCATCATGAGCCTAGGGGAAGAGACGAAGGGACCTGCCCTCCTTGACGACTTAGTGCAGGCCGGTCAAGCTCTTTTGCCCCAGAACCAGTTCTTGATGGCGTTCGGCATCTTAATCCTCGGCATGATCACTGGGTTGGACGGATCGGGATTCTCTGGACTGAACATAGTGGGATCTATAGCCGCTGCCGTGGGACCCCAGGTTGGCATGGATCCAGCCGCCTTAGCCGCAATCGGGCAACTGGGCGGTATCTGGGTCGGCGGTGGAACATTGGTCATTTGGTCATCCCTCATAGCAGTAGCCGCTTTTTCTCGCGTATCGGTGGTGGAGTTGGCGCGTCAAAACCTTATCCCGGTTATCCTAGGTTTGGCGGTCTCCACCATAGTTGCCGTCCTGCTCTATTGAACAACAGAAAAGGTTTACGGTAGCGAGTAATTGGTATACTAAATGCCGATAGGCCACGAGAGAAAGGAGAACAAGCCGAAATGGCAGAGTTACTGTCCCAGGACGATTTCCGCACGGAGCTAGAGCAGGCTATCAAGGGGCGCGAAGCGACAAAAGCGTCGTTCAGCCAGGCTTGGGCGAACGGTGAGTTGGAGCGCAAGCACTTCGCTCGGTGGGCCGAGAATCACTACCATTACGTGGGCCCGTTCGCCGACTACCTAGCATACATCTACGCGAACATACCGGATCAGTACCATGAGGAGAAGGACTTCACCCTCCAGAATATGTACGAGGAGGAAATCGCTGACGAGCGGCACACCGATGTCCTCATCCGCTTCGCCGAAGCCTGTGGTACGACGCGGGAGCGCGTGGAGGACCCCAACAACATGAACCCCATCACCAGGGGCTTGCAGTCCTGGTGCTACGCGACGGCTTTCCGCGAGCACTTCGCCGTGGCGACGGCGGCCTTGGTCGTTGGCCTAGAGTCCCAAGTTCCAGACATTTACCGCAGGCAGCTGCCGCCGCTCCGTGACCCGGATGTGTACGGGTTCACTGAGGATGAAACCGAGTTCTTCGAGATGCACATCGCGTCCGACGAGATCCACGGCGAGCGTGGCTACCAGCTTGTGCTGGAGTGCGCGGACACGCCTGAGTTGCAGCAGCGGTGCCTCAATATCTGTCGTATCGGTGCGGAGATGCGTTTCTCCTACACCCAGGGTCTGTACGACTGGTATGTCAAGCCGGACTTGGAGGCGAAGGTTAAATAGCCTAGCGGATTAAGGCACATTCGGCGTACCAAATTCCGAGATGGCTCTCCCACGCAAATGCCTGGGGGAGCCATCTCCGTATAAACTGCTACGGGAATCTACGCTTCACCTACAATAACAGGATCGTTTCGGGCGCTGTCCGAAACGGGCGAGAACAGGGAGAGGAAGGACCCGATGCTCGACACGTCAACTAAAACTTACAAGAACCTTATCGGAGGACGATGGACGGACGCTACTTCGGGGGAGACGTTCTCCAGTATTAATCCCGCGGATACGTCCGACGTGGTCGGAAATTTTCAGGCATCTTCCCAGGAAGATGGAGAGCAAGCCATCCAGGCAGCGCAAAAGGCGTTCGACTCCTGGCGGAAGACACCTCCGTCCAAGCGGGCTTCCATTCTGTATAGAGCGGCCGGATTGCTGACGGAAAGGGCGGACCAGATCGCTCGTGAGCTGACTCGAGAAGAGGGTAAAGTCCTTTCGGCCAGCCGGAAGGAGGTTCTACGCTCGGCATCGGTCCTGCGCTACTACGCGGCGGAGGGCCAGAGCCTAGGCGGCGGTACTTATCTTCAGGACGACGCAGGAGCGATCGTATACACCGTAAGGGAACCCCTCGGTGTTGCCGTTGTGATCACGCCATGGAACTTTCCCATATCGATACCGACGAGGAAGATCGCGCCGGCTCTCATTACGGGGAACACGGTAGTTTTTAAACCGTCATCCGATACCGCGTTGACAGGTTTGTGCCTCGTCGAGGCGTTGGTCGACGCTGGCTTGCCCGACGGCGCGCTGAACTTCGTGACGGGATCGGCCTCGCATGTAGGGGGCGTGTTGACCGCTCATCCCTTGGTGAGAGCCATCTCCTTTACCGGCTCAACGGGAGCGGGCGAAGCGATTCATCAAGCCGCGAGCCTGACCACCCGAACTCAGTTAGAACTCGGGGGCAAGAATCCCATTATCGTGCTTCCCGATGCCGACCTCGAAAGGGCGGCCGAGGTAACCGTGAAGGGAGGGTACGAGCTCACCGGGCAGGCCTGCACCGGAACTAGCCGTGTGATCATTGACCGTGACGTAGCAGAAGCCTTCGTTGACAGCCTGGTGGCGAAGGCCTCCGCCCTCACGATCGGCCCTGGGGACCAAGAGGGTGTGCAACTCACTCCCCTCGCGAACAAAAATCAGCTGGAAAGGGTTCTGGACTACATCGAAGTAGGGAAAGAGGAGGGGCTGAATCTGGTATACGGTGGCGAGCGCTTGCATGGTGGCGTCTATGATAAGGGCTACTATGTCTCTCCTGCGGTATTCACCGACGTTCCTGCAAGCTCGCGGTTGGCTCAGGAGGAGATCTTCGGTCCCGTGATCACGGTCATACCCGTGGACGGTTTCGACGAGGCTTTGCGGGTAGCAAACGGCGTGCAATACGGCCTTTCTGCGTCCCTTATGACGAGGGACATCGGCGCGGCTAACCGTTTCGTGCAGGAGATCGAGGCCGGAACGGTGAAAGTAAACCGGACCACCACGGGAAACCTGATCAACGCACCGTTCGGCGGCTTGAAGAAATCCAGTTCCAACTCTTTCCGCGAGTCTGGACGTGAAGGGCTGGAGTTCTTTACGCAGATCAAGACCGTCTACTACGGTTCCTGAAATGCGTCGTTGGTGTCCATAACGGAGGGATAAATGAAGCAGCACTTGGAACTGGAGCTCGCGGAAGCAAAGGTACTGATAGAGGCAGCCAAGGCGAAGTCCGAGGAGATTGGCGTGGGGGAGACGATCGCGGTCGTCGACGACGGTGGATGCCTCATAGCCCTCGAGAGGATGGATGGCGCCCGCATCACCGGACCGGAGATAGCAATCGCCAAAGCTTATACCGCGGGCGGTCACAGGCGGTCCACGCATCTGTTTAACCAGGAGCCCAACGGCCCCGCCTTGCCAGGAAACGAGGCATACGGCATCCAGCTTATGCACCCTGGCAAATTCGCCATCTTCGTGGGTGGTTTTCCCATAGTGGTCTATGATGAAGTCGTGGGAGGCATAGGTATTAGCGGCGGAAACGGCGAACAGGACACCGAGGTGGGTATGGCGGCGTTAAACGCGCTCAAGGCGCACTTAGCTGACCAAGGATACGATGTTACTGTGAGCGCGGATATCAAACTGTAACCCTACAGAACATCGTAGTGTCAACACTTGGCAAGGAAGAGGAATATCGACAGCACTTCGGGTAACCCCTCGGGCGACTTGCGTGCCCCTTCTTACTCAACGCTGCTGTTGACTGTATGCCTCGGTGCTTTTCTGTCACACCTTTCCGCCGGGATAGTGAACGTGGCCTTGCCGGACATGGCCGTGCAACTGAACAGCCCGATAAGTTCGGTTCAGTGGGTCATTTCGGGATATCTTCTGGCGGTCACGGCCAGCTTACCGATTATGGGCAAACTGGCGGATCGCTTCAACAAACGGTTCGTTCACAACAATGGGTACTGGATCTTCGGGGTCGGAGCTCTGCTTTCGGCTCTGGCACCATCATTGCCGCTACTGGTTGCTTTTCGCGTGCTGCAGGGAGTCGGCGCCGCCATGTTCCAGGCGACTAACCTCGCCATCATCTCCACCGTCTACCCTATAACGCGCCGTGGTCGGGCGCTAGGATTTGTCAGCACGGCAGTAGCTGCCGGCGCGTTGGTGGGTCCGGCAATGGGGGGGCTGATCGTAGAGTGGTTCCCATGGCATGCGCTGTTCTGGGTACAGGTTCCCATCGCCGTTACGGTGTTTCTCTTGGCTCAGCGATTCGTTCCCTTCATGCAACCGGGTCGGGCAAAGCGGCTGGATCTCGTGGGAGCCTTGTTGTTCGTTGCGGCTTCAACGGGACTCGTGGCCGGATTGAGCATGGGTAGCGAGCGGGGGTGGAATTCCTGGTTAACCCTGGGCGCATTCATCGTGGCGTTGCTCGGTTTTGGGTGGTTTTCTTTTTGGACTAAACGCACGGAAGACCCGTTCATCGACGTCGCCATGTTGCGCGACCCTATGGCGAGAGTAGGGATATCGATCAGCCTCGTAAGTTTTACTGCAGCCTTTTCCGCTCTAGTAACATTGCCTTTCTATCTGCGTGGTGTGCTCGAGGCTTCCCCTGCGAGAACGGGGTTAACCCTAATAGCGTACCCTCTGTTGCTATCCTTGCTCGGCCCAATAAGTGGCGCCCTCTCGGATCGCTTCGGCTCGTTTGCCATCGCCTTCAGCGGGCTGGTTATAATGGTTTTTTCGCTGCTTGCTTTAAGCTCTTTGTCCCTTTCTTGGTCCGTCTACCACGTCGGCGGTTGTTTAGCCTTTCTGGGAGCTTCCATGGGGATAATTACTTCACCAAACTACAGCCTCCTGATGAGCCAAGTGCCGCAAGCATCCTTGGCTACAATGAACAGTTTGATCGCCTTGGCCCGCAATCTGGGAATGGTGTTTGGTACCGCCTTGAGCCTTAGCCTCATAGGCATTTGGATACCCGGAAATTTGGAAAGCTGGATGAGCCACGAACCTTCTGCGGCAAGCGACAGCATGGATAGCGTCCTCCTAGGATTTCGAACAGTGTTCTGGACGACTGCGGCGCTCACCGCAGCGGTAGGCTGTTACCTTTGGCGCAACAGTAGGCCAAGGAAAGCACCATCTCCCAAAACCGAATGTACTTAGGGAGGGTGGTGAGTAGTTATAAGTAGGCGAGAAACAATCATCAGCCGTGACGCTCGAGCTAGCGAGACCAGGGCTATCGATCACTTTGGCATTCGCGAGCACAGAGAGCACCATGACTACGCTTCTGCCGACATAGTAGGCATTTTGTATACTATAAGAAATTCGCCTCGAACCGGATACCGACAAGGTACACCGAGAAAGGACGGCATATGGGCAAAATAGAGTCTTTAAAGCAAGAGGATTTGATGCCCATCCGTGATAGAGCATACCTTCAGATAAAAGAAGGAATCTTGAAGGGTATTTACAAGCCAGGAGAGCGTTTAATAGAGAGGCAGGTGGCCGAGGACCTGGGGATCAGCCGTACACCCATACGTGAGGCCATGTTCAAACTCGAAAATCACGGTTTCGTTAAAACCGTACCCCGCAGGGGCGTTGTGGTGGCGGAAATATCCCAGGACGAAGTGTTGGATGTTTTTACCATTCTGGCCACGCTTGAGGCGCTAGCCTTCAGGCTGGCCGCTGAGAAAATGGATAAGTTTACGGCGAAAAAGTTTTCCTCAATGATAGAAAGAATCGATAAACTCCTGTCATATAGCGACGAACAGTGGGAAAGCGAGAAGTCCTACATCACAGACTTGCAGATAAGGGTCAATGATATCCTGTATGGCGCAGCGAAAAGCCCCCGGTTGTACGAGATCCTCAGGGGTTTGTACGATTACATCCGCGCTTTCGCCAATATCGGTTATGAAGTGCCGGGCCGGCTGAAAGAAGCCGTGCTGGAACACCGGCGTATCCTGGAAGCAGTAAGGAACCAAAAGGTAGATGTCGTGGAGGACTTGGCAAAGGACCATCTCGCCAACTCCAAAAGGGCTTATCTTGAGGCCTTGCAAGCGCGAAGTGTCGACAAGTATATCTCCTCACATGAGGGTGAAGCCAGGGTCGTGCCCTAGTCTTGATCTTTCGGATTCAGGCTCGCTATTGCAGCGAGAAGAACTCGGCATACAAAATACCAACACGGGGTAGAATGAGCAACAGAAGGGAAAGCAGGTTACTGTAAGGATTAGAGGAGGTTATGTGTATGCCGACCATTCACTACTTGACGAGCGGCAAGAAGGCAGAGTTTAAGGAAGAGGAAGAAGTACACCTTCTAAGGTTTTCTATTCGGAAGAAGGGAGAGGTCCCTTACAACTGCGCGAGCGGACTCTGTGCTACCGACCGGGTACACATTGAAGAGGGCTACGAAAACCTGAGCCCGGTTACTAAGAGGGAAAGGGAGCGCCTGGGTGACGAGATAGATAAAGGATACCGTCTCTGCTGCCAGACTTGGGTGAAGGGCGGCGACGTTAAAGTGACCTGGGATCGTGAGGAGGATAATCCCAAGATAGTTCCGAAGTACAGGCGCAAGAAACCGTCAAAGAAGCTTGAGGAGTATTGGAAGTCTGATCGACCGATCAAGCGAGATTAAGAGTTGGTAACTCAGGAGCTTTACCCGCTGAAGACGGACTTCTGAACAGAGGTCATGCTGTAAATGCGAAGACGCCAGTGTCCTTGCTCAGCGCGATTATGGCGTGAAATAAGGTGAGGCGAACATGTGGACAGAAGTTGCGTCGGTAGAGGAGCTGCAACGACGCAAAAAAAGAAAGCTCGTTACCGTAGATGACAAGGAGATCGCCCTCTTCTGGATCGACGGAGCAGCTTACGCGTTACGGAATTCCTGCATACATAAAGGGCGCGAGTTGGTAAGAGGCACGCTGCTGAAAGGGCGGTTAGTGTGCCCGGGCCATCAGTGGTCTTTTGAACCTTCTACGGGCTGGTGCGAGGAAAAGCAGCGTTACCAACCGGCTTTTCCCACAAAGATAGAAGGCGATGCAGTGTATGTAGATCCGGAGAAACCGCTATACGAGGAAACCCGTACCACAGGCCCATAAATGAAGGCATACCTGCTCACGGAAATGACCTGGCCAGAGGTAGAGGCTGCCCTGGAAACGGTCGAGGTGGCTATAGTTCCCGTGGGCGCGCACGAGCAGCATGGCCCCCATTTACACGAGGCTTGTGATACCGTTTTAGCCACAGAGTACGCCAAGAAGCTTGCCGCGCGGCTCTACCCTCACGCTCTAATGACGCCTGCCATAAACATCGGTTTATCTCAGCACCACATGAACTTCCCAGGTACGATAACCTTGCAACCCGAAACGTTGATCAGCATCATGCGAGACATAGTCTCGTCTCTGCGCCATCACGGAATACGAAAATTCTTGTTCCTAAGCGGTCACACGGGCAACGTGCCGGCTTTGAACATAGGGTGCCAGAAGCTAAGCTCTGAAATGGACGTTGAGGCCTACTACGCGAAGACGAGTGCTTCGGCCAAGGAAGCGATCGAGAAACATATTCACTCTCCTCTGTTCGGACATAGCTGCGAACGCGAAGTCTCAGAAGCACTCTACTTGGCGCCACACTTAATAAATAGGGAGCAGCTAACTGAGGGCGCGATACGAGAAGAAGGGCGCTGGCGCATGTTGCGACCTGGCAATCCGATACAAGGTCCATACCGATACGAAGAGATGACAGCCAACGGCGCCATTGGAGATGCCACCAAGAGCAGCCACGCTGCCGGGCGCGACATCGTCGAAGAGAGCCTGAACAAATTGGAGAGCGCCTTGACGGATTTACTGTCTCTTGGACATTAGTGAATGAAAATATTCGTCTGGGGAAGGAACAGTTTCCTAACAGCGAGTTCCGCGACTGCGCACACCCTTTATAGTTACCAACCCCGGGACCCTCTCCGCAGCAAATCTGGATCAAGCTCCCGAAGCCGTTCCTCAGGGTTATCGATTAATGAGCAGGTCAGCGGTTCGAGTCCGCTCGTCGGCTCTCTTTGCACTTGCAGTAAAAACACGAAGGCGAAAAAGCCTCGATTGCGCACCTTCGCCGTAGATAGGGAGCTCAATCACGACGACCTATCGTCCGTGCGAAACTGCAAAAGCCTCGGAGCTGAGATTCCGCGCCCTGCTGAGCGAGGGTGCCCCAGACGTTTTCGTTGAGCGAACGTAAACGGCCGATCTGGAGGACGCCCTCGGTGAGGGGTGGCTAAAGGCGCTAAAGCTGGAGGAGTACGCGCCCCGAAGACCGCAGTGGTCGCAAGCCCTGCAGCAGGTCCTTTTCACCTACACGGAGGTCATTTAGCGACGCACGCGACAGATTT
>Ga0126312_10003322_pt1 | contig 10854 bp, 9 predicted proteins | sample Plot104A_FD_92537 | JGI IMG/M metagenome (GOLD analysis project Ga0126312, IMG submission 92537) | Serpentine soil microbial communities from UC McLaughlin Reserve, CA, USA - Plot104A | ecosystem: Environmental > Terrestrial > Soil > Grasslands | place: USA: UC McLaughlin Reserve, Lake County... | reverse complement strand
GGCTTGCGCACGCCGGTGTCGACGATCCTGCATGGTCGCCCGGCGCCGACCAGGAAGCGGCCCACCTCCTCGAGTGGGCGCTGGGTGGCCGACAGGCCGATGCGCTGCAGCGGCCGATCCGCCGCGTGCTCCAGCCTCTCCAGCGTCAACGCCAGGTGGGCGCCCCGCTTCGTGCGCGCCACGGCATGAATCTCGTCGACGATCACGGCCTCCGCGTCCACCAGGAACTCGCGGGCGCGCGAAGTGAGCATCAGGTAGAGCGACTCCGGCGTGGTGATGAGCACGTCAGGTGGCTTTCGCAGCATCGCCTGACGCTCGCGCTGCGGCGTGTCGCCGGTCCTGATCGCCACCTCGATGTCCCGCCGGGGGCCGCCGCGGGAGGAGTCGCCCCGCTGGCCGATACCGGCCAGCGGGGCGCGCAGGTTCTTCTCGACGTCGTAGGAGAGGGCCTTCAGCGGCGAGACGTAGACGAGCCGGGTGCGGGGCGGGTCCGCGGGCTCGGCCACCAGGCGGTCGAGCCCCCACAGGAAGGCTGCAAGCGTCTTGCCGGAGCCCGTGGGGGCGGACACCAGCACGTTCTCACCGCCCGCGATCGCGGGCCAGGCCTGGGCCTGCGCCTCGGTGGGCGCCTCGAACGAGCGCAGGAACCAGTCACGAACCCGTGGGGTGAAGGTTGCGAGCGGGTCGGCGTGCATGCGACCCACGAGCGTATCGCGCGGGTTCTGCAGGCCTGCCCTTGGTCGCGGGCGATCGGCGGCCCTATCGAATGCCGGCGGCGGCTCGCGCGCGGCCGAAGACGGCGTCGAGCATGGGCTCTGTGAGCTTGCCGGTGAAGGTGTTCTGCTGGCTCGGGTGGTAGCTGCCCAGCAGCAGCGGCGCGTCCTTCGGCTGGAACTCCGCGCCGTGCCCGAAGCGCGGCTTGGGCCGGAGGGCCAGCAGCCGGCAGGCCGCGTCCCAGGCGAAGCTCCCAAGGCACACGATCACCCTTGGTTGCAGCAGCTCGAGCTCCTCCGCCGCGTAGGGCAGGCAGTTGTCGCGCTCCTGGGGCAGCGGCCGGTTGCCCGGAGGGGCACAGCGCACGGCGGCGGCGACGAAGGCCCCGTCAAGCCGCAGGCCGTCACCGGGGTGCTCGGAGGTCGGCTGGCTGGCGAAGCCGGTGCGGTGCATCGACGCGTACAGCCAGTCGGCGGAGCGGTCGCCGGTGAACACCCGCCCGGTGCGGTTGCCCCCGTGGGCCGCGGGCGCCAGACCGAGCACGTAGACCCGGGCGGCCGGGTCGCCGAAGCCGGGCAGCGGCCTCCCCCAGTAGTCCTGGTCCCGGAAGGCGGCGCGCTTCTCACGCGCCACGCGCTCCCGCCACTCGACGAGCCGCGGGCAGGCGCGGCACCGGACGACCCGCGCTTCGAGTGCGTGCAGGCCGCCGTTCACCGGCCTGGCCTCTAGTCCTTCAGGCGCTTGCCGCTGCTGAACAGGTACTGAGCCCACAGGTAGGCGGGCAGCGCCAGTGCCGCCACGACCCCCAGCGAGAGCCAGATCGGCACGTCGGACTGGCCGAGGAAGCCGAAGCGCACGGCGTCGACGAGGTAGAAGAGCGGGTTCACGTGCGAGAGCTCGTGCCACGGCGCGGGCAGCCGGTCGACCGAGTAGAAGGTTCCGCCGAGGAAGGCCAGCGGCAGGATCACGATGTTCGAGATGAAGGTGGTGTGGTCCCAGGTCTCCGCATAGATGCCCACGACCGTGCCGAGTGAGCTGAACAGCACGAGCGCCAGCAGGACGGCGACGATCAGCGCGAACGGGCGCTCGACGGGAGCCCCCACCAGCGGGATCGACAGGATCAGCAGGGAGCCGCCGATTGCGCTGGCCCGGAAGGCGCCGCCGACCGTGTAGCCGAGCGTCATCTGCCAGGGGTGCATCGGGGCCGAGAGCACGTCGTGGATGTAGCGGTCGAAGCGGGCCTGGAAGATCGACGCCGAGTTGTTCGCGTAGGCCGCCTGCACCATCGCCATCGTGATCAGGCCGGGCACGATGAACACGTCGTAGTCCACGCCGTTGACCCCGCCGCGGATGCGCCCGCCGAGCGACAGCCCGAACACGACGATGAACAGGATCGACGAGATCACGGGCGCGAGCACCGTCTGGGTCCAGAGCTTCGACACCCGCAGCGTCTCGCGGCGCGAGAGCCAGACCAGCCCGCTCACGAGACCTGCATCGCCTTCACGTAGACGTCGTGCAGGCGCTCGACGCCGAAGTGGTCCCGCAGCCCCTGGGCGCTGTCGCGCGCGATCAGCCGGCCGTGCTGGATGAGGGCGATCTCCTCGCAGAGCTGCTCCGCCTCCTCCAGGTAGTGCGTGGTCAGCAGGATCGTGGTGCCCTCGGCGTGCAGCCGGCGGATGTAGCGCCAGAGCTCCAGGCGCAGCTCCACGTCGACACCGGCGGTGGGCTCGTCGAGGATCACGAGGCGCGGCCGGTGCATGAGCGCCCGCGCCAGCAGCAGGCGCCGGCGCTGGCCGCCCGACAGCTTGGGCGCGCGGACGTCGCGCTTTTCGCGCAGGCCGAACACGTCGATCATCTCCTCGGCGCGCTGCTCGGCCTCGTCGCGGCCCATACCGAAGTAGCCGCCGTGGTAGACGAGCGTTTCCCTCACGGTCAGGAAGCGGTCGAGGTTGATGTCCTGCTCGGCCAGGCCGATCCAGCTGCGCGCGGTCAGCGAGCGGGCGGGCTCGCCGAACACCAGCATCTCCCCAGCGGTCACGCGGATGAGGTTGCAGACCGCGCTGATCAGCGTGGTCTTGCCGGCGCCGTTTGGCCCCAGCAGGCCGAAGAACGAGCCCGCGGGGATCTCGAGGTCGAAGTCCTCGATCGCCAGCGTGCCGTCGTCGTATCGCTTGGTGAGACCGCGCAGCTGGAGCGCGGCAGCGTCGTCGCGGAACACCGCATCGAAGTTAGCGATCCGCGCGCGCAGGGCCGAGCCGCCTGCTGGGGCGCGCTAGCCGCTGAGGGCCCTCCCGTAGTGGCGCTCGTAGTAGGCGCGATAGTCGCCGGAGCGGATCGGCCGCCACCAGTCCTCGTTCTCGCGGTACCAGTCGACGGTGCGCTCCAGGCCGTCGGCGAAGCGCACCTGCGGCTGCCAGCCCAGCTCCCCGCGCAGCTTCTCCGACGCCAGGGAGTAGCGGCGGTCGTGACCCGGGCGATCGGTCACGTGCTCCACCAGCGACTCGTCACGCCCGGTCAGCTCGAGGATCCGCCGCACCACCTCCACGTTCTCCAGCTCGTCGGGCCCGCCGGCGTTGTAGGCCTCACCCGGGCGGCCGGCCTCGAGCACGGCGTGGATGGCGCGGCAGAAATCCTCGACGAACAGCCAGTTGCGCACCTGGCGGCCGTCGCCGTACACGGGGAGCGGGTCGCCGTGGAGCGCGTTCAGCACCATCAGCGGAATCAGCTTCTCGGGATGCTGCCGCGGGCCGTAGTTGTTCGAGCCGCGGCAGATCAGCGCCTCGACGCCGTAGGTGTGAGCGTGCGCCGAGACCAGCAGGTCGCCCGCCGCCTTGGTGGCCGAGTAGGGAGAGGAGGGGTCGAGCGGCGACTCCTCCGTGAATGAGCCTGCCGCGATCGAGCCGTACACCTCGTCGGTCGAGACCTGCAGGTAGCGGGCCACGCCCAGCTCGCGCGCGGCGCCCAGCAGCACCCCTGTGCCGATCACGTGGGTTCTCGCGAACGCCTCCTGGTCGGCGATCGAGCGGTCCACGTGCGACTCGGCCGCGAAGTTCACGACCGCGTCGCAGCCGGCCATGACCTCGCGCACCACGCGCGGGTCCTCGATCGTTCCCACCACGAGCTCGACGTCGCCGGGCAGGTTCTCCCTGCGCCCGGCGTAGGTGAGCTTGTCGAGCACGACCAGCTCGTGCTCGGCCCCCACCAGGCGCACGTACGCGGAGCCGATGAAACCGGCCGCGCCGGTCACGAGCAGCCTCACGCACGCACCCCTAGGTAGGCGTCGAGCCCCGCCTGCCAGCTGGGCAGCTCGACGGCGTCCGCGCGCTCGCTGGCGAGCACCGACCAGGCGGGCCGCCGCGCCGGCCGCGGGAACTCGTCGCTCCCGCACGGCACGAGCCTTCGCTCCACGCCCGCGCGCTCGAAGATCGCCCGCGCGAACTCATACCAGGAGCAGCGGCCCGCGCCGGCCATGTGATGGATGCCGAAGGCGTGGCCCCGCACCAGCCCCAGGAGGCCCTCGGCCAGATGCGGCGTGTAGGTGGGACAGCCCACCTGGTCATCGACCACCCGCAGCTGCTCGCGCTCCAGACCGAGCATGGTGTCCACGAAGTTCTCGCCGTGCTCGCCGAACAGCCAGGACGAGCGCACCACGAAGTGCCGCGGGTTGGCGCCCGCCGTGGCCTGCTCGCCGGCCAGCTTGGAGCGGCCGTAGCTCGACAGCGGGGCGGTTGGATCGGACTCCACGTAGGGCGCGCGCTTGCTGCCGTCGAAGACGTAGTCGCTCGACACGTACACCACCGTGGCGCCGACGGCCGCGGCCGCCGCGGCCGCGTGGCCGGCGCCATCACCGTTCACGCGCAGCGCCTGCTCCGGCTCACCCTCCGCCCCGTCGACGTCCGTGTAGGCGGCGCAGTTGACCACGACTTCGGGCTGGACCTCCTCCACGAGCGCGCCCAGCGAGCCGCGGTCGGTGACGTCGCAGTCCGCGCGGGCCGCCGCCACGGCCTCGTCGCCGGCCAGCCGCGCGACGTCCTGCCCGAGCATCCCGCCGGCTCCCAGGACGAGGACCCGCACCTCAGCGCGCCAGCACGATCCCGGCGCCCGCGGCATTGCCGTAGCGGTCACGCGCGCCGAACCCGGGCACGCTGACCGGGGAGCCGGCAGGCGCGCTCACCGAGAAGACAGATCCTCGCGAGCGCCTCACCAGCACGCTCCTGCCGCCCACCCTGAAGCGCACGGAGCCGCCGTCGGCGGCACGCGGTCGGTAGGTGAGGTCACGGTCGCGGCGGAGCGGCGGATAGTCGATCGCCACGGCGACCCGCCCGCCCGTCGCCGGCACCTGTCGCAACTTCAGGCGGCGGTTGGCGAGCACCCGGAAGCGCGGCGACGCCAGCCGGTAGCGCTTGGCGGTGACGACCATGCGGTAGATCCCGCGCCTGGCGCTCAGCGGCACCCTCCACCTGGCCACGTAGCGGCCGTCGTCGTCGACGGTCCAGAGCAGCTCGAGGCCCAGGTCGCTGGCAACGCTGCGCCAGCGGCGGCCCGAGAGCCGCTGCACGGTCACGAACGCCCGCTCCAGCGGCCGGTCGAGGCCGCGCTCGCCCCCGCGCCACAGGAGCAGCCCGCGGTCCAGCCGGCGTACGCGCGGCCGCGAGCCCTCGTAGCGCCCGTGCGGCGCCCCGGGGCCGTAGCCGGGGCCGTTCGGCAGGACGCCGTTCGTGGGGTCGAAGGGGTAGGCCGCCTGTGCCGGCTCCCCGCGCGCGAGGCGGCGCGCCAGCTCGCTCACCTGCTCGCGCAGGAAATTGGACTCGAGCGGCCCGTAGAGCGTGGAGCCGCCCTCGTAGTGCTGGCGGTCGTACTCCTCCGGGCTGGTGATGTACTGGATGAACTCGTTGCCAAGGCCCGAGACCACCACGCGCGACACGCCGGAGCCCGGCGCCGCTCCCAGCACGGCCGCGCGAAGCCGCGCGCCCACTTCGCGCGTGGCCTCGCCCGGCTGGCTCACGATCAGCCGGCTGCCCAGCCGCACGGCCATCAGCGGCACCGCCCTCGGCACGCTGTCCGAGCTGAGCGGGAAGCCGATCTTGTGCCCCTGTCCGGGCACCGGCAGCGGGTTGCGGCGCCCCTCCAGCGGCTCGTGGGTCACATCGAAGAGCGGGCCGCGCTCCTCCTCCGAGCCGGTCAGGAAGGGGATCCCGACCATCGCGTAGTCGGCCACGCTGCCGCCCTCGGTGCGCTGGCCGCAGAAGCAGACGCGCGTCCAGCGCGAAGCGAAGGCGGGGGCACGGCGCAGCGAGCGGCGAGCGCTGCGCCACGCCCTGAGCATCGCCGCCGCCTCCACGCGCCCGACGTAGTCGGAGGCCGCCGGCCCGTGGCGGTTCAGGCCCGCCGACTGGTCGCCCTCGTCGGAGTTGCCGTAGACGTTCAGGATCTGCTGGCTCCGCGGCACCTTCGCCGTCCTGCGCACCCGGGCCTCGAAGACCCGCACCGCCGAGGCGTGGTGGTCGGCGTTGTAGTACTGGAAGCTCGACTTCGTGACCGTGCCGTGGTCGGCGAATGTGGACCAGGCGCCGATCGGCTCCCGGCGCAGGCGGCCGCGGCGGCGCCGGAGCTTGTCGACCCGCAGCACGTTCACGGCCGGGTCGATCGTGTGCGCGAGTCCGGCGGGGTCCAACGAGGCGTCGCCTTGGCTGAATTCCCGCAGGATGCCGTGGTCGGCGAGGTGGGCCTCGATCGAGCGGTTCTGGGTGAGGCCGTGGATCTCGGCCGCGCCCCAGCCGGCCTCGGCGGGGGCGAGGTCGTCGTCGGCGCGACGGATGGCCCTGGCGATCTGCTTGACGAGGAAGCTGTAGAGCTGCGGGTCGGCGGGCTTGGGGTCGAGCAGGCGGTAGAAGCTGATCGGGTCGGTGGCGGTCTGCAGGCTCGGCGCAGCGGTGTTGAAGGTCTTGAAGTTGGCGTAGCCGCCCGGGCCCGAGTGGGTGTGCGAGGCGGAGATCAGCACATTGGCCTCGCTGAAGCCGCGATCGCCGTTCAGCTCCGCCGCCTGCTTCTGCAGCCCGCCGGCCACCATGAACAGGTCGATCGACACGAGCGCCAGCTTGTGCCCGTTTCTCTCCAGCACGAGGGCGCGCGCGTAGAGGCGCGTGTGCTGGCCGCGTGCCACGCGATCGGCTCGGGTCCAGCCGCCGAGGTAGTAGCCGGTCTGCGGGGTGATGTCAGCCTTGCCGACGCCGGCGCGCAGGTCGCCCGCATGGGCCGTGGCCGGCAGCGCGGCGGCCACCGCGAGCAGCACCGGGATTGCGCTACAGAATCTGAACGTCCGCATTGTCTCCGACCACGAACCGGTAGGCCTTGGGCAGCGCCGGCCCGCGTCCGATCCGCACATTACGCCCAATCAGGCTGGCCTCGATGCGGTACTCGAGGTCGCTGATCTCGGAGCCCGACAACACGATCGAGTGCTCGAGCTCGGCGCCGCGGATGCGCACCTCCTCGCCGATCGCGGTGAAGGGCCCGATGTAGGCGTCGGCGATGTGCGAGCCGCGGCCCACGATCGCCGGCCCGCGCACGGTGGTGCGCTCCAGGCGCGCGTCGGCCTCCACCACCACGCGGCCCTCGAGCCGGCAGTCCACCAGCTCGCCGTCCACGCGCTCCTCGAGGTCGTCGAGTATCAGCCGGTTGGCCTCGAGCATGTCCTGCACCTGGCCGGTGTCCTTCCACCATCCGTGCACGATGTGCGGGTCCACGCGCCGCCCGCCGTCCACCAGCGCCTGGATGGCGTCCGTGATCTCGAGCTCTCCGCGCCCCGACGGCTCGATCGAGCGCGCCGCTTCGAACACCGAGGGCGTGAACATGTAGACGCCCACCAGGGCGAGGTCCGTGCGCGGCTCGCTGGGCTTCTCCACGAGCCTCGTGACGCGGCCGTCGCTGAGCTCGGCGACGCCGTAGTGCTCGGGGTCGGGAACCGGGGTGAGCAGGATCAGCGCGTCGGGTTCCTCGCTGCGGAAGGTGTCCACCAGCCGTCGGATGCCGTCGCGCAGCAGGTTGTCGCCCAGGTACATCACGAACGGCGACGAGCCTAGGAACGGCTCGGCCGTGAGCACCGCGTGCGCCAGCCCAAGCGGCGCCTCCTGCTCGATGTAGTGGATCGACAGCCCGAAGCGCGAGCCGTCGCCGGCCGCCTCGCGGATCTCCCCGCCGGTCTCCGGGGCCACGATCACGCCCACCTCCCGGATGCCCGCCTCGGCCATCGCCTCGAGCCCGTAGAAGAGCACTGGCTTGTTCGCCACGGGCACCAGCTGCTTGGCGCTCGTGTGCGTGAGCGGGCGCAGGCGGGTGCCCTTGCCGCCCGACAGGATCAGACCCTTGAGCCCCTCCATCAGTAGCCGCCGGCGAGCTTCCGGTGGTCCCAGCTGACAACGCGCGCGGGCTTGAAGCGCAATCCGACGCGCTTGGCCGCCTGCTGCCTGAAGGCCTCCTTCATCTCCTCCGAGCCGCCCCCGTAGCGGTCCACCAGCGCCTCGCCGAATTCGGCCACCCGCGCGGTCTCACGTTCGAGCTCCACGTCGCACTCCATCATCACGCCGCGCAGCTCCTGGTACTCGACTCCGTCCTCGATGCCCACCGTGGCGCGGGGCACTCGCTCGAGGTTCTTCGCCTTCTGCGACTTCGCGTAGGTCCAGCCGCTGAGCTCCTCGCCCGCGGGCACGAACCACAGTGGAACCAGGTGGGGAACGCCGCGCGGCCCGAGCGTGGCCACCTGCATGACCCTCTGCTCATCCAGGAAGGCGCGCAGCTCCTGCTCGCTCATCTGGATCTGGTCCCTTCGCGACGGCACTAGGCCGGCGCAGGCTACCGCTCAGCTCTTGACCGCGCCGAGGATTGCCTCGGCGGCCTCGACGACCGCGCGGCGCGTTCCCTCGGGCTCGAGCACCACCGCGTCCCCGGCTTCCTTGAGCACCTCCCGCGCGAGCCAGTCGGCGCCGGCGAACGCCCGCTCGACGATCACAGAGCCATCGGAGAGCTCCTGCACGACGCGGCGATCCTCGCGCGCCCAGCGCGCGCGCTCCGGGGAGATCCAGATGCGAGCGGTGCGGGAGGCCGGCACCTCTCCCGTGCTGGGCCAGCCGTGCACGTCGGGCTCGACGCCCTCGCGCGGCTCGAAGCGCTCGTCGAGCACGGAGGCTTCGCGGATACGGTCGAGGCGGTAGGAGCGCGGCGCGTCCTTCTCGAGGTCCCAGACGTGCACGTACCAACCCTCCTGGCCGTTCAGGAGCTTGTAGGGCTCGACCGTGCGCTCGGTGAACTCGTCCTCGTTCTCCTTGTAGTACTCGATCGCCAGCAGTCGCTTGCCGGCGATGGCCTTGCTGACCACGCGCGCGATATCGGAGTCGTCGCCCTTCGCGGTGGTGATCTGCAGCCCCTCCTCGGCGGGGTCCTGGCCGAGCGCCTGCACGATCTTCCCGCGCGCCGAGCTGAGCGAGCCCTCGGGCAGGTGCTCGCCGATCAGGTCGATGGCGGCCACGAGCGCCTTGGCCTCGAGCGGCAGGAGCCGGGCGGGCTGGGCGAAGTTGTCGCCATACGGCTCTGGATCGACTTCGATCGAGGCCCCCTGGACCTCGGCGTAGAGCACGTAGCTGCCGCCGCCGAAGTTCACGACGTTCAGCACGTCGATGTCCTGGCGCAGCTCCTGCTCCGACACCTGCAGCGACTCGCACAGCTCCGCCACATCGAGCCGTCGGGAGTCTCGCGCCGCCTCGATCAGGATGCCGGCCAGCGTGACCAGGCGGGCGAAGCGCTCCGGCCGTATCAGGGACTCGCGCCGCGAGTCGTCGCTGTCGCCGTTCTCGGCCACGGTCGCCGCAGGCCTGCGCGTGCGCGCCGGCGAGGCCAGCTCGATCCGCTCGGCGTGGCGCTGCACCACCAGCTCGGTGCGCTCGCGAGCCTCCTCGACGAGCTCCGGAGGCTCCACCAGCCGGGCCTGCGCGCCCAGGCCGAGCACCCACGACACGAGCTGGCGCGAGTCCGCGTAGTCGGTCTCGAACAGCTTGCCGCCACCGTCGGCGTCGGCCACCTCGCCGGCGTGGCCGAAGTGGCGCAGGGCCAGCCAGTCGATGCGGTCGGACAGCCAGATGCTCGCGCGACCGACGGGGTCCCCGAGCTGCCAGTCGGTGCGGGTGGCGTAGACGCGCGGGTCGAAATCCTCCGGCCGGCTGAAGTCATGCTCGGCCTTGGACGAGTAGCCGACCTTGCCGAGGATGCGCGAGACGCGGAACACACGCACGTCCTTGCGCTCGTGGGAGTGTCCGATCAGATAGAACTGCCCGCCGCGGTAGAGCAGGTGGAAGGGGTCCACCTTGCGCTTCTCGGACGTGTCGCGGCCGATCGTGTAGTACTCGAAGACGATCGTCTTGCGGCGGAAGATCGCGGTCTCGATCTTCGTCAGGCGCTGCGAGAGCTCGCGCCCGCCGGCGCCGGCGGTCACCGCGAGCGCCACGGAGCGCTCGCCCGGCTCGTCGAGCGGCGAGGGCTTGCCCCACGAGAGCTGCTGCAGCGCCAGCCGCAGCGGCTCCGCATAGGCGAACTCGCCGTCGAGCAGCGACAGCGCGGTGCGTAGCGAGCCGAGCTCCCGGGTCGAGAACTCGATCGCGGGCAGATAGAAGTTCTCCGGGGGCAGCGAGTAGTTCTCGGCCTCGTAGAAGCCCTCGGCCGGCTTGTCGACCTTCAGCTGGATGCCGAGCGACTCGAGCTCCGCCCGGTCGGCGTAGAAGCGCCGGGCGAACGCCTCGTCGTTCATCTGCGAGTAGCCCTCGACGTCCTGCTTGATCTCGAGGGCGGAGACCGGCCGGCGCTCGGCCATCAGGAACGAGATCAGTGAGAGCTGCCGGATGAGCTTCTCGGTGTCCTTGGCCATCGCCGCACGAGCATAAGCAACGACGCTGGCCGGGCACTCCCCCGGAACGGAATCGCCTCGCTATTTGCGGTCTTGGCTAGGCGACCGCGCGGCGCTCTGCGTCTTCACGCGGGGCGAAGAAAGCCGAGCCGGAGATGCCCCGGTCGAAGCCGGTCCAGCGCTCGCCGTCGGCCAGCGCCTTCTCCAGACGGTCGAAGCTGCCGAGCGTGCCGCCGAGGTTGTCGATCATG
>Ga0126312_10003321_pt1 | contig 10857 bp, 9 predicted proteins | sample Plot104A_FD_92537 | JGI IMG/M metagenome (GOLD analysis project Ga0126312, IMG submission 92537) | Serpentine soil microbial communities from UC McLaughlin Reserve, CA, USA - Plot104A | ecosystem: Environmental > Terrestrial > Soil > Grasslands | place: USA: UC McLaughlin Reserve, Lake County... | reverse complement strand
TCTCATCGGCCGCTCCTTCTTTGAAGGGCAGGCTGTTGAAGATCGCGATCACCGTCACCTGCGAACTACTTGCGGGCGACTACGATGCCGCTGCCGCCGACACGTTTTGCCATTTTGAGTGCCTTGAGGGTCTCTCCCATCAACTCCCCCGCCCCTGTTCCGTGCGCAGGATACTCGGCCACACCGACATCCACTTCGAAGTCTGCCGAGCCCTGTACCAGGCGCTCGAGCACCCGCTCGGCCAACCGGTAGCCACCTTCGCCACCCTCGCCGGGTAGGATCACACATACCTCGTCGTCCCCGAAGCGGGCGAAGAGGGCCCCCTGCGGCGAAGACTGCTGCACGGCTTCGGCGAGCGTGCGCAGTACTTTCCTGGCGCGTTTGACCTTCCCTGCCGCGACACTCTCGGTGAAGTGGGCGACGTCGAAGACCGCCACGGAGAACCGCTCGTGCATGTCGATCGCCCGGGGAAGTAGAAGCCTGTTGAGCTGCTCTCTGTCAGGAAGCCCGGTCACCAGGTCGGTGGCGGCGGCCTGCCCCAGAGCCTGCTCCATCTCGCGACGTACGATGGCGTCGAAGGCCTCGAGCCCGGCCTCGGTCAGCCAGTCCGAAGCCTGCATCAGCTTGGCGAAGAACCCGGAGACCTCGCCGCCGTGGAGCCCGGCAAGATCTACACCGGCCTCGACCGAGCGCCAGATGCACCGCCGCAGCACGGTGAAGTCCTCTATAACCCCGACAGCATCCCTGCCGAGATCGTGCTGGTACTCGGCGATCCTGTGAACCAGAGCCCTGGTCGCGCCGCCGCGGCTGAAAGTTTCGACGGTCTCCACACTGCGCAAGAAGCTGACGAACACCGAGACCAACTCCTCCATACCGGCGAGCATGCGGTCATAGACGCCGTCCTCGTTGTCTCCCTCCCTGCTCGCTTGCCAGCAGGCCACAATCCCGGCAACGTCCTCGCCTATGCGGTCGGGGATGCGGGAGGTATTCTCCATGTGCCCAAGTATAACCGCGCCCGCCGTACCGCACCGGAGCTCGAGGCGGCCCGACGCAACTAATTGGGGCCGATATGCGTATGTATCTATGAGCCGACCAGTGAAGTTGAGGACCGGTGAGGAGAGAGGCCTCCAGAGGTTTAGGGAATTAACCTAGCGGTAAACTAATAGTAGTTTTTGAAATTGATTTCCGGTAAGATGGATGTGTAGCGAGGAGGGCATTTTGAAAGCCGATTTCGAGAAGCGGAAGGAAAATCAGAAGATCGAGCGGGAATCGGAGACCCCCGAACTCCTTGCCAAGTACCTCGCGCACATCGGGCAGGGCAATCTCCTCACGCACGCTGAGGAGATAGATCTCAGCTTGAGGGCCAAGGCCGGAGACAGGCGGGCCCGCCAGAGGCTCATCGAGAAGAACCTCAGGCTCGTCGTGAGCGTGGCCAAGAAATATCGCGGCTACGGGCTGCCCTTCGAGGACCTGATCCAGGAGGGCAACATCGGTCTGATGAAGGCCGTCGAGAAGTTCGATCCCGACCGGGGCTTCAGGTTCTCCACGTACGCCACCTGGTGGATAAGGCAGGCTGTGCAGCGGGCGGTGGCCGACAAGGGCCGCACCATCCGTGTCCCCGTGCACATGACGGAGAAGATCAGGAAGGTCAGCCGCGCCATGAGCGAGCTGGCCCTGGAGATCGAACGCGAGCCTACCGAGGAGGAGGTCGCCAGACGCCTGGATTGGGACCTCGACGAGGTACGCCTCACGATGCGCGCCATGCCTGACGCGACGAGCCTGGATCAGCCTGTGTCAAGCGAGGAGACCGCGTCGCAGCTGGGGGACTTTATCGAGGATGACAAGGTCTCGGATACGCCTGATACCGTGATGCGTGAGATGGAGACCGAGCATCTGAAGGAGGCGATCGAAGGTCTTCCCGAGAGGGCGCGCTACGTGCTAGTCAGGCGTTACGGTCTCGACGACCGCGAGCCCGCCACCCTCGCCGAGCTCGGCGACGAGTTGGACATCTCGCGCGAGAGGGTCAGGCAGCTCCAGAGGGAAGCGGAACGTATCCTCAAGGGTGGCGAGTACGGCCGCGTCCTGCGCGACGCCGTAGCTTAGAGCGTTTTGCAGAAGTCCAGCTTCTGCAAATCGCGCATTTCAGCACTTCAGCATCTCAGCTTTCTGAGTTTGCTGAACGCTGATCGTTCGTGATCTAATACAACTTCGCGGATCTAAGAGCGCCGGGCCTCCACGGCCCGGCGCTCTTAGATCCGCTTTGCTAACCTGTGGGGGTGTGAAGGGCGACAACAGGCTGATTCTGCTGCTCTCGACAGCGGCATTCCTCCTTTGCTCGGCGGCGGCCGGCGCGGAACTGTTCCGTCCTGTCGACGTCCGGATACTCGACCTGGCCAAGAGTACGGATTCCAGAGTTCTGGATGCGGTCGGGTTGGCAACCTCCGTGGTGGGCGGGATCGAGTTCGTTGCCATCGCCACGGTCGCGCTCGCCGCCGGTTTGTTTGTGGAGGGGCGGGGTCGTCTCGCACAGAGGCTCGTCGTCGCGTTCCTGGTAACAGGCCTGATCGAACTCGCCGTCAAGACGGTAGTGTCCCAAACTCCTGTGCCCGAGGAGGCCATGCGGACGCCGGATCCCTCACTGCTCGACGTGAGTACACCTTACCCCTATCCTAGCGGCCACATCCTGCGTTCGGTCCTCCTGCTCGGAGGCATCTACGTACTGTGGCCCAACAGGCAAGCCAGGGCAGCTATCCTGATCTTCCTCATTGCATCAGCCGTCTGCAGGGTCTACATCGGGGCACACTGGCCCTCGGACGTACTGGGTGGCGCCCTGCTCGGCATCGCCGGCCTCGCATGGATGTTCGACGACCGGCCAAGACAGCACTTGACATACCGGAACAGAGAAAAGACCTGACAAGCGGAGGCCTAAAAAGCCGGAGCGTGCTGACCAGCTGAAATGCTGTAACGACCGAACGGAGGACCATGCAGATCACCATCGTAGGTTCCGGCACCGCAGTCCCCCGCCTCGAGAGACGCCAGAGCTGCGTCGTGGCGCGCGCCGGTGGGCAGACCCTGGTCTTCGACCTCGGTTCGGGCGCCCTGCGCGGCATGCTCCGCTCGGGCCTCGATCCTTTCGCCGTAGACCGCATCTTCTTTACGCACCTCCATCCGGATCATACGGTGGACGTGGTTCCCTTACTTTTCGCCATCAATTACGGCGCACCCGAGAAGCGTACCATACCCCTTCACGTGACCGGTCCAGAGCCCTTCCTCCGGTTCTGGGGCTCTGTGATGGAGGTCTGGGGAGCATGGATGACCGGAGAGCACGCCACACTGGTCTCGGAACTGCCGCACGTATGCTCCTCCCCCATCGACCTCGCCGGATGCCGGCTCATGTGGGCCCCTGCGGAGCACCGCCAGGAGAGCATCTCATACAGACTGGATGCCCGGGGCGGCGCGTTCGTCTACACGGGCGACACCGAGTACAGCGAGTCGGTGGTCGAACTGGCGCGCGGCGCCCACACACTCCTGATCGAGTGTTCCTTCCCCGACGCAGCCCCCGTTCCCGGCCACCTGACACCTTCAGGAGTAGCACGCATCGCGAGTGAGGCAGGCGTACGTCGTGTCGTCCTCACCCACATCTACCCGACGGCAGACGAGCTGGACCTCGTCACCGAGGTCGGACGCGGATTCGGCGGAGAGGTGGTTGTGGCCGAGGACGGCCTGGAGCTCGAAGTCTAACAGCACCGTGCATACAAGTTGTTCCTTATGCACGGTGAGCCATCAGCGATCGGCTTTAGCAACCAAAAAGCTGAAAGCTGAGAGCCGACAGAGCGCGACTTACAGAAAGTCAATCCTTCTGTAACCCGCTCTAAGAGACCGCGCAGGCGGAGCAGCGACCGTGGAGTGTGATCTCATGCCAGTCCGTGACGAAACCGGTCTCCCGCTCGACCTGTAGTGCCAGATACTCCATGAGCTCTTCGTTGAACTCGATAACGGCACCGCACTCCAGGCAGCGGGCGTGGTGATGCACGCGCTCGGTCGTGAGCTCGTAGCGCGAGTAACCCTCGCCGAAATCATCCTTGCGCACGATGCCGAGCTCCGTCAAGAGGTCGAGCGTGCGGTATACCGTGGAGAGCCCCAGTTCGGGGTGCTCGCCTTTTACCCGGTCGTAGATCTCCTCCGCCGAAAGGTGCCGCTCCCCCTCCAGCTCATGCACGATGATCCGCCGCTGGTTGGTTAGCCGGTAGCCCCTGTCCTTGAGTATCCGCTCGAAATCCAACATTATCCACAGTCTATCCTTGCTACACAGCAAGATCAAGAATCGATCTTATCTGGAGCTTGAGGTTGTGCGAGGGCTTTCGGGCGTACCTCGATCAGGCGGTCAGTCTCCTGTGGGCTTCTTTGGGTTGGTGCCGAAGGTAGCCTTGCGTCCTCCTGGCCACCAGTTCCAATCACCCAGAACCCGCATGGTGGCGGGGACCAGGAGGATACGGATGATCGTCGCATCCACGAACACTGCGACGGCGAGGCCGAGGCCGACGGCTTTGGTCAGGATGATCCCCGTGAAAGCAAAAGCCCCGGTGACCACTATGATGATCGCGGCTGCCGAGGTGATGATACCTGCGGTCGCCACGAGGCCCTTCGAGACGCTCGCGGTGTTGGAGTCGCCGTTCTCGTAGGCCTCCCTGATACGGGAGAGCAAGAAGACCTCGTAGTCCATGGAAACCCCGAAGATCGTACAGAACATCAGGATAGGGAGCGTGGCGTCAACGAAACCTAAGGGCGTAAAGTCGAGGAGGCCCGAGAGGTGGCCGTCCTGGAAGACGAACACCATGGCCCCGAAGCTCGCCGTGAGGCTCAGGATGTTTACGATGACCGCCTTCAGCGGGATGAAAACAGAGCGGAAGGTGATGAGCAGGATCAGGTACGTCACCCCGATGACGAAGGCGGCCGCGAAGGGCGCCTTGCCATACAGGCTGGAAATAAAGTCCTTCTGGCCCGCCGAGAGCCCGCCGACGAGGAAGCTCGTCCCCTCAGGCGCATCGACAGCGCGCACGGCGTCGACGGCTCCGTAGGCGTCCTGCGTATAAGGGTTCGCCTTGGTGACCCCTTGCAGCAATGTCTTGTCTCCCGCCACTTGGGAATCCAGGGCATTCTCTAGATCTTCGGACTGTCTGGCCGCCGGCAGCTCCAGGAAGTTAGCAACGCCCTCCGGCGTGACCTTGCCATCGGCCGAGATCCCCTCTGGCAGATCAGGCACCTTACGGTCGATCACTTCGGCCAGCCGGCGCTCGACCTCATCCCTTATGCGCCCCTCCGAGGCGCGTACCTCGCGCGCCACCCTGGGCTCGACCTCCGCCCGAACCCGCTCCTCGGTCCCTGGTGGGATGGCGCCGTAGGTGGCTTTTATCTGCGAGAGTTGCCGGTCGACGGCTTCGTCCGTCTGGTTCTGCGTCTGCTCTTCGATCTGCTGTTGCACGAGTCCGTCCACCTTGCGCGCAGCCTCCTTCTTCGCCTGCTGGCGGGTCCCGGCGACGCGCTGTGCATAGTCCTCCGCGGCTGCTTCTGCGACCATGTAGACGCTCTCGACGCGGGAGACTCCCTCGGCTTCACCGATCCTCTCGCCGAGCTGCCTTGTCTCGGAGAGACCGCGGGCGCTGAGCGGGTCGTCATCGAGGGTGGCGACGATCTCCATCGGGTTGAGTGCGGCGTACTCGAAGTTCTTCTTCAGGATGTCGTCACCGGCGCGAGACTCGTACTCCTGCGGGAGTACGGTCGCTTCGGGGATGCCGACCTTCATGTGGCCGACGGGGTGAAGCAGAATGCCCAGGATCGACGCGGCGAGCAGGATCACGACGAAAGGATGGCGCATCACGATCTCGGCGCTCCGGCTCCAGAACGCCGTACCCGCACCGCCCCTGCTGCGGCGGATGGCGAGCCTGTTCACCCAGGGCCCGAGAACGCCCAGCAGGGCAGGCAGCAGCGTGAGCCCGGCCGTGACGGACACAAAGACCACGATAACGCCGGCCACCCCGATCGAACGCATGAACATGAAGGGGAAGAAGAGGAGGCCGGAGAGCCCGATCAGGACCGCCGTCCCCGAGAAGAAGATGGACCGTCCCGCGGTCGCCACGGTGCGTGGCACAGCCTCCCCGGCAGGATAGTCTTCCAGTTCCTCCCTGAAACGGCTGACGAAGAACAGCGCATAGTCTATGCCGAGCCCGAGACCGAGCATCGTCGAGAGCGTCAGCGTGAACACGGACATGTCGTAGAAGCCAGTTACAAAATAGAGTGCGGCGAGCGACGACAACACGCTCGCGCCCCCGATCAGGACGGGAACACCGGCGGCAACCAGCGTGCCGAAGGCGAAGATCAGTATGATCACGGCGAACGGGAAAGCGTATTTCTCGGCTTGCTTCACGTCCTCGTTGCTGGCCTCCTCGAGGTCCTGGTAGACGGCCGGCGCCCCTGTTACGTAGGTCTCGAGCTTGTCGGAGCGGACCTTCCTCCTCACCTCCTCAACCACGTTGCGTGTCTCGTCTACAGAGACATCGGAGGTGACCACCGCGTAGGACTTCTTGCCATCCTCGGAGATAAAGCGAGGGTCTCTGGAGCCGGCATAAGAAGCAATCTGGCGTACGTTGTCCAGCTTGCGTACGTTCGCGAGCGCGCGCTCCTGCGCATCTTGAAACTCCTGGCTACGGGCCGGGATGCCGCCGCCGGTAAACACGACCGTCAGGGTCGCCGGAGAGGCGCCGAACTCGTCCGACATCAGGTCCTGGACCTTCTCGGCCTCCGAGTTCGCGCCCTCGAACCCGCCGCCCTTGAGCCTCCCCGAGAGCCCGGGGGCGAAGAACGAGCTCGAGATCAGGAGCACACTCCAGAACAGCAGGATAGCCCACCGGAAGCGGTAGGCGAAGACGCCGATGCTGTGGAATACGCTCACCCTGGCGGGTGGCCTTCTCTAGACGCTGCTCTCATCGGCGATATGTTACTCGACCCGATCATATGAGATGGGTGTTCGCTTACACTGACGAGACTGCCCAGGGCAGTCCTGTTACCTGAAACCTGAAGCCTGATGCCTCATCCCGCGGGGCAGGGTCAGGGTGAGGAGAAGCCCGAGTACAGGCAAGCAGGCTATGACGAGCATGGTGATGGAGAGGCCCGCGCTGTCAGCGATGAGGCCGAGCAGCGGCGCCCCGGCACCGCCGAGCCCGATGGAGAGACCCATCGTGATACCGGCCGCGAGTCCGATGCGTCCGGGCAGGTACTCCTGTCCCATTACGACGGTGACGCCGAAAGTACCCACGGTCGCCGCCCCGACGATGACGAGTACCACCATGCCCGCGTAGGGGCCGGCGAGCGTGAAGCAGAAGACCAGGGGCCCTAGCAGCAGCATCGAGGCCCCCAGTACCGTGCGCCTGCCGAACCGGTCGGCGAGGGGACCCATCGTCAGGGTTCCTGCGGCCCCGCCGAAGAGCATCAGCGTGAGCGCTGCGTTCCCGAGGGCCGGCGACATATCCAGCACGCGCTCATAGTACGAGGCCACGAAGGCCACGAGGCCGAAGTATACGAAAGACCGCACTATGACCACCCCGATCATGCGCACGAACGGGCCCCAGTGTTCTGGCGCAGCGTCCACTCCCTCCCCCTCGTTCTCGACCGCATCGGGTCTGAACCCGAGCATACGTGGAAGCTCATGTAAGAGAACACCGGCCATCAGGACGGCGGGGAGCGCGAGGAACAGGGCTCCGGGCAGCTCGAAGAGGAGTACTAGCGGCGTGGTGAGTGCGGGGCCGAGGGCGAAGCCAGCGTTACCGCCTACGGAGAAGAAGCTCATTCCGCGCGCCCGGCCAGATCCCGAGACGTAGTTGGCGAACCTCGCCGCCTCGGGGTGGAACGCGGCCACGCCGATGCCGCTCAGGACTACGCAGAGCAGGATCAGGGGATAGCTCAGCGCCACGCCGACGAGCGCCATTCCGCACCCGGCGAGCAAGACACCGAGGGGCATCAGTGCTGGCATGGGCCGTCGGTCCGAGAAGATGCCGAACAGAGGCTGCACGACCGACGAGCTCACCGTCGCCGCGAATACCAGGGCGCCGGCCGCGGCCAGGGAGATGCCCCTCTCCGAGATCAGGAACGGCAGCAAAGCCGCCACGGCACCCTGGTTCAGATCCGTGAACAGGTGCCCCACCGAAAGCACCGCCATCGCCCGCCGGTCCACACCCTTGTTGGGGATCTCACTCAAGATAGGGTCCTTATCCAGTAGTGGCCGTCGTCGAAAATCCTATCAGTCTTCCGAGATCTCGTAGGGTGCGAGCGCGAAACAGCCACCAGCGCGAAGCTCTGAGAGCGCCGACCACAGCTCCCCGATCACGTCCACAGCGTTCTGCGCGGGCTCTCCAGGAGAAGGACGTCCGCTCCTGGGCGGATCGACCCTGGTAAGCAACCCTGGAACGTCCCGCTCTATACCGCCGAGCTCCCTAGCTTTGTCGAGCGCTTCCCGGAAACCGCCTATCTCGTCGACGAGCCCGAGATCCAAGGCCTCAGAACCCGTCCACACCCTCCCTCCGGCGATTTCTTCGAGGTCGACAAGCTCTATTCCGCGTCCCAGGGCGACGCGGTCCTTGAACTCGGCGTAGATACGGTCGATCTGGCCTTCTATCACAAGCAGTTCGTCAGGGTTGGGCCTGCGGCTCGGATCGAGAAGACCTGCCCGCGCCCCTCTCTCCAGCGTGACAGGGTTTATCCCGAGCTTCTCGTAGAGTCCGAGCGCGACGGGACGAATCGCCAGTACGCCTATGGAACCGGTCAACGTGCCGCTGCGGGCGACGACGTGGCTCGCCGCCGCAGAGACGTAGTAGCCGCCCGATGCGGCCGCGTTCCCCATAAGGACGACGACCGATTTCCTGGCGCTGATGCGTTGGACCTCGCGCCAGATCAGATCCGAAGCCAACGCGTCGCCGCCGGGCGAATCGACATAGAACAACACGGCGGCGATTCTCGGGTTCTTCTCCGCCACCCGCAGCGCCGCGACGACCGAGTCACTCCCCGCCTGCTCCCCGCCCACGAAGGGCAGCGGGACGGGAAGTCTCCTGCTCCTACCTCGCACGATAGCCCCTGTGAGGGTGACGAGGGCGACCTTCTTGCGCGGCCGTCTCCGGTAAGGCATGCGTAAGGCTCTTTGCGCCCGGCCCCACTCGGCAAGCCCGGCCCGCCCTTCCTCGGACCCTAACCTCTCCGGCAACTCGTCTTCGTAGAGGACGGCGTCGAGTAGTCCCTTCGAAAGCGCCTCCATCGCGCCGTAAGGAGCCTCATCGATCCTGGCGCGAACCTCCTCGCGAGGGAGGCCTCTGGCATCGGAGATCGCATCGACCACGTCCTCGTAGCGGCGGTCGAGGAGTCGCCCGGCCTGCTCGCGGGACTCGGGGGAGAAATCGCCTCTGACGAACCGTTCACCGGCGGACTTGTATGGCGAGACGGCAACGACTTCGACCTCGAGACCGAGGTTGTCGAGGGCGTCTTTGAGGAAATCCACCCTGGCGCGGATACCAACGACGTTCACGTCGGCGAGGGGAGTGGCCAGGATCTCATCCGCCGCGCACGCCAGGTAGTAGGAGCGTAGGTCTGCGGTATGGGCCAAGTAAGCCACGACCCGGCCACCCCGCGAGCGGAACGCAAGGATCTCGCGGCGCAACTCCTCGATGGCGGCCCATCCTGCAGCGAGGTTCTTGATGCGCAGAACGACGCCGCGCGGGCGCCCGTCGGCGGCTATACGGTCGAGCCGCAGGCGCAGACTCTCCAGCGTCGGCGGGCTCGGTCCAGGAGAGAGGCGCCGCCGGAGGAAGCCCACGGGCGTCTCGAACTCGGCCAGAGGGCCCGCGGCTTCGATCCACACGTATTCCGGCGGCCTGCCCAGCAAACGCGCGCGGGCGTTACGGAGCAGGCGCCAGAGGTTCACCAGGGCGTCAGTAAACAGCGACATCTGTCAGCTATGGTACACCGCGGCACGAAAAACGCCGTATGATAAACTCGGGAACAGGAATGGTTACTGATCACCAAACAGTGCAGGAGATCGCGCCGGGTGTGCTCGTACCCGATCTCAGGGAGAAGCTACGCAGGTCCGGCTACACCCTCACCTCCCAGCGCAGGGCCGTTCTCGAGGCCCTATCCAAGGCGAACGGACATCCTTCAGCAGAGGACGTCTACCTGATCGTCAAGCGTGAGAACCCGCGGGTGGCGCTGGGCACGGTCTACCAGGCGCTCTCCGTACTGGAGGAGGTCGGCGTCATAAGCTCCAAGCACTGGGCCGAGTCCCCCACGCGCTACGACCTCAACGTGGAGCCGCACCTGGACATCAGGTGCATCAGGTGCGGCGAGGTCTCCGAGGTCCCCGGCGTCGCATTGGGCGGCGTGGAAGAGCGTATCCGCAACAATACTCCTTACCGGGTTACCCGAGCGACGATGGTCGTCGAGGGCCTGTGCCCGGCCTGCGTGGAAAGCTAGTCAGCACGCGCCCTGTCGGGCGCTCGTCAGCACTTCAGCATTTCAGCTCTTAATTTTCGCTTGTAGTCGAATGAGCGATACGAGGAGGTTTTGACGTACTATGGTAGCCCTTCCGATTCTCGGGTTGCGGGTGTTCCCCACTACAGGTAAGGTCCACCGCGGCGATTCGGCCTTTACCGCGGGCCTACCAGGAGTTAACCTTTCGGCCAGCATCGTTTTGTGGATAAAGCAAGAGAGGCAGTCATGAGCGAGGATCCCAGGGATGAGGTGGCCGGGCTCGCGGAGGGCATGGAGGCGGCCGGCGCCCTGATCGAGAGCCTGGAGCAGGAGGTGGCGGACCTAAGGAGT
>Ga0126312_10003320_pt1 | contig 10859 bp, 10 predicted proteins | sample Plot104A_FD_92537 | JGI IMG/M metagenome (GOLD analysis project Ga0126312, IMG submission 92537) | Serpentine soil microbial communities from UC McLaughlin Reserve, CA, USA - Plot104A | ecosystem: Environmental > Terrestrial > Soil > Grasslands | place: USA: UC McLaughlin Reserve, Lake County... | reverse complement strand
CCGGACGACATCGACTACATCAACGCGCACGGCTCCGGCACGAAGCAGAACGACCGGCACGAGACGGCGGCGTACAAGCGCGCGCTGGGCGACCAGGCGTACAAGATCCCGATCAGCTCGATCAAGTCGATGATCGGGCACTCGCTCGGCGGGATCGGCGCCGTCGAGATGGCGGCGTGTGCGCTGGCGATCGACCGCGGCGTCGTGCCGCCGACCGCCAACTGGGAGAACCCCGATCCGGAGTGCGATCTCGACTACACGCCGAACGTGGCGAAGAGGACGCAGGTCGACGCCGCGCTCTCGACCGGGAGCGGATTCGGCGGGTTCCAATCGGCGATGATCCTGGCGCGGCCGCCCGAGCTGCAGGAGGTCGGAATTTGACCGCCGCTCCCGAGTTCACGAGCATCCCGAACCCGGAGCGCCGGGCGGTCATCACCGGGATCGGCGTCGTCGCGCCGAACGGGATCGGCAACGACGCTTGGTGGGAGGCGACGCGGGCCGGGACGAGCGGCATCGGCCGCATCTCGCACTTCGACCCGTCCCAGTACCCGGCCCAGCTGGCGGGCGAGGTCAAGGGCTTCGAGGCGAGCGAGTACATCGACCAGCGGATGATCGTCCAGACCGACCGGTGGACGCACATGGCGCTGGCGGCCACACAGCTCGCGCTCGCCGACGCCGACTTCGACCCCGAAGGCAAGGACCCGTATCGCATGAGCGTGATCACGGCGAGCGGCTCGGGCGGCAATGAGTTCGGCCAGAAGGAGATCGAGAACCTGTGGGGCAAGGGACCGATCTTCGTCGGCGCCTACCAGTCGATCGCGTGGTTCTACGCTGCGACGACGGGCCAGATCGCGATCAAGTACGGGATGAAGGGCCCGTGCGGCGTCATCGCTCAGGAGGGCGCAGGCGGCCTCGAGGCGCTGTGGCATTCGCGCCGGAACATCGTGCGCGGGGTCGACTTCGTCGTCTCCGGAGGCACCGAGGCGCCGATCGGACCGTACGCGCTGACGTGCCAGCTCACGAACGGGCGTCTGAGCCACGAGAGCGATCCGGCGGGCGCGTTTCGGCCGTTCGACGAGCGCGCGAACGGCTACGTCCCCGGCGAGGGTGGCGCGATCATCACGCTCGAGAGCGCCGAGCACGCGCGCGGCCGCGGCGCTCCGCGGCTGTACGCGGAGATCGCCGGCTACGGGGCGACGAACGACGCCTATGACGCCAAGCATCTCACCGACGACGGGACGCAGCTCGCCCGCGCGATGCGGCTCGCGCTCGAGCGCGCCGGCATCGGCGCGGGTGACGTCGGCGCCGTCTTCGCCGACGCTGCAGGCGTTCCCGCAGCAGACCGCGCAGAAGCGCAGGCCATCCGCGACGTCCTAGGTGACGAGGTGCCGGTGACGGCCCCGAAGACGATGGTCGGGAGGCTGTACGGAGGTGGTGCGCCGCTCGACGTCGCCGCGGCCGCGTTTGCGATGCGCGACGGCGTCCTCCCGCCGACGATCAACCTCGACTCGCCCGCCGAGGGCTGCGAGCTGAACTTCGTGCGCGAGGCGCAGGAAGCACAGCTCCAGACGGTGCTGGTGAACGCGCGCGGGTTCGGCGGCTTCAACAGCTCGCTCGTTCTGCGCAAGCCCAGGGACACGTGATCCACGGCCTCCTCGCGGAGGCGCCAGCGGACCGGCCGGCCGTCTCGTTCGGCGATTCGACGCTCAGCTACCGCGAGCTCGGGTCGCTGAGCGGGCGGCTGGCGAAGTCGATGGACGACGCAGCCGGCGGGGCCGACGTGACGGGGATGCGGGTCGCGGTCGTCGCGCCGAACACGCCGCTGCTCGTGGGCGCGCTGTTCGCCGCGTGGCGGCTTGGCGCCGTTGCCGTCCCGCTTAGCTCGCGGCTGCGCGAGCGCGAGCTCGAGCTGACCCTCGCCGACGCGGAGCCGCTCGTCGTCTGCTCGATCGCCAAGCACGGCGGGTACGCGTTCCGCGACATCCTGCCGCGGCTCTCGCTCCCGAGCGTCCGCGGCTTCCTCTTCGGCTCCGCCGAGGGCGAGCTCGAGCGGGCGGTCGCGGGAACCGGTGCGGGGCATGTGCGCGCCAGCGAACCGTTTGCCGCGGAGATCGCGGCTCTGCTGTACACGTCCGGAACGACTGGCATCCCGAAAGGCGTGCTCGTGAGCCACCGGCGTGAGCTCGAAGGCAGCCGCTTCCTCGCGGACACGCTCGAGCTCCGTGAGGAGGAGTCGGTCGGGCACGTCGCGCCGATCCCGCACGCCTTCGGCCTGACGTGCCTGCACGCCACCTTACGGCCGGCGCGCACGCCGTGCTCGTCGAGTCGACGTTCTCGCCGGGGCCGCTCCTCGCGGCGCTCGAAGCGGGCGGTGCGACCGTTCTGCACGGCTCGCCGGCCCTCTTCGTCTCGCTCGTGAAGGCGCGGCCCGAGGCGCTCGGCCGAATCCGGAGCGGCCTGGTCGCGGGTGCGCTCGCGCCGCCCGAGCTGCTCGAACGGCTCGAATCGCTCGGCCCGCGGATCCTCGACTGCTATGGCTTGACCGAGACCGGCGCCGTCACGTGCTGCGCTTTGGACGACCCGCCGGAGCTGCGGGCGACGACGTGCGGACGGCCGGTGCCGTCGTACGAGCTGCGAGTCGCAGACGGCGAGCTCGAGGTCCGCGGGGCGCACCTGACGCCGGGGTACTACGGGCGGCCCGAGGAGACCGCGAAGGCCTTCCGCGACGACTGGTTCCGTACCGGCGACCTGGCCGAGATCGACAACGCCGGCTACCTGCGCATCGTCGGTCGCGCGAAGGAGATCGTGCACGTCGGCGGCTTCAACGTCGTGCCCGCCGAGGTGGAGGCGGTGCTTGTCTCACATCCCGCCGTCGAGAACGCGGCCGTGATCGGCGTCCCCGACGAGCGGATGGGCGAGGCGCTGCGAGCGTTCGTCTCGCTCCGCGCCGAGACGGAGGCCACGGCCGCCGAACTGATCGCGTACACCCGGTCGCGAATCGCCGGTTATAAGGTGCCGTACGCGATCGAGCTGTTGCCCGAACTCCCATTGCTCCCGTCCGGAAAGCCCGACCGTCGAGCGTTAGCCGGCTAGATGGCCGCCGACGCGCTTAGCCGGAATCCGCTGTTCTCCGGCCTCGACGTCGCCGAGCTCGCTGAGCTCGCCGGGGCGATGCAGGAGCGGTCGTTCGACGCCAACGACGTCATCTGTCGGGCGGGCGAGCCCGGCGACTCGCTCTTCCTCGTCACCGACGGGTTCGCGCGCGTGACGCTCGACGGTACGCAGGCGGTGGCGCGACTGCGGCGCGGCGACGTGATCGGCGAGATGTCGCTCGTGACCGGTGAGCCGCGGACGGCGACGGTCGTCGCCGCCGTCCCGACGACTGCCCTCGAGCTCTCGCGTGACGACGTCGCAGCGCTGATCGCGCGCCAGCCGCGGATCCTCGAGAACCTGACGAAGATCCTGACGAGCCGCCTCGCCGTCACGACGGCGCGGGTGGCGGACTCGCGGACACGCGGTGAGGCGGTCGCGCTGCTCGTCGCCGACAGCGCCGCCGAGTCCGTGCCCGCGATCCTCGCGGCGACGGAGGCGGCGAGCGCGAGGCCGGTCGCCTCCCTTGACCTCCGCTCGTCGCTCGACGATCTCGAGCGCCTCGACGACCTGCTCGCCGCCCACGGCACCGTCGTGCTCGTCGCCGACGCGTCGGCCGCCGGCCGCCCGGTCGCCGAGGCGGCGGACCGGACCGAGCGGCTGGACGCTCCGCCGGACGACGCGGCGTGGCTCGGCCGTCACCTCTCGCGGACGAAGCTCGGGCTCGCGCTCGGCGCGGGCGGTGCGAAGGGGTACGCGCATATCGGCGCGCTCCAGGTGCTCGAGGAGGCCGGCTATACGGTCGATTTCGTTGCGGGCTCGAGCGTCGGCGCGATGGTCGGGGCCTGGATCGCGCTCGGGTTGAACGCCGGAAAGATCGACACGGTGATGCGCGACGCGTTCACCCCGGACGTGAACGACGCGGTCTTCAAGCTCTCGTTCTCGGGAGGGTCGACGGGCGTCGACGTGATGGAGCGCGTCCTGCGCGAGACGACGTCGGACAAGACGTTCGACGACCTCGTCATCCCGTTCGTCGCAATGAGCGTCGATCTGAACGCGCAGCAGCCGGCGCCGGTGACGGAGGGGCCGCTGTGGGAGGCGCTCCTCGCGGCGACTGCGCTGGCGGGCATGTTCCCGCCACGCGAGCAGGACGGACAGCGCCTCGTCGACGGCCTCGCGCTCGTTCCGGTCCCGACGGATGCGGTCGTCGAACTCGGTGCCGACGTCACGGTCGCCGTCAACATCATCAGCCGGCAAACGCTGCCTGCCTGGCCCGGCGAGGTACCTCCGGCGGAGCCGACTCGCGGCGCGCGCTCGCGTATGCTCGACACCTTGCTCGAGGTGATGGATCTCGCCCAGCTCGACTCCAGCGAACGCCACGCGGCCCGCGCCGACGTTCCGATCACACCGCGCTTCGGACCGGGCAGCTGGCGCGACTTCCACCTCGCCGACCTGTTCCTGCACGCTGGCCGGCAGGCCGCGGAGGAGCAGCTTCCAGCGCTTCAGGCTCTAGCCCGACCGACTCGCAAGGAGGTACTGCATGGCCGCCCGTGAGTTCACGTACGACGACGCGAAGAACATCCTCGTCAACCGCATCGGCGTCCCCGAAGACTCGGTGCGCGAGGACCCGAATCTCAGCTTCGAGGAGCTCGGGCTCGACTCGCTCGCATTCGTCGAGATCCAACTCGCGATGCAACAGGAGTACGGGTTCACGATCCCCGACGAGGACGCCGACCAGATCACGACGATGGGCGAGGCGATCGAGTACACGAACCGCAGGCTGCAGGAGCAGGAGGCGTAACGATGGGCAAAACCGATAACGCTGTGGTGGTGGACAGGCCGCTCGAGGAGGTGTGGGAGCGGATGAACGACCTCGAGAACTGGACGAACCTCTTCACCGAGTACGCGAGCGTGGACATCATCGAGCGCGAGGGCGACACGGTGAAATTCCGGCTGACCATGCATCCAGACCCGGAATACGACGGGAAGGTGTGGAGCTGGGTTTCAGAACGGACGATGTACCCCGACGAGTTCCGGACGCAGTCACGGCGCATCGACGTCTCGGAAGTGCCGTTCGAATACATGAACATCGACTGGTACTTCGAGCCTGTCAATGCCGGAACGAAGATGCGTTGGGTGCAGGACTTCGCGATGAAGCCGGACGCCCCCGCGACCGAGGAGCAGGCCGAGGACTACCTGAACAAGAACACGGCCGAGCAGATGCAGGCGATCAAGGAGCGGCTCGAGGCTGCACGAGCAGGTTCCTAGTCGGTGGGCAGCGCCCGGTTCGCCTCGCGGCGCTCTTCCGCCTTCTGACGAATGCCGGCGGCGAGTTCGGCGTTGTGCTCCAGCAGTGAGTCAAACCGCTCCTTCGGGACGAACATGAGCTCGCTGTCCTCGATCGTCTCCACCGCGCGGCGGTGCGTCGTGCCGAACAGGAGCGACATCTCGGCGAAGTGCTCACCGGGTCCGAGCACGGCGATCTCTCCGCCGTCGTCGGCGAGGATGCGGACGCTGCCGGAGAGCACGATGAAGAGACCTTCCGATTGCGTCCCGGGATCGAAGACACGCTGCCCCGCCGGCCAAACGAGGTTGACGGAATCGCCGACGATGCAGAGCAGCGTCTGGTCGTCGCACGCGCTCAGGCTCGGAACCGAGCCGAGCGCGCTCACGAGGCTGTGCGTGTATCGGGCCGGGCGCGGGCCCGGCGGCGTTTCGTCCACGGCCACGGCGCGTCGAGTCTAGTTCGTTGAGTCTGTCCCGCATTCCGCTGCGGATCGCGCAGCTGTCCGACGTGCATCTCGGCGCCGGTTCGCTCAGCCTGCCCGACGAGGCGTTCGGCGCGATCGCCGAACGCGTGCGGGCGATCGAGCCGGACGTCGTCGTCGTCGCCGGCGACCTGACGACTGCGGGCTACGAGTGGGAGTACGAGGCGGCGGCGGCCTGGCTCGCCGAGCTGGTCTTCCCGAAGGTGGTGATCCCGGGCAACCACGACGCGCGCAACGTCGGCTACGTGCACTTCGAGCGGCTGTTCGGACAGCCGTACTCGCGCTTCCGGGTTCCGTTCGACGCGGAGCGCGTCGAGCGTCTGCAGGCGAGCGGCTTCACCATCGTCGGCCTCGACTCGTCCGAGCCGGACGTGAACGAGGGGCGGGTGGGCCGCGACCGCTATCCGTGGATCGCGCAGCAGTTCGACGAGCCGAACGACATCCGGATCGTCGCCGTCCACCACCACCTCGTGCCGATTCCTGGCACCGGCCGCGAGCGCAACATCGTCCTCGACGCCGGCGACCTGCTGCTGACGCTGACGAGCCTCGACGTCGACCTCGTCCTCTCCGGGCACAAGCACGTGCCGTACTTCTGGGGGCTGAACGGGATGCTGATCTGCAACTCTGGTACGGCGGGGACGCGGCGCGTGCGTGCGCTCTCGCCGCCGTCGTGGAACGAGCTCCACGTCGACGCGTCCACGATCAAGGTGTTCGTCCACTACCTGGACGGCCGGCGCGAGCTGTCGGCGATCTTCAGCCGTAAGACGCGGGCGTTGACGCGCGAGTCGTTCTACGTGACGCGCGACTTTCTCCGCTCGAACCCGCTCCTCGCGCTTTCCGACACGTCTTAGTGGCTCAGAGCCACTGAGTCCGGTCCGTTACCCACAGCGAGGCCCACCATTCGGCGTGCGGCATCCCGCTCTCGCGGACGAGCGCCAGCAGCGCGTCGACGTCGAACGACGTCCGACGCAGGTCGACCGACAGCCGCCCGTCCTCGAGCTCGACGATCCCGTACTCCGCCCACGGGTTGATCCGCATCGGGTGCGTGCGCTGATCGGCGAAGGGGAGCCCGACGCTGCCGGGGTTGACGAGTAGTACGCCCTGATGCCGTCGCACCATGGCGAAGTGGGTGTGCCCGCCGGTGAGGAGCGGCGCGTGGCAACCTTCGAGCATCTGCTCGAGCTCGTCGTCGGGCGTCGTGGCGAAGATGAAGTCCTCGTACGACCTCGGCGAGCCGTGGAAGGCGACCATCCGCGTCCCGTCCGCAGCGCGTTCGAGCGACCTGTCGAAGCTCTCGATGTAATCGTGGTCGGCGCGGCTCAGCTGTCCCGCCCACCATTCGCCCATCTCGACGAGCATCTGCCCGAGCTCGTCTTCCTTCGCCGGGAAGCCGCAGAGGAAGTATGCGTCCCAGTTGCCCATGACGACAGGGCAGCCGACGTCGCGGAGTCGCGCGAGCGTCTCGCCCGGCTGGGGCCCGACCGCGACGTCGCCGAGGCACAGGACTTCATCCAGCTGCTCGCGTTCGAGCTCGCGGAGTACGGCATCGAGCGCGAAGAGGTTGCCGTGGATATCGGCGATGAGCCCGATCCGCACGGATTTACTCCGCGGGGAGCCCGAAAGCGGCCATCCGCTCCTCGATCCGCGCCTTGCCGCCTTCGTCGCCGATCTTCTCGGCGATCTTGATCGCGCGGTGGCAGAGGTCCGCCGCCTGGTCTGGCGCATCGAGCGCGACCGCGCGCTCCGCCGCGCGCTCGAGGTAACCGAGCGCTTTCTCGGGGTGGTCGCTGCGCGCGTGGTAGTTCGCGAGCACGTCGAGGTAGTCGTCGAGCGACGACGCGAACAGCGTCTCGAATGCAGCCGCGACAGAGCCGTAGAGCTCGCGCCGGCGGGCGGCCGGGAGCGCCGACAACGACGCTTGGCGCAACAGGCCGTGACGAAAGACGTATTCGGGTTCCGGATAGCGGCGCAGCTCGCGGATCACGTCTGCGCGCAGGAGCATCGCGAGCTCGCCTTCCAGGTCGTCGCTGTGGGCGACGTGCTGGAGCACCTTCTGCGGGAAGCTCCGCCCGATGATCGCCGCGACCTGCGCCAGACGGCGGCTCTCCGGCGGCAGCCGATCGATCCGCGCGAGCAGCAGGCTCTCGAGCGTCGGCGTTAGGCGTGCGCTCGTGAACGACGTGGGCGCCCAGGTGTGGCGGCTGCGCGTGCCCTTGCCCTCGACGAAGGCGTTCAGGAGCTCTTCTAGGTAGAGGGGGTTGCCCTCGGCGCCCATCACGATCTGCGCGAGCTCCGATTCGTCGAGGGCATGGCTCTGCGGACGTGAGCGCAGGAGTTGGTCCGCCGCGTCGTCGGCCAACGGGCCGAGTCGCAGCTCGACCGCGCGGTGCGCGAAGTCGGTCAGGCCGCGCACGCGGAGCTTCCAGCCTTCGGACTCGGGATCGATGCGCGTGACCGCGATCAGGAGGATCGGAGCCGTATCCGCTAGCTGGAGCAGATCCTCGGCGAGCATGCGGGTCGACCGGTCGGCCCAGTGGATGTCCTCGATCGCGACGACCACGGGGCCTTGCGCCGCCAATGCGTCGATCCACGTGACGTAGGCGCGGCGGACCTCGGCCGCCAGCTCCTCCGGGCTCAGCTGGCGCATCCGCGTCTCTTCTTCCTGGTCGAGCTTCAGCGCGAGGAGCCGCGACAGGTACGGCAAGACGTCGGCGAGCTGCGACGCGGGGAGGAGGCCGAGCTTCGCGCGCAGCTTCGTTCGGACGGCGAGCTCTGCCTCGCCCTCCTCGACGCCGATCCACTTCCGCAGCATCTCGATGAAGGGGGCGTAGAGCGACTCGGTGCCGAACGACAGGCAGCCGCCCTCGAGCCACGTCACGCGGCCGGTTGCGAGGCCGCGTACCTCCGCCAGCAGACGAGTCTTGCCGATGCCGGCTTCGCCGACCAGCATGAGCAGCTGCCCGCGGCCGGCGACGAGATCCTCCAGCACCGCGTGCAGGCGCTGCATCTCCTGGAGCCGCCCCACGAGCGGGCTCAACGGGTGCGTCGTCGTCGACGCCTGCAGCCCGACGAGGCGCCAGAGGCCCACGGCCTGCGTTCGACCCTTCACCTGCACGTCGCCGAGTGGCTGGAGCTCGAATCGATTCACGATGCTCTTCGCGGTCGCCTCGCCGACCACGGCGGCTCCTGGATCCGCCGCCGACTGCAGCCGCGCGGCCACGTTCGCGGCGTCGCCGAGCGTGACGGTGCGCGGGTCGGCGGCGCCGACGAACCCGACCGCGACCTCGCCGGTGTTGATCCCGACGCGGGCGCTGAAGTCGGAGATGCCCCACGCGGCCTCGACGTCGCGCGCGTATTCGGTGACAAGATCGAGGATCCGCATCGCCGCGCGCGCGGCGCGCTCCGGGTCGTCCTCGTGCGCGGCCGGGACGCCGAAAAACGCGGCGATGCCGTCGCCCATGTGCGACTGCACCTCGCCGCCGAACTGTTCGACGGCGTGGCACATCCGGCTGACGCACTCGCCGATCACGACCTTCACCTCGTCCGGCGGCAGCCGCTCGCCGAGGCTCGTGGAGCCGACGATGTCCGCGAACAGCGCTGTGACGAAGCGAAGCTCCTCGCCCTCGGCAGACCGCGGTTCCGGCATTGCCGAGGGCGGAGCCGGCCTTGCCTCTGCCACGGGCTCCCCGACGGGAGGAGGCGTCTCGACACGCGCGGACGGCGGCTCGACCGGCGCCGGCACGGCCTCGGCCGGCGGCGCTGTTTCGACAGGCGCCGGTGCGTCGTCGCGGGACGGGGCTGGAGCCTCCTCGGACTCGGGCGCCGGTGCGGGCTCGGGCTCCGCGACAGGGTCGGGCGCGGCTGCAGGGGGCGCCGCGGCAGGGACGTCGGCTGGTTCGACCGGCGCTGGCGCCACCGTGATTCCAGGCGGCGGTCCGGGGGCGACCACGGTGCGGGAGCCGGCGCTCGGATCGCCCACGACCTCAATCGTCGTCGCGCCGACCATGATCACGTCGCCCGGCTGGAGGCGGCGCGGCGCCGACAGCTTCTCGCTATTCACGACCGTCCCGTTGAGCGAGCCCAGATCCTCGATCTCGAGGACGCTGTCGACCGTGCGGACGACCGCGTGACGGCGCGAGATCAGCGGATCCTCAATCGTAATATCGGCGTTCGTCCGGCCGACCACGACCTCGCCTTCGATGTCGAACCGCTCGCCGGCAAGCGGCCCGTCCCTCATGCGCAGCGCCAGCATGAATCGGAGTCTAGCCCTGGCTTCCGCGCGGTTCTCGCGCGCGACTTACGTGCCGACGACTTGATTGATGGTGTCGTCGCAGGCCTGGTCGGTGACGTGCGCGCGGCACTTCCCGATCACCTCGTGCAGCGGGTTCCACCAGCTGAACAGCGACGTCTGGCCGCCGCGGCTCGTCTCCGACGCCACGGCCAGCATGTCCACGTGGTCCGCGCTGTCGCGCTTGTCGTGCGTCCACGCGATCACCGCGTCTCCGTTGCCGTTCAGGTAGCAGACGCGGCGGCCGCCGAAGACCCCGTTGGACGCATGCTTCCACGTCCCCTCACCGTTCCACTGCGTCCGCTCGCAGCGGCCGCTGTCCGTCGTGACGCCGCTTTCGTTCAGCTCGGTCGAATAGGCGCTCCGCATCTCCGATGCAGAGGAGTAGAACGACAGCTCGAGGTGGTCTGGGAACGAGGCGAGCGCCGTCGCCGGCGCCTCGCAGATGTCGGTCTCGACTGCGCCTTCGTGCGGTGTGTTCAACGGCGTGCACGCGCTTCCTACCTCGGTCGGCACGAGGACGTCGAGCAGTGATTTACCGCTCGTGCCGTTGTCGTTCCCGCCCGCGAGGAGGAGCGCGGCGGCGATCGCGCCGCCGATCAGCGCCACCGCAGCTACGGCCGCGGCAACCCACTTTCCGCGACCGCCGCGGCGTCGCGGCCCCGCTGGCGGCGCCGGTTCGGGTGCCGCGGCGGGGCCGCCTGCCGAGGGGG
>Ga0126312_10003319_pt1 | contig 10860 bp, 9 predicted proteins | sample Plot104A_FD_92537 | JGI IMG/M metagenome (GOLD analysis project Ga0126312, IMG submission 92537) | Serpentine soil microbial communities from UC McLaughlin Reserve, CA, USA - Plot104A | ecosystem: Environmental > Terrestrial > Soil > Grasslands | place: USA: UC McLaughlin Reserve, Lake County... | reverse complement strand
GACGATGTGACCATCATCGGGATCTCGCGCATGGCCCTGACCGCCGGCAAGGCGGCGGAAGTGCTCGCGGACGAGCACGACATCGACGCCGAGGTGATCGACCCGCGCACCCTGCGCCCGCTCGACCTCGACACGATCCTCGAGTCCGTCAAGAAGACGAACCGGGCTGTGATCGTCGAGGAGGGCTGGCCGCACGGAGGCGTCGGCGCCAACCTGGCGGCGCTGATCCAGGAGCAGGCCTTCGACTGGCTCGACGCACCCATCCAGCGCGTGACCGGCGCGGACGTGCCGATGCCGTACTCGAAGCCACTCGAGCAGGCGGCGTTCCCACACGACGAGCACGTGGTGCACGCCGCGCTCGCGACCTTCCGCGACCTGTAAGGAGAAGCATGGCCAGCGACGTCACGATGCCCCGCCTCTCCGACTCGATGGAGGAGGGCACCGTTCTCAAGTGGCTCGTGGAGGAGGGCGCCGAGGTCAAGCGCGGCGAGCCGCTCGTCGAGATCGAGACGGACAAGGCCAACATGACCTACGACGCCGACACCGACGGCACCCTCATCGAGATCGTGGCCCAGGAGGGCGACACGCTCGAGATCGGCGAGGTGATCGCGCGCATCGGCGACGCGAGCGAGGTGAAGAGCGGAGGCGAGGAGTCCGGCGGCGAGGAGGCCGAGGACGGCGGGGGGGAGGACGACTCCGGCGACGAGGCCGCCGACGGCGGCGAGTCGGAGGGCGGCGAGAAGGCCGAGGGCGAGGAGTCCGAGGGCGGCGACGAGGGCGAGGCCGTCGAGAAGGAGAGCGAGCCCGCGAGCGCCGAGGGCGACGGAGACGAGGCGCAAGGCGAAGCCGAGGGCGACGACGCCGACGACGCCGAGGAATCCGGCGACCAGGCGGCCGCGAGCGCCGACGAGGGTGAGACCGACGAGGAGGCCGGCGAGGCCGAGGCCGACGAGGAATCAGGCGACCAGGAGGCCGCCGCCGAGGGCGACGAGGCCGCAGTCGCCGGCGCCGAGGGCGGCGGCGGCGAGACGCAGGCGGGCGCCGGGACCGCCACCCGTGAGAAGACTTCGACAGGAAACGGCGACGGGCGCGTGAAGGCCTCGCCGGTCGCGCGGCGCATGGCGCGCGACCTCGGCGTGGAGCTGGCTCAGCTCGAGGGCACCGGGCCCGGCGGCCGGATCGTGAAGGCGGACGTGCAGGCGGCCGCCGAGAACGGCGGCGCGCAGGCCGAGGCGCCGGCGAAGGGCGAGGCCGAGACCGCGGAGAAGCCCGAGGAGGACGGCGCCAAGGCCAAGGAGGAGAAGGCCCCCGCCAAGGACGAGAAGAAGGAAGAGCAGCCGGCCAAGAAGGAGACCCAGAAGGGCGAGGCCGGAGCGAAGGGCGAGGTCGACGTCGAGGAGCTCACCCGGCTCCAGCAGACGGTCTCGCGCCGCATGGCGGAGTCGAAGGCCACCGCTCCCGACTTCTCGATCGCGCTCACCGTGGACATGACCGCGGCAGTGGCGCTCCGCGAGCGGCTCAAGGAGATCTCCGACCCGGTGCCGTCGTTCAACGACATGGTGGTCAAGGCCTGCGCCAGCGCCCTGAGAGAGCACCCGCGCGTGAACGGCGCCTACCGCGACGGGAAGTTCGAGCTGTACGACCGCGTGAATGTCGGCATCGCGGTCGCGGCGATGGACGCGCTCGTCGTGCCCACGATCTTCGACGCCGACAAGAAGTCGCTCGGCCAGATCGCACGCGACGCGCGAGCGGTGATCGGCAAGGTGAAGGACAAGACCGTCACACCGCCGGAGCTGTCGAGCGGCACCTTCACTGTCTCGAATCTCGGGATGTTCGGAATCGAGCAGTTCACGGCGATCATCAACCCGCCGCAGGCGGCGATCCTCACCGTCGGGAAGCTCGCCAAGCAGCCGGCCGTGGACGACAAGGGCAAGATCATCGCGCGCGACCAGATGACCCTGACGCTCGTGTGCGACCACCGCATCCTGTACGGCGCGGACGGCGCGCAGTTCCTGGCTCGCGTCAAGGACCTGCTCGAGCAGCCGCTCTCGCTGGCGCTCTAGCCGCGACGCCTCGCGGCGTCCGTGCATAGGTTCCGTTTCCGGTGGGTATGTGCAAATTCGTACTTTCCCGTCTTGGGGGAAGGGGGAACCTGGTGGCCGGCGTAGCGGGAACGCCGGCCATCTAGTCTCGAAGGCCGATGCCACGCGAGCCTCGGACCTTCGACGAAGAGATCATCGCCGCCCAGGAGGCGGCGGTCCGCTCGACGCTCTCGGACGAGGACCGCATCGACCGGATCACGGCCGAGCTGCGCGAGGGCTTCGACGCGCTTGCCGGCGTGGCGGCCGCCGCAAGCTTCTTCGGCTCCGCGCGCACGCCCCCCGGCGACCCGGACTACAAGCTCGCGCGCGAGACCGCCCGCATCGTCGGCGAGAGCGGGCTCGCGATCATCACGGGCGGCGGCCCCGGGATCATGGAGGCGGCGAACCGCGGCGCCAGGGACGCCGGCGCGCTGTCGGTGGGCCTCAACATCGAGCTTCCCTTCGAGCAGGGCGGCAACCCCTACTGCGACATCGCGCTCGACTTCCACTATTTCTTCGCGCGCAAGATCATGTTCGTGCGCTACGCCAGCGGGTTCGTGGTCTTCCCGGGCGGTTACGGGACGATGGACGAGCTCTGGGAGGCGCTCACGCTCATCCAGACCGGGAAGATCACCGAGTTCCCGATGCTGCTCGTGGGCAGCGGCTACTGGCGCGGGCTCGTGGACTGGGTGGGCGAGCGGATGCTCGACGAGGGGAACATCGAGGCGAACGACCTGGAGCTGATGACGCTCACCGACGATCCGCTCGAGGTGCGCGATCGCCTGATGTCGGCCGCCCATCGTCAGGCACGGGCATAGGCTCGTAGCGCTCGCGGATCTCGTCGATGAACGCGGCGAGCCGGCCGGCCAGGTCGGCGTCCTCGACCTCGACCACGTTCTCGGCGTTCATCTCGCCGGAGCGCGACAGGTTGAACGAGCCCGCGAAGACGGTGTCGTCGGCGACCGTGACCTTCGCGTGCATGAAGTCGTGTGGCGTCTCGGGCGTCCACTGCGTCGACGGCTTGCCCTTGAAGTCCCCATTCGAGAGCACCGACGCGAGGATCGGGATCTTCCAGGCCGAGTGTCCGTTCGTGCGCCACTGGTAGACGACCCCGTCCATCTGCGTGCGGTCCACGACCCCGCGCAGGTCCACGCGGCGCTCCGCGGTGACCTCGGCGAGCGTGCCCAAAACGGGCCCCGCCGTGATGACGGGCGAGGCGATCCGCACCCGCTCCCGCGCACGGCCGATCGCCTTTGCGATCCGGTGCGAGAGCTCCTCGCCGTGGCCCGGCGTGAACCAGGCGCGAGTCCGGCGGCCGTCCACGTCGAGCGGCCGCGGGTCCTGGTGCCCGCTCGCGTCCACGTTGCGCGTGCTCCAGAGCTCCTCGAAGTTCTGCGCGAACTCCGCGGCAAGGCCGGGCGCGCTCTCCGCCAGCAAGATCACGTTCTCCTGGAGAGTCCAGGAATCCGTCGTCCAGTTCATCGAGCCCGTCCAGACCGACTCGCCGTCCCGAACCACGTACTTGTGGTGCATCAGGTCGGGGATGCCGGGGATGCCGCAGGTCGGGAACGGCATGGACTCGAGCAACTCGGGCCGCGTGCTCGGCGGCGGCGGGAAGAAGAGCCGCTCGGGGTGGTCGGCGTTGTAGGCGATCCGCACTCGCACCCCCCGCTCAGTCGCGCCGCGGAGCGCGGCCGACACGAGGTCGCCCGGCTCGCCGGGCAGGCGGATGTCGTACAGGGCCAGGTCGAGCGACTCGCGCGCCTCGCCGAGGAACGCAGCGATCCGCCGCGCGACCACCATCGGCTCGCCGCCCGGGTGAATCGGCAGCGCGTCGATCACTCTTGCCAGCGAAAGCCCGCCGGCGCGATGCGAGGCTCGAGCGGGCTCGTCGGGAGCCCGTCGGGCAGCTGCGGGTGGTTGTAGCCGGAGGGGGCCGTGTCGTTCGGGGTGTCCGGGTGGAAGAGCGAGGCGAGGTACTGGATGTGGCCGCGGCCCGGGCCGAGCTCGGTCTGGCCGCCGCCGTACGCCCGTACCCCCTCCCGCTCGCACCAGTCATACATCTCGAACAGGTTGCTGAGCGGGCCGAAGCGCGACGGCTTGATGTTCACCATGCGCGGCCTCCAGGGACGGTCGAGCACGTCGGCCACCGAGTGGATCGGCGCGTCCCAGGTGATCCGGTCGCTCACCTCGTCGAGGATCGGGCGGGTCTCATCCGTCACGTCGGGGTCCTCGATCCATGCGTCGGGGAACGCCTCGATGACCATGCGGTAGAGCTCCGGGTCCGTCTCGACGTCGACCGGGGTGCCCTTGTACTGGCCCTTGAGATCGAGCGAGTCCACGGCGCCGGTGGCCACGAGCGCGTCCACGAGCTCCTGCGTCCAGTTGTTCGTGGGGTCGAGCTTCAGCTTCGTGCCCGGATAGCGCTCGATCAGCCGGAGCGCCTTGTCGGGCTTCTCCGGGCCCTCCTGCTCCCAGGCGCCGAGGCGCATCGAGACCACGAAGTTCACGCGGCGCGGCTCTCGCTCGAGCACGTCGGCGAGCGAGCGGCCGGCCTGGGCGAGCGCGAGGTCGAGCGCCGCGGACTCGAATGCCCAGCGCCGGTACAGCTCCGAGACGTCCCCGCGCACCGGCGGCGCGGGGAACAGCTCCGCCTCCTCGAGGCGCTGCGAGAAGGAGTCGATCGTGTAGGAGCCCGAGAGCTCGATCGTGCTCGGACCGTCGGCCTGGAGGTTCACGTGGTCCAGCCCGTCGTAGACAACGTCCTCGCCCACGCCCGTCTCGCCGCCCGGCCCGCGCAGCTCGATCAGCGTGGTCGCCCGCACGAAGTCCGGGGTGAATGCGAGCTCGCGGCCCTCGAAGCGGAGCGACTCCACCTCGAGCGGCAGTTCTGCGATGCGCTCGTAGGAGCTCACGCGGCGAGCTCTGCCACGGCCGCGGCGAACACCTCTGTGTGCCGGTCCACCTGCTCCTCGGTGGTCGCCGGGCACATGAGGGCCATGTTGTGGAAGGGGGTGATCAGGACGCCGCGGTTCATCAGGTAGAGGTGAAGGTACTGATCGAGCTCACGGTCCTCGGCGGCGGCCGATTCCGCGCCCGTTCGCGGCGGCTCGGCGGTGAAGCGGTATTCGCAGCGCGCGCCGAGCGAGACGATCGACCACGGCATCCCGTGCCGGCTGATCGCGGCCTCGACGCCCTCCGCGAACCGCTCACGCAGGCGCGTCATCCCGTCGAACGCCTCGTCGGTCAGGACCTCGCCGAGCGTCGCCCGCGCGGCGGCGAGCGAGAGCGCGTTGCCGGCGAGCGTGCCGCCGACCCCGCCGGTGTCCTCGTAGTCGGCGTCCTCCTGGCCCGCGATCCGATCCGCCAGCTCGGCCGTGACCCCGTACGCGCCGATCGGCACCCCGCCGCCGATCGACTTGCCGAGCGTCACGGCGTCCGGCTCGAGCCCCCACGCGCGGGTGCAGCCGCCCGGCCCGGCGCTGAGCGTGTGCGTCTCGTCGATGACGAGGAGCGTGCCGTGCTCCGTGCAGAGCCGGCGCACCCCCTCGAGGAAGCCCCGCTCGGGCAGCACGATCCCGATGTTCGTGAGCGCGGGCTCCATCAGGAGGCACGCCACGTCGTCGTGCTCCAGCACCGACTCCACAGAGCCGAGGTCGTTGAACTCCGCCACGCGCGTCGTCTCGGTTGGGTCGAGCGCCGGACCGACTAGCCCCTCGCGCGCGCGGGCGAGCCCCTCCTCGTCGATCCTGACGAAGGCCTCGTCCACGGAGCCGTGGTAGCACCAGCTGAACACCGCGACGCGCGGGCGCCGGGTCACGTGGCGGCACATCCTGATCATCCAGCGGTTCGCGTCGGTGGCGGTGAGCGAGAACTGCCAGCGGGGCACGCCGAAGCGGCGCGCCAGCTCGGCGCCCACCCAGGCGGCGTCGTCCGTGGGCAGCATCGTGGTGATGCCCTCGACCCGCGAGATCGCGCGCATCGTGGGCTCCGGCGAGTGCCCCGCCATCGCGCCCGTGTCGCCGAGGCAGAAGTCCGCGTACTCGTTGCCGTCCACGTCGGCGATCGTCGCGCCGTGGGCGCGGTCCATGTAGAGCGGGAACCCGCCCGCCCACATCGTCATCCACGACATGGGCACGCCGGCGAGCAGGCTGGAGCGCGCCTCCTCGTGGAGCTCCCGCGAGCGCGGGTGCGTCTTCTCGTAGAGCTCGCGCTCGCGCGCGACGAGCTCGGCAACGCTCACGCGGGTGCGGGAGCGGGCCGGGGCGCCGCCGGCTCGGGCTCGTCCGGCCGCACCGCCGCCATCTTCTCGGCCCGGCGCTGCTGCCACACGGTGAGGATCATCATCGCCACCGTGAACAGGAAGATCATCGTCGCGATCACGTAGATCTGCGGCGGGACGGCCACACGCGCCGCTCCCCAGATGAAGAGCGGGAACGTGATCGTGGAGCCCGAGTTGAAGTTCGTGATCACGAAGTCGTCGATCGAGAGCGCGAACGCGAGCAGCGCGGCGGAGATCACGCCGGGCATGATCAACGGCAGCGTCACGAGCCGGAACGTCTCCCACGGCGTGGCGCCGAGGTCCTGAGCGGCCTCCTCGAGCGAGCGGTCGAATCCGATCAGCCGCGATCTGACCGTGATCACGACGAACGAGAGGTTGAACATCACGTGCGCGATCAGAATCGTGGCGAAGCCGAGCTGCGGCGATCCCCAGTTCAGGAACTGCGAGAGCAGGGCGGCGCCGAGCACGACCTCGGGCGTCGCAAGCGGGATGAAGATGAAGAAGTTCACCGGCCCGCGGCCCTTGAACTCGTAGCGCACCAGCGCCAGCGCCGTCAGGGTGCCCAGCGCCGTGGCGATCACCGTGGACATGGCGGCGATCTCGAGGGAGGTCTTCAGCGCATCGCCCACGCCCTGCACCGCGAACGGGTGCTTCCAGGCATCGAGGCTGAACTCGTTCCAGAGGAAGTTGAAGCGCCCGACCGGGTCGTTGAAGGAGAAGACGACGATGACCGCGATCGGAACCAGGAGGTAGACCAGCGCCAGCAGCCCGTAGCCGTTCAGGAGCCAGTCCAGGCCTCTGCGGCGGAGTGCCGCGCTCATCGGCGCTCTCCCTCCGTCCCGAGCAGCGCCTCGGTGCCCGCGATCCGCGCCCAGATGACCACGAGGATCAGCATGAACGCCATCAGGAGGAACGAGAGCGCCGCTGCCGTCGGGTAGTCGTTCACCACCAGGTAGCGCGACTGGATCACGTTGCCGATCATGTATTGCTTGGGGGTCCCGAGCAGCTGCGCGTTGATGAAGTCCCCGGCGGCCGGGATGAACGTGAGCAGGACGCCCGCCACGACGCCGGGCATCGACAGCGGCAGCGTCACATGCCGGAACACGTCGCGCCGCCGGCCGTAGAGGTCGTACCCCGCCTCCAGCATGCGTGGATCGACCCGCTCCAGGCTCGCGTAGAGCGGCAGGATCATGAACGGCAGGAAGTTGTAGGTGATGCCCGCGACCACCGAGACCGTGGTGTCGAGCAATCGCCCGGCGTCCCCGACGATGCCGACAGCCTGGAGCGTGTTCACGACGATGCCCGAGTCGGACAGGATCGTCTCCCACGAGAGCGTGCGGATCAGGTACGTGACGAAGAACGGCACGATCACGAGGAGCAGCATCGCGTTCTTCCAGCGGCCCCCCCGGAACGCGATCACATACGCGAGCGGGTAGCCGATCAGGAGCGCGATCAGCGTGGCCAGGCCGGCGTATTCGAACGACCGGATGAACTGCTCGTCGTAGTCCTTGAGCGCGTCCGTGTAGTTCGAGAACTCCCACGTGAGCTGGAAGCCGCCGGCGAACGGGCTGCCCGACTTGAGCGACTCGAACGCCATGTAGACAAGCGGGATGGCAAAGAACAGCAGCAGCCATCCGAGCCCCGGAAGGAGCAACAGGTACGGCAGGGCCGCCTTTCGGAGCCGGACCGGCATGGGTGCGAGTCCTGGCCGGAGCCTAGGCTCCGATCAGCTTCTGGAAGGCGTCGTTCAGCTCGGTCTCCTCGTCCGGCTTCAGGCCCCGGAAGATGTGCGTGTCGGCGAGGAACGCTTCGTCCGGGAAGATCAGCGGGTTCTCGGCGAGCTCCTTGTCCGTCTTCGCGATCACTTCCTTCGTGCCGTCGACCGGGCAGATGTAGTTCACGTACGCCTCGATCGGCGCCTGAACCTCGGGCTGGTAGACGTAGTCGATGAACTTCTCGGCGGTGTACGCGTGCGGCGCGCCGACCGGGATCTGCATGTTGTCCGTCCACAGCATGCCGCCGCTCTCCGGCAGCACGAAGTCGATGTTGGGGTTGTCCGCCTTGAGCTGCACGGCGTCGCCCGACCAGCCGACGATGATCACCGAGTCGCCCTTGGGGATGTCCTTCAGGTACTCGTTGCCCGTGAAGCCGCGGATCTGACCGGAGTCGACCTCCTCCTGGATCTTGTCGATGGCCTTCATGTACTCGTCGACGCTGGCCTTCTCGGGATCCGCTCCCTGCCATGCGGCCACGAGGCCGACCGAGTCGCGCATCTCCGTCAGCATCGTGACCTTGCCCTTGTAGGCGGGGTTGAACAGGTCCTCGACGGACTTGGGCGTGCGCTTGACCAGGTCCTTGCGGTAGATGATCCCGGTGAGCCCCGACTGCCACGGCATCGAGAACTCGCGCTTCGGGTCGAACGGCGGCGACTTCAGGCGCTCGATCAGGTTCGCGTCCGCGTTCGGCATCGTCGACTTGTCGAACTTCTGCACGTAGCCGAGCCGGATCATCCGGTCGGCCATCCAGTCGGTCACGACGTGGATGTCGCGTCCACCGGAGTTGCCCTGGTCGTACTGCTGGCGGACCTTGCCGAAGAACTGGTCGTTGTCGTTGACCTCTTCGACGTACTTGATCTTGGTCCCGTTCTTGTCCTGGAACGACTTGAGCGCGGAGCGCTTCTCGTCGATGTAGAGCGGCCAGTTCGCGATGTACATCGAGCTCGCGATCTTGCCCTTCGGGATCGTCTTCTCTTCCGCGGACTTCTCGCCGCCACCGCTGTCCGGCTCATCCGTGCCGCAGGCGGCGAGGTACGCGAGCGCGGATGCGCTCAGCGCACCGGCCGCTCCACGCTGGAGGATGTGCCTGCGCGTGAGCGGGTCGCGCAGCAGGCGCTCGAACTGGCGCTCGAGGTCTTCGTTACTCGGAGTCATTGTCGCTGTGTCCCTCTCTCACGATGTGGATGTTCTCGTCCGACCAGCTCAGGCTGGCCGTGTCTCCCGCCGCCGGCAGGTCCCGGCGGGCCTCTGCGTCCGCGTTCGGCAACAGCACCGTCATGCGCGTACCGTCGCCCAGCCGCACCACCATCTGCGTTGCGGTTCCTAGATACAACGAGCTCTCGACTTGCCCTTCCACCCTCGGGCGGCCGTCCGGCGCGGGATCCGACGACGAGCTGAGCACGAGCTTCTCGGGACGCACCACCGCGTGGGCGCGCTCGCCCGTCTGCGCGCCGCCCGACTGGGGCGTGCGCACCGTGGGCCCGGCGTCCAGGCGCAGCTGCGCGCCGGCGCCGTTGGCCGAGACGACCTCGCCCGGCATCAGATTGGACACGCCGATGAAGCCGGCCACGAAGGTCGTGGCGGGGCGCTCATACACCGTCTCCGGGTCGGCCACCTGCTCGACCACGCCGCGGTTCATGACCGCGATCTTGTCGGACATCGTGAGCGCCTCTTCCTGGTCGTGCGTCACGTAGATGAACGTGATGCCGACGTCGCGCTGGATCCGCTTCAGCTCCACCTGGAGCTGCTTGCGGAGCTTCAGGTCGAGCGCGCCGAGCGGCTCGTCGAGCAGCAGCACCGCCGGGCGGTTCACGAGCGCGCGCGCGAGGGCCACGCGCTGCTGCTGGCCTCCCGAGAGCTGCGACGGCTTGCGCTTCGCCTCGGCCGCAAGGCCGACGCGCTCGAGCTCCTCGCCGACGCGGCGCTGTATCTCGGCCTTGTCCACCTTCTGGCGCTGGAGCCCGAACGCCACGTTCTGCTCCACGTTGCGGTGCGGGAAGAGCGCATAGCTCTGGAAGACCGTGTTGGTGGGCCGCTTGAACGCCGGGAGGGCGGTCACGTCGTCGCCGTCGAGGAGCACGCGGCCCTCGGACGGGTCCTCGAAGCCGGCCACCATGCGCAGGGTCGTGGTCTTCCCGCACCCCGACGGGCCCAGCATCGTGAAGAACTGGCCACGCGGGATGTCGAGCTCCATCTCGCGCACGGCCGTGAAGTCACCGAAGCGCTTCGTAACACGGTCGAGCCGGACGCTCGGGGTCTCCGCGCCCGTTTGGACCTCATGGCTCATGCTGGAGCGCAAGCTATGGCCGAACCGTAGCTACTGCAAGGGGCGGATTGCCGAAAAACCCGGCTGCAGCTTGTACAAACCGGCAGATCTGGACGCCGCTGCTTTCGACTGTCGCGCCCTTGTGTTGCTCCAACCACGCCGATAGCGTTGTCCACTATGGCCACCACTCCCCAGACGGTCTACGAACCCCACGCCGGCTCGGCCAGCGAACTGCAGGACAAGGCGCGCCGGCATCTGTGGATGCACTTCACGCGCATGGGCGCGTACGACCCGGACCACGAGATCCCGATCATCGTGCGGGGCGAGGGCTCCTACGTCTACGACGAGCACGACAAGCGCTACCTCGACGGCCTCTCCGCCCTCTTCTGCGTGAACGCCGGCCACGGGCGCACCGAGATGGGCGACGCCGCGGCCGCGCAGTCGAAGAAGCTCGCG
>Ga0126312_10003318_pt1 | contig 10862 bp, 9 predicted proteins | sample Plot104A_FD_92537 | JGI IMG/M metagenome (GOLD analysis project Ga0126312, IMG submission 92537) | Serpentine soil microbial communities from UC McLaughlin Reserve, CA, USA - Plot104A | ecosystem: Environmental > Terrestrial > Soil > Grasslands | place: USA: UC McLaughlin Reserve, Lake County... | reverse complement strand
TATTGGGCCACAACCGGCCGACCGCGGCTCCCGACTCCCCGACAGAAAACCCCGCCTGAGCGGGGCTTCTTCGAGGAGCGGATGATGGGACTCGAACCCACGACCTTCTGCATGGCAAATCGCGACATCCGGTGCAGCATGACCCATGAACTGCATCGGGGAGCCATGTTCCATCCAACACCGTTAGGTTAGATCGACGTATTCGGGGACAAAATTCGGGACAAAGAACGTTGGCTGTTCCGAAAACGCGGGGCGCCGCGGAGACACAATCCACGCAGTGCGGGACGGGCTCGTCCCAAGCCCGACCCGCGGCACCTTGTGCTCCCGCCTTCCCTTGCACGAAAGCCACACGAACTCCGATCTGTCACGCGGAGGTCGCGGGTTCGAGTCCCGTCGCTCCCGTCTCTGAGCCGCCTGGAAGCAGGCGGTTTTCGTTTGGAGGGATCCCGAAGCTCCGCGATGCGATGGGGTGTGGGTGGGGTCGCTATTCCCGAGCGGTCGTCCGTTTCCCGCGTTTTCTCGCTCCGGCTGAGCCTCGGGCGGCTCCGAGCCGCTCGGCAGTCGCGACGACGGAGCCGTCGACGGTACCCAGCGGGAGATCCGCGTACTGCTCGACGAGCTCCGCCATCCGCTCGAGATCTGCAGCGGTCGGCGACTCGAGTCTGAACTCACCGCCAGCGGCGGAGCGCAGTAGCGCCGCCTCAGCAGCGGCGCCGAGAGCCTTCCGCACGAGGTACGACGCCTCGGCGAGCACGAGGGCGGGAACGACGAGCGATCCTGTTGCGCGCCGCAGCAGCTCCGCGCAGGCGGCGTGGTCGGGATCGTTTCGGACTGCCGCAGCGACGAGCGGCCCGGTGTCTACGACGAGCGTGACGGCTCGAACCCCTCGGCCTCAAGCCGCGCTTCGGCGGCTCGCGCGGAGAATCCGTTCGCCGCGTCGCCGAGCCCGACGAAGCTGAGTGTGGCCGACTCGGAAGACGGCTTCCTGCCGAGAAAGGCCTCGAGCGCCTCGGAGGCGAGCTGCTCGACCGTGACGCCGCGATCGGCTGCGGCAGCAGCGGCGCGAGAGGCGATGTCGTCCGGAAGGCTGACCGTCACATTGACCATGCTCATAGCGTAATCGACGCGTCAGGCGGCTCTCGCTCGACGAGCCGATCGAGCTCGGCGAGAACGCTCCGGTTCGCGTCCGCGTAGAGATGCCCGTAGAGGTCGAGCGTGACCCGAATCGACGAGTGGCCCATCTGCGCCTGGAGGTACTTCGGGTGCGCGGCGGCAGCGACCATCAGGGCGGCGTATGTGTGCCGCAGGTCATGAAAGCGGACCGGGCCGAGGCCGCTTCGGCGCACGGCTGGCGCAAAGATCCGGTGGCGGAAGTTGTCGTCGTTGAGAATCCGCGCGCCGGGCGAATGAAAGACGAGACCGAGTGGGACGTGGGCAGCCCAGCAGGCCCGCCAGCTCGCCTGGTCATTCTCGGCACGGCTGACACCGCTCCGCTTCTTGGTTCACGACCGAGACAGCAAGTTCAGCCGTGTCTTCGACGAGGTCTTCCGAAGCGACGGCGTCGAGATCATCCGCACACCGTTCCGGGCGCCGCAGGCGAACGCGTTCGCCGAGCGCTGGGTCGGCACCGTCCGCCGCGACTGCCTCGACTGGATCCTGATCGTCAGCCGGCGACAGCTCGAGCAGGTGCTCCGCGTCTACGTCGACCATTACAACAGCCACAGGCCGCATCGAGCGCTCGGCCTGACACCCCCAACTCCAGAACGGCGGCTACGCCGTGTCAGCTCCCACCCGCCGGATCAGCTCCACCGACGCGACCGCCTCGGCGGACTCATCCACGAATACGCCCTAGCAGCGTAATGGACGGATTTACGCACCCCACACGGCAGGTGCCGCTCTCGCGGCGCGCGCTCGCGGCGCTCGACGACCTGCCGCTGTGGCTCGTCCCGCCGCTGCTGTTTCCGGCGCCGGCCGGCGGCCTGGTCGAGCTCGCCAACTTCCGCCGCCGTGAATGGTCGCCGGCGATCAAGTCGTCCGGCGTCGCGAAACCGGCGCGGATCTACGACCTGCGCTCGAGGTTCGCGTCGAACGCGCTCGCCGCCAGCGTAACGGTGTTCGAGCTCGCGCGCGTGATGGGAACGAGCGTGCGCATGATCGAGCGCCATTACGGCGCGCTGCTCGAGGGTGCGCACGCCGGCATCGCCGGCCGGCTCGACGCGCTCGAGGCCGAGCTCGAGCAGCAGGCCGACGCGCAGGAGCGACCGCTGTGAGCGATCAGCCGGGCCGACTGGCTTTAGTTCCGCTGGGGCTTGCTCCGCACGAGACCGATTCCGATCGCCCCGACCACGAGAGCTGCCACAAGGATCGGCACGGCGTAGTACCAGCCACTGGTGCAGCCGCCTTCCCCGGCGCGGCAGATGTCGACTTCCGCGCCGGCGGCCTTCATGAAGGCCCAAAGGCCTCCGATCGCCAAGCCTGCCATCGAGACGAGGATCAGGAATGTTCCCGCCAGTTCGCGCATGCCTCCGTGATGCCGCGACTAGAGCCGAGTCTACGACGTGCCCGCGGCGATCAAGGCCGAGTTCGCCGACGTTTAGGGCACTAGTGGGGCACGGCCTGCGGCGTCTCCCATGCGCGACGTGAGTCGGAAACCGCCGACGTGCAGGGAAAGCGAGAGACGGGAGCGACGGGGGTCGATCCGTGGATTTACACACCACGAAATCGAGATCCGCTAGCGATTGCGACGCCTCCATCGCGCTTTACTCGTGAAAGCATCAGTTGGACGCTGTCGGGGAGATGCTCGAAGGCATGAGTGGTGACTCTCGGCTCCCGTGAAGGCGGACGGGCCGCGGCAATCGGGTGTCGCGCCCACACCGGATGGGCGGCACTGGTCGTGGTCGCCGGGGACGTCAAGCGACCCGAGGTCCTCGTCCGTGGCCGCGTGGAACTCCGGGATCCCGACGGGCGGGTCAGACCGAACGTCTACCAGGCTACCCGCGGGCTGGAGCTCGCTGCGGCGGCTGCGCGCATCGAAGCCGCGGAGCGAATCGCCGTCGAGCAAGCGGGTGCGGCTGTTGAGACGACGCTGCGCGAGGCCGCGGAGGAGGGTGCTTTGGTGCGCTCGTGTGCGGTCGTCGTCGGCGCCTCGCGTGAAACCCAGCTCGAGTCAATCCTCGCGTCCCACGCCCTCGCGCATGCGGCGGAGGGGCGCCTCTACCAACATGCGCTCCTGCAGGGCGCGGAGTCGCGCGGACTCGACGCGGTCGCCGTGCCGAAGCGGTCGATCTGGGAGCAGGGTGAGGCGGCGCTCGGCGTCGCGCCGGACGAGCTACGGACGTGGCTCGATGCGCTCCGGCGGGAGATCGGGTCACCCTGGGCCGAGGACCAGAAGCTGGCCGCGCTCGCGGCGTGGATCGCGCTTGCACGATCGTCGTGACGTCGGTCCGCGAGGTGCAAAGGGACGGGACGAGGGGGGTCGATCCGCGAATTTACACACCAGGAGATCGAGGTCCGGCTGTAGCGCCGGCAGCTCCGAGCGAGTCGAGGGCGAGCGCGACGGCCTCGTCCGCCATGAGCTTGCGCCCCCTTTCCCACGCCTCGGCGAAGGAGTCTTCACCCAGCTGGCCCTGCAACCTGGCCACATCACGCTCGTGCTCGTCTCGTCGCCACGCCGGGTCCGCGCCCATGTCCTTGAGCTGGGCCACCCCACTCGCGAGAACCTCCGTTGCGGCCTCGGGTTGTCCCAGGGATGCAAGCGCGGACGCGACCCGGCAAGCAAGAAGCGCCATACGCCAGCGATCGCCCAGCTCGAGGTTGAGGTCGTACGCCTCGCGGAACATCGGGAGCGCATCTGCAGGGCGTCCGTCGTCGACTGCGCGCCGTGCCAGTGACTCCACCAGATGAGCCTGAATATTCTTGGCGTCTCGGGCCCGTGCTTCTGCAAGTGTCCGCTCGTCGAGAATCCGGGCGCGCTCGGTTTGACCGAGACCCCTTAGCGCCCAACCGAGGAGCCAGGCCGCCTGAAGTGCCTGGTGATCGTCACCGGCCTCGCGGAAGAGTCTCGCGCTCTGCTCGGCGAGCTTCTCCGCCGCCTCGAACTCCCCTTCGTTCGCGGCGACATGCCCGAGCACAAACAATGAGTTGGCGACACCCCAGGCGTCTCGAAGGCTCTTGTGGAGCGCCAGCGCGTCTTCCGCCAACTCCCTCACAGCGGCGTCGTCTCCGCGGCCGAGGGCTAGGCCGGCCGCTCCCACTAGAGCTCTCGCGCGCGCGGGTGTCGGGCGTACGTCGGCGGCAAGCGCGCTCTGGAGACGACGCCACCCTTCGGCGATGTGACCCCTGGTCCCCCAAAAGTAGGAAAGCGCTCCCACAAGGCGCTGGCCGGATTCGGTCTTGCCGGATGCCGTGAGCCACTCGATCGCCGCCCGCAGGTTGTCGTGCTCCTGCTCGATCCGGTCGAGCCACTCCCTCGAGTACTCGCGGACGTGTGGCTCCGCTTCCTCCGCCAGCGCGAGGAAGTAATCGGCGTGGCGGCGGCGCAGCTCCTGGGCCTCGACCGACTCCTCGAGCCGCTCGGCCGCGAACTCTCGGATCGTTTCGAGCATCCAGAAGCGCTCGCTCGTGTGACGCAGCAGGCTCTTGTCGACGAGCGACTGTAGGGTGTCCAGGTCGGCCTCGACGACCTGTTCAGCCGCGTCGAGCGTGCAACCGCCGGCGAATACGGCCAGGCGGGCGAAGAGCTGCTGCTCCTCCTTCGAGAGCAACTCGTAGGACCACTCGATCGTCGCCCTGAGTGTCTGCTGGCGTGCCTCTGCGTCCCTTCCGCCCTTCAGCAGATCTAGCCGTTGCCCGAGCCGTCCCAGGATCTGCGCCGGGGAGAGGACACTCGTCCGGGCCGCGGCCAGCTCCACGGCCAGGGGCAGGTTGTCTAGGCGCCGGCAGAGCTTGGCGATCTCGTCGCTCGGCTCGAGCCCGGAGCGCGCGTAGAAGAGCTCGACCGCCTCGGGCTCGGCCAGGGGTGGCACTGCGTACTCCACCTCTCCGCGGACACGCAGCAACTCCCTGCTCGTCACCAGTAGACGCAGGTTGCGACAGGCCTCGAGCAGGGACGCCAGCTCCGGCGCCGCTTCCACCACCTGTTCGAAGTTGTCGAGCAGCAGAAGGAGCTCGCGCTCGCCGAGGTGCTCGGCCAGGCCGTCCTTAGCCCCCAGCGTCTGCGCGACCGTTTCCGTGACCAACGTCGGGTCGCGGAGGCCGGCGAGGCCGACCCAGAACACCCCATTCCCGAACGCGGGCAGGAGCTCCGCCGCGACCTCGATCGCCAGGCGCGTCTTCCCCGATCCGCCCGGGCCCGCCAGCGTAACCAACCGGGCTCCGTCCTGGAGCAGCGAGACCACCTCCGAGACCTCCCGCTCCCGACCCACGAACGAGCTTGCCGGACGCGGCAGATTCGTGTTCGAGATCGTCTTCAGCGGCGGGAAACGCTCGTGTCCCAACTGGTAGAGCCAGACGGGCTCGTCGAAGTCCTTCAGCCGGTGCTCGCCGAGATCGAGCACATCCCCATCGGCCGCCGCACGAGTCGCGGCCGAGAGGAGCACCTGACCCCCGTGCCCGGCGGCTGCGATCCGAGCGCCGAGATGGACATCGGCGCCGACGTAACCCTCCGCCGTCACATGCGGCTCGCCGGTGTGCAAACCCATCCGCACACGGATCGACCCACTGGAAAGCGCCTCCTGGCCGCTTCGCGCAGCCTCGAGGGCGGCTTCCGCGCTCGGAAAGGCGACGAAGAATGCGTCGCCCTGAGTGTCCACCTCCACCCCGCCGTACTGAGCGAACACCTCACGTAACACGTGCCGGTGCTCCGCGAGAGCCTCCCCGTACCGCTGCGCGCCCGACTCGTGCAGCAGGCGTGTCGAGCCCTCGACGTCAGTGAAGAGGAACGTGACGGTGCCGGAGGGAAGTTCCCGCGACACAGCCTCATGATCGCCGACTTGGAGCGGTGTTTAAAGGACGGGAGCGACAGGGGTCGATCCGTGAATTTACACCTCACGAGACCGAGATCCGGCTGTAGGTCGACCCATCCTCGCGGCCGTTCCATTTGCCATTGGCTGTCACCGGTTGCGATCGCTCCGCTAAATAAATCCTCCATCGCGCTGGCTACGGTTCTACGTGTGAGCGGCTCGAGCGCACCGGCATTGCATCGGCACGGACACGCCGACGCACGGCGTGTCGCTCGGAACGGCGGGCGGCTCGCGATCTGCAACTGGGGCCGAGTCGAGGACCGCGAGGTCCAGCGATCTTCGAGCCGCTTGCCGAGCTGAAGCCGCCGAGACCGGGAGCGCCGCCGGCCGTCGGCGAGCCGGGGGTGCTCGAGGGACTCGCTCGGCAAGCGGGGCTCACCCCCGAGCGTGCGTATGAGGTCGAGGTTCCCTACGAATTTCAGTCCGATGACGCGCTCATCGACTTCGGCGTGGGATCAGCATTCGGCGTCGCTCACTCGAAGAGATCGAGGAGAGGCTGGGCTGGACTGAATGGCACTTCGACCACTTGACCGAGATTGGACTGAGGGTCATGCGCCGAGCGAGCACGTTCTCTGGGTCGAGTCCATCACGGAGAAGAGTCCGGACACGGCGATCCTCTCTGATTCTGCGACAGGACCCGGCAGGGCACTCGACCTGCTCTAGGCGCTCCGGCTCTTCGCACCCGGCGACGTGTCGGCCGGAGCGATCTTCGCCAACGCGGCGACGTTCGATCTGACAAGCCGCGGTCCGGTGCGATCAAACGGCATGCCTGGCGACGTGTCGGGTCGGAAATTTGAGGTCGCGGCGAAGGACGCACCCGACGTCCGCGCCATCTACGACGACGTTGTTGCCTTCAGGCTCAGTGGCTCGCGTCTCGCCGAAGCGGCACGGCGGGCGCTCGCGTCGCCTACGCTGACGCCGCATGGAGGTGCGGCCCCTGTCGACCGGCGTTGCTGCGCCGGCGGATCGATTCGGCAACCCGCTCGCCGACGGGCTGCCGTACGCGCGCGGCGACATCCTCCGGACGACTGCAGACGACCACGCGAAGCTCGAACGCGCCCGAGCCATCGTCGAGGAGCGTCACCGGGCCGGGCGGCTCTACAACTTCACCGGGCTCGAGCGCTCGCTCGTTCCGGGCGACGCAGATCCTGCGCTCTTCGACGACGAGCTCGCGGCCGCGTACTACGGCGAGCGGCTCCGGCGACTCGCGCTCGAGCACCTCGGCGGGACGCCCGACCGGGACGACGTTCTCGTCACGAACCGGCTGACCGCCGCGATCTTCGTTGCAATGCAGACGCTGGTGCAGCCCGGGAGCACGGTCTTCGGCGTGTCTCCGGGCTACAGCCATCCCGCGGTCGTTCGGGCCGTCCGCTTCGCCGGCGGGCGCCTGACCGAGACGCGCGGGGCCGACGAGCTCGCCGTGCAGCTTGCAGCCGCGCACGTCCCGGCGCTCGTCGTCCTCACGCGGCTGCCCGTGACGTACGAGCCGCTCGGGAGCGGCGAGCTGGATGCGATCGTGGCCGCGGCCCGCGGGCGCAACGCCGTGATCTTCGCGGACGACGCCGGGGGAGCGCGGGTCGGGCCTGCCGTTCTCGGCCAGCCGAGAACCCTCGAGCTCGGCGTGGACGCGGGCGCGACCGGGCTCGACAAGTACGGGACGACCGGCCCGCGGCTTGGGCTGCTGGCCGGGCGGCGCGAGCTGGTCGCGGAGATGCGGGTGCGGGCGCTCGAGCTGGGGATGGAGGCGCGCGCGCTGTTGTATCCGGCCGTCGTCCACTCGCTCGCCCGCTACCGGCCGGAGCGCGTGCGGGAGCTCGTCGCCGCCACCGACGTCGTCTGCGAGGCGGTGCGGGCAAGGCTCGGCGACCTCGTGACGAGGACGCCGGTCGCGTTCCGCCTCGAGGGCGAGGACATCCTCGCCGAGGCGCTGAGTCGCCGCGGCCTCTCGGCCCCGCCGATCGTCCCGGTCGAGGCGACGGCGGCGCTGGCCATGCTGCTGCTCCGCGACCACGGGATCCTGACTGTGCACTTCGCCGCGCTCCCACCGGGAACGGCGGCCCTGCTCGTCAAGTTCATCCCGCCCGAGACGCTCGAGCGCTTCGGCGGGCCCGACGTCTTCGCGCACGCGGTCGAGAGCAGCCTCGACGCGCTCGGTCGTCTGCTCGCCGACCCGTCCCGCGTCCGCGAGCTGCTCCTCGGCGGGCGCTGACCTTACGCAACGCTAGCCGGGTCTGAGGTCCCGCTGATCGTGAACGATGGCGTTCGGCCGGCCGATCTGCTCGATGGTCTATCGCTGATCTCGGATCACGGGCCCGGTCTTCCCCGGACGATGCTGTACGGTCATGCCTCGTCGAAACGGCCCTGGCACGGGAAGCTGGGGAACCGTGACGGCGAGGTCGCCGATGTCTTCAACGACTCGCTGCTTCAGCACATCGGCTGCACCGGATACGCACATGAGACCTACCTCGTCTCGAGCAACGATCTCGTGCGAACCGGGCGGCGCAGTACTCGAAGAAGTCCTCGACCCGTTACCGGTAGTCACCAAGGTCGATCGCCGGAAAGCGGTTGAGCTGCCGCGCGACCTGGTCAAACACGGCCCTGGGATCTAGGTCGCTGCTGTCGCGTTCCAAAGATTGGAGCGCCTCGACGTCGGCGCACGCCCAGCCTGCGCTCGCTGGCAAGGACGGCAAGGTTCAGCGTCGCGTTGGTTTGGCGCGAGGTCGGCGTGGGCACCGCCACGGAGATCGAGGCAGACCGCGAAGCGGGCGCGAAAGTCTACGGATGGGTACCGCGACGCTCATCGTGTGGCGCGCTAGCTTGCCCGCGGCGCCGCGCCGTCGACGATGGACGGAAGCTGCGAGGCCCGTCTACGCACGGCGCCGTCCGACTGGGCGGTCGGCGTGTCGTCGTCTCGACTTCCTTGCCTTTTCCCTTCTCCCGCCGCTGGCTCCACTCAGCGTCGGCGCAGGTAGTTGACGCAGAGCGCGCTCGCGCAGTGGACGACCTTGAAAGGTCGCCGTTCACAAGGTCTTGGTACACGCTCTTAGCGCTGGATCGTGGACGTATCGTCAGTGCCTGGGCTCCCGTCCCCTTTAGCGGCAAGAAGGAGGGAAACGCGATGACGCAGCACAGCACAGGAACACGTGAGGAGTGGCTTGCGGCGCGGCTCGAGCTACTCGAGGCCGAGAAGGAGCTGACCCGGCGCAGTGACGAGCTCGCCCGGCAGCGGCAGCAGCTCCCCTGGGTCCGGATCGACAAGGACTACCGCTTCGACACCGACGATGGGAGCGCCTCGCTGGCTGACCTTTTTCGAGGGGGCTCCCAGCTGCTCGTCTACCACTTCATGTTCGGGCCTGATTACACGGCGGGCTGCCCGGCCTGCTCGGCGATCGCGGACGGCTTCAACGGCTTCTTCGTCCATCTCGAGAACCACGACGTGGCCATGACCGCCGTCTCGCGCGCACCGCTCGACAAGCTCCAGGCCTACAAGCGGCGGATGGGGTGGAGCTTCCCGTGGGCCTCCTCGCTCGGCAGCGACTTCAACTACGACTTCAACGCCTCGTACACGGAGGAGCAGCAGCGCCAGGGAACCGTCGAATACAACTACCGCTCGATGGACGTGACGCCGGTGCTGGAAGCCAGCGAGGGTCCGGTCGTCGATTTTGCGGCCATGGTCGGAACCGACGCGGCGACGTACACGCGAGAGGCGCCGGGCATGAGCGCGTTCGCGCTCGACGACGGTGCCGTCTACCACACCTATTCCGCCTACGCCCGAGGTGTCGACGCCCTCTGGGGCATGTACCAGTGGCTCGACCGGGCGCCGAAGGGGCGCAACGAGACCGAGCCGTGGTTCCGCCGCCACGACGAGTACGACAAGGGCTAAACGTCTTCGCCAGCAGCGAGGGAGGACCCTTCGCTCAAGCACGGCGCCCGCCTCGGCGGTGGTCATCCCCCCGAGCGAGACGCCGACCGCGGTGATCCCCTCGGCGATGAGATCGGAGCGGGAGGTGTCGTAGAGGTAGAGGCCACCCGCGCCCGCAGCCACGACGGCGAACAGGACGAGCGCGGCGAGGCTGACCCTTTCACCTGACCCTCACCCTCTCCCTTCCCTTAGGAGAACCGTCCTGAACGAGAATCAAGAACAGGTGGCTCGCCGCCAGGCCATAGAGTTCGCCGACGTCGTCGAACAGCGCCCGCCGGGTCGCCGTCTGTGGCCAATAACGCGGCGACGCGGCTGCGTAAGCGCAAGGCGAAACCTTCGTTATCGCGCGCGCCGCCTGGCCCGGCATCTTCCAGACGATCTGGGCCAGCCTGAGCCCTTGGTGCAGATCCGCTAAGAGAAGTACTGCCGGAACAGGGAGAGCACCGACTTGGCGCGACAACGCGGACGCAGCACAAGGCTCGCCGCTATCCCGCGAAGATCCCACAGGAGGTCGCAGGAAACCCCCCGCTCGCGCGCGGCGATCCCCGCAAGACAACGGAGGGAAAGCCCTGCTCTCGCGGGAGGCCCCGCATAGCCCAGGTCGGCCCCGGAAAGGCGTATCCGGCAATGTCAGGTCGGAGGTCGCGGGTTCGAGTCCCACGCCGATCAGCACGGCGAATGGTCGGATCCACCGAGTCTCCGTAAGACTTCGTGCGTCGCATCACACTGGCGAGATCCTCTCGGCGCGCCGACGAGCAGCTCATCCTCAGCCTCGTCCGAGTCTCCGCCTCGTCGGAGTCGCCTACGGCGTGACCGACACGCGCACCGAGTACAGGAGCCAGGGCAACGCATCTTCAGGGTCGTTCTCCTGCACAACTCCCGCGATCAGGCGATCGTTCGCATCCGAGGGCTGAATCAGC
>Ga0126312_10003317_pt1 | contig 10864 bp, 10 predicted proteins | sample Plot104A_FD_92537 | JGI IMG/M metagenome (GOLD analysis project Ga0126312, IMG submission 92537) | Serpentine soil microbial communities from UC McLaughlin Reserve, CA, USA - Plot104A | ecosystem: Environmental > Terrestrial > Soil > Grasslands | place: USA: UC McLaughlin Reserve, Lake County... | reverse complement strand
TGCGCACCACCATCCGCCACGACGGCGACGGCTACCGCGTCAACGGGACGAAGTACTACTCGACGGGCGCCCTGTTCGCCCACTGGATCCCCGTCTATGCCCTGGACGAGGAGCGGCGGGTGCACGCGGCGTACGTCCCGGCCGGGGCGCCCGGGCTCGAGATCGTCGACGACTGGGACGGGATCGGCCAGCGCACGACGGCCAGCGGGACGGTCCGGCTGGACGACGTCCACGTGCCCGCGGACCACGTCGTCCCGCATTACCGGACGTTCCAGCGGGCGGAGGCGTTCGGCGCGTACGGCCAGTTCATCCACGCGGCGATCGATGCCGGGATCGCGGAGGGCGCGCTCGCGGCCGCGCGCGACCTCGTCCGGCACGATGCGCGCCCGTGGGCCGAGTCCGGCGTCGAACGCGCGGCCGAGGACCCGCTGATCGTCCAGGAGTTCGGCGAGCTCGCGCTGCGGGTGCGCGCCGCGCGCGCCCTGCTCGGCGACGCCGCCCGCGCGCTCGACGAGGCCCGCGCCGCGCTGGCCGCGGACGCGCCGGGCGCGCAGGCGCTGGCGTCGGAGGCGTCCGTCGCGGTCGCGGCCGCCCGCGCCGCGTCGAGCGCCGCGGCGGTCTCGGTCGGCAGCGACATCCTGGCGCTCGGCGGCGCCCGGGCCGCGAGCGCGAGCCGCGGGCTCGACCGCTACTGGCGCGACGCGCGCACGCACACACTGCACGACCCGCGACGCTGGAAGATCCAGCACCTCGGCAACTACGAGCTCAACGGGGTCGAGCCGCCCCGGAACGGGATGGTCTGATGTCGGTGGCCACCGGCGCGGGCACCACGACCCGCACGCATGACGAGTGGCTGGAGACGGCGCGCGCTGTCGCGGCGGAGCTGGCGGCCGACGCGCTCGAGCGCGACCGGGCGAACCAGCCGCCGCACGCGGAGGTGGAGCGGCTCCGGCAGTCCGGGCTCCTGAGCCTGCTGGTCCCGGGCGAGCTGGGCGGCGGCGGCGCCGACTGGCGCACCGCCTACCAGGTGATCCGCGAGATCGCCGCCGGCGACGGCTCGATCGCCCAGCTCATCGGATACCACTTCCAGATCTCCTGGAACGCGGGGTTCTTCGCGAACTGGGAGCTGCTCGCGGAGCTGCAGCGCGAGGGCGCCGCGAACGGCTGGTTCTGGGGCGGTGCGTTCAACCCGCGCGACGCGGAGCTCACGCTCACGCCTGTCGCCGGCGGCTTCCTGCTCGACGGCCGCAAGAGCTTCTCGACCGGCGCAAGCCTCGCCGACCGCCTCGGCGCGAGCGCCGTGCGCACCGACACGGGCGAGCCGGTCTTCATCGTGTTCGACCCGGCGCAGGACGGCGTCCGCTTCGGCGGCGACTGGGACAACCTCGGCCAGCGGCTGACCGCGAGCGGGAGCGTGACGTTCAGCGGCGTGCACGTGCCGGACTCCGGGCTCGTCGCGTCGCTCGCGCCCGGCGCGCTGCGCCCGTTCGGCACGCTCGTCACGCCCGCGATCCAGCTCGTGTTCATCCAGTTCTACCTCGGCATCGCGGAGGGGGCCCTGGCCGCCGCGCGCGAGTACACGCGCACGCGGACGCGCCCATGGATCCTCTCCGGTGTCGACGCCGCGACCGAGGACCCGTACATCCTCTCCACCTACGGGGAGCTCGTCGCCCGCACACGCGCGGCCCGCGCGCTCGCCGACGACGCAATCGACGCGCTCGCGGAGATCATCGGCGCGGGGCCCGACGCGCTCACGTGGGAGGGCCGCGGCGGGATCGCCGAGCACGTGGCGGCCGCGAAGGTCGTCGCCACGCAGGTCTCGCTCGACGTCACCCAACGCGTCTTCGAGGTCACCGGCGCGCGCGCCACGAGCTCGGCCGTCGGGCTGGACCTCTACTGGCGCAACGTCCGCACGCACACGCTTCACGACCCCGTCGCCTACAAGCAGCGCGAGGTCGGCGCCCACTTCCTGACGGGCGAGCTCCCTCCGTTCACCCTCTACACCTAGACCAGGACATCCCCATATGACCCAGTCCTCCCGGCGGGACTTCCTCCGGAGCGGCGCGCTGCTCGGCGCCTCGCTGGCCGGCCTCCCGCTCCTTGCCGCCTGCGGCGACGACGCCGCCGCCACGCTCGACCCGAGCAAGGCCGCCAAGCTCGACGGCGTGCGCCTCAAGCTGCTGGTCAACCAGCCCAACCTCGGCGCGTGGAAGATCATCGCCGCCGACTTCGAGGCAGAGACCGGCGCGACGGTCGACATCTCGCCGTTCCCGTACGACAAGATCACCTCCCAGGCGATCCGCGACGTGCAGTCCGGCGCAGGCGAGTTCGACCTCTTCCAGTACTGGTACGCGGCCCTCGGCGACCTGGCCGACGGCGGCGCGCTGGAGGACCTCACGAGCTACATCGACGGCGCGAAGGACATCAACACCGGCGACTTCCTGCCGTCGATCTACGACACGTACACGCTGTTCGACGGCAAGCGCTGGGGCCTGCCGTTCGACGGCGACACGTTCCTGCTCTTCTACAACCGCCGCCTGTTCGACCGCTACAGGGTCGAGCCGCCGACGACCTGGGACGAGTACCAGACCGTCACGGCGAAGATCACCAAGGACTCCGGCGGCGACGTCTACGGCGCGATCGTGATGGGCCAGCAGGTGCCGATCATCCTCGGCTGCACGTTCGCCGACCGGCTCGTCGGCTTCGGCGGGCGGTTCGTCGACGACGCGGGCAAGCCGCAGCTCACCTCGCCGGAGGCGATCGCGGCGGCAGAGGCGCTGTTCGACGTCGCCCCGCACGCGCTCCCCACCCCGCTGCAGACGGGGTTCGACCAGGCGATCCCGGCGTTCCTCTCGGGGAAGGCGGCGATGATCGAGTTCTGGACCGACATGTCCGTCATGGCGTCGAACCCGGAGCAGTCGAAGATCGTCGACGACTGGGCCGCGGTCGAGCTGCCCGTGGGCGGCTCCAACACGAAGCACGGGACCTCGTTGAACGCCGGCTTCGGCGTCGCCGTGTCCTCGGCGTCCAAGCAGAAGGAGGCGGCCGCCGCGTTCGCCAAGTTCACCGCGTCCAAGAAGGCGCAGGAGCACGCGATCGGCGAGTTCGGCACCGGCGCGGACCCGATCCGGACGTCGACGCTGAAGTCGACGGCGTTCAAGCAGACGTTCGGCGATGCGGCCGACGCGGTCGCCGCCGGGCTCTCCGGCGCGCCGCTGGCCTGGCCCAACGGCCCCGGGGCGATCGACAAGCTGCAGACGCTCGTCGACGAGCTGGCGCTCGGCCTGCAGGGCAAGCAGTCGGCCCAGGAGGCCCTCGATAAGGCGCAGACCGCCTGGGAGCAGGGGTGAGCATCGCCGCGGCGCCGGCGCGGCCGCGGCAGCGCGCCGCGCGCGCGGTCCTGCGCCGCCGCGGCGGGGTCGCCCGCACGCCGCTCGGCCTCGCGCTCCCTGTGGTCGCGGCGCTGCTCGTCTTCAGCGCGTTCCCCTTCGCCTACCTGCTCGGCCTGGCGACGACGGACTCGACGCTGGCACGTCCGCTGCAGGGCTGGGTCGGGACGGAGAACGTCCAGGCGGCGCTGCGCTCCGAGGCGTTCACGAGCTCGCTCGGCAAGTCCGCAGGCTTTGCCGTCGGCGCGAGCGTCCTGCAGCTCGTGCTCGGCACCGCGCTGGCGCTCCTCCTGCGGGCGCGCGGCACGCGGCTCGGCTGGGCCGGCGTCGCGCTGCTGCTGCCGCTCGTCACACCGCCCGTCATGGTCGGCGTCGCGTGGAAGCTGCTGCTCGCGCCGGTCGGCGGCGCGTTCGCGAGCATCTCCTCGACGCTGGGGCTGGGCGCGTTCAACCCGCTTGGGAGCAGCACCGGCGCGTTCGCGTCGCTGCTGGTGATCGACACGTGGCAGTGGACCCCGTTCGTCTGCCTGCTCGTCTACGCGGCGCTGCTCGGCGTCCCGCGCGAGCTCGTCGACGCAGCGCGGATCGACGGCGCGAGCGCGTGGCAGACCGCGCGGCACGTGGTGCTGCCGTGCATCGCCGGCACGCTCGTCGCGGTGCTCGTGCTCCGCTTGGTGATCGCGTTCAAGGTGTTCGACATCGTCTACGTGGTCACCGCCGGCGGCCCCGGCTTCTCCACGACGCTCAGCACGTTCGAGATCCACCGCGAGGCGCTGCAGAACTTCCAGGTCGGGACCGCGGCCGCCGCGACCGTGCTGTTCTCCCTGCTCGTCGGTGTCTTCGTGACCGTCGTGTCGCGGCTGCAGCGGCGCGCGAACGGGGTGGCGGGATGACCCGCGCGCGCCGCTGGCCCTCCGCGGTGCTCGCCGCGGCGGTCGCCGTCTCGAGCGTCCCGCTGCTGTACCTAGTCACGCTGTCGCTGCGCTCGCGCGACGACGTGCTGTCGGGCGGCCTGCTCCCGGAGCGGCTGTTCTGGGACAACTGGCCGGACACGTTCGCGACGCTCGACCTCGGCCGCTTCCTGCTCAACTCGTGGGTGGTCGCGCTGCTCGCCGTGGCGCTGACGCTGGCACTGGCGATCCCCGGCGCCTACTACACCGCCCGCGCCGGACGCCCCGGCGAGCGGCTCGCCGGGCTCGTGATGGCAAGCTACTGCGCGCCGCCGGTCGTCGCCGTGCTGCCGCTGTTCTTCCTGCTGCGGTCCATCGGCCTCAACAACACGCTGCCAGGGCTGGCGTTGGTGGTCGGGCTGGCCAACCTCCCCGTGGCCGTGTGGCTGCTCGACGGGTTCATCCGCAGGGTGCCGCGCGAGATCGAGGAGGCGGCGTGGCTCGACGGCCTGGGCCCATGGGGGACGCTGCGCCGGATCGTCGCACCGCTCGCGGCGCCCGGCATCGTCGCGGCCGGCCTGATCTGCTTCTTCCTCGCCTACAACGAGCTGCTGTTCGCCATGAGCTTCCAGCAGCAGACGAGCATGCAGACGCTGCCCGTCGCGCTCTCCCTGTTCCAGGGCGACCGCAACATCGAGTTCGGCCAGCAGGCGGTCGCGTCGCTGGTCGGCATCGCTCCCGTGTACCTGCTCGCCGTGCTCGCGCAGCGTCGGCTGGTCGCCGGCCTCGTCGCCGGCGGCGTGAAGTGAAGTGAGAAAGGCACCATGGCTCCCAAGCGCATCCACCTCAACGCGTTCGACATGGCGTGCGTCGGTCACCAGGCGCCCGGTCTCTGGCGCCACCCCGACGACCAGGCCCACCGCTACAAGGACCTCGACTACTGGACCGACCTGGCCCGGCTGCTCGAGCGGGGCCGCTTCGACGCCCTCTTCCTCGCCGACGTGCTCGGCGTCTACGACGTCTACGAGGGCTCCCACGATGCGGCCGTCCGCGAGGCGACCCAGATTCCGCTCAATGACCCCCTGCTGACGATCTCGGCGATGGCCGCGGTGACCGAGCGGCTCGGCTTCGGCGTCACCGTCTCGCTGACCTACGAGCAGCCGTACGCGCTCGCGCGCAAGTTCACGACGCTCGACCACCTCACCAAGGGGCGGATCGCGTGGAACGTCGTCACCTCCTACCTCGACAGCGCGGCCCGCAACCTCGGCTTCGACGCGCAGCGCGCGCACGACGACCGGTACGACGTCGGGGACGAGTTCCTCGACGTCTGCTATCAGCTGTGGGAGTACTCGTGGGACGACGACGCGGTCGTGCGGGATCCCGATCGCGGCCTGTTCGCGGATCCCGATCGGGTGCGGCCGATCGGCCACCATGGCCGCCACTACGACGTCCCCGGCGTGTTCCTCTCAGAGCCGTCGCCCCAGCGCACGCCGGTGATGTTCCAGGCGGGTGCGTCGGAGCGGGGGCGTGCCTTCGCCGCGCGCCACGGGGAGGCGATCTTCATCAACGCCGTCGACCGTGCCGCCACGCAGCGGCTGGTCGGCGATCTGCGCGCCCGCATCGCCGCCGAGGGCCGCGACCCGGAGTCCGTGAAGGTCTTCATGCTGCTCACCGTCATCACGGCCGAGACCGACGCGCTCGCGCAGGCGAAGCACGACGACCTGCGGTCGTACGCGAGCACCGACGGCGCGTTCGCGCTCTACGGCGGCTGGAGCGGGCTGGACATGGCGGGGCACGATCTCGATACGCCGCTCCAGTACATCGACACGGATGCGGCGCGGTCGGCGCTGGCGATCTTCACCAAAGCGGACCCGACGCGCAGGTGGACGCCGCGCGAGGTGGCCCGCTACCTCGGCATCGGCGGGATCGGTCCCGTCGTGGTCGGCAGCCCAGCGACGGTCGCGGACGAGCTCGAGCGCTGGGCCGACGAGAGCGGCGTCGACGGCTTCAACCTCGCCTACGCCGTCACGCCCGGCACGTTCGTCGACTTCGTCGACCGCGTCGTCCCGGAGCTCCAGCGGCGCGGCCGCATCCCCGCCGACTATGGATCCGGCACGACGCTGCGCGAGCAGCTCGTCGGGACGCCGTCACCGCACGTCCGCGACGACCACTCGGCCGCCCGGCATCGCGACCGGCGGCGCGCCCTTCGCATCCCCGTCCTGACCTCCTAGTCGTCCGAGGAGACGCCAATGTCGCTGACCTTCCACTGGTTCCTGCCCACCTACGGCGACAGCCGCCACATCGTCGGCGGCGGCCATGGCCTGCAGGCCGGCACCGCCGGGGGCGCCCGCCCGGCCACGCTGGACTACCTCGGCCAGATCGCCCGGTCCGCCGAGCAGCTCGGCTTCACCGGCGCGCTCACGCCGACCGGGGCCTGGTGCGAGGACGCCTGGCTGTCGACCGCCATGCTGTGCGAGGTCACCCGGCGGCTGAAGTTCCTTGTCGCGTTCCGCCCCGGTCTGCTGTCCCCGACCCTGGCCGCCCAGCAGGCCGCCACGTTCCAGCGCCACTCCGGCGGGCGGCTGCTCCTCAACGTGGTCGTCGGCGGCGAGCCGCACGAGCAGCGCGCGTACGGCGACTTCCTCGACAAGGGCGCGCGCTACGCGCGCGCGGACGAGTTCCTCACCGTCGCACGCGCCTTGTGGGAGGGAGAGACCGCCGACTTCGACGGCGAGCACATCCGCGTGGAGGGCGCACGGCTCGGGCGCGTCCCGGAGCCCGTGCCGGCGATCTACTTCGGCGGTTCCTCCGCGGCGGCCGGGCCGGTGGCCGCGCGCCACGCCGACGTGTATCTGACGTGGGGCGAGCCGCCCGCGCAGGTCGCGGAGAAGCTCGACTGGATCCGCGCGCTCGCGGCCGAGCAGGGACGGGAGCTGCGCTACGGAATTCGGCTCCACGTGATCGCCCGCGACACGTCCGACGCGGCGTGGGCGGAAGCGCAGCGCCTGCTCGACGGTCTCGACCCGGCCCTGATCCACGACGTCCAGGCCGGGCTGCGTCGCAGCGAGTCGGTCGGGCAGCAGCGGATGCTCGCGCTGCACGGCGGGTCGACCGAGCGGCTCGAGATCGCCCCGAACCTGTGGGCCGGGGTCGGCCTGGTGCGCGGTGGCGCGGGGACCGCCCTGGTCGGCAGCCATACGGAGGTGGCCGACCGGATCGCCGAGTACGCCGAGCTCGGCATCGAGGAGTTCATCCTCTCCGGGCACCCGCACCTGGAGGAGGCGTACTGGTTCGGCGAGGGCGTGCTGCCGGTCCTCCGCGAGCGGGGCCTGTGGGAGCACCCCGGGGGCGAAGAGGCCGACGCTGCGACGGCGGTCCCGTTCGCGTCGACCGCCGGGCGCTAGCCTCGCAGCCGGGGCGCCGCTGCGTCCGCCCAGGCGGACGCGGCGGCGGCGAACCCGTCGAGCCCGGACTCGAGCACGAACAGCCCGCGGCGCGGGATCGACGCGCCGAGCTCGAGCAGGAGCGGGGTCAGGTGGACGTCCACCGCGAGCGCGTGGACCGGCGCGCCGCCGAGCATGATCGGCACGGCCGGCGTGCCGGCGAGCGCGCCGCCGCCGATCCGGTCCAGGAACGCCTTGAGCAGTCCCGTGTACGTCGCTTTGTACGTCGGGCTCGCGACGACGAGCACCTCGGCGCTCAGCACCAGGTCGAGGGCGGCGGTGACGCTGCCGTTGTCGGCGGTGAGCAGCAGCGGGGCGAGCGTCGCGAGGTCGACGTCGGCGAGCTTTCCGCCGCCGCGGGCGCGGGCGATCTCGCCGGCGAGGGTGCGGGCGACGAGGTGCGTGCGCGATGCCGGGCGCGGGTTGCCGACGATCGTGACGATCGCCCCGCTCACGCCGCCGCCTCCACGTCCAGGCCGAGCGACCGCAGGGCGGGCGCCAGCGTCGCGTCCGTCGCGCTCAGGCGCAGCGCCCGGACGCCGAGCGCGCCGAGCAGACCGGCGACAACGCCGGGGTCCGTCGCGGCGCCGGACGGGCACGTGACGGCAAGCGCGTCGGACGGTTTCGTGTATACGACGACGCCCGCGCCGTCGGCGACGATGCGCGCCAGCGCCAGGTCGAGTCGGCTCCGGCACGTGCACAGCAGCGAGCCGAGCGTGTCGCCGAGCAGGCAGGCCGTGTGGGCCGAGACGGTCGGCCGCGCACGCGCGCCCGGCTCGCCGTGGACCAGCGCGAGCGTCGTGCCGCCCTCCGTCGACTCCTGCGCGATCGCGCGCAGGGCTCCCTGTGCCGTGGGCAGGTCGCAGGTGGCGGCCGCGTTTACGCGCGCCCGCGCGCCCGCGCGCAGCATGCGGGGCTGGGCACGCGGCAGGTCGAGACGCGCGGCTCGGCCCCCGACGACCGCGCACAGCGCCACGGCCTCCCGCCGGCCGGCGCGATGCGCCAGCTCGAGGGCGGCGGGCACCGCTTCCTGGCGCGCCGTCCGCGGGGCGGAATCCAGCAGGTCGGCCCGCCTGGCGCGGACGGGCTGGACGTGCCCCGGGACCACGAGGTCGTCCGGGGCGGTGGACGGCGCCGCCGCGACGCGCATCGTCAGCGCGCGGTCGGCGACCGACCACCCGCCGCCGACCCCGCGCGCGGCGTCGACCGGCAGCACGAACGGGAGCGCGGCGCGGGCGCGTGGCGCGGGCACCGCCTCGCCGAGCTCGAGCCGCTCGGCCGTCGCCTCGTCGAGCGCGAGCACGACCATCCCGCCGCCGGTGGCCGACAGCCCGGCCAGCTGGGTCTCGGTGATCGTGTCCGCCGGGGAGGCGGCGAACGCGACGCCCGACGACGCGTCTCCGAGCAGCACGATCTCGCCCTCCGCGAACCGCTCGACCGCGGCCTCGAGCCCGGTCATCCGGCGTGCAGCGACGCGTACGCGCCGCGATAGAAGACGAGCGGCCCGCGGCCGTGCTCGCTCACGTGCACGTCGAGCACGCGTCCGAGGACGATGACGTGATCGCCGGCGGGAAGCAGCCGCTCGACCGAGCAGTCGATGCACGCCAGCGCCTCCTCCAGCCGGGGGCTCGCCGTAGGGCCGGCGACGTGGAAGATGCCATCCCACGCGTCGCTCGTCCCGCGTCGGGCGAACGCAGCGGAGAGATGGCCGTGGTGCTCCGCGAGCACGTTGACGGCGAACGCGTCGTGCGCGCGTACGGCGGCGAGCGTGAGGCTGTCGCGCGCGAAGCAGACGAGCACGAGCGGCGGGTCGAGGGAGACGGAGGTGACGGAGTTCGCGGTCGTCCCCACGGGCGCGCCGGCCTCGTCGATGGAGGTGACGACTGTCACGCCGGTGGCGAAGCGGCCCATCGCGGCTCGGAGCTCACGGGCGGGAACGGTGGGGAGGGAAGGGCTTTCGACGGTGTCCGACATCGGCGTCATGTATAACACAAAGACAATCGAGTTACTGAAGAATGAGCCATGTTGATCGAACTGGACGAGGACCGATGTCCGTCCGAGGCGTCGACGTCGCTCTGCTCAGATGGTGGAAAGCAGATGCGATACGCCGGCGGTGTGGCGGTCTGATGGACCGCCGAAGCGGGCGTTCATGGGATGCTTGTAGCGTGCCTTGGGCGCCCGAGCTGTTCTCCGCCCCCGCGCTGCAGCGGGTTCTGGACAAATACCGACGCGAGCGCCTCAGATCGGTGCCCTTCTTCGACGGCCTGATGAGCGGGGAGATCGACGCGCTCGTCGAGTCGTTCTCGGGCGTGCCCGAGCTGCATCACCCGGTACGCGGGCGCATCAAGGGCGAAAGCGCGTTCCGGCGCTTCGTCACCGACACGACCTCCTGGCTGACGGCACGCAATGCCAAGATCGAGGACGTCAACCTGCTCATCACGGATCCGCGCAGGGTCGAAGAGGTCGTGCTCCACCTCGACAGCGACGGCGGACGCATCGGCCTTCCCTTTGCGCTCGCGTGCGAGCACGACGAGGAGGACGAGCGAATCATCGAGCTGCGCCTGTACTTCAGCACCTGGCCGCTGACCGGCCGCCACGCGACCCGCCCGCCGCTGCTCCAGCCCGACCTCGACCTCCACGAGCCCGACGTCGTCGGCGCCTATCAGCGCGCCCTCGCGACGGGCGACGTCGGAGCGATCCTCGCCGCGTTCGAGCCGGACGGTTACATGCGCGAGCCCGCCGGCGACGGTCACGTCCACCGGGGAACCGACGAGCTGCGCGCGCGCTACGAGTCGTTCTTCTCCAATGGCGGCGGCATCTCGCTTGAGCATTGCGCCGTCACCGACGACGGCCGTGCCTGCGCGCTGGAGTACAACGTGATCGGCTGGGGCCGGAGGGCGTTGCCGCCCGAAGCCGGCCTCGCCGTCTACGTCCGTGCCGAGAGCGGCAGGCTCGCCGCCGCGCGCGTCTACGATGACTCCGACCCGTCGCAGAGCGCGCGTGCCTACTAGCGGACGCCGGCACTCGCCGCCGCCCATTCACGTTCTGGAGCGAACGAGCGGAAGCCGCTTCTAACCCCCGGTGCCACGGCGGCTCAGTGAGACCGGCGCTCTCGTGTCTGGTGCTCCCTAGCCCGACGAGT
>Ga0126312_10003315_pt1 | contig 10866 bp, 9 predicted proteins | sample Plot104A_FD_92537 | JGI IMG/M metagenome (GOLD analysis project Ga0126312, IMG submission 92537) | Serpentine soil microbial communities from UC McLaughlin Reserve, CA, USA - Plot104A | ecosystem: Environmental > Terrestrial > Soil > Grasslands | place: USA: UC McLaughlin Reserve, Lake County... | reverse complement strand
CTCGCCCGCGGCATTTACCAGGGGAGGTTCGGGTGCGTCTATCGCACCCGAACCTCTTTATCTCCAGGGGATCCCCTGCCCGGAATCGGGAGGAACCACCATCCGTCGCCAGGTGCTTATAGGGTCGTTGACAATGCGACACTTGCCTGACCCCAGGCGGGGTTCGATCCGCACATGGATAAGGAGGTTCCCGTGACCGCCCGCCGGCATGCACGTGTTGTTGCAGGATTTGCATTTGCACTCTTCACGACAGTGGCCCCGACAAACCCAAGTGCCATCGCCCAGGATGCGACGCCGGTTGCGCAGGCGGTTGCACCCGCTCGTCCCGCCCATATTCACTCTGGTGACTGCGTTGAGCTGGGCGACATAGTTGTCCCGCTGACTGACCTCACCGCTCCGATCGGTGAGGGCGCTGGGCAGGCAGACAAGGCGATACCGGCGGAAAGCTCGTTCACCAACGTCCCGATGACGCTCGACGCCATGCTTGGCGCTGATCACGCCATCAACGTTCACCTATCTGCCGAGCAAATTGATACCTACATCGCCTGTGGAGAGATTGGCGGTGCCCTCGACCCCAGCGGGGCGCTGGTCATCGGTCTGCGGGAAGAGTCAGATTCCGGCTACACGGGAATAGCGTACCTGTCCCCGGGCGCTGACGGCGTTTCGGCTGACGTATCTGTCTTCATCGCTCCCGTGTTCGGCGCCGCCGGATAACCGGCGACGAGAGAGGTCGCGGACACGATCTGTAGCCGCGACCTCTCTCCCTGCGCTGCCTTCCTGGCCCCAAATCTGCGTGGCTATCTGCAATGCGAGATGCAGACGCGTCGCCAGGCGGTGCGGGCATCGGCATCGTCAACCGCCGCGGCGCTATCCCGGAGGGTTCGATGCCTGTCCCATTCCGCAACCGTGACGACGCTGGCCAGCAGCTCGCGTCTCACTTACGCGAGTATCAAGATCGTCCCGACGTCATCGTGCTCGGACTTCCCCGTGGCGGCATCCCTGTCGCCGCCGAGGTCGCCGCGGCACTTAACGCGCCCCTCGATGCCTTCCTCGTCCGCAAGCTCGGCGTCCCCGGTCATGAAGAGCTGGCCATGGGCGCCGTTGCCTCTGGTGGATTGCGCGTCTTGAACGAGGATACGGTCCGCGAACTCCACATTCCGGCTGAGGTCATCGACGCGGTCGAGGCCAACGAACGGCGCGAGCTTGCCCGTCGCGAGCGCCTTTACCGGGGATCCCAGGCGCCCCCCGACGTTACCGACAAGACAGTCATTCTCGTCGACGATGGTCTGGCCACCGGGTCGACGTTGCGGGCGGGCGCGCTCGCCTTGCGCAAAGGGAACCCAGCGCGGATTGTCGGCGCGGTGCCGGTCGCATCTCGCTCGGTCTGTGAGGCGATGCGCGACGTCGTCGACGAGATGGTCTGCGCCGAGACACCGGAGCCGTTTTACGCCGTCGGTCTCTGGTATGACGATTTCGGGCAAACAACAGATGATGAGGTGCGCCGCCACCTCGCCCGCGGCGAGAGCCGGGTGGCCGCCGCGCCGCCGAAGCAACAAGTCGATTCGCCGTCGGCCGTCCCGGCTCCAACCGCGCCGTCGGAAGCTATCGCCCATGCCGCACTCCCGCTGCGAGGCGATGTAGCCGACACCGGTCCATTGCTACAGCGCCTCGATGGAGCGGAGATCGTCTTGCTCGGCGAGGCGTCGCACGGCACCCATGAGTTCTACGCGCAGCGCGCAGACATCACCCGCCGTCTCATCGCGGAGCGAGGCTTCAACGCCGTCGCCGTGGAAGCGGATTGGCCTGACGCCTACCGCATCAACTGCTTCGTCCGCGGTGAAAGCGATGACCCTGACGCGGAAACAGCGCTCGCCGACTTTCACCGATTCCCTCGCTGGATGTGGCGCAACGCGGATGTTCTCGAGTTCGTGCAATGGCTACGTGAGTACAACGACGCTCTGCCAGCCGGCAAACCGAAGGCCGGCTTCTACGGCATAGATCTCTATTCGCTCTCACGGTCGATTGAGGCGGTCGTCACCTACCTCGACAAGGTCGACCCGGAGGCAGCGACGCGCGCCCGCGCTCGTTACGCCTGCTTCGACGATTTCGGCGACAACCCGCAAGTCTATGGGCAGATGGTTTCTCTCGGACTAGCCGAAGATTGCGAGAATGAAGTCGTCGGACAGCTGCTCGAGCTTCAGCAGCGGGCCGCCGAGCTGACCGAACGCGGTGGGCGCTCCGGCGCGGACGAGCAGTTCTTCGCCGAGCAAAATGCGCGAGTCGCCCGCAATGCCGCCGCCTACTACCGCTCCATGTTCCGCGGTCGCGTCTCCTCGTGGAATCTGCGAGACCAGCACATGGCGGACACGATCGACTTCCTGATCCCGCACCTGCACCAGCAGGACGGTTACGCACGGATCGCCGTCTGGGCGCACAACTCCCACCTTGGCGACGCCCGCGCCACCGAGATGGGCGTCGTTGGCGAGCTGAACGTGGGACAGCTCATGCGGGAGCGCCATCCGAAAGAAACCTACGGTATTGGATTCACCACCTACGAAGGCACGGTGACCGCCGCCGCAGAATGGGACAGTCCGGCGCGCCGGCGCCGTGTCCAACCCGCTCTCTCCGGATCATACGAAGACCTGCTGCATCAGGCGTCCGCGATCGCGGAGACGGACCTCATGCTCGATCTGCGGAACCAGGGAGCGGCGACCGAGGCCCTCACCGAACCGCGTCTGGAGCGTGCTATCGGCGTCATCTACAAGCCAGAAACCGAGCGATTCAGTCACTACTTCCATGCCATCATGCCCAGGCAGTTCGACACCGTGCTGCACATCGATCGCACCTCCGCCGTGCAACCGATCGACGCCGACCCTGGATTCGAATCACCGGACGAAACGCCCGAGACCTGGCCATTCGGGGTCTAACGAAGGTGGCAGAATCATGGGTGATCGGCTGTCGATCGGGAGATGAGACTCGTGCCGGAACGAGCCACCTCCTCGAGGAACCAGGTACCCTTGCCGCGGCGTCGGCCGCGGTGCGCGACTGAGTTTCACGCTCGAGGCTACTAGCGGCTCGTCGCGTTCCGCGCAGGAGCAGATTGGGTGACCGTCGTTCTTGCTCCAGTTGATGGATCGACTCGTGCCCTCCGCGCCGTGCCCTGGGCCGCGAAGCTGGCTGGTTCGGGTGGCACAGTCGTCCTGCTGCGGGCGGTCCCACCGCGGCCTGATTACGCCGAAACGCTCTTCTCGCTCGTCGGCGCCGGGGATACTGTCGAGGATATTCAGGACGCCTGGATCCAGACGGCCAAGGCCGACATGGATGAGGCTGCGGCACTGCTCTCAGAATCGGGCGTGACAGTGGAGGAAATGGTTGGCGAGGGCGAGCCGGACGAAGTGATCGTGGCCGGCGCCGCGCGACGCGGGGTCCAGATGATCACCATGGCCAGTCATGGCCGGGGCGCCGTTGGTCGTGCCATCTTCGGCAGCGTTGCAGACCGTGTCGCTCGCACCGCACCTGTGCCCGTCCTGATCCTGCGTACGCCAGACGAGAATGTAGATCCCAGCGTCGTCGTCTCTCGCATTGTCGTTCCGCTCGACGGCTCGGAAATCGCAGCAAGGGCACTCCCAGTCGCCAGCGAGGTCGCCAAGCAGCTCGAGGCGCCTGTGCACATCGTGCGCGCGGTGGACGCGGCAACGGCGCTCCCGATGGCGCCAGGTATCTTCGGCGCGGCGCCTGCGGTCGACCCAGAGGTGGCCGACCAGATCTGGCAGGAGGCGGAAACTGAGGCACGGTCGACGGTGACCACCGCCGTATCGCGACTGCGGGCCGAAGGGGTCGATGCCTCTGGCGCGATCGTCAACGGCTCGCCCTTCTTCGCTATTAGCGAAGCCACCCAACCCGGCGACCTTCTCATCTTGACCTCACATGGCCGCGGCGGGGTCCGGCGCTGGCTCCTCGGCAGCGTCGCCGAAAAACTCGTGCGCGAAGCCAATGCGCCGGTGATGCTCGTTCCCGCGGTGGAACGGGGCGAGGAGTTGAGGAGTCGAGAAGTCGAGGAGTGAGGCGGCTAGACAGCAAGCAGGAGCATGAGGTACGTGACCACGACCGCGCCAATCGTCGCCGACGCCATCGCGGAGGCAAGAGCTCGGGGGCTGGGCCCGCTCGAGTACCTCCAATCGCGTGGCTATGTCCAAGACGTCTCTGACCCGGATGGATTGCGACAGGCGTTCGCTGCCGGCGCCGTCACTGCCTACGTGGGATTTGACCCGACGGCGCCCTCGCTGCACGTCGGCCACATGCTCGGCATGATGATGCTGGCCTCGTTGCAGCGGTTCGGGCACCGGCCGATCGCGCTTGGCGGCGGCGGCACCGCGCTGGTCGGCGACCCCTCCGGCAAGACCTCGACCAGGGCTATCGTCTCCGAAGGGGAGATTCGCTCCAATTTGGAAAGGATCCTGCCGCAGTTCGCGCGTTACCTCGATTTCGAAGGGAACCGCTGGGGCGACAATCCGCCGGCATTGTTACTCAACAATGCCGATTGGCTTCTCGAACTGCGCTACATTCCATTCTTGCGCGATATCGGCCGCCATTTCCCTGTCAACGAGATGTTGGCCGCAGAGACGTACCGCACCCGGTTGGAGTCGACCGGGCTCAACTTCGTGGAGTTCAACTACCGGCTGGTGCAGGCTTACGACTTCCTCCACCTCTTCCGCACCGAGGGCTGCACCTTGCAGATGGGCGGCTCCGACCAGTGGGGAAATATCGTCGCCGGCGTGGAGCTGATCCGAAAGGCCGACGGCGGGCACGCCTTTGCCCTCGTCTGCCCCCTGCTCACGACCGCCTCCGGCGAAAAGATGGGCAAGAGCGAAGGCAATTCGCTCTGGCTCGATCCGGAGCTGACATCGCCCTACAACTTCTACCAGTACTGGATCAACGTCGATGACGCCGACGTGGAGCGCTTGCTCCGGCTCTACACCTTCTTGCCGGAGTGGCGCATCGAGGAACTGGCCCGCGTCGAGGGAGTCGGACTGCGTGAGGCCAAACAGACTCTGGCCCGCGAGGTTACCACTCTGGCGCACGGTGAAGCGGCGGCAACTGCCGCCGAGGCGGCAACGCGCGCCTTGTTCGGCGGCGTCCCGGACGTCGACGACCCGAATATCCCGACCACCGAGATCGCGGCGACTGATGCCGCTGCCATGTCCCTTGCGGATCTGTTCATCAGGGCAGGGCTCGTTCCGTCACGTGGCGAAGCTCGGCGTAAGGCCACGGAAGGCGCACTCTGGTTGGACGGGGAGCGGCTCGAGGACGTTGACGCGCCGTTCCAACCGGCAGGCAACGACACGCTGCTCCGCTTCGGCAAGAAACGCTACCAGCGCATTCGCATCCTGCTCTGATCGCAAGCGTTCCTCGAACAATCAGTCGCCCAAGCCCGGGATAGCGCTCCGAATGACGTCGATATCGGGGAGCGCGTCGAGCAATCCGGCCAGTAAAAGCAGGTCGCCGGCGATGACGAGCACGAGGAGCGCCAGTGGACCGGCCGGCCCGCCCTGCCGTAGCAAGCGTCCCATGCCGAGGAAGTTGACGCTGGCGCCGACGAAGATCACCCAGATCAGTCCCACCAGAAACCCGCCCAGGAGCTGCGCCTGCGCTTGCGGCAGATCCCTCCAGAGCAACACGGCGACATTGAGGATGCCGAGCACGATACCGGGCAGAAGTAGCAACGCCACGGCGGCCCACGCGCCTTGGGCAGAGCGTGCCTGGCGCGCCATACGAGCTGGGCGCCGTTGGTGCGGCCACGCGCCCTCGGTCGCTGTCTCGACTGACTGGATGGTGTATACCAGGGCAACACAGAGCCCAATCAGGAGCCAGACCCGACTATCGTCGAGCCGGAGCACGTCGCGGACTTCTTCGAACGACACCCTCTACTCCCAGGTCGCCGGGCGACGACGCGGCGCGAGGGTAGCACACGATCCCCCATGCAACCGAGCGTCACGTGACCGCGGGTGGCTCACGGCACGTCGATCGCCGCACAATGGATGCAGGTTGTCTGTCAGCGCACGATTGATCGCTACACGATTCGAGGCGTGATCCCGCACATGAACGAGATGTTCTATACCGACCCCGAGCACGAGCCGTTCCTCTTCCAGGCGGGTCCCTCCCGCGCGCTCCTCATCCACGGATTTCTTGGCTCGCCCCGTGAATTGCGCCCTCTGGCACGGGAGCTCACCGACGCGGGCGTGACCGCTCGCGGCGTGCTCCTGCCGGGTTTTGGCGCGGATATCGCTCGGCTCGGGACGGTGCAAGCCAAGGAATGGCTGGCCGCGGCTCGCGCGGCCTGGGAAGAGACCCGCGAGGGCGCCAGCCGCACGACTTTGATCGGGTTCTCGATGGGTGGCGCGGTCGCGCTGCGGCTTGCCACGGAGACTGGATTGGCGCCGGATCAGCTCATCCTGCTAGCGCCGCACTGGAAATTCGCCGACCGGCGCGCGGTCGTCCTGCCTGTGGCCAAGTATCTGATCCGCGAGTTCAAACCGTTTGGCCGCATCGACTTCGATAGTCCCGACATGCGCCGCATGCTCACCGAGATGGCTCCGGGCGCCGACCTCGATGATCCCGAGGTGCGCCACAAGCTACGCAACTCCGCCACCATTCCTACGTGCGCACTCGATCAGTTGCGCCGGGTCGGCGTCAGCGCGGCCGCTCGCGCATCGCGGATTTCCGCTCCCACGACCATCGTGCAAGGCTTGCAGGACTCGACGACGTTGCCCGCGTATTCGCGTCACCTCGCCGCGCGCATGGGCGCCGACTTGCGTGAAATTCCTGGCGATCACCTCATCGTCGATCCGGAGAGACCCTCCTGGGGCTCGGTGAGGGACACCGTCATCACGCTTGCCACCGGAACGGGACCGGCCCGCGACGCTTCAGCTAGCCGCTCGTAACCGTGGCAGCGTATCCCGCGTCCCGGAGCTGGGCCAACTCCTTTTCGCCGCGCTCGCGCAAGGCGGCCATCCAGTCGTCCCGATGGGGCCGCAGCGTCTCCGCTAGTACTTGCGCGACTGCCAGGTTGCGGTACCACTTGCGGTCGGAGGGGATCACGTACCAAGGCGCCCAAGTGGTGGCGGTCGCGTTGATCGCCGCCTGGTAGGCCGCCATGTAGTCGTCCCAGCGCTGCCGTTCCTGCCAGTCGTCGAGCGAAAGCTTCCACCACTTCTCGACCTCTTCCTGCCGCGCTAGCAGACGTTCCTCCTGCTTCTCCTTGCTGATGTGGAGGAAGAATTTCACGACGACGGTCCGCGACTGATCGAGCAGCAGCTCGAAGTCGTTGATGTGCGGGTAGCGGCTGACGGCTACCTCGGGCGTGACGATTCCTTTTACCACCTCGACGAGGACCGCCTCGTAGTACGAGCGATTGAAGACCGCCACCGACGACAGTGCCGGAGTGTGCAGGTGATGACGCCATAGGAAGTCGTGCGCGCGCTCTTCCGCAGTCGGAACCTTGAACGACCAGACGTGAATGCCAGACACGTTCATATCGCTCAGGACGGCCCGGATGGTGCCGTCCTTGCCGGAGGTGTCCATGCCTTGCAGGACGATTAGCAGCGCGTCGGTCCCAGCAGCGTACAACAACTCTTGAAGCTCGCCGAGCTCCTTCACTAGGGCATCGAGCTCCACTTTACCGGCTTTTTGGTCGATATCACCGTCGCTCCGGGTATCGACGCCGGCAACATCCACGTGCTGGCTTCCGTCGCAGCGGAGCGCATATCCCATGCTTCCCATCCTGAGTCCCATCACGATCTGCCAGTTCGCGGTTCGCGCCGCTCCTTGGCAGGGTAACAGCGATGATCAGATCTCAGGTGAGGGTGACACCCTCGATGGTGAGCAGGCGGTGCTTGATTCCTAGCCCACCCGTGTAGCCACCAATCGTGGCGTCGGAGCGGATCACGCGGTGGCAGGGCACGATCACCGGGATCGGGTTTCGGCCGAGGGCATTGCCAACCGCGCGCGTCGCGCCCGGCTTGCCGATCTTGCGCGCGATGCCCGCGTACGTCTCGACGTGGCCGAAAGGCACCGATACCGTCGCCTCGAGCACGGCGCGTTGAAAGGGGGCCATGCTGCCCCAGTCGAGCGGAACGTCGAACCGCGCACGCTGACCGCCGAAATACTCATTGAGCTCAGACGCGGCATGCCGGAGGATCGCCTGAACCTCGGGCGAAGCGTTCTCGATCCGCTCGAGCCGCACGGGCTCCAGGCCGCGCTCTTGCTGCCGCGTCACGAAGTCAGATTCCGACACCTGTGATCCGAACTCGATTTCCCGCAGTCCTTCCGGGGTCGCCGCCAAAATGAGCTCCCCGATCGGGCTGTCGATCCTCGTGTACCAGACCCTGTCTCGCCGCGGCAGCTTCACCGACGGCGGATCGTATGTCTCGGCATCGATCGCACCAACGGCGGTCAACGCTTCGCCCAGCCGGTCGTACCGTTTGAGCTCGTTCGCACAATAGTTGCAATCGTCGGTGTGTTCCAGCAGCCAGCTCACATCGTTATCCGAGAGATCGCCGACAACGCGCGCTGGCATCGCCTCGCACGCGACGTCGCAAGGATCGGCATCCGGCTTGCTCGCCGCCGCCTTGAGTCCATTTATCCTCATTCCTGAACCCTGGTCCACCGGAGTCTCCATAGTATTCATCCTTCTCAAACCCGGGATAGCCATCAGATCCGGTCGCCGAACCGCTGGCGTAGCTTTCGCAGGCCTTCATGGACGCTGCGGCGCGCCGCCTCTTCGGAGCAGCCGAGCGTAGCCGCGATCTCCGGGTAACCGATATCTAGATACTTGCGCTGCACCAGCGCGATACGTTGTTTCGGAGGCAGGGCTTCGATGAAGCCCTCGACCTCATGCAAGAGATTACCGGCGTCGAGCCGTCCGTCGTCGTCCCGGCTCGCGGCCGGAATGCTCTCCACGGCCTCCTCAGCGTCCAGTGAGCGGAGGCGCGACGTCTTGCGCTTGTCGCTCAAGAACGTGTTCGACGCAATCCGATAGAGCCATGCGCGATGGTTGGCATCACAGGGCAGCCGGTCCCAGGCCCGATAGGCCTTGAGCGCGGTTTCCTGATAGAGATCGTCCGCGTCAGACCGGTTGCGCGTTAGGTGCAGGGCAAAGCGATAAATCTCGGCGCCATACCGCGCCAGCGTCGCGTCGAACGTCGCCTGTACCGCCGGTTCCAACACAGCCGCACGTGCTGGTCTCGCGGCGGTCATTAGCGCAGCCGCCATTGCCGCCTCCGCCACTATCGTCCCTCCTGATCTTAACCCGCTCTTACATGATCGCAAACAATTCCCAGGTCCGTACAATGGAACGCGCCACGCAGGAATCTGTGAGATCTCCCCAAGGAACACCCTATCACCTCAACACTCCATAACCCCGTGGTAGTATCCGCTGGCGCGGCTCGCGCATTATGGTCGAAGTGACCGCCCGCGCGGCGCCTCCACCTGCTCCGCTGCAACGAGGTGAGACAGCCAGTCCATGGCGTACCGAAATAGCTCCAGCACAAACGGCACCCATCGCACCGTCAGCCGCACGAGCGTGCTGCGGGGGCGCAGATCTGCCGGGGACCGGCGCAAGACGCTGCCGCCGCACTTGTTGCCAGGTGTGGCCCGACGCAGGTCCACCGCCGGCAAAGCAATCGGTGTGCTGGTCGGACTTGCCGTCGCGTTTTTCTTGTTCTTCGCCGCCACGGTCGTTGCCGGCGCGCTCTCGACGGCGGCCGCGGTCGCTGCCACGGCCCGGCAGTACCAGGAGATCAACGGGAGCCTGCCGAACGCCGCCCTAGTCTCAGCGGACGTCTTCCAGACGACCCGCATTCTCGATCGCAACGGCGTCCTCTTGCAGGAAATAGCCGATCAGGATTACGGCTGGCGGACGTTCGTTCCCTTCGAGAAGATCTCGCCCTACCTCATCGACGCCACCGTCGCGTCCGAGGACGCGACCTTCTGGAGCCATGAGGGTGTCGAGCCATTTGCCATTGCCCGTGGCGCGCTCATCATCGCCGGTGGGGAGGGATCATCCGGCGGATCAACCATCACCCAGCAACTCGTCCGCTCGGTCCATCCCGAGGCCATTGGTGCCGAGGTATCCATCCAACGCAAATGGCGCGAGGGCTTAGCGGCGATCGCGCTCGAACGCCAATTCTCGAAGCACGATATCGTCACCATGTACCTTAACCAGATCTTTTACGGCAATCGCTCTTACGGCATCGAGGCGGCCGCGCAGACCTACTTCCACAAGTCGGCGGCGGATCTGAACCTGTCCGAGGCATCGCTGCTCGCCGGCATTCCGCAGCAGCCAACCAACTTCAACCCAGCCCTCTATCCTGACAACGCACATCGCCGGCAGAAATATGTCCTCGACCAGATGGTCAAGCTCGGCTACGTCACACGTGCGGAAGCCAACGAGGCGTACGTGAACTGGCCGACCGTCTACCCCGCGCGCGACGGCGACGGAGCGGTCCTCGACCATCCCCATTTTGTCGAGTACGTGAAGATGTATCTTGCCGAGAAATACCCCGACAAAGACTTCACCAAGGGCGGGTTCAATATCTACACGACGATCGATACCGCCTTGCAGGACCGCGCCGAGGAGATCGTTGCCCAAAACGTACAGAACCAGCTGCAGTTCTACGGGGCTCAAAACGCCGCACTGACCGTTGTCGTCCCCTGGAGCGGCGAGATCCTGGCCATGGTTGGATCGGCCGATTTCAACAACGCCGCGATCGAAGGACAGGTCAACATCACAACGTCCGCTCAACAACCGGGGTCGGCGATTAAGCCGGTCGTCTACGCAGCAGCTTTTGAGCAGGGCTGGACTCCCGG
>Ga0126312_10003314_pt1 | contig 10868 bp, 9 predicted proteins | sample Plot104A_FD_92537 | JGI IMG/M metagenome (GOLD analysis project Ga0126312, IMG submission 92537) | Serpentine soil microbial communities from UC McLaughlin Reserve, CA, USA - Plot104A | ecosystem: Environmental > Terrestrial > Soil > Grasslands | place: USA: UC McLaughlin Reserve, Lake County... | reverse complement strand
GTCTCCGTGCTGAGCGGCAACCGCAACTTCGAGGGGCGCATCAACCCCGACGTGAAGATGAACTACCTCGCCTCGCCGCCGCTGTGCGTCGCCTACGCGCTCGCGGGGACGATGGACATCGACCTGCTCGACGAGCCGCTCGGGCAGGACCAGAACGGCGAGGACGTCTACCTCAAGGACATCTGGCCGAGCGCCGACGAGGTCGCGCACACGGTCGAGGAGGCCGTCCAGAGCGACATGTTCACCAAGTCCTACGGCGAGGTGTTCGAGGGCGACGAGCGCTGGAACTCGCTCGACGTGCCCGAGGGCGACCGCTTCGCGTGGGCGGAGGACTCCACCTACGTGCGCCAGCCGACCTTCTTCGAGGACCTCGCGCCCGAGCCGGAGCCGCGCGGCGACATCGAGGGCGCGCGCGTGCTCGCGCTGCTGGGCGACTCGGTCACGACCGACCACATCTCGCCCGCGGGCGCGATCAAGAAGGACTCGCCGGCCGCCAAGTACCTCAACGAGCACGGCGTGCAGAACAAGGACTTCAACTCCTACGGCGCCCGCCGCGGCAACCACGAGGTGATGATGCGCGGCACGTTCGCCAACATCCGGCTGCGCAACGAGATCGCCGGCAAGGAGCTGATCGGCGGGCTGACGCTGAAGTTCCCGGAGGGGGACGAGAAGCCGATCTACGACGCGGCGATGGAGTACGCGCAGGAGGGCACGCCGCTGGTCGTGCTCGCCGGCTCCGAGTACGGCTCGGGCTCCTCGCGCGACTGGGCCGCCAAGGGCACCAACCTGCTCGGCGTGCGCGCGGTGATCGCGCAGTCCTTCGAGCGCATCCACCGCTCCAACCTGGTCGGCATGGGCGTGCTGCCGCTGCAGTTCCCCGAGGGCGAGTCGGCGTCCTCGCTCGCCCTCACGGGCGAGGAGGAGGTCTCGATCACGGGCCTCGACGGCGGCGACGCCGACGAGGTCCAGGTCAAGGCCGGCGACGTCGAGTTCACGGCCAAGGTGCGCATCGACACGCCCAAGGAGCGCGAGTACTACAAGCACGGCGGGATCCTGCAGTTCGTGCTGCGTCAGCTGATGTCCGCCGACTGACGGTGCGTCGCTAACCTCCCCGGCCTCCATGGCCGTCCCCGAGACCCTTCGCAAGCTGCTCACCGCCGCCGGACCCTCCGGGTACGAGCAGGCGCCTGCCGCCGTCTTCCGCGAGGCCGCCGGCGCCTTCACCGAGGTCACCCACGACAGCGTCGGGTCGACCGTTGCGCGCGTGCCCGGCACCGGCGACGGGCGCTCCGTCGCCATCGTCGGCCACATCGACGAGATCGGCCTGATCGTCCATCACATCGACGACGACGGCTACCTCTGGTTCACCGGCGTCGGCGGCTGGGACCCGGTCATCCTCGTCGGCCAGCGGGTCGAGATCGCCACACGCGACGGGCTCGTGCTCGGCGTCGTCGGCAAGAAGCCGATCCACCTGCTCAAGACCGAAGAGGACCGCCGCAAGGCGCCGGAGCTCAAGGGCCTGCACATCGACATCGGCGCCAAGGACGGCGACGACGCGCGCTCGCGCGTGCGGATCGGAGACGTCGCGGTGATCGGCGGCGAGCCGTTCGAGATGCCCAACGGCCGGATCGTCTCGCGCTCGATGGACAACCGGCTCGGCTGCTTCGTGGCGCTCGAGACGGCGCGCCTGGTCGCCGAGGCCGGTGGCGCGCCCGGCGACGTCTACGGCGCCGCGGTCGCGCAGGAGGAGATCACCTTCGCCGGCGCGCGCACGACGGCCTTCACGCTGCGGCCCGACGTCGCGATCGCGGTCGACGTGACGTTCGCCACCGACGCGCCGGGGCTCGACGAGAAGGAGCTCGGGCGTCACCGCTTCGGCTCGGGCCCGGTGATCGGCCGCGGCTCGACGCTCGACCCCGCCGTCTTCGAGCTGCTCCACGAGACCGCCGAGAAGGAGGGGATCCCGTTCACGGTCGCCGCCTCCGCGCGCGCGACCGGCACCGACGCCGACGCGATCCACTTCGCCGCCGGCGGCATCCCGACGGGCGTCGTCTCGATCCCGCTGCGCTACATGCACTCGCCGGTCGAGATGGTCGAGCTCGAGGACGTGGAGAACACCGCCCGCCTGCTGGCCGCGTTCGCGCAGGCGCTGAAGCCCGACTCGGACTTCCGCCGATAGCGTCGCCGCTCCTGCTGCTGTTCGACATCGACGGCACGCTGCTGCAGCGGGCCTCGGTCGAGCACGCGCGAGCGATCGTCGAGGCGGCGCAGGACGTCCACGGCGTCGCCGACTTGGGGTCGCACCGCGTCGAGGCGGCGGGCCGCACCGACCTGGCGATCGCGCGCTCGATGCTGCTCGCCGCCGGCGTCGACGCCACGGAGATCGACGCCCGCGCCGCCGAGGTCGCCGAGCGCGCCGTCACCGCCTACGCGGACCTCTGCCCGACGGACCTCTCGCCGCGGCTCGCCCCGGGGATCGTCGAGCTGCTGGAGGCGCTCGCGGGCCGGCCTTCCGAGTTCACGCTCTCGCTCGTCACCGGCAATCTCGAACCGGTCGCGCGCCTGAAGCTCGAGCGCGCGGGCATCGGCCACCACTTCGTGGGCGGGCAGGGCGGCTTCGGCTCAGACCATCACAAGCGCGCCGAGCTCCCGCCGATCGCCCGCGCCCGCAGGTCCGACCCGCCGTGGCCGCGCGAGCGCACCGTGGTCATCGGCGACACCCCGCGCGACATCGCCTGCGCCCGCGCCGACGGGGTGCTGGTGGCGGCCGTCGCCACGGGCCCCTTCGGAGTCGAGGCGCTCGCCGACGCGGACGCCGTCGCCGACGACGCCCGCGCGCTGCTGCCGGTCCTCGAGGACTGGCTCTAGCCGGCGACGATCGCGGTGACGCTCGGCGAGGAGGCCCACGAGCATGTCCGCGAGCTCCCACAGCGTGAGCCCGGCCGCGTGAGGCTCAGCCGGCCGGGATCGCCTCGAAGGACTGGGTGCCCGAGCAGTTCACGAACCAGATCTGATTGGCGAAGATGACGTACTTCGAGTCGAAGAAGGACATCCCGAGCTTGCCGGTGACCGTGTCGCCGGAGCGGGCGGTCTCGGCGACCTTGTAGGTGATGCCGCGCGAGCCGGAGCTGACGAGCCGGTTGACGGCGATGCCCGACTGCTGGGCGCTCTCGTCGGCGCCGAGGGTCCACGGGCCCGTGACGACGAAGGGCTCGAACGACAGCGCGTTGCCGTAGTGGCCCGCGCCGTTCTCGAAGCAGTAGACCGGCACGAGCGGCGTCTTGGTGATGGTGATCTGGCCGTCGATCAGCGTGAACTCGAGGTCGTCGTAGGCGCCCTCGGTGCCCATGCGGCCGGCCCACTTGTTGCTGGGGGCGGGCTGCGAGCCGCCGCCGCCCGGGGTCGTGCCGCCGCCGCTTGCCGGGGTACTGCCGCCGCCGGTGCCCGGCGTCGTGCCGCCGCCCGGGGCGGGGTTCGAGCCGCCGCCCGTGCCGCCGGTGCCATCCGTGGTGCTGCCGAGGCGCAGCGTCATCACGCGCTTTGCGGTCAGCTTCCTGCCGCCGGTGCGCTTGAGGGCGAGCTTGACGGTCGCGCGGCCGCCGGCGGCCCGCACCGCCGCGACGCCCTCTGCGCCGAAGCGCAACGTGACGTCGGTGACCGAGCGCTTGCGGAGCTTCACGGTGCGGTAGGCGGCCTTGGTGCCGCCCGCGGCTACGGTCGCGGTGCCGCGCAGCGCGTAGCGGTTCGGGTTGGCGACCTCGATCGTCGCGCTCGCCGAGGCGACCGACGAGGGCTTCGGGCCGATCTTCACCGGCGCGGCCTGCGCGGCGGCGGGGACGGCGAAGACGGCAAGGGCGGTGAGCAGGGCGAGGCGGTGACGTTCCATGTCGGGTATGGCTCCAGGAAGGCGAGAGTCGGTGGACCGGACTCTGGCGTGCGGCACGCCCGCAAACAGTCGGGCTAGCCGGGAGGACGACCTCGCGCTAGCCCGGAACACGGCTTTCGAGATAACCGCACGCCCTCAGGGCAGCAGCGAGGCGGGCACGCCGCCGCCGAGCCCGGCGGCGAACGCCTCGAGCTCGCCGTGCGGGATCACCGGCACGCCGAGCCGCGTGGCGGCGTCGCGGACAGCCGCCGCGCCGTAGGCCGCGCTCGCGGGGACCGCGACCGCCTCGACGCGCGCGTGCTCGGCGCGGAAGCCGTCGTCGTGCACGACGATCCGGCCCCAGGCGGAGACGACGCCCTCGCACCAGTAGGCCTCGCCGAACCAGGAGCGCGGCCCCGGGGCGTGATACGCGTAGATCCCGCACTGGCACGCCTCGTGGGGGGAGTCGTGGGGCTCGGCGAGCCAGCCGATGTCGCGCTGCAGGCGGCGGTTCGCGTCGTAGCACGCGGCGTGCATCTCGCGCCCCTCCCAGCGGCAGGGGATGAACGGCGACATCAGGCGCTCCCCGGCCAGGCGCCAGGATCGGAAGGCCACGACCGCGCGGGCGAGGTCGGGCGCCGCGGTCACGGCGCGGCGGCGGGCTCCGGAGCGGGAGGCGCGACCGCGGGCGGCGCCGGGACCGGCGGCGCGGGCGGCGCGGGCACCACGGCGGGCGCCTCCACAGGCTCCACCACGATCGTCCGCGACGGCTGCGAGAGGCTCACAACCCCAAGGGTACGCGCCGAACCCGGAGTTGTTCGGCCTCAGGCCGAACAACTCCGGGTTCAGTGACGCGCTACTTCGGGTTGACGACGCCGGCCGCGCCGCCGCCGCGGCGGACCGGCTCGGCGGCCGCGATCATGCCCCGCTTGCCGCGGAACTCGATCCCGGTGGCGGCGCCGATCTCGCCGTTGCCCGGGGGCGCGGCGAACTTGTGGCCGCGGCCGCCGGCCAGCGACTGGCCTTCGGGCGAGTCGATGAACGCCTGCTCGGCCTGGGTCGTGCTCGTGTTGCGCTCGACCGCGCGGGGGAGCGCGATCGCCCTGAGCAGCGGCTCGTGCAGGTCGATGCGGTTGACGATCGTCTGCAGGACCGTGCCGGGGATCGTCGAGCCGCCGGGCGACCCGAGCGCGAGGTAGGGCTTGCCGTTCTTCTCGATGATCGTCGGCGCCATCGAGCTGCGCGGGCGCTTGGAGCGATCTGCGCGGTTCGGGTGCGTCAGCGAGTCGTAGTTGAAGTCGGTCAGCTCGTTGTTGAGCAGGAACCCGTAGCCCGGCACGACGACGCCGTTGCCGCCAGTGGACTCGATCGTGAACGTGTAGGACACGACGTTGCCCAGCCGATCGGCGACCGTGAGGTGCGTCGTCGACTGCCGCGGATGGGAGATCGTCGCGCTGTTGGCCGCGGCCTTCGAGGACGAGCCCTCGTTGTCGTACGGGTCGCCCGGCGCGACGGGACTCGTGGCCGCCTTGTCGGTGATCAGCGGCCGCCGCTCGTCGGCGAACGACATCGAGGTCAGGCCGTCCACGGGGACGTCGAAGAACGCCGGGTCGGCCAGGAAGGCGTTGCGGTCCGCGAACGTGTAGCGCGACGCCTCCAGGTAGCGGTGCAGGATCTCCTCACGGGACGAGCCCGCGGGCGTCCAGCCGCCGAGGATGTTGAGCACCTCGGCCACCGTCGTGCCGCCGGAGGACGGCGGGCCCATGCCGAACACGGTGAGGCCGCGGTACTGGCTCTCCGTCGGCTCACGCTCGGGCGCGGTGTAGCGCTTGAGGTCGTCCGCGGTCATCAGGCCGGCCCGCCACGTGTGGTCCGCGTCGGCCGCGGTCGGCGGCTGCGTCGCGGCCTTGGCGATCGCGTCGGCGACCGGACCGCGGTAGAAGCCCTTGCGCACGCCCTGCCGGCCCAGCAGCCGGTAGGTCTTGGCCATGTCGGGGTTGGTGATGCGCGCGCCCACGTCCTTCGAGCTGCGGTCGGGGTCGAGGTAGATCGCCGCCGTCGACGGGATGTCGTCGAAGTAGGTCTTCACGGCCTCGACGGAGTCGAAGAACGTCTGGTCGACGGTGAAGCCGTTCTTGGCGACGCGGATGCCCGGCTGCAGCGCCTTCTTGAGCGAGAACGTGCCGTACTTCTTGAGCGCCCGCGCCCACGTGAGCGGGGTCCCGGGCACACCGGCGGAGAGCCCGCTGAAGCGCGCGGGGTCGAACGCCAGCGGCTTGCCGTTCTCCCAGAAGGAGTCGGGCTCCATCGCCCGCGGCGCCTTCTCGCGGCCGTCGATCGTGGTGACCTTGCCGTCGGCCGTGCGGATGACCATGAAGCCGCCGCCGCCGATGCCGCACGAGAACGGCTCGGTGACGCCGAGCACGCCGGCCGCGGCGACCGCGGCGTCGATCGCGTTGCCGCCGGCCTTCAGCGTGTCGATGGCGGCCTGGGTGCCGAGGGCGTCGACCGACGCGGCCGCGCCTCCCGTGCCTCGCGCGCTCGGCTGCTTGGCGGGCTCCTGCGCTCCGGCGCCCTGCGCGCCGGCGAACGCGGCCAGCAGCCCGGCGCCCACCAGCGCCAGGCGGAATCGGTTAAATCTCATCGGGCCTCCCCCGCGAACGACTTGGACTGGGGAAGGACTTACCCCGGAGCTCAGCGCGGCACGCGCAGCAGCGTGGCGCGCAAGGGCTTGCCGGTGTCCTGGCGCATACGCGTCACGTAGGCCGAGCCTGAGCTGAGCGCCGTGCTCCAGAGCGTCACGTTGACGCCCCGCTTGGGCCGCGGCGGCAGCTTGCGCGGCCAGCCGTGGGCGTGGTGCTCGGAGCCGGGCTCGTGGCCCTCGTCGCGGCGGCCGGTCGGGACGGTGCCGTAGAGCGAGCGGTCGCGCCGCACCGGCCGTCGCGTCAGCCCGCCGATCCGCAGCTGCTGGCGCCGGAACGTCGAGCGCACGTAGAGCAGCCGGCGGCCGTCGCTGGAGGGATTGAGCAGCAGCGCGCGCGGGGCGCTGCGCAGCGTCGTGCGGCGTCCGGTCGCCAGCTGCACCTCGTCGATGCGGGCGCGCGAGGCGCCGGCGACGTGGAACAGCAGCCGGTCGTCCGCCAGCGCGGGGCGCCCCAGCGTGGTGCTGGCGGTCCCGCGCGCGACCACTCGCGGGGCCGGGGCGGCGGGCGGGAGGGTGTTCGCGACCAGCACGTCGCGGCCGTCCTCCGTGGTGCGCCAGGCGACCCAGCCGGCGGAGACCGCGACCGCATCGGCCGCCACGGGCAGCGTGACGACGTAGGCGGGGTCGGACTGCGACCGGATCTCGACGGTCCCCTGCCCGACCCAGGCCAGCTTGCCGCCACCGATCGCCGGGTGCGGGCCCGGTGTGGCCTGCCGGGCGCCCGGCCGCGCGAGCACCCCGCCGCCGCCCGGCTCCTGGAAGGCGACGAGCGGCCCGTCAGCACTCGGGTCGGTGGCCGGCACCGCGAACACGCTCGCGGCCTGGGCGGGCGCCGCCCACAGGGCGGCGGCGCAGGCGGCCAGCGCGGCCGCGTCGGCGGCGCGCAGCGCGCGCAGGATCGCGGGCCGCTCGGCCATCGCCGCGTGTGCGGCGGCGCCGCGCTCGGTCATCGACAGCGGCGCGAGGATCACGACGGGCAGCGCGCGCCCGATCCCGAAGCCGAGCCCGACGAGCAGTCCGAGCGCGGGGTCGCCGAGCGCGATGCTCACGCCCGCCAGCGCCCAGACGGCGAACGTGAGGATGAAGGTCGTGAAGCCGAGTCCCAGCAGGATCCCGTAGAGGCCCGCGGCCAGCGGCAGCGGCAGCACGCGCCGCCACGACTCCGGCACCTGCCGGCGCACCTGGGGGACGATCCGGGCCCCGCGCGCCTCGCCCGCGGCGGCGGCCAGCGCGACCGCGGCGGCCACGGCGATGGCCGCCGCCCCGCCGGCGCCCAGCGACCGTCCGAGCAGTGCCAGCCCGCCGAACGTGGCCACGCCGCCGGCCAGCGCGCCCGCGGCGAACGTCGCGCACGCGACGAGCGTCGTCCGCAGGCGGCCCGCGTAGCCGTGCGGCGCGAGCGTGTCGACCATCGAGAACCCGCACGGCGACCAGGCGCCGGTGATGCCCGCGATCAGCCCCGCGGCGAGCAGCAGCGCCCCGAGCATCAGCAGGGGACCTTGGTCTGGAAGTACATGACGCAGAACACCTTCCTGCCGCTGTAGCAGTAGCCCGTCAGCGCCCCGTCGCCGTTGATGCGGCGGCTCGTGTAGGCGCAGCAGTCGACGAGCTTGCGCACCTTGCCGCCGCAGCAGCGATACCACGCGCCGTCGATGCGGGTGGTGAGGTCGAACTCCTTCGCGACGACCTTGCAGACCGGCGTGCGCGTCGCACGCGGGAGCGGCCGGCCGTCGGGGTCGGTGAGGCGGTTGCCGTCGTCGTCGACCGGGCTCCCGTCGCGGTCGACGACCCGCCCGAGGTCGTCGACGCGCTTGCCGTCACGCGCGCGCAGCGGGTAGCCGCGCGAGTCGATCCGGGGGATCCCGGTCGGGTGGGGGCAGGAGTCGGTCGTGTAGATGTGGCCGCAGAAGTGGTAGGCCTCGGCCTCGCCCGGCTTGATCAGCGAGCCGGCGGTCTTCGCCCCGGCGACCGCCATCACCCCGCCGCCGACGCGCGCGAGGAAGCCCCGCCGCGACGTGCTCCCCGCCACCTTGTCGCTCAACCGCTCCGGCCTAGGCACTGATGGTGCCCCTGCGCCGCTCTGCGGCGGCGAGCACGCTCTCGAGCTGGCCGCCGGAGTTGAAGGTCCCCTTCGCAAGCACGATGCCGTCGGCTCCGACCGCGACCGCGAACGGGCTGCCCGGCACGTCGGCGAGCGCCCAGACGCCCGCGTCCTCGACCTCGTCGAAGCGGCGCAGCAGCACGCGCGGGTCGCGCTCGAACGCGGCGACCGCCGGCGCGAGCGCCCGGCAGATGTGACAGCCCTCCGACGTGAAGACGGCGAGGCCGAGCTCGTCGGCGCCGAGGCCGGCGAAGTGCTCCGCGAGCGCGGTGCGGCCGCCGATCTCCGGGCCCTCGCCGGCGATCTCGAGCGCGCCCTGCGGCCCGATCTGCAGCCGCAGCTCGCCGATCTCGCGTGCCAGTGCGAGCAGGCCCACCGCCAGCGCCGCGAGCCCGAGCAGCGCGACGCCCAGCCCGAGCCCGAGCCACTCCTCGGTCGTCAGTGGGCGGCGGTCGAGCAGCGGCAGCACCGCGGCGGCGACCGCCAGCAGCGCGGCCCGGCCGAGCGACGCGCGCCCGACGCGCCCCTTGGCGCCGAAGCACGCGCACGGCGCGCCGCCGCGGCCCTGCAGCAGCACGACGCCCTGCGCCGCGCAGAAGACGGTGAACAGCGCGGCCGTCGCCCAGGCGGCGCCCTCGGCGCCGGCGATCAGGCAGACGGCGAGGCCGGCCTCGATCGCACCCAGCGCGGCCCAGGCGGCGCTCGCCAGCGGCTCGCCCCGGATCCCGTAGGTGGCGAGCGCCGCGTGCCCGGCCGGGCCCGCTGCCAGCTTCATGCCGGCCGACACGAGCAGCACGAGTGCGAGGGCGAGGGAGAGCGCGACGGCGAGCACCGGAGCGCGCGAACCTAGCGCATGAACCTGAAGGATCGCGTCAGCTAGGAGACCAGTAGCCGTCGACCCCGACGGGGTCGAAGCGGGCGCTGCGCGCGAGTTCGCCGCGGACGTCGGCCGGCTCGCGGTCCATCACCGCGGCGACCTCGACGGTGGCGAGCGGCACGCCCGCCCATTCGAGCACCTCGGCCGGCGTCTCGGCGTCGGGGCGGCGGGTCAGCTCGGGCGCCAGGTTGGCGATCGCGGCCTCGTAGGCCTCGACCGGCCGGAAGCCGGGCAGGTCGACGCGGCGCGCGGTCGGCCAGTCGGCCGGCGGGTCGGTGTTGCGCAGCAGCTCGTAGGACGGGCAGGTGTAACGGCGCTGCTCGTCGGGCCCGCCGAGCTTGTAGTCCTGGGCGCGCGAGGCGGGCGAGGGCGAGCGCGCGGCCCGCATGTCGGCCTGCAGCGCCTGCTCGACCTCCGGCGCGGCGGCCCACTGCGCCAGCTCCTTCACGGGCAGCCCGGCCTGCTCGGCCGCCAGCTCGAGCGTGTCCGAGTCGTCGAGCAGCGCGCCGGCGAAGTTGAGTACGCGCAGGCGGCGCAGCATCGCGGCCTCGCGCTCGGGCCAGCGCAGCCGGACCGCGACGACCGCGCGGCAGGCGTGCACCGACGGCGCGACGTGGATCCGCTCGCGCCAGTCGATCGGCATCCCGTAGCGCAGGGCGAGCCGCCGGTAAGAGCCCGACAGCCGCTCCGGCGTGAAGTCCTCCGGGACCTCTTCGGAGAGCACGACCATGTGCAGCTCCCAGTCGATCTGCGACCCGTAGAGCCAGAGCAGCCGCAGCCGCTGGCGCTCGGCGGAGAAGGCCCACGGGCAGCTCGGGTCCGTGAAGTGCCGGATCAGCACCGGCGTCACGGTGCCGGCCCGTCCACCCGCCGCCGCGCGCGCCGGAGCGGCGCTCACGCGCGGGTGAGCCGCTTGTACGTGATCCGGTGCGGCCGGTCGGCCTCGGCGCCGAGCTTCTCGCGCCGGTGCTCCTCGTAGGCCTCGAAGTTGCCCTCGAACCACGTCACCTGCGAGTCGCCCTCGAACGCGAGCACGTGCGTGGCGACGCGGTCCAGGAACCAGCGGTCGTGGGAGATGATCACCGCGCAGCCCGGGAACGCCAGCAGCGCCTCCTCGAGCGCGCGCAGCGTGTCGACGTCGAGGTCGTTGGTGGGCTCGTCGAGCAGCAGCACGTTGCCGCCGCGGCGCAGCAGCTTCGCGAGGTGCACTCGGTTGCGCTCGCCGCCGGAGAGCACGCCGACCTTGCGCTGCTGGTCGGAGCCCTTGAAGTTGAACCCGGCCACGTAGGCGCGCGAGTTGACCTCGCGGTCGCCGACCTTG
>Ga0126312_10003313_pt1 | contig 10869 bp, 11 predicted proteins | sample Plot104A_FD_92537 | JGI IMG/M metagenome (GOLD analysis project Ga0126312, IMG submission 92537) | Serpentine soil microbial communities from UC McLaughlin Reserve, CA, USA - Plot104A | ecosystem: Environmental > Terrestrial > Soil > Grasslands | place: USA: UC McLaughlin Reserve, Lake County... | reverse complement strand
TCAGCCCACGGGAGCAGGCGAGGACGATCACGCCGAGCGCGATGACCGCCAGCGGTGCGCCTGCCTTGACGTTCGAGATGTCGTCCAGGCCGGGCTCCTGAACTATGCGGTAGGTGACGAGCAACGCGCCCGCCGCCGCCGCGGCCGCGGCCAGGGCACTGGGCGACCAAGGCGGATCGAAGCGCCGGGCGCCGGCTCTGAGGAACCCCGCGCCGAGCGTCACCACAACGGTGCCGAGGAGCACGAATAGGATCACACGGTCGATGGTGCCGTCGGCCTGCCAGGCGTTGCGCTCCTGACCCTCGGCCGCGATCCGCGCCGCGTGGTTCACGCTGCGCTCGATCTGCCCCGCCTCACCTGGCCCCGCGTTCCGGCTCAGGCGCTCCTGTCGCCGAGCCTCGTTGCCCTGGGCGGTCGTGTACCAGTCGGCGGCCATGAGCAGCAGCAACGCCAGCGCCGCGAGCATCGCCACCCAGTCCGCGGTTCTCAGGCGGGCGAAGGTCATGGGCGCGGGGCGGGGAGCGATTCGACCTCGGGCGGCGGCGGCCCTGGGCGGCCGGTGGCGTCGGTGTGCCGTCCGGCCTCGGACAGCCGCTCGTCGCGAATCGCGATCCAGCCGCCCACCGCGATGCCGACCGCGCCGGCGAGGGCCAGCCACAGGCCCCATTCGCGTTGGTCGGGCGGCCAGGCGGTTCTGACCAGCACGAGGATCGTGGCCACGAACCCGAGCAGCGCAAGCAGCGACTCCAGGGCGACGGGCACGGCCGGGACCCGCTGCGTGGCCGTGATCAGGAACAGCGCCACGGCCGAAGCCGCGATTAGCGCCAGGATGACGTCGTTGGCGGCAAGGGCCTCGAACCCGCTGCGGTCCTCTCCCTCATGGCTGTACCAGGGCAGCAACAGCGACACGAGCAGTGCCGCGCCGGAGAGGGCGATGATCCATTCGCCCGCGCGCAGCCTTCGCACATCCATCGCGCCGCAGACTAGCGGCGGACCGCCTCTGCCCGCTCCGGTTCGAGTTGCCGGCGCGCCGCTTCGACCGTGTTGACGAGCAGCATCGCGATGGTCATGGGCCCGACTCCGCCCGGGACCGGCGTTATCAGGCGCGCCCGTTCACTTGCGGATTCGAAGTCGACGTCCCCGGTGAGGCCCGCGTCGGTTCGATGGATCCCCACATCGATCACGACTGCTCCCCCCGCCACGTGCTCGGCGCCGATCAGGCCCGGCCGGCCGGCGGCCACGACCAGCACATCGGCACGGCGGCAGACCCCGGCCAGGTCGCGCGTACGCGAGTGGCAAGTCGTGACCGTGGCGTTTCGCTCGAGCAGCAGCTGGGCCATCGGCTTGCCCACCAGCAGCGAGCGCCCAACCACCACGGCCTCGGCCCCCTCGAGCTCGACCCCGTGGGCGTCGAGCAGCTCGATCACACCGGACGGCGTGCAGGGACGCAGCCCTGACCTGCCCAGCATCAGCAGCCCGGCCGACCGGGAGCTGAGACCGTCGACGTCCTTCGCCGGATCGATCAGCTCGACCAGCTCGGGGCCGTCGAGCTGGTCGGGGACCGGTAGCTGGACGAGGATGCCGCTCACGGCTCGATCGGCGTTGAGGCGCTCGAGAAGGGCTACGACCTCGTCCTCGGCGACTTCGGCCGCGAGGCGGTGGTCGAAGCCCTCGATGCCCACTTCCGCGCACGCCTTCTGCTTGCCGGCGACGTAGATCGCGGACCCCGGATCGTCACCTACCAGCACGGTCGCCAGACCGGGTCGGACACCGGACGTCGCGACGAGGTCCTCGACCTCGGCGGCCACCCGCCGGCGCACCCGGGCGGCCGCGGCCTTGCCGTCGATGATCTCGGCGCTCATGCCGGCTGAGGCTACCGGCCCAACCGGCAGCCCGATTCGCCCGGGGCTAGCGCTTCTTCAGCGGGGCGTAGTCCGCCATCAGCTTGCGCTCGGATCCGTCTGACGCGAAGCGCACCACCACAAGGCCGCCCGGCTCGAGGCCGGTTACCACTCCATCGCCGAAGTTCGCGTGCACCACATCCTCGCCCAGGGTGAAGGAGGCGCCCGGCGCGGGCTGCGCTCGCGAGGGCTCGCCCCACTTGGTCGGCGGCGCCTCCTCCTCGCGGTCCGTGAGCTCGTCCGGGAGCTCGGCCAGGAAGCGGCTCGGCAGGTTCCACTCGCGCGAGCCGAACAGCGCGCGCGTGCGCGCGTATGAGATATAGAGCTCCCGGCGCGCCCGGGTGACCCCCACGTAGCAGAGGCGGCGCTCCTCCTCGAGGTCGCCCGACTCGATCGCGCGCATGTGCGGGAAGACGCCGTCCTCGCAGCCGATGATGAACACCACCGGGTACTCGAGCCCCTTTGCGTTGTGGAGCGTCATCAGCGTGACGATGCCCTGCTCGTCCTGGAGCGCGTCCTGCTCGGAGAAGAGCGCGATCTGCTGGAGGAACTCCTCGAGCGACGGCTCCTCGGCCGTGACGTCGTATTCGCGCGCAACGCCGATCAGCTCCTCCAGGTTCTCCATCCGCCCCTGCGCCTCGATGGTTCGCTCCGCCTGGAGCACCTCGAGGTAGCCGGTCTCGTCGAGGGTGTCCTGCAGGAGATCCCCGATCGAGGCCCCGGCTTCGACGCGCTCGCGTAGCCGCTGCATCACGGACATGAAGCGTCCGACCGCCTTCGTCGCCGCTGCCGCTAGGCCCGGCACGGCCTCCGGGTTGGCCGCCACTTCCCAGACCGCTGAGCCGATCGTGTTGGCATAACCCACTATCCGGCCCTGAGACGTCTGCCCGATTCCCCGCCGCGGCGAATTGACGATCCGCTGGAAGCAAACCGTGTCCTGCGGGTTCACGAGCAGGCTCAGGTACGCGAGCGCATCCTTGATCTCCGCCCGCTCGTAGAAGCGCGTGCCGCCTATCACCTGGTAGCTCACGCCGTACCGCACGAGCATGTCCTCGAGCACCCGCGACTGCGCGTTGGTCCGGTAGAAGACTGTGATCTCGTCGCGCGAGGCGCCCTCGTCCACCAGCCGCTCGATCTCGGAGACGACGAAGCGGGCCTCCGCGTGCTCATCCTCGAGCTCGCGCAGGTGCACCGGCTCGCCCTGCCCCAGGTCGCTCCAGAGCTCCTTGGCCTTCCGCCCCCGGTTGTTCGAGATCACCGCATTCGCGGCGGAGAGGATCGTCTGGGTCGAGCGGTAGTTCTGCTCGAGCTTGACGACATGGGTGTCGGGGAAGTCGTTCTCGAAGTCGAGGATGTTGCGGATGTCGGCGCCACGGAAGCTGTAGATCGCCTGGTCGTCGTCGCCCACGACCGAGAGGTTGCGGTGCTCCTCGGACAGGAGCCGGAGCCAGCGGTACTGGGCGTGGTTGGTGTCCTGGTACTCGTCGACCAGCACGTGGCGGAACGAGCGCCGGTAGCGGTCCCGGACCTCCGGGAAGAGCTCGAGCACGTTCACGCAGCGGAAGAGCAGGTCGTCGAAGTCCATGGCGTTCATCGAGTGGGCGCGCCTCTCGTACAGCTCGTAGACGTCGGCCGCGGTCTGCTCGAAGAACGAGGAGACCTTGAGCCTGTAGGCCTCGGCGTCCAGAAGCTGGTTCTTGGCGTCGGAGATCTGACGCCGGATTCCGCGGGGCGCGAAGCGCTTGGGATCCACGTCGAGCTCGTCGACGCACTGCTTTGCGAGCCGGAGGGAGTCCTGCTCGTCGTAGATCGTAAATCCGCGCGTGTAGCCGAGACGGTCCGCATTCGAGCGGAGCATCCGGGCACAGGCCGAGTGGAAGGTCATGACCCACATCGCCCGGGCGCGGTCGCCGACCAGCTGCTCGACCCGGCCGCGCATCTCGTCGGCCGCCTTGTTGGTGAAGGTGATGGCGAGGATCTCGCCGGGATGCGCTTGACCCGTGCCGACCAGATAGGCGATCCGGTGGGTTAGCACGCGCGTCTTGCCGGACCCGGCGCCGGCGAGGATGAGAAGGGGCCCTTCGCCGTGCAGCACTGCCTCGCGCTGGGGCTCGTTCAGCCCCTCGAGGAGGGTCTCGGCGGCGGCGGTGGCCATCCCGCTCGAGGATAGAGCGGAGTCCGGAGCCAGCCCCGCCGCGGGGATACTCCCGGGCCATGCCCGGACTCTGCGACAGCGTCCGTCGTCACTGCGCGGAGATCGCTGCGGCGGCCCGGCATGTGCGCATCGACCTGGAGGCCGCGGACGGCATTGAGCCGAGCCCGGAGCCCACGCTCGACCCGGAGCGCCACTACCTGGAGGGCTCGGCGGAGGACGTCACCGCCTACGTGCTGACCCTCGATTCGATCAACTTCGGGTCAGGCTGGTTCCCGACGCTCCGGAAGCGACCGGGCTGCTCGGGCTACTACACGGTCTCCTCAGCCCTGGCGGACCGCTTCCGCGAGCGCGGGCCGTGGAGTCCGGCGGAGCTGGCGCAGCTCGATGCCGAGGCGATCGCCCGGGTCCTGAGCCAGGAACCGGACCACGAGCTGATGACGCTCTACGCCCGGGCATTGCGCGATCTCGGCGCGTTCCTCGCCGAGGGCGATCCGGTGGCCGCGGCCGAAGGTTCCGCAGAGCGATTGGCCGAGCAGCTCGCGCAGGGCATGCCGCTCTTCGATGACGTGGGCTTCTGGAAGCGCGCCCAGATCTCGGCCAACGACCTGGCGCTCGCCGACGTCGCCGAGTTCGGCGACGTCGACCGCCTCACGATCTTCGCCGACAACGTGGTCCCGAACGTCTTGAGGGTCGATGGCGTGCTGGTCTACGACGACCATCTGGCGGGCCGCATCGACGCGGGCGAGCTACTGCCACCCGGCGAGGAGGAGAGGGAGATCCGCGCCTGCGCGGTGCACGCCTGCGAAGCGATCGCCGCCGAGCTCGCGGTACCGCCCAGGGTGCTCGACACCTGGCTCTGGAACCGAGGGCAGGCCGAGGCCTACAAGACGAGGCCCCGCCACCGTACGAGGACGGTTTACTACTAGAGCCGCGTGCGTGAGCTTGGTAGGAGCCGCCGGCCGCCCTCGACCGGCCCGGCTTCAGCGGGCCGCTACTAGCCGCCGACGGTGTCTGGGCCCTGCCGAGGACGGAGCGGCGGCGCATCCGCGGGTTCCGGTGGGCGGGCGCCCTGCTCCGCCAGCAGATGCTCGATCTGGGTGAGGCGCTCGGCCAGCCCCTTGATGGCATCCGCCACGGGGTCCGGCAGGTGGATCCAGTCGGCGTCGGGCCCTGTAGGTCGCCTGCCGTCGACCTTGACGGGATGACCTGGGTTGCCGACCACGGTCGAGTTCTCCGGGACGTCGTGGATGACTACGGAGTTGGCGCCGATCTTGGAGCACTGGCCGACGCTCACCGGGCCCAGAACCTTGGCGCCCGAGCCGATCACGACGCGGTCGCCGATCGTAGGATGGCGCTTGCCGCGCTGGAAGCCAGTGCCGCCCAGGGTCACGCCCTGGTAGAGGGTCACGTCGTCGCCGATCTCGGCGGTCTCACCAACGACGACGCCCGCGCCGTGGTCGATGAACAGCGCCCGCCCGATGCTCGCAGAGGGATGGATCTCGATGCCCGTGGCAACGCGGGTGACGTTCGCTAGGAAGCGAGGGACGAGCGGCAGCCTGGCCTCGTAGAGAGCGTGCGCGACGCGATGCGAGAGGAGCGCCTGGACGCCGCCGTAGGTGAGCAGGATCTCCGCCCGCCCGACGTCGCGGGCCGCCGGGTCGCGGTCCTGGGCGGCGGTGAGATCCTCCCGGAGCTCGCGCGCCACTCGGGCTAGCGTTCCGAGTCCGAGCATCACGTCATTGTCGCAGCGGGGCCCGGCCATCCGGCCGCGCCCACGAAATTCAGCGTGCGGTTCGACCTAGGGCGCGAAGAACGGCGTCGAGATGTATCGCTCGCCTGAGTCCGGCATCACCACGGCGATGCGCTTGCCCCGGAACTCGGGTCGCGAGCCCAAGTGGGTCGCGACCCACAGCGCCGCGCCGCCGGAGATGCCCGCGAGCACGCCCTCCCGCCGAGCGCAGAGGCGCGCCGTGTCGAGGGCGTCCTCGTCGTCCACCGGGAGCACCTCGTCGATCACGTCGCGGTTGAGCACGGCGGGTACGAACCCTGCGCCGATCCCCTGGATCTTGTGCGGACCGGGCGACTCGCCGGAGAGGACCGCCGAGGACTTAGGCTCCACGGCGACCACGTGGAGGTCGGGGTTGTGCTCCTTCAGGCGCTCGCCCGCCCCGGTGATGGTCCCACCCGTGCCGACACCGGCCACGAGGGCGTCGATCTTCCCGTCCATGTCGCGCCAGATCTCCTCGGCCGTCGTGCGGCGATGGATCTCCGGGTTGGCCGGGTTGGAGAACTGGTCGGGAATGAAGCTCTCGCCGTGCCCGGCCGCAATGCGCCGCGCGGCATCCACCGCCTCGTCCATCCCGCCCATCGACTCGACCACCGAGACCTCGGCGCCGTAGAGGGCGAGCAGGCTCTCCCGCTCGCGGCTCATCCCCTGGGGCATGGTCAGCACGAGCTTGTAGCCGCGCGCGGCGCAGACGAAGGCGAGCGCGATCCCCGTGTTGCCCGAGGTGGGCTCGACTATCGTCGTCTTGCCCGGCTCGATCCTCCCTTCGGCCTCCGCGGCGTCGATCATCGAGACTCCGATCCTGTCCTTGACGCTGCCGGCGGGGTTGTAGGCCTCCAGCTTGCCGACCAACTCCGCCCCGCACTCCGGCGCGATCCGGACGAGCCGTGCCATGGGGGTGTTGCCCACGAGGTCGGCCAGGTTGTCCGGGATCGCCCTCGCGAGCGGGGAGATATCCACGTCCGCGAGGGTACCCGGCCGCGGCCTGCAGGGAGCGTTGCGGTAGGACTTTCCGGGGTCCTTCGCGCAGCCCCGGGTAACCCCCGGCGCACAGGGGTACGACTTGCAACTTCACGCCAAACTCACCCTGGCGCTTCCAGGCGCACCCGAGACGACGACCATCGCACGGCAGGCGATTCGAGCGCTGGAGACTTTGTGCGACCGCCCCTGCGTCGAGGACCTCGCCCTGCTCACGAGCGAAGTCGTCACCAACGCCCTCAAACAAGGTCCGGCTCCCGCAGAGAACAACGTCACCCTCGAGGCGCTGGTGTTCGATGATGTGGTCAGGGTCGAGGTCCGAGACCGAGGCGCCGGTTTCGATCCCCCGACGCCGGGACCGCGGGGCCAGCCGAGGCCCTCCGGTTGGAGCCTTGTCCTCCTCGAAGAGCTTGCCCGGCGTTGGGGAGTCGAGTCGCTTCCTTCGAGCACGGTGTGGTTCGAGGTGGCACGGGCGGCGAACCAATCGCCGTCCAGCAATTGACTGCGAGCGCGTCCTTGGAGCGATGGCGCAGCGGCGGTATTGGCGGCAGCTCGCCCGAATCGGGATTCGGCGGCCTTAGATCTGGGCACGATGCATGTGCGGAAGGCGTCGAGATGCGGTGCGGCGATATGGGTTCCCCCGCCCCGTCTCGACTATGCGGCCCCGGAACGACCCTCCGGGGCCGTTCCGCTGTCCGGGGTCAAAGCTCCTTTGCCCACGCTGGAGTAGTTGACGTCTTGGCTCGAGCCAGGTTTCGCTGCGCCTTTGGTATGGGTAGGAAACCTTTGTCCCGAACACTGGGTGTCCTCGGAGGAGGAGAGGAATGGAGGCGTTGAAGGCCCAGGTCCCGCTCGAACAGGTGGTCTACGAGCTGCTCGACGCCCACCAGGACACCCTCAAGCTGACCCCTCAGCAGCGCACCTCGCGTGAATGGGACATCCACTGCGGATACCTGAGGGACCTGCACCGAGCCGCCCTCGAAGCGGTGGGGCTGCGGGAATAGGCACATCCATCCCCCCCCGCAGCGCGACCTCCTCGCTCGTAGGGGTCCTCGAAGTGATCGAGTGTACACTCGGCTCATAAGTCTGCCCCGCGTGCTTCTCCAGCCAGCGGTCGATCTGGCCTGGAAGGAGAGATTCGGCTCTGATCCGGCGGGACGGGCGCAAGTCGCCAAGAGCTAAGTGATCTCTCGTAGCGTGGATGACCCGCGCCAGGTCTTCGTCCGTGTGGAGTTCGACTCGGCAGACGAAGCTTCGTCTTTCCGTAAGCGCCCTGATCGAGTCCGGAGCCTTGGATGGCCTACCAGGTGAAGATGCCCCCTACAGTCGTCGAGGTAGCCGAGGGCGGCGAGTACTAATGGCCCGTGGGAGGAAGCCCGGGCTGCACCCTTCCTTCGCGTATGACACTTATGTCTGTCAGGTCGCGGGCTAGCCGCCCTGCTTAAGCCGCCCCCAACGAGGAGCTCGGCGGCGATTGCTTCCTACGGCGGAAGGATCAGGAACGCATCACCCGACGTCTCGTGCGCCAGCATGCGCGGCTCGAAAGCGCGTTACGCTGGAACCCGTGGCCGCGGAGGCAAGGTGAGCGGGGATTTCTGACCAGAACGTGGAGGTCGCGCGCCGCTGGCTCGAGGCCATTAGCGGTGACAGCGAGGATTTCGACGGTGCCCTCGCGCTGGTCCATCGCGACATCGTGCTCGTTCCGCCAGGGGGTCAACCGCCGTACATGGGCGCCGAGAGCTTGCGACGCTGGATGGAGCCAGACGCGTTTCAGGAGCAAGTGGTCAAAACATTTGAACCCGTTGTCGTCACAGATAGGACGATCCTGGGGAGACAGCTCGTCGCGGCCCGAGGGGCGGCGAGCGGGATCGAGTTGGACGTCACCACTTGGTCCGTTTGGACCTTTGACGAGGACGGTCTGATAACGCGGATCGAGATCTACCTGGACCGCGAGGAAGACAAAGCCCGCAAAGCCGCCGGTCTGCGAGCGTAGGCGGTGCCGTCGGAGGTCGCCGAGATCGTGCGCCAGTCATTCGAGGCGTTCAATGCCCGTGCTGTGGATGAGGCCGTCAGCCTGTTCGCGGAGGACTGCGAGTTGCTGCCGTTCCGGGCGCAGCTCGAGGGCATCGCCTATCGAGGGCACGAAGGCGTTCGGGAGTTCGTCAGCGACATGGCCGAAGACTGGAATACGTTCCGCATCGACCCTCTCGAGGTTTACGACCGCCGGGATCGCGTCGCCGTCGTTGGGCGGGTGCGCGCCCTGGGCCGGGCCAGCGGCGTTGAGGTCGACTCGATCGCGGGCTTCCTGTTTGAGCTGCACCAGGGTCGAATCAGGAGCCTCACTAGCCACAGCAATCCCGAGCAGGCCCTCGAAGCCCTAGGAATCCGGCCGGGCATCCGATGACAATCGCGGGTGCGGGCAGGCGCTTCCCCGAACTGGGTGCCTGCTAAGCGGGCGTCGTGGAGCTCGCTTGACCCGTTACGCGCAACAATTGGCCCCATCACGGCGTCCTACGTGACGCCTCATCCGGCGATAGGAGGTCCCGATGATTTGCTTTCTCTCTGCCCGACGCCTCAAGCCGGGATCGTACGAGGAGTTCCGCCGCGCTTGGGAGCCCGAGCGCTGGCCCTCGGAGGCCATCCGGGCCTACCACCTCCGCCATGCTGACGACGAGAACGTGGTCGTCTCGTTCGGTCTCTATGAGGGCAGCCTCGGCGACCGTGAGGGCATCCGCGACGGCCACGGGGACGACGCGGCTCGCCTCGAGCAGATCGCCGAGCACGTCGAGGAGACGCTCGTCGAGGGCGCTTTCGAGGTGATAGAAGAGGTCGAGCCGTCCAGCGCTCGCGGCGGCGGATCCTAGCCGCCTCCCGCGCGCCGAGCGCGCGGGACTCACGCACCAGCAGCCGCATCGACTAGAACCGTAGGCGTCGAAGCGCGGTTCGGCAGATATGGGTTGCACCCGACGTCCTCCCGGCTTGGTGTCGGCCCCGGCCTCCGGGGCCGTTCGCCTTTCAGGGTGGCTCGCGCGTGTCGGAACTCGTCCGAAGCGACTACTTCGCTTTGCGCGGAAAAGCGGTCGGGTCTTCGACCGTCGCACTCCGGATGGTCCGGTGCTGATGCGTTTCTCGACGGTTCAGGGGTGAAGCAGGACCTTGATCGCTCGTCTCTGGTCCATAGCCTCGTAGCCCTCAGCCGCCCGGTGAAGTGGCAGTTCGAGGTCGAAGACCTTGCCCGGATCGATCTGTCGGTTCCAGATCAGATCAATCAGCTTGGGCAGGAAGCGGCGCACGGGGGCGGGCCCCCCGTGCAGGTGTACGAGGCTCCAGAACAGCTCCATGCCGGGGACCGCGACCCCGTGACCTACACCGACGAAGCCGACGTGCCCACCCGGGCGGGTAGAGCGGATGGCCTGCATCATCGATTCCTGCCTCAGCGGCGACGGCACCGAACCAGCCGGTGCCAAGCACGTCGGAGGCCGAGAGCAGGCTCGGGATGAGATCGTCGGCAGGGAGATCCGGGGTGGCTACGAGGGTGCCGTCAGCAAGCGGGACGCGCAGCAACTGAGCTTGGGCGCCTAAGGCGCCCATGGGCACGCGGTTGACGCAGGCGCTCTGGTAGCCGGCCTGGCAGATCTCACAGGTGTTGTCAGAGGCCCAGAACGAGCCGACCACGAACCGGCCCGGCTTGATGGTCTTGACTTCCCCGCCGACCTCCTCGACCACCCCGGCGTACTCGTGACCCATTGGCGCGGGCCACTCGAGATCCTCGACCCCTCGGTACGGCCACAGATCCGAGCCGCAAACACAAGCGGCAGACACGCGGATGATCGCGTCGGTCGCTTCGACGACCTCTGGGTCTGCACGCTCCTCGACGCGCACGTCGCCGGGGCCGTACATAACTGCACCACGCACAACGATCTCCTTCGTCTCGCCGCGATACGCGGCCTGAGCGAACGACCACCCGAGATGAGCGCGTCTCAGCGGTCGAGCTAGCCAACCGCCACCGGAATAGACCGCTGGAAGCTTAACCCGATCCTTCCGCTTTC
>Ga0126312_10003311_pt1 | contig 10876 bp, 9 predicted proteins | sample Plot104A_FD_92537 | JGI IMG/M metagenome (GOLD analysis project Ga0126312, IMG submission 92537) | Serpentine soil microbial communities from UC McLaughlin Reserve, CA, USA - Plot104A | ecosystem: Environmental > Terrestrial > Soil > Grasslands | place: USA: UC McLaughlin Reserve, Lake County... | reverse complement strand
GAGATGGACGGAGGCCAACCGGTCCTGTTCCCGGAGACGGAGGTGAGCCCACGGAAGTCTATACGATCGGTTTCACGAAGAAGACGGCGCCCGAGTTCTTCGGGACGCTGAAGGACGCCGGCATCGAGCGTCTTCTCGACGTGCGGTTGAACAACGCGTCCCGGCTCGCCGGGTTCGCCCGTCGCGCCGACCTACCGTTCTTCCTGAAAGAATTGTGCGGCGCGGAGTACGTTTACGAACCCCTGCTCGTCCCGACGCGTGAGATCCTCGATGCCTACAGGAAAGGCGGGGGATGGCCGGATTACGAGAGGGCATTCTTCGACCTTCTGCGGGAGCGCCAGGCCGAGGAGACGCTGGACAGAAACATCTTCAACGTTCCGACGGTACTGCTGTGCAGCGAGGCCGGACCGGAGCATTGCCACCGGCGCCTGGTCCTAGAGTACCTGGAGCGGGAATGGGGCGGCATCAAGATCGTTCACCTGTAGGGGGTACGTGCAGATACTCGTAAACCATCTGACGCGGATGCAGCCGGGCTACTTCTGCGTGGCCGGCGTAGAATCCAATACGCCGCGCCACATCCGCCCGGTCCTTCGGCACGGCAGGCTCACCAATGATCTCCTCCGTCCCAACGGCGGCCCCTTCGACCTCGGGTCCGGCGTTGACCTCGGGCCGACGACCAACGCCGGACGCGCTCCCGAACTGGAGGACCATCGCTTCGATCCATCGAGCACGCGATGGCTCTTCGACGACGACCCGGACGATTTCTGGGACGCTCTCGACGGGTTAGCGCAGGAGAGCCTGGAGGAGATCTTCGGACCCGCACTCGAGCTATGGGATGAGAGCGGTACGGTAGACGTTGGAGAGGGGACGGCGTCGCTGGGCTGCCTGAGACCCGAGAAACAACCGTGGCTGTACATCGACCACAGGGGCACGGTCCGGTTGGTCCTCGACTACCTGATACCCTCCGTAGACCTGTCGGTCAACGACCTGCGACTGTACGAAGCGGATCACAGAACACCACGCCGGGACCTCGTCCCCAGCATGCAACAGCGCCTTAAGTCAGGCGTGGAGACGATCCTGAGCGTCGGCCTGACACGACCCTGGCAAAAGAGAGGCGACACCGCCGAGCGGCACTGGTTGCAGGTCAACAATATCCACCTCGAAGACGAGCCGCTGTGGCAGTTGAGGGGCTAGCCGCCTTGCCCTCTACAAGAAGTCCACACCGTCGAACGTTGTTGGCATATCCGCCCGGTCGTCAGCCCAGCGTTTCAGCGCGTGCGCGATCCTCTCTGGCCGCTCGTTAGGTAGGTTGCGGCGCACCAATAACACCCCGGCATACGCCTCTCCTGCTCGATAGAACTCGACGGTAAGCTCGATAAAGTCTCTGTGGTTGCGGGTAAGGAAGATGCGCCTCTCCCGTGACGCGAAGCGTAGCTGCTCGCGATCCGCGAGACCAAGACGGCCCACTTCATGAACACTGATCACGTCCAGGCCAAGCCCACGTGCTATCTCGGCCGCCCTGGGCGGCAAGTCCTCGTCGAGCAGAAACCTCAAGCCTTACGTTCGTCGGATGGCCGCACATCGCGCGGCCGGAGGTACGGGAACTCCCCGTAGAGTCTCTCGGGCGTCCAGGACTCCTCTTCTTCGATGCGGGCGTCTATCTCCCGCGGATAGAGGTCATAGTAGGCCAACGCCGCAGAGAGCTGCCGATCCGAAAGCCACTCGTAAGACGCCTCGAGCCGCTCACGATCCGCGCCCACGCTCTTGAAGGTGGAGATCACCTCCCACACGTCGAGCCCCGTCCCCGCGATAGTGGCCCTCCTCCCCACCGGACCGTCCATGAACACGACCCCCGGAACACGCCGCATCCTCACAGCCTCTCGCAGTAGTGAAGAGGCTACCTCAGAGAACGTCGCCCCTCGCAGCCTCATCTCGCGCTCTATCTCTTTCTCCAATTCGTCCGGCAACCGAAGCCCTCGCGCCCTCGTCGGCATCGCACCTCTCTTTCGAGCAGCCAATGCATTTTGTTCACAGTGTGCACGTAGTATAACACTATCAGATTGAGGTGCGGTTGGGTCTGGCCGGACGTAGCCCTGACCGAAGGCTATGAACTCGTCAGCTTACCTCGCACATGAAGAGGGGTGGGATGTGCATGTAGGTCGTGCTCGGGTTCGGGCCCACGGTGTCCTGTGCCATCTGGAGCGCTTCGGCTACGGTATCGGCCCGGCCGAGCCCCATGCGCTTCGTGTTCTGCGGATCGCCGCCTACGAGTATGGCGCCGCCGAGGTGGTCGAGGGCGTGGGATGCCCAGTAGAGGACCGTGAAGGGGTGGGCGCCGTGGTAGGCGTAGGAGTTGCGGTAGAGGGTCCGGTACCAGGGGTCGTAGGCGTACTTCTCCTCGTAGCGGTGGTGGATCTCATGGATATCGTTCGTCTCGGGGAAGACCTCGTTCCAGAGGTCGATGTAGCTCGGGTGGTGGACTTTGTTGAAGTTGGCCGGCATAGGGTGGATGCCGATCAGGACTCCCCCCTCGCGCACGAGTGGTTTACCCCGGTAGAGGTTGAAGAGGTAGCCGAGGAACATGTTGAAGACGAGGAGCGGGTTCATGATCGAGTTGACGTTGTAGGGCCCGAGGTAAGGGATGCCCAAGAGGAGCACGTCCGCCTGGCCCTCGGCCGGGACGACCATCTGCCTGTAGTTGTCGGCCAGGGTCGCGGCGTGGACGGGCTCGGTTGCCCCGGCCTGTACGCTAGTCATCCGGTGCGGGCCGTTTATGGAGTGGGAGATGCGCCTGGCGGCCTCCAGCGGCATCATCTGCGTAGCCCTGTGGGTGGTGAGGAAGTTGGTTTTGGTGACCACGTTCCACTGGTCTTCCGGTTTCGCCATGAAGTCGAAGACGGAAGGGTAGGTCTGGTTGTTCAGGGTGCTCTCTATGTGGAAGACCTTGACGTGCTCGTCGAAGATCCCGCCCATCCGGTTTATGGAGTCGTGCATGGCGGAGTTCGGCGGGTCCATCAGGGAGCGGGTGTTCGCCAGCGTCTTCGGGGTGTGGTGGTGGCGAATGGAAGAGTAGGGGGCGAGGCCCGTGTGCACGGACTTGTGGCCCCCGTCCATCGGGATGAAGTTCACGTTCACGTAGATGAGCAGGTCGCTCTCGGCGACGCGGCGGCTGACGCTCACCTCCTCGCCCAGGTCCGTCTCGCCGATTATTACGTTCCCGTCCGGGTCCTCGGCGTCGTAGTTGTAGAGCCGGTCCGGATAGTAGCGGGACATGATCCTACTCCCCAGGCAATGGCGGAGCTCGGCCTCCGTCATCCTGCGATGGAGGCCGAGGGCCGCGATGAGGTGGATGTCCTCGACACCTTTGGCGGCGGCCTTCTCCAGTACCTTCTCGATGACCTGCTGACGAACGTCCGGTTTTCGCATCGGCGGCAGCGGTATCGAGAGATCGTCGAAGGCGATGGTCAGCTTCATGCCCGGCCCGAGAAGCTCGTGTAGCGGCTCCATGTCCATCGGCTCGAGCAGGGCGCGTTCTATGGCCACACCAGGCTCGGCGAGAGGTTCCAAAGGTCCCGGCGGGTAGATCACACGCGTCCCCTCCGGCAGCTTCTCGTAGTGGAACCTGTCCCCCGCGTAGAACCACATCGGAGGGCTGTTCTTCTCCAGGATGGTCGTGATGCCGGGTTTCATAGTCGCTCCCTTCGGTCGCTCAGGCATCAGGTTTCAGGCTACAGGTTTCAGCTTCCTGGTGGCTGTAGCCATCTACCCTCCGCAGTCGCTGCCCAGCGATCGCGAACTGGCGGGTAGTTCGTACACGGCACGTCGCGACGATTCTACCTGATGCCTGACACCTGTTGCCTGAAGCCTTTGTATCAGCCTATGGCGGGCTCGTGTTCTGGACAGTCGACGCGGAGGTCCGCGCGGCCCAGTGGTAGGTCCAGGAGCGCGCAGTGATGGGGCGAGGGCTCGCCGGGATGGATGTCCTGCCGGAAGAATCTGCAGGCCACGCACATTCTGGCCACGGTTATGAGGCCGGATCTCTGCAAGGACCCTATCAGTCCTATGAGGAAGCGCATCACGGCCTCTCTCTCATCGGGCGAGAAACGATGAACGTGCTCTCTTACGGGGTCTGCCCACTTAGATAGCTTGGTCGCCAGGTTCTTTCCGTCCGGGGTCAGGCGCAGGGTCACTACGCGCCGGTCTTCGGGCCACTGCTCACGCTGTATCAAGCCCTTGGTCTCCAGGGATGCGACTGCGTCGCTGACCGTAGCCTGGGTAAGGTCGAACTCCCTGGCGAGCTGGCTGACCCTCCGGAGCTCTACGTCATGGAAGAGCAGGTAGATCAAGAACTGGGCCTGCGTGGGGCTGAGATCGCGCTCCCACGCCTCTTCGCGGAGCCGCACGCGAAAGACCTGCGAGAGCCTTTCGAGCGCGGCGACGATCTTGGCGTCCACATCGTCGTGCTGCGCACTAGGGTCGAAGATCGACCCCAAGCTAGAAGTCCCCATTCTTGACGTAGGGATAGCTCCACAACGTCACCTGAAGGACCACGGACTTGAACCACGCCTGGTGCATCTTGTTCACGTCCTCCGCGCTGTGCCCATTGTTGGCCAGGAACGGCTTGATAGTGGCCGTGATCGGATAGATGAACGCGACCATGTAGCGCAGCCCGATGTGATCCGGCGTCTCGTAAGCCTCATCGGTCCGATTCTTCTTGTCCCTGGTGTGGCGTAACGCTATCTCCTGCTGGTAGTCGAGCCACTCCTGGTCGTACGGACGCCGGCAAGTGTCGAGTATCCACTGCCCGAACCGCCCGCGCACCCGCCCGAGATACTCCATGTCCGGCTGGCCCTCCGCGTCCGAGAAGTAACGGATCAGGTGCGGATGGTCCCCGACGAAGCCGTACCACACATCGAGCACGTCCTCGACCTGGTCCTCAAGTACATCCCCCGCCATCCGCAGGTACTCCTCGTCCTCCTCGCCAAACAATACCGTCTGCTTCAGCAAATCCAGGTCCTCGAGTCCCAGCGGCGACCTGACCACGCTCCCCGCCCCGAACTCGTACCCCGCTATCTCTCCTCGTCCCTCAGCCATCCCGGCCTCCTCCTGTACGCCTGTCTCTGTTCCTTAATATATTAGGAGTCCTAATATATTAGGATGATGCAAGATACGTGTCAACACCTGGCGAGTCGGGTTGCGGAGGTGAGGGTTGGATCAAGTCTTGTGGTCGAAGACGACTTTTACCCGTCCTTCTCTTCCTGCTGACCGGGCAGCGGCGATGGCTTTCCTGTAGTCCTCCAATCGGAAGCGTGGGCCTACAAGGGTCTCCAACCTTATCTCCGGGGCGATGCGGAGCGCGAGTTCGAAGCTGCTCGTTCTCTGTCCTTGGTAGTTCTCGACGCTGTAGGCGTAGCTTCCGGTGAGATGGATCTCTTTGTACCAGAGGGCGGTGAGATCCAGGCTGCTCTTCGCGCCGGGCATGCCGACGAGCGTGACGTCACCGCCGGGCTTTGTCAGGCGGAGCGCGTCCTCTATGGTGCCGGCCGCGCCGACGCACTCGAAGGCTTTTTCTGCACCGCCCATGACGACCGGCTTGCCTAGCTCGGGTTTGTACGCTTCGGTACCGAGCATCCCAGGGAGTTTCGTGTAGGTCTCTTCTGGGTGGACGACCTCGGTCGCCCCCAGACGAAGGGCCTCGTCTCTCTGTCGTTCGTGCTTGGCGACACAGATGATGCGGCCGGCGTCGGTGAGGTGTCTCAGGGCTGCTACGGTAAAGACGCCGACGCTGCCGGCCCCGATGACCAGGGTGGTGTCGTCCGGGGTGGGTGCGGACCCGAGTGCGGCGTGGACGGCGCAGGCGAGGGGCTCGATGGCGACGGCGGCCTCGTCGGGTACGGCATCGGGTACGCGGTGGAGTTGCGAGGGGTGGGCGACGAGCGTCCCCTGCGACCAGCCGCCGCCGGTGTCGTGGCAGAAACCCGTCTGGATACCGGGGCTTATGTCCCCCCTGGCCACGTTCAGGCACAGGGCGTAGCGGCCCGAGGCGCAGTAGGAGCAAGGCGGGTGTATGCCGCGGACCGTGCAGCCGAGGGCGGGCTCCAGGACCACACGTTCGCCGGCTTGGAAGCCGGAGTTGTCTTCGGCTATCTCGCCGACGAGCTCGTGGCCCATCACGAAGGGAGGGGAGGTGATCGGGGAGAAGTAGGGCGAGTTTTCCGAGGAGAGCGTGCCGAGATCGGAGCCGCAGATCCCGGAGAGGAGCGGTCTGAGGCGGACCCATTCCGGGGTCGGAAGAGCAGGTTCGGGGATGTCTTCGAGTTGGAGCGGGGAGAAGCGGCTCGTCTCCAGGGTCTTGATGCGCCGGGAGCCGGCACGCATCAAGAGGTAGCGGGGAACGGACTTCCGGTAGACGAGGGCTTGCAACCTAGATCTTCTTGGCCGCTCCGCCTGAGGCGCCGTCTTTGTCCCAGCGTTCGACCCTCCATCCCCGGTCTTTCGCCGCCGCCCCGAGCCGCCGGTCCGGGTTGACGGCGACGGGGTTTCCGACGGCCTCGAGCATGGGGAGGTCGGAGATCGAATCGGCGTAAGCGTAGGAGCGGGAGAGGTCGAGGCCGCGGCGCCTGGCGAAGGAGGCCAGCATCCTGGCGCGGGCCTCGCCGGCCACGGGGGCGCCCGTCAGTTCTCCCGTGTAGGCGCCGTTCTCCTGGGCCAGGGTGGAGCAGAGCACGTCGTCAGCGAGGTCCTTCATGGGTTCGAGCAGGAAGTCCAGCGCGCCGGAGAGCAGGACGACGCGGTGTCCCGCGGCCTTGTGGTCTCTGAGCTGCTGCAACGCGTCGGGGAAGATGCGATCCAGGGTAAAGCCGGGGAAGCTCTCATGCCCGAGGTGCCTGGCGCGGGAGGGCTTCCAGCCGGCGTAGTTCTTGTAGAAGGCGCGGTTGAAGTGGGCGCGGCTGATCTTATCCAGTCCCCAGTAGTAAGGGACCTTGGTAAGGAACCCGGCGAGCCAGAGGGGACGCAAGGCCGCAGGAAGCTCCCTCATCCTGAGCCACGCGAAGTAGGAGACCACGTTGGAGCCTACGAGGGTGCCGTCCACGTCGAAGATCGCCGCGACCTCGCCAGGCTTCTCGTCGATCGTCTTCTTGCGCCTCTTGCGGCTAGGCCGGGTCGTGAGCGCCGGTAGGTGCGCCCCCTGCATCCAGGTCCGCCAGTCGATGTCGGTGATGTCGAACGGGAACTCCTCACGGTCTTCTGGGGGGAGGGCTGTGTAGAGGGCCTCGGTGCGGGAGCTCGCGAAGGTCGAGGTCATGTTCGCGTAGGCGCCGTAGATGCGGCTGTAGTAGAGGCTCATCCTGGCCCGCTTCTCGGCGCGTGCGATCCTCTGCCGCGCGTCGGTAGCCATATGGCCTTCCGGCATCCGCGCGGCGAGCATGCCGGCCACTTTGAGGCCCGCAAGCTCCAGTTTGAGCCGTCCCTCGACCCGCCTGCGGCCGGGGAAGGACCACTCGGGGACCTGGATCGGACGCCCGCTGGAGTCGCGCAAGGGGTTCTCTACGAAGTAGTCGCGTACTATGTCATAGAGGTCGCGGTAGCGGATCGGGTTGCGATCTCCGGAGGCGACCTGGAAGACCTCGGTCTCTCCGGCGCGGCGGACGCCGGCGGCGAGGATCGCATTCACGACGTGGTCTACGGGGACGATGTCCACGTAGCTTTTCGGGTTGCCCGGGAACTCGCGCAGGATGCCCTTGGCGAACGCCATGATTATGGGGTCCGCCATCCTGGTGCCCTGGATCCAACCCGGGTAGGGCTCTCTGTGGCTGCTCTCTATGATGGCGGGCCTCAATATGACGAGCGGCGAATCGCCGCGTTCTGCGACCACCATCCGCTCCGCGAGCGACTTGGTGAACGTATAGACGTCGTTCCACCCGAGCTCTTGCGCCCTCTGCGTCCCCCGCTCGACGAGCCGCTCGCGCATCCAGGCCCGCCTCAGCTGGTCTACCCTCTCTGCGACCTCGTCTTTCTCGCCGACCATCCCGAGCTCCCGCTGCGCCTCCGTCTCGAAGCGCCGGAGCAGCGACCGCTCCTGGGAAGCCTCCTCCACCTCGGCCACGACCGCCTCGAGACCCAGAACCTCCTCGCGCGCGTCGAGGGCCGTCCCGTCGGGTGAGGATGGGCCGGGCGGCGTCTCTTGTGCGTCCTCCTTGCTGGTACCCGAAACGTAAGCCGTCGAGATGTGCATGAACAGCGGCCGCTTCTCCCAGGCGCGTGCGAGCTTCAGGAGCCCTAGAGTGCCACGTACGTTCGAGTCGAGCGCGGCGTCGAGCGGCGCGTCGAAGACGACCGAGGCTGCGGAGTGGATCACGAGGTCCACCTCGCGCGAGAGCTCCGCCAGGTCCTCCTCACCAAGCCCCAGAGAAGGGGCGTGCACATCGCCCTCCAGGACGCGGACCTTCTTCGAGACGTGCTCCTCGAAGTCGTCGCCCAAGTTCTCGCGCAGGCCGCGGAAGGCTACGGCGCCGAGCACGTCTTTCTCGAACCTCTCCGCGGCGCTCTTCCCGCGGGAGGGCCTGACGACGAGGTAGAGGCGTCCGAGGTCGGGGAGGGAGCGTAGGATCTTCTCGACCAGCGCCGTCCCGAGGAAGCCTGTCCCCCCGGTAAGCATTATCTTCTTGCCTCGGTACGCCTCGGCGAGCAACTAGCTCCCTTCCTCGGCCCGCTGGCCTACTTTCCGCTCCGTGCCCTTCCAGAGGGCCCGGGCGTTCTCCCTGTGCCGCCACAGGACGAGCGCCCCCCCGACTACGGTGTAGAGCACGTAAGGGAGCGGCTGGCCGGAGAGCCAGAACACCACGGGGCTGACGACCATGACGGCTATCGCACCGAGCGAAGTGTAGCGGCTGAGGAGCACGACCGCCCACCAGAAGGCGAAGAGGCACAGTCCTACAAGAGGCGCCAGTCCTATGGTCGTTCCCGCGCCCGTGGCGACCGCCTTTCCACCCTTGAAGCGCAGGAAGACGGGCCAGCAGTGTCCGATCACCGCCGCGAAAGCGACGGCGGCGATGAGCCACTCGTTCTGCACGACGAGCCTGGCGAGTACCACGGGAACCAGACCCTTGAGCATGTCGCCCGCGAGGGTGAGTACGGCGGCCCACTTCCCCGCGGCCCGCAACACGTTCGCCGTACCGATGTTCCCGCTGCCTACTTTCCGGACGTCCACCCCGAGGGCCCGCCCGACCAGGTACCCTGTCGGCACGGAGCCGAGAACATAGCCGAACAGCACGAGCAGTATCCCCAACATGGCGGAGAAAGTATAGCGGAACGACGACCCTCCGGCCTCGCCACGAGAGGTCGCAATAGCAAACAAACCTGCTATCGAAGGGTTGCCTGAAGTGTCGCGAGAAAGATTGGCATGGTCGGTTAACATACCCGCATGGGAGACCGTGTTCTGATCCGCCAGATGACGGCCGCCGACGCGGAAGGCGTCTACCGCACGAGCAGCGAAGCTCTTCCGGCCACAGACGAGGAGCGCAGACAGGTAATGAGCCGGAGTGCTGAAGAGGTCGAGCGGCGTAAGGAACGTTACCGCCACTTTCTAGAGCACGACCAGAGAGGCGCCTGGGTAGCCGTGGGCGACGACAGGGTGGCCGGCGTGGCGCTCGCGCTCGTCCGCGAGAGCGTATGGGTACTCTCCCTATTTGCGGTCGCCGAAGAGTACCGCAGCGCCAGGGTAGGGAAAGAACTGCTCGACCGCGCTCTACTCTACTCCGCGGAATGCCGCGGGGCTATGATCGCCTCCTCGAGGCATCCCGCGGCCATCCGTCGTTACGCCCAGGCAGGGTTCACGCTGCTGCCGACGCTGATGGCCGGCGGTAAGGTGCGTCGCGAGTCCTTGCCGGCGGGGCTCGCGACGCGCAGCGGTACGGAGGCGGATCTGGAGCTCGCAGCAGAGGTGGACCGGCTCGTGCGCGGCGCCGCGCATGGTCGCGACCTGGAGTTCATGCTGCAGACTGGCTCACGTCTCCTCGTGGCCGACGGTACAGCGGGCTATGGCTATGCGGTCGTCAGGGAAGGCTCACCGGCCCTCCTCGCCGCCACCACTCCGGAGACCGCCACCGACCTCCTGTGGTCCTGCCTCGCTGAGAGCGATAGTTCGCCCATCGAGGTGCATTGGATCACGGGCCAACAGAACTGGGCGGTGCCGGTGGTGCTGAGGGCCGGACTCTCGCTCTCGCCCGCCGGACCCATCTGCGTTCGAGGGCAGCTCGGACCGCTCACGCCTTATCTGCCGAGCGGGCCATTTTTGTAGAGGTGGGCGCTTCGCGAAGCGCCCCTACAGCCACATCTCGCGGGTGCGGGCGACCTCGAGCGCTTGCTCCATCGCTCGCGCCTTGTTACGGGTCTCCTCGTACTCGAGCGAAGGTACGGAGTCGGCGACGACGCCACCTCCGGCCTGGAAGTAGGCGACCCCGTCTTTGAGGAGCGCGGTGCGGAGCGTAATGCAGGTGTCGAGGCGGCCGTCGACGCCGTAGTAGCCCGTGGCCCCCGCGTAGGGTCCGCGACGGGTGCTCTCGAGCTCGTCGATGATCTCCATGGCCCTGACTTTGGGCGCTCCGGAGACGGTCCCCGCGGGGAAAGCGGCGGCGAGGGCATCCAGGGCTGTCAGGTCCTCGCGCAGGTCTCCCTCGACGGTGGAGACGATGTGCATGACGTGCGAGTAGCGCTCTATCTCCATGAAGCTCTCGAGCCCGACCGAACCTACCTCGCTGACGCGCCCGAGGTCGTTGCGTCCGAGGTCGACGAGCATGACGTGCTCGGCCCGCTCTTTCTCGTCGGCGAGCAGCTCTTCGGCCAGGGCGGCGTCTTCCTCCGGCGTGCCGCCGCG
>Ga0126312_10003309_pt1 | contig 10878 bp, 8 predicted proteins | sample Plot104A_FD_92537 | JGI IMG/M metagenome (GOLD analysis project Ga0126312, IMG submission 92537) | Serpentine soil microbial communities from UC McLaughlin Reserve, CA, USA - Plot104A | ecosystem: Environmental > Terrestrial > Soil > Grasslands | place: USA: UC McLaughlin Reserve, Lake County... | reverse complement strand
TGGGTTCCGTCGGCCAGTCGTCACGCGGAATGGACGTAGCTCCCGGGCGCCGGTTCCCCCGCCGTGTGCTTGCGGCTGCCGAGCTTTGCGGGCGCGGGCTTCAGCGCACCCGACCGCTCGATCATCCAGTCGGCCCAGTGTTCCCACCAGGTGCCGGTGCGCTCGCCGGCAGCCGCGAGCCATGCGTCGGGATCCGCCTCGACGTTCGGCCCGACGAACATCTTCGACTTTGGATTGCCCGGGGGGTTGACGAGGCTCGCGATATGGCCGGAGCTGCTCAGCACGAAGGTGCTGTCGCCGCCGACGAGCTGGGTCGTGCGGTAGCAGCCCTTCCACGGCGTGAGGTGGTCGGTCAGCGCACCGGTCACGTAGGTGTCGCACTGGATCGACCCGAGGTCCACGGGGTGATCGAGGACCGTCAGCGCACCCGGCGTGCAGAGCAGGTTGTGCTCGAAGATGTCCAGCAGCTGCGCGTGCAGCGCACCCGGGAGCCGGGTCGTGTGACTGTTCCAGGCGAGGATGTCGAAGGCCGGCGGGTCGTTGCCCATCAGGTAGTTGTTGACCCAGTAGTTCCAGACGAGCTCGTTGGGTCTCAGCCAGGAGAACACGCGCCCGAGCGCATCGCCCTCGAGGACGCCCCTGCTGCTGGAGCGCCGGCGAGCCGCACCGAGCAGCCGCGGCGACAGGAACATCCCGACCGTCGTCGGGACGCTGAAGTCCAGGAGCGTGACGCCGAACGAAGCAGCGTTGACCCGTTCGTCCGATTCGGACGCCATCGCGCTCAGAACGGTGGACAGCAGAATGCCGCCGGCGCACAGGCCGATCGTGTTGAGGTCGTCGCTCCCGGTGATCTCGGTCACGGCGTCGATCGCGCGTAGGCAGGCGGCCGCGTACGTGTCGAGGTTCCAGTCGCCCTGCTCCGCGGTCGGGTTGCGCCAGCTCAACAGGAAGAACTGAAGGCCTCGCGAGAGCGCGTACTCGACGAAGCTGCGCCCGGGCGCCAGGTCCATGAAGTAGTAGCGGCCGATCTGCGGTGGGATGAGCAGGATCGGGCGGGCCCGGACCTCCGGGGTCGACGGTCGGTAGTGGATGACTTCGCACACGTCATCGCGATACACGACGGCTCCGGGGGTCGCCGCCAGGTTCTCACCCACGGTGAACCGGCCGGTGTCCGCCTGCTGCGGCATCCCGTGGTTGTGGCGCAGGTCGCGCACGAATGATCGCGTCCCTCTTACGAGGCTCGCCCCACCGGTCTCGAAGGCGCGTTTGAGCGCCGCGGGGTTCCCCGCCACCGTGTTCGTCGGCGAGAGAGCGCTCGTAAGGATGCTTGTCGCCAGCTTGGCTCGCTCGGCGGTCTTCCAGTCCAGCTCCTCTGAATCGACGATGCGCTCAAGAGTCCCCGAGGCGGCGAGATAGGTCTGGCCGAGGCGGCGGTAGGCCGGGTTCTCCCGCCAGGCCGGGTCCTTGAACCGCCAGTCACCGCGCGCCGGCTCGACCGTTGAGCGCCCGATGGCCACCTTCGCGAGCTCGACACCGAGCCCTGCGCTCTCGCGTGTGACGCGGCCACTTCGAGCGATCGCGCTCGCAAGCGGCCCGAGCAAGGCGCGGGGCCGGAATTCGCCGACGTCCTCACCGCCGTCGAGTGCCGCCGCGGCCCGCGCGCCGACGCTGTCCTGGTCGTCGCCGACGGGCGGCGCGGTCCCGGTCTCGTCGCTATCCGCAAGAGTCATGCGCCGCCGGCGCGCTTTCGGGGTCGAACCCTGGCTTGTCATGTGCCGTCACGCTAGAGCGCGAACGGCGCACCGCCGCCTGTCGGAGACGCCAGTCCTCGCGCACTGGTGCGCTGCCACGAGCAGCGAGACTGGCTCTTTCGCCAGTCGCCCGCGGCCGTGATCGATGCGACGTTGTCCGGGCTGCACCGCTGGCCGCCCTGGATGAGGCGACCGCAGTGGCGCTACAGAACCACGAGAACGTCACGAGGAGAGACACATGCCGGACGCCACCGCCGTCGCCAGCGCCGTGCCATTCGCGGCCGACGCGACACAAATCGTTCGCCCGACGATGCATCACGTCAATCTCAAGACCACGCGCCTGCAGGAGATGATCGACTGGTACGGGATCGTCATCGGCGCGCGGCCGAACTTCCAGGCCGACGTGATCGCGTTCCTGACGAACGACGACGCGAATCACCGCATCGCCCTCACGGGACTGCCGGGCCTCGCGGATGACGACGACAAGATCGTCCACACCGGGATGCACCACTCGGCGTTCGAGTACGACTCGCTGGATGCGCTGCTCGCGAGCTTCCTGCGCCTGAGGAACGAGGGCATCGTGCCGAGCGCCTGCCTCGACCATGGCCTGACGATGTCGTTCTATTACGTCGACCCCGACGGGAACATGGTGGAGCTGCAGGCGGACAACTACGGCGACTGGGCGAAGTCCACCGAGTTCCTCCGCACGGATGAGCGATTCGTCGCCAACCCGATCGGCGAGTTCGTCGACCCGGAGAAGCTCGTCGAAGCTCGCCGCGAAGGGCTCTCGCCGACCGAGGTGCACGACCGCGCCTACGGCGGCGAGTACCCGCCGAGCGTTCCGCCCGACATCCGGCTGCCGCTGTGACCACGCAGACGCATACGCCCGTCCTGATCTCGGGCGCCGGACCCGTCGGGATGACGCTCGCGCTCGAGCTCGCCTCGCACGGCGTCCGATCCACGCTCGTGGACCGCAACCCCCAGACGACGACGTTCCCGAAGATGGACCTGACGAACATCCGGAGCATGGAGCTGTTCCACCGGCTCGGCCTCGCCCCGGACATCCGGGCCGCCGGCGTGGGACCGACTTACTCCTTCGATGTCATCTTCGCGGCGTCGCTGGCCGGGCACGAGATCGGCCGCTGGTCCCTGCCGAGCGTGGACGGGATGCGAGCGACCATCGCCGAGCGCGGGTTCGAGGGCACGCAGCCGCAGGAGCCCTGGCAGCGCGTGATGCAGGTCGAGATGGAGGCGCTGCTGATGCTTCGCTGTCTCGAGAGCGAATCCATCGAGGTCCTCCGCCCGTTCGAGGTCACCGACGTCGCGCAGGATTCGGACGGCGTCATCACGACGATCGTCTCGCGCGAAGGCGATGAGAAGCGCACCATCCGCTCCTCGTACGTGGTCGGCTGCGACGGCGCAAATTCCGCGGTTCGCCAGGCGCTCGGCATCAGCGAGTCCGGTGACCGAGGAGTCGCGACGCTGTTCCAGGTCCATTTCCGCTCGACCGACATGAGGGCGCTTCGTGCACACGGGCAGTTCTGGCACGTCTTCTTCCTCGGCCGCGGCTTTGCAGCGATCATCGCCCAAGACGAGGTCGACACGTGGACCGTGCACCAGCAACTGTTCGACGACACGGCGCGGCTCGGCGACCTCGACCCCATGCGCAGCCTGCACGACACCCTCGGCCGCCCCGTCGAGGTCGACGCTCTGATGGAGACGAGCATCTGGCGACCCAATGTCCTCGTCGCCGACCGCTATCGCGATGGCCGGGTCTTCCTCGCGGGTGACGCCGCCCACCAGGTCATTCCCACCGGCGGCTACGGCATGAACAGCGGAATCGCCGACGCCGTCGACATCGGCTGGAAGCTCGCCGCGGTGACGCAGGGATGGGGTGGCCGGAGGCTGCTCGACAGCTATGAGGTCGAGCGTCAGCCGATTGCCGTGAGCAATCGCGAGTGGTCCTTCCGGCACCTTCAGGTTCACCTGCAAGCGCAGGGGCTGGCGGATGGGTCGCTCCTGGACGCCGATACGCCCGAAGGCGCCGCGTGCCGCGCACGGCTGGCCGAGCACTACGAGCGCGAGCGCGGCGAGAACGAAGGCTGGGGCATCGAGCTCGGGTACCGCTACGACGAGTCGCCGATCATCCCCTCCGAGGACGGCGAGGCGCCGGAGCAGCCGTGGAACGAGTACCGCCCCACCACCTGGCCCGGCTCGCGGGCGCCGCACGTCAGCCTCGCTTCGGGAGGCTCCCCGCTGGACTCGTTCCGAACCGGCTTCACGCTCGTGGACTTCAGCGGTGGGGGCGACCGACTCGAGTCCGAGGCCGGCCGGATCGGGATCCCGTTCCGGCGCCTGAGCCTGACCGACGACGCCAACGCGAGAGCGATCTACGAGCGCGACTTGGTGCTCGTGCGTCCCGACGGCCACGTCGCGTGGCGCGGAGACAGCGTCCCGGACGACGCCGCCGGGCTGCTCGCTCGCGTCACCGGCCAGGCGGCCTAGCCGCTCGGCATATGAACTGAGTCCGGCGCCTCTCGAAGGCGCCGCGATTCCCACTCACCTGAATCCGAGGAGGTTGCAAAAGCAATGAGCGCCATACATGAAACCCAAGCGGTCGCGAATCGCGCCGGTGATTCCGATCTGCGCGGTCGCGTCGCGTTCGTCACCGGCGGGACACGCGGGATCGGAGCCGCGATCAGCCGGGGGCTCGCCGCCCGCGGCGCGATTGTCGCGGCGGGCTACAGCCGGTCCCATGAGAACGCCGAGGCGTTCCGCGACGAGCTCGCGGCCGTCACGTCGGACGCGTCGATCCATCAGGGCAACATCGGCTCCGCATACGATTGCCGGCGCACCGTCAACGAAGTCATCGAACGACACGGACGCCTCGACATCGTCGTCAACAACGCGGGGGTGACGGCGGACAAGACCGTGATGAAGATGACGGCCAGCGACTGGCACACGGTGCTCTCCGTGAACCTGTCCGGGGCATTCTTCTGCTCGCAGGCCGCGCTGGGACACATGCTCGAGCGCGGAAGCGGGAGGATCGTGAACATCTCATCGCTCGCCGGCCAGATCGGCAACATCGGCCAGGCGAACTACGCCGCGTCGAAGTCGGGCATGTTCGGCCTGACAAAGACGATGGCGCTCGAGGCGGCCAGCACCCTGCACCGTGCCGGACGCCTTGATCCGGAGGGTGGGGGACTCACGGTCAACTGCGTCGCTCCGGGCTACACCACGACCGACATGGTCGCGTCGGTGCCGGAGAAGATCCTCGCTGCAGTCGCCCAGTCGATTCCGGTGAAGCGTCTGGCGCGACCGGAGGAGATCGCGCGAGTGGTCCACTTCCTCTGCGCCGACGAGTCGGCGTACATCACCGGCCAGGTGTGGGGAGTCAACGGCGGGATCGAGATGTAGCGCGATGCGGTACGTGATCTCACAAGGCGAGGAAACAACGATCGCCGCCGCGCTGGACGCGCGCGCGGAGATGACGCCCGACGCGCGGTTCGTGAGCTTCTTGGACCAGCACGTGAGCTATGGCGCCTTCGTCGGCAGGGCCGAGCGCGCCGCCGCCGCGCTCGCGGCCCTGGGCGCGGGGCCGGGGTCGAAGGTCGCCGTCCTGCTGCCGAACTGCCTGGAGTTCCTGGACGTCTGGTTCGGGAGCGCCTTGCTCGGCGCGGCGCTCGTGCCCGTGAACACGGGGCTCAAAGGGGACGGGCTCCGTTATGTGCTTGAGCACAGCGAGGCGGACGTACTCGTGGCCGACGCCCCGCTGACGACCGAGGTGGACGCCGCGCTCGCCGCGGGCGACGGGCCGCGGCACCGGTTGGTGCGTGGCACGGCCGATGGCGCATGGCAGGAATGGGAACAGGTCTATCGCAGCGAGCATCCCGCCGCGCGACGAGCCGTTCTCTCACCGGGCGATCTCGCGAGCGTCCTCTACACGTCGGGGACGACAGGTCCGCCGAAGGGCGTGATGAACTGCCACAACGCGTTCGCGGTCGCCGGCTACGAATTCACTCACAACTACGTCGAGGCGCGGGACGACGACGTGCTGTACACGAGCCTGCCGCTGTTCCACGTCAACGCCCAGATGCTGACGACGATGGGGTCGATCATCTCCGGGCGCCCGATGGTGCTCGCGCCACGCTTTTCGGCGTCGCGGTTCTTCGACGATCTGCGGGCACACGACGCGACGGTCTTCAACTACATCGGCGCGATGCTGACCATGATCTTCAAGCAGCCGGTGCGACCCGATGATGCTGACAATCCGGTCCGGCTGACGGTGGGCGGCGCAGCGCCGGCGAACCTCTGGCCGGAGTTCGAGAAGCGCTTCGGGCTCGAGATACAGGAGATCTATGGGCTGACCGAGACGGCGACCTTCTGCGTCGGGAGCCGGCCGGGAGCGGCCCAGGTCGGCAAGCTCGGGACGCCGGTGAGCTGGGCCGACGTCGCGGTGCGCTCGCGCGACGGTGACCGTGCCGCCGATGACGAGCCGGGCGAGATCGTCGTTCGCAGCCGGCGTCCGAACACGCTCTTCCAGGGCTACTACAAGAACCCGGAGGCAACGGCGGCGGCGATGGACGGCGAGTGGTTCCGCACGGGCGACCGCGGCCGTCGCGAGCCCGACGGCACGTTCGTGTTCCTCGACCGCATCAAGGACGTGATCCGGCGGCGCGGAGAGAACATCTCCTCCTACGACGTCGAGCGGATCGTCGACTCGCACCCCGCTGTGGCCGAGAGCGCGGCAGTCGGCGTTCCGTCCGACCTCGGCGAGGAGGACGTCCTGATCGTGGTCGTGCCTCGCCCCGGGACCCCGCTCGATCCGGGCGAGCTGGTCGACTACTGCGAGCAGCGCATGGCGAAGTTCATGGTGCCCTCCTACGTACGGCTGGCCGACGCGCTCCCGAAGACCGCCACGCAACGCGTACAGAAGTTCGCGTTGCGCAAGGAGGGGGCGGCGGGTGCCTGGTGTCGCGAACGGCCCGTCGCCGCGAACCGCGGCGCGTAGCCGAGATAAGGAGCACGATCCTGCCGGACAGGTCTAGACTCATGCCACTCGGTTGCACCTGGAGGAGGGTGCGCTACGCGGGCGGCTCCCACATCATCGAGTCACCAGCCGCGGTGGGACACCGCGGGAATCGCGACATCCGCGTGTCACGTGCTCGGCGCGGATGCGGTGCTCGTCGCATCGACGGTCGACGCCCCGGCACCGCAGACGATCTCCACCGTCGGCATCTCGGCACGCGACGCGACCGTGATCCAGCGTGCCGTCGCGGCCCTGCTGGTGCAGACCGATCACGCTCCCCTGCGCCTGACGCTGTCGGACCGCGTCGACGCCGACAGCCGGGAGCTCCGCAAGCGAGGGGTCAAGGCGGTGCTCGCGGAGCCGATCGCGCTGGAAGGCCGCAACCTCGGATTCATCTGCGCGATGCGCCGGCGTGACGGCGACTTCGCCAACGAACCGCTGCTGGGCGTGTTCGCCCGCCACGCCGCCGCGGCGCTCGCGCCTGCCGAGCACGACGAGGCCGCGCTCGCCGAACGACTCGAGTTCCTCCTGACGCTGGACGACAGCCTCGCCCAGATCACCGGCCTGGAGGAGGTCACCGACACCCTCGACCGGTGGCTCGCGCAGCTGTTCGGTGCCGCGCTGACCGGAATCATGATCTATGACGAGGATCGAGCCGTCTTGCAGATGCTTCCGGGCTCCTTCGGCGCGACTCGCGATCAGGCGGCGTCGTACCTGGTTTCGACGGACAATTCGTTCAGCAACGCCGCCCGCGTGTTCACGACTGGGCAGGCCTATGTCTCGAACGACGCGCGCGGCGACCCCGGGATCCTCGAGGATTACAAGAAGCTCTTCGGCATCGAGCGCATCCTCTCGGTGGCGCTCCACGTCGCCGGCAAGCCGGTAGGCGTGCTGCACGTCGCGAACAAGCCGACCGACTTCACGGCGGAGGATCTCGATCGAGCGCACATGATCGCCCCGCGTGTCGCGACGGTCGTCGAGCTCTGGAAGGGCATGTGGTTACTGCGGCGCCAGCAGAGCCAGGAGGAATCGCTTGCGCGAGCCGCGGTCAACATTGCGTCCGGACAAGCGCTCCAGGAGTTCCTGCCGGACACGCTGCGCGAACTCGCTCACGCCCTCGACGCCAACGCGACATGCCTGGTCTTCCTCGACGCACAGCCGCTCGTCGCGCGTTGCGACGAGCGGCACCCGCGTCTCGAGGCGCGGCTCGTCGACGAAACGAGAGAGCACCCGGACGCGCACGGCTCGGTGACCACGCCCGAACGAGCGGGCGACCCCGGTGTCGCCCTCCGGTTCGAGCCCATCGTGTTCCGCGAGCGACGCGTCGGAACCGTGGCGGCGATGCGCGCGCGAGGCGACCCGTTCACGGCGTCTGAGCGCGAGGCCCTCGTCCGCCTGGCGAACCTGCTCGCCCTCGCGTGGGCCTCTGAGCGCTACCAGCAGCAGCGCGCGCAGCTCGCCCGGCTCGCCGAGCGCCAGCGGATCGCCGACGACCTGCACGACGACGTCGCGCAGTTGCTGTTCGCCGCCAAGATGCGGCTCGAGACGATCGAGAGCCAGAGCGACGACCGCGCAACGACGCTGGCGGACGCGGAGCAGTCCCGGAAGCTGATCTCGCGCGCCGAGGACGCGCTCCGATCGATCATCCACGAGATCGCGCCGAAACCTGCGGCCGATCTCCCGAGCCAGCTCGCGGCCGCCGTTGCCGACGTCGAGGACGAGTTCGGCCTGGCGGTGCACATGGAGATCTCCCCTGCGGCGGACGCCACTGCGAGCGACCTTCGCGTCTCGACGGCGGATGCGCTGTTGCGCGTGACGCGCGAATCGCTGGTCAACGCGGCCAAGCACGCCGGCCCCTGCCGGGTCGCGGTGACCTTGGACGCCGAATCGGCGAAGTCGGTGATGCTGACCGTTGTCGACGACGGAATCGGCCTGTCGGATCGCCGCTCGGACGGACGGCACGGTCTCGCCGCCCTGCGCAGGCTGGTCCGCAACGTCGGCGGAACCCTGAGCGTCACGCAGGGCGTCGCGGGCGGAACCAGCATCCGGGTCGACGTCCCACTGTGAGCGGAGGAGCAGGAAGACGAGCGATGCGAATTCTGATCGTCGATGACCACGAGGTCGTACGAGAGGGACTCGTCGCCGCGCTGTCGTCGGACGCCAACCACGAGGTCGTCGCAGTCGCTTCGACCGCCGAGGAGGGCGTGCGCCGCGCCAAGCAGACCCTCCCCGACGTCGCGCTGGTCGATTTCCGCCTACCTGATATGAGCGGCATCGATCTCTGCCGGCGCATGCGCCAGAACTTTCCGAGCATGGCGCTGGTGATGCTCACGAGCTATCTCAGCGAGGACACGGTGCGCGACGCCATCCAGGCCGGCGCCACCGGATACGTGACCAAGTCCGCGGGCCTCACCGAGCTTCGTCGCGTGCTCGCGCGGATCGAGGACGCGCCCGGAGACTCACGGCCGGAGGGCGCCTCCCAGATCGTCGAGCAACTCCACCGCATCGCCCACGCCAACGCCGGCGGCGCCGGCCCGACGCCGCAGCAGCAGCGAGTTCTGGAGCTTGCCGCGGAGGGACTGACGAACGAGCAGATCGGCGCACGGCTGTTCATCTCCGAATCCACCGTTCGCTTCCATCTGCAGAAGCTCAAGGCAAAGCTCGGCGCCCGAAGCAAGACCGAGCTCATCGCGCGCGCGATCCGCAAGGGACTGATCTCGCCGGACGAGTGACGGCGCGACGCTGTCGGTTCCGACGATGTCGGCCCGCCAGTCGAGCCGATTTACTGCGGTCATGCGCCTCGCTCGCTTTCGCGACCCTGCCGGGGTCCATGTCGGGGTGATCGTCGATGACGAGATCATCGCCGTGCAGCACCTCGGCCTGGAGCTACCGGACGACATTCCGGCGATCCTCGCCGGAGGATCGCCGCGCCTCGACCAGATCACCACCGGCATCGACAAGGCCACGCGTCGCGAGACGCTCGAGGACGTCGAACTCCTCGCACCGATCCCGCGCCCACCGAAGTTCCTGGGCGCCGGAATGAACTACGCGACCCACGCCGCGGAGCTGCGCGAACCCGCGACACCATCACCCGAGCTGACCGCCGCGTTAGCGGCCATGGGCCATCTGAAGGCGGCCTACCCGAACTCCCCCGTGCCGGTCGTCTTCAATAAGCAGACGAGCTGTATCGGCGGCCCACACGACGAGATCTGGGCGCCCTTCGGCGCGAAGTCGCTCGACTACGAAGGGGAGTTGGCCATCGTTATCGGTCGGCGAGGACGGCGGCTGGACGTCGACGGGGCCGCAGCCGTCATCGCCGGATACACCGTCACCAACGACATCTCGGTGCGCGAATGGCAGAACTACAACGCACTCATCTGGCCCGGCAAGAGCTTCGAGACCCACGGACCCACAGGACCATGGGTGGTGACCGCCGACGAGCTGGAGGTCGACGCGCTCGCGGTACGGACCTGGGTCAATGACGAACTCCGGCAGGACGGCTCGACCTCAGACTGGATCCTCGGCGCCGGGGAGCTCGTGTCCGCGATCTCCCAGCTGTGCACGCTCGAGCCCGGAGACCTCATCGCGACCGGCACCCCAGGCGGCGTCGCGGTCGTAGACGGCCGGTACCTCGTTCCGGGCGATCGCGTTCGCGTCGAGATCGAGGGCGTGGGCGCGATCGAGAATCTGGTCGTAGAGGAGCCCTTCGACGGGAGTGCGCCATGAAGTGGGTCACCTACGGCCATCTTCATCTTGACCGCGTCGCCACCCCCTGGCTGATCCTCCGGTTCGTCGATCCTGACGCGGAGTTCACGTTCATCGATCGGGGCAAGGAAGCTGACGCGCCTGGCGGCGCGATCGGCTTCGGGATCCCAGGATCGGCGTTCGGGCCCCACGATGCCGACGGCACCGCATTTCGCAAAGTCATGCGCGGCTACCACGTCCGCGATCCCGCGGTCGACCTGGTGGAGCGCATCGTCGCCGCCGGCGTCCGGCATGCCCTGGCGCTCGAGCCGCCCGACGATCAGACCGAGGAGGAATCGGTCCTCGGCGCAGCCTTGGACCGCCTCGGACAGGGGCTCGCGATCGCATTCGACG
>Ga0126312_10003308_pt1 | contig 10880 bp, 14 predicted proteins | sample Plot104A_FD_92537 | JGI IMG/M metagenome (GOLD analysis project Ga0126312, IMG submission 92537) | Serpentine soil microbial communities from UC McLaughlin Reserve, CA, USA - Plot104A | ecosystem: Environmental > Terrestrial > Soil > Grasslands | place: USA: UC McLaughlin Reserve, Lake County... | reverse complement strand
GAACGTCGGCGAGGTGCTGGTCATGCCGACGAAACAGCGGGTATAGGGACGGCGCGATGGCGATCGACGCGACGCAGCGGCGGATCCTCGAGGTCGTGCGCGAGCACGGGAAGGCGAGCGACGCGCAGATCACCGAGGTCGTCGCGGAGACCGAGGAGGCGTTCGAGTACGAAGCGCTCCCCGCCGTTCGGCTGAAGGGCATCCCGGACCCGGTCCCCGTCTTCTCCGCCCGGAAGCAGCTGCGTGGACGGGTGCAGCGGCGCGCGCGTGAGCCGGCGTTCGTCGGCAGAGGCCAAGAGCTCGCCCTGCTCAAAGGCAGCTACGCGCGCATCGTGCTGGAACGCGAGCCGCAGCTCGTGGTAGTCGCTGGCGAGCCTGGGCAGGGAAAGTCCCGCCTGCTGGTCGAGTTCCGGAAGTTCGTGGACGATCAGCTCGAGCTCGCGCTCTGGCGCGAGGGGCGCTCCTTCGGATCCGGCGAGGGCTCGACGTTCTCCGCGCTCGCAGAGGTGGTCAAGCACCACGTGGGAATCCTGGAGAGCGACGGAAGCGCACAGGCGGTAGCGAAGCTGCGCGAGTCGGTCCGTTCCCTGACGACGGACGCCGACGAGGTCGAGCGGCTGACGATGCGCGCGGCTCCGCTCGTCGGCGCCGACGTGACGGGTACCGAAGCGTTGGTTGACCGCGCCGAGGCGTTTGCGGCGTGGCAAAGGCTCCTCGAGCTGATCGCGACGGCGCAGCCGCTCGTGCTGGCGTTCGAGGATCTGCACTGGGCCGACCAGCCGTTCCGCGACTTCCTCGAGCAGCTCGCCGATGCGCGCATGCCGGTTCCACTATTCGTGGTGGCGACGACACGCCCTGAGCTCTACGAGCGCGATGGGGAGTGGGCGCGGGGAAGGGACAACGTCACCCACGTCGAGCTTCCGCCGCTGGCGGCCGGCGATCAGGCGCGGCTGCTCACATCGCTTCTACCCGAAGGCACGCCGGCGCAGAAGAGCCAGAACGCAGTATTAGGGCGTGCCGCGGGAAACCCGCTCTACATCGTTGAGCTCGTGCGCTTGTTGCGCGACCGTGATCTGCTCGAGGAACGAGACGGCGAGGTTGAGCTTGTCGACGAGGCGGCACCTGCCGTGCCCGCCTCCGTGGAGGAGGTGATCGCCGCCCGTACCCGCGCGCTCGGTGAAGCGCAGAGCGCCGTGCTTCAAGACGCGGCCGTCGTCGGGAACACGTTCTGGGCAGGCGCGCTCGATGCGCTCGGCACCGACTGCGGCGGCGGCGCACTCGACGAGCTCGTGGCGCGCGAGCTCGTGCGGTCCGTCGCCGTCTCGAGCATCCAGGGCGATCACGAGTACGTGTTCTCGCATTCGCTCGTCTGCGATGCGGCGTACGGGCAGCTGGCGCGCGCGGCGCTCGTGCGCAAGCACCGGTTGGCAGGCGGCTGGCTGGAGCGAGTTGCGAGCGATCGGCTGGAGGCTCAGGCCGAGGCGCTCGTCTATCACTACGCCGAGGCGCTCGAGCTGGCCCGGTTGGAACGCCTGCCGGAGGCGGAGGAGCTCGAGGCGGCGGCGGGGCGCGCGTTCGCGCTGGCCCGCAAGCATGCGTGCCGGCTCGACCCGCGCGCGGCCGATCGGTATTTCCGTCGTGCGCTCGAGCTCGGCATCGCGCCGTGAGCGTCGGACGCGTCGTCAAGCTCGCGGTCTGTCTCTGGGTGATCCGGTGGATCGCGCTCGAGGTCGCCGCGCACCACCACCGCATCGCGCGCGTCTTTCGCGCCTGACGGGTCGCACCGAACGGTGGGTGCAACAATTTCGTGATGGATCCGAGCCGAGTTCGCGACCGCGTCGCAGCGTTCATCCACAGGAACGAACTGATCCCGCCGGGAGGTGAGATCACCTGCCTCGTCTCCGGCGGCGCCGACTCGACCTGCCTCTGCCACGTCCTTCGCGAGCTCGGGTACCGCGTGCGCGCACTGCACGTGCACCACGGCGTCCGCGCCCGCGAGTCGGACGACGACGCGCGCTTCTGCCGCGACGTCCTCGGCGCGGAGATCGTCGACGCAAGTGGCTCAGAGCCACAAACTTCCGAGGCCGCGCTTCGCGACGTCCGCTACTCGTACGCGGCGGATCGACTCCGCGGAACGGGACATACCGCCTCCGACCAGGTCGAGACGCTCCTCTACCGGCTCGCAGCGAGCGGGACGCCGGGAGCGATCAAGGCGAAGAGGGAGGACGGCGTCGTGCGGCCGCTGCTCGAGCTCTGGCGCGAGGAGACAGAGTCGTACTGCCGCGCGGTCGGCCTGCCGTTCCGCGTCGACTCGTCCAACGCGGACACGAAGCGTGGCCTGATCCGGGAGGAGATCGTCCCGCTCCTGCGCCGGCTCCACCCCCATGCGGAGCAGAACCTGCTCCGAGCCGCGCAAGCAGCCGACGCGCCGAGGCTCCCGCGACCCGCCGAGAAGGCGCTGTTATCGTTGCTCGCAGCTGGTGGAGGGTCGAAGCGGATCGACCTCGGGTCGGGGCTCCAGGCCGTGCGGGAGTACGACACGCTGTGGGTTGAACGCGCCGCCGTCCCGCTCGCCGGCCGCGTTCGCTGGGGAGAGTGGACGATCGAGGCCGACGTGGCGGGCTTGAACGTGCGCGGCTGGCGCGCCGGCGATCGCCTTGCCGGCCGGCAGAAGAAGCTGCAGGCCGTCTTCGTCGACGCGAAGATCCCACGCTCGCTGCGGGAGTCGTGGCCGCTCGTCGTGCGCGGCGACGAGGTCGTGGCCGTTCCGGGCATCGTCGACGCGGCGGGGGTGCGGGCGTGGCGAGAGACGTGAACCAGGCGCAGAGCGACCACGCGGTCGCCGAGGTCCTGATTGACGAGGACGAGCTCCGCCGCCGGATCGAGGAGCTCGGCGAGGAGATCTCGGCGGACTACCAGGGCCGCGACCTGCTGCTCGTCGGCGTTCTCAAGGGTGCGGTCTTCTTCATGGCCGACCTGATGCGCCAGCTATCGCTCGCCTGCGAGATCGACTTCATGGCGATCTCGAGCTACGGCGCGGCCACGGATTCCTCCGGCGTCGTGCGGATCCTGAAGGACCTCGACATCAACATCGAGGGCCGCCACGTCCTGATCCTCGAGGACATCATTGACTCGGGGCTGACGCTCTCGTACCTCTTGCGGAACCTGGGCGCGCGCGAGCCGGCATCGCTCGAGGTGTGCGCGCTGCTCGTGAAGCACGGCCGCCGCGAGGTCGACGTCCCGGTCAAGTACGTCGGGTTCGAGATCCCGAACCGGTACGTGATCGGCTACGGGCTCGACTTCGCGGAGCGCTACCGCAACCTCCCGCATGTGGCCGTCCTGAGTGACGATCTGGTGCAGGAGGTTTGACCTCATAAGACCCGAATTTTTAGCTGGGTCGTAACATTCCGCTTGGTACCCTGAGATTCGAGGTCTCGTGAATAGGTTCTTCCGCAGCGCGCTCTTCCCCCTGATCGTGATCGTCCTGCTCGTCTACCTGGCGAGCCAGACGTTGATGCGCGGCGGCGGTAAGGAAGTGAAGCTGTCGACCTCGCAGTTCATCCAGAAGGTCCAAAGCGACCCGGGGTCGGTCAGCAACGTCGTCATCGACCCGAACAAGCAGAAGATCAGCTACAAGATCGACCAAGGGGAGGGGCAGGAGAGCGGCTCGGTCCACTACGCGTCTTCGCAGGACGAGCACCAGATCCAGAACCAGCTGCAGCTGAAGCAGATCGACTTCAACTCGAAGGGCGTCGGCTCGTCGCCGTGGTGGGGGATCCTGGCGCAGCTGCTGCCGTTCGTCCTGCTCTTCGGTTTCTGGATCTTCCTGATGAACCAGGTCCAGGGCGGCGGCTCGAAGGTGATGAGCTTCGGCAAGAGCCGCGCCAAGCGGATGACGCCGGATGCGCCGAAGATCGGCTTCAAGGACGTCGCCGGTGTGGACGAGGCGGTCGAGGAGCTGCAGGAGATCAAGGAGTTCCTCGAGAATCCGAAGAAGTTCCAGGCGCTCGGCGCGCGGATCCCGAAGGGTGTCCTCCTCTACGGCCCGCCCGGCACCGGCAAGACGCTCCTCGCGCGCGCGGTCGCCGGCGAGGCGGGCGTCCCGTTCTTCTCGATCTCCGGCTCGGACTTCGTCGAGATGTTCGTCGGCGTCGGCGCCAGCCGCGTCCGCGACCTGTTCGAGCAGGCGAAGCAGGCGGCACCCTGCATCGTCTTCATGGACGAGATCGACGCCGTCGGCCGCCATCGCGGGGCCGGGCTCGGCGGTGGCCACGACGAGCGCGAGCAGACGCTCAACCAGCTGCTCGTCGAGATGGACGGCTTCGAGCTGAAGGACAACATCATCCTGATCGCGGCGACGAACCGGCCCGACATCCTCGACCCGGCGTTGCTGCGCCCCGGCCGCTTCGACCGCCAGATCGTGGTCGACCGCCCCGACCGCAACGGGCGCCGGAAGATCCTCGAGGTGCACGCGAAGGGCAAGCCGCTCGCCTCGCACATCGACCTCGACGCGCTCGCCGCCGGCACTCCAGGCTTCACCGGCGCCGATCTCGCGAACCTCGTCAACGAGGCGGCGCTGCTCGCCGCGCGGCGCGGAAAGAAGACGATCGAGCAGGAGGAGCTCGAGGAAGGGATCATGCGCGTGATCGCGGGACCCGAGAAGAAGACGCGCCTCCTCTCCGAGCACGAGCGCAAGATCACCGCGTACCACGAGCTCGGGCACGCTCTCGTCGGGCACTACCTCGACCAGGACGCCGAGGTGCACAAGATCTCCATCATCTCCCGCGGGCAGGCGCTCGGGTACACCATCTCGCTCCCGCGCGAGGACCGCTACCTGACGACGAAGTCGAACCTGATGGACCGGCTCGCGATGACGCTCGGCGGCCGGACCGCCGAGGAGCTCGTCTTCCACGAGGTCACCACGGGCGCCGCCGACGACCTCGAGAAGGTGACGTCGACCGCCAAGCAGATGGTGATGCGCTACGGCATGAGCGAGAAGCTCGGCCCGCGGGTGCTCGGCCGCAACCACGACATGCCGTTCCTCGGCCGTGAGATGGGCGCGGAGCCCGACTACTCGGAGGAAATCGCGCGCGAGATCGACGACGAGATCAGGCGCGTGATCGAGGACGCACACTCCCAGGCCCGCCGCGTCCTCGAGGACCACATGGAGGAGCTGCACAAGCTCTCCGCGATCCTGATCGAACGCGAGACGATCGACAAGGACCAGTTCGAGCGGCTGCTCGCCGGCGAGAACGAGGAAGACGTCTTCGTCGACGAAGGCGCGGCCGCCGAGCCGTCCGCGCCGAGCGAGCCGGAGCGCAAGCCGAAGCCGAAGCCGCGGCCGTTCCCGCTCCCCGGCGCAGCGATGAAGCCGCCGCCGCCTGAGCCCTCGAAGGGCTAAATCAGTTACCGGCCGTCGCAGACCCTTCCCAATCTCGGTTTCCTGACGCGTCGCTGAGTGCCCGACGCCGGCGCGACAGTGTTCGGACACGCGGCCCGCCGGTCAGGGAAGCGAGAGTGTTCGCCGAGACCCCGCGCCGCAGTGCGGGGCCTCGGTCGAATCGTTCAGCTTGTGGTCGTCGCCGACTTCTGGCCGGGCGGCGGTGCGCCTCTCGAGCCCCAGAAGTGGTTCAGCGCGTCCTGGCACTTGTACATCAGGATGAAGCCGCCTACGTACGGCACCAGAATCCAAAGGCCCGTCATCCCGCTGACGGGGTTCTGCTCGCCGTCCTCCTGGTACATGCGGCCGATGTAAGCCGGCAGGAGGAAGAAGCCGACGATCACGAGTGCGAGGAGGACGCCGCCGATCCCGCCGACGCCCTGCCCTCGGTAGTCCTTGACCTCCTGGTACGACTTGTACCACCAGTAGATCGAATAGATCCCGAGCGTGACGATGCTCATCACAATCACGAAGCCCGTGCCGCGCTGCTGCCCGATCGGGCCGCGGGCGGCCGCGGTCTCCATGGGTGCGGAAGTCGCTTCCATCGCTACTGCGCCGGGACCGCAGCCGCCTCAGCGGCTCCTGCGCCCTTGCTCTCCCAGTACCGGTTCAGCGCGCCCTGCGCCTTCACGAACCAGACGATGCTGCCGATGACGAGGAGCAGGATCCAGAGCCCGGTCTTGCCGGTGACGGGCTTTTCGCGCCCGTCCTCCGCGTACATGTTTCCGATCTCGGAACCGGCGATGAACGGAATCGCGACGCCGCCGCCGACGAACATCAGGATCAGGGCGAGCGCGCCCCCGATCCCCTGCCCGCCGCGATGCTGCTTCAGCTCCTCGAAGGTCTTGAACGACCAGTAGTAGGTGTAGATCCCGAGCGTGACGATGGTCAGCAGGATCCCGAAGCCAATGCCACGCCGCTGGCCAAGCGGGCCAGACGGGGGTGTTGCATTCATAGTGAGGGACTCCTCTCGTACGAGGTGAGGAACCTCAGGAGTAGAACAGCTTTTTGACGGTAATGCAACATCTTTTTCTGCGTAGAGGCGCTTGAGGCTTCCGCTCGAGCAGCGGTTCGCGCGCCCGTCCGTGATGGGCGTCGTCAACGTGACGCCCGACAGCTTCTCGGACGGCGGCGTGAACTTCGATGCGGACGCCGCGGTCGCGTCGGCGCGGCGGCTCGTCGCGGAAGGCGCGTCGATCGTCGACGTCGGAGGCGAATCGACCCGACCCGGCTCCGGCGGCGTCTCTGCTGACGAGGAGCTCAGGCGGGTCGTGCCGGTGCTCGAGGCGGTGGCCGGCGAGTTGCCGGTGTCGATCGACACGGCCAAAGCGGAGGTGGCGCGGCGTGCGCTCGCGCTCGGCGCGCAGCTGGTCAACGACGTCACCGCGCTCCGGGCAGATCCGGAGCTCGCGACGGTGGCGGCCGAGGCGGGCTGCTACGTGTGCTTGATGCACATGCAGGGGGAGCCGCGCACGATGCAGGCCGATCCTCGATACGAGGACGTCGTGTCCGAGGTGGCGGCGTTCCTCGAGGAGCGGCTCGCATTCGCGGTCTCGCAGGGGATCGCGGAGGAGCGGATCTGCCTCGATCCCGGGATCGGCTTCGGGAAGACGGTGGAGCACAACTTCGAGTTGATCCGCCGGCTCGACGAGCTTGTGGCGCTCGGTAGGCCGGTCCTGATCGGGTTCTCGCGCAAGAGCTCGCTCGGCCGGATCCTCGGCGACTCCGACGCCACGACGGGCCCTCTGTCGGCCAGCCTCGCCGTTGCGGTCGCGGCCTACGAACGCGGTGCGACGATTATCCGCGCGCACGACGTCCGCGAGCACGTCGAGGCCCTGACGGTGGCACGGGCGGTGGTGGGGTGATCGAGATCGAGATCGCCGCACTCGAGGTGTTCGGCTACCACGGCGTCGAGGAGGACGAGCGCCGCGACGGTCAGACGTTCCTGTTCGACCTGTGGCTCGAGGTCGGCGACGCCGCGCTGTCCGATCGGATCGAGGACGCCGTCGACTACAGCCTCGTTGTCGAGGCGGTGCGCGACGTCTCCGATTCGCAGGCGTTCCACCTGCTGGAGTCGCTCGCCGCTGCCGTCGCGGACGCCGTTGTCGCGCGCTTCGACGTCGAGCGGGTTCGCGTGCGGGTGCGGAAGCCGGCGGTTGCGTTGCCGGTCGAGCACACGGCCGTGACCGTCGCGCGTCCGTGAGGGTGTACGTCGGCCTGGGGTCGAACCTCGGCGACCGCGAAGAGATGCTTCGGCGCGCGCTCGAGCTGCTCGACGCCGAGCCCGGGGTCGAGGTCGCTGCGGTCTCGGCGTTCCGCGAGACGGATCCCGTGGACTACGAGGACCAGCCGAAGTTCTTGAACGCGGCGGCACGCCTCGAGACGAGCCTCTCGCCGCGCGCGCTGCTCGACCGGATGCTCGCGCTCGAGCAGCACCTCGGACGGACGCGCGACGGCGGCCCTCGCTTCGGGCCCCGAACCCTCGACCTCGACCTGCTCGTGTACGGCGACGAGGTCGTGGACGAGCCGGGGCTGACGGTGCCGCACCCGCGCCTGCGCGAACGGCGTTTCGTCCTCGAGCCACTTGCCGAGCTCGACCCCGACCTCGAGATCGCAGGAGCCGGCGGGGTTTTGGAACTGCTCTCGAAGCTAGAATGACGGCGTGTCGCACCTCGACGAGCTCGACGAGTACGAGGCCGAGCTCGAACTCGGCCTGAAGAAGGAATACACAGCGGTCTTTCCGCTCTTCCGGTTCTGCGTGCTGACGCAGGATGCGACGTACCTCTGCAACAAGCTCGACCTCAACTACACCCCCCAGGCGAGCTACCCGTTCTTCCACCTGCGGATGGAGGACGTCTGGGTCTGGGACAAGAACCGCCCGACGCGGATCATCCCGCGCGCCGAGGTGTACACCTCGAGCGACGTCACGGTGGAGGAGCTGCGCGGCGCCGGCGACGAGCCGCAGCTGACCGCGGAGGCGCTCGCGGAGAAGATCGGCGAGTCGCTCGGCTCGGACGACGAGCTCTAGCAACCCCAGAAGTTTCGTCGTCTAAACAGGCGGTGAAAGGAAGTCGCCGGCTCGGCCTCGCGACGCTTTGCACAGGCGCCGCCCTGCTCGCCGCCGGCCTCGCGAGCGCGCATTCCTGGCGTGACGGCGGCATTCTTCTCGCGGCATGAGGCGAACGTACGCACGGAGCTCCGGCGCAACCCATACTGGAAGGCGTTCGCCGTGGACTCACATCCTCGCGCCAACGGCGCCGGGTGCGATCAGCGCGAGCCGCCTCCAGCCGTATTCGACGCGGTCGAACCTTGCGAAGGCACGCAAGCTCGCACGCGGCCACTTCAGGGACGGCCGCGTCGTGATCGGCTACCGCGGGGGTCGTCGGGGACGCAGCCGGTCGACCTCGTCCGCCGCGACCTCATCCGCCTGGCGACGAGCGCCTGCGCGCGATCGGGAAGCTCGACATCGAGATCATGAAGACGCTTGCGCCCGTCGCGCAGATGAACACGTACTCGCGCTTCTTCTTCTCCAATCGGGTGCGGCCGCGAAGGCTGGTCTACCAGCCGATCTACCAGGACTGGAGCATTCCTGCGCTCGAGCTGAAGTAGGCGCCATTACGCTCAGGGCATGCCCCTACTCGCGGTCGACGTCGGGAATACGCAGACGGCGCTCGGCCTGTACGACGACGGCCGGCTGGCCCAGCACTGGCGGCTTACGACCGAGCCCGCGCGTACCGGCGACGAGCTGTCGGTTCTGTGGAGAAGCCTGCTCGACGTCGATTCGATCGACGGCGTCTGCCTCGCCTCGAGCGTGCCGCAGCTCGTGCGTGCGTACGAGGAGCTGGTCGAGCGGCTCCGGAAGCCGCTGCTCGTCGTCGGCCCTGGAACGAAGACCGGCATCCGCATCGGCTACGACGATCCGCGTGAGGTTGCGCCCGACCGCGTCGCGAACGCCGTCGCGTCGAAGGCTCGCCACGGCACGCCGAGCATCGTCGTCGACTTCGGCACCTCCACGAACTTCGACATCGTCGGCGCGAGCGGCGACTTCGTCGGCGGCGTCTTGGCGCCGGGGATCGAGACGTCGATGGACGCGCTGTTCAGCCGCGCGGCGCGCTTGTTCAAGGTCGACTTCGTCGAGCCGCCGTCCGTGATCGGCACGACCACGGCCGCTGCACTCCAGTCGGGGTTGATCTACGGCTTCGCCGGCCAAGTCGACGCGATCGTCGACGGAATCCGAGGCGAGCTGGGTACGGATGCGCCCGCGGTCGCGACGGGCGGGCTCGCGGAGCTGATCGTGCCGCACTCGCGGACGATCGAGCAGATCGACCCGTTCCTCACGCTCGAGGGCCTGCGGCTGATCTGGGAACTGAACGGCTGACGAGGCGCGCCGGTCACGCCGCCAACTGCTGGTCGAGCCCCGCGAGCACGAACTCGCGGAGCAACTGCTGCGCGCGCTCGCGGTCGTCGGAGAAGTTCGCGAGGACGCGGTCTACGTGGAGGAAGTCGGGGACGGGCGCGAGCCCGATCGTCGCTCGGTAGCTGCTCCACGACCAATCAGCGGGATCCGCGCAGAGGCCCGCGCGGACCGGGTTGAGCGCGATGTAGCGATAGCACGTCAGCAACTGCTCCTCCGACTGCACGAGCTTCGAGCCGTAGCGCCGCTCGAACAAGTGGCCGGTGTACCCGTGACGCTTGTTGAACGTCCTCGCGGCGAGGTAGTTGAGAACCTGCATTCCAGCGGCGATATCCGCCGCCGGCGTGCGGATGAGCAGGTGGTAATGGTTTGTCATCACCACGTAGAAGTGGCAGATCCAGTTGCGTCGCAGAACGACGTGGCGCAAGATCGCAAGGAACCGGCGCCGGTCGATGTCGTCGCGCACGATCTCCTCGCGACGGTTCCCGCGCGTGAAGACATGGTAGAGCGCGTCTGCTGTCTGGATCCGAGGTCGGCGCACACGAGTGACGGTACGGACGGTGCGCACGAAGTCAATCGTCCTGCGAATTTCGGCACACCTTTGTTCGGAACTTTCAACGGTGCCAGGCATACTTGAGGCTGGCTGAGGGTTGGTGTCCAAGGCCCGCTGGCACGCAGAATGCGCACCGTTGCCGGCGCGGCGCCACGCACGCGCCGCGACGCGCGCGCTCGAACCCTGACGGTGCCAGGCATGGTTGAGGCTGGTTGAGGCTGGTGGGCTCGCGGAGTTGATCGTGACGCACTCGCGGACGATCGAGCAGCTTGACCCGTTCCTCACGCTCGAGGGCCTGCGGCTGATCTGGGAACTGAACGCCTAGTCGCGTCCCCGAATCGCTGACGCGGAGTACCAGCGGGTCTCCCGTCGTTTCCATCAAGGATGCGGTCTCTCGAGCGCCCGCAGGTGATCTTTCTCTTTGCGATGGCGACGATCTACGTCGTCTGGGGGTCGACGTACCTGGCGATCCG
>Ga0126312_10003307_pt1 | contig 10883 bp, 11 predicted proteins | sample Plot104A_FD_92537 | JGI IMG/M metagenome (GOLD analysis project Ga0126312, IMG submission 92537) | Serpentine soil microbial communities from UC McLaughlin Reserve, CA, USA - Plot104A | ecosystem: Environmental > Terrestrial > Soil > Grasslands | place: USA: UC McLaughlin Reserve, Lake County... | reverse complement strand
TCAAGGTACCCTACGGCAAGTTCGACAACGCGCTCGTGACGGACGAATGGACGCCCCTCGAAAAGAACGTAGCCGAGCACAAGTTTTACGCTCCCGGGGTGGGAAACGTCAAAGAGATCGCGACGAAGGGTCCCAAGGAGACGCTGGAGCTGATCGATGTGAAGCACGAATGAGGATCGCGGCTCCTAACGCGCCACCCAGAGCGAAAGGCGGTGAATAACGCAATGAAAGCGAGGAAGGCGTCACCAATACTTATGGGCGCAGCGCTGGCACTCGTGGTCGTAGCAGGGTGTGGCGCCCCGTCCGGGGGTGGAGAAGCGAAGGGCCGGACCGAAAAAGCGCAGAAGGCTTACGAACCGCGCATCGAGTCCGCCGATTTCACGAGCAGGATAGACAACAAGTACTTCCCCTTGAAGCCTGGCACCACCTTCGTCTACAAGGGTGAGTTCCACGGGACCGCCGAGCGCGACGTGATGGCCGTCACCGACGACACCAAGCGGGTCATGGGTGTGGAGTGCCTGGTTGCCAGCGACAGGGTGACCGAAGGCGGCGAGCTGGTCGAGCAGACCTACGACTGGTACGCCCAGGACAAGGAGGGCAACGTCTGGTACTTCGGGGAAGACGTCACGGAGTACAAAAACGGCAAAGTCACCGGCCACGAGGGATCGTGGGAGTCCGGGGTAGATGGGGCCAGGCCAGGCATCGCCATGAAAGCCGATCCCAGGGTCGGGCAGACCTACCGCCAGGAGTACTCCAAAGGGGTCGCGGAAGACAAAGCCAGGGTCGTAAGCCTGAATGGGTCCGTCGAGGTGCCCTACGGCAAATACGACCGCGTGCTCGTGACCGAAGAGTTCACTCCGCTCGAGCCGGGCGTGGTCGAACGCCAGTACTACGTCGCCGGGGTTGGCGATATTGTCGAGGCCACGGTGAAAGGCCAGCCGGAGCGGATCGAACTGGCCAACGTCAAGCACGGTTGAGGTGTGGTCGCCGTACGGTCGAGTAGTGTCTGAGCCTACTCAGGGGCGTGGTTAATTGCCGCCGCCACCGTCTCCGCCGCCACCGCCGTGTCCCCCCCCGCCGTCGAACCAGCCACCGCCCTCTCCGCCGTGATCGTGGTGGCCGCCGTCTCCGAAAGCCCCGTAGTAACCGCCCGCGGCTCCGCCTCCGTCGCTTCTCCCACCACGACGACGGGAGCCGAGGATGATACCTGCTATCACTATTACAGCGACTACGATCACAATAGCCAGGACCGCACCCATTGGAATTCTCCCTTCACAGGTCTCCCCAGGGTCTGGTTCTAGTCTACCTTCGGACGCTCTCTGGTTACAACTGATACGGGCGGTTCGTGGTTTGGGCGGGTTTGAAACCCGCCCCTACATCCTTGTACGGGTATGCTGTCGTGTGGTTTCACCTATGCGTGTGCGCCCGGCGCGACCCGCGCTGTCGGGCTGGTCATCGTCGGGCGGTTCACGAACCGCCCCTACATCCCTATGTGGGCACGCCCCCGCGCAGCGCAGGCATTTGTGGGTGCGCACTCATGCGGGAACGTGCGGATCGTATACTCTACGGGATACTCAACAGAGACTATTTGCAGAGGTGCGACGAGTGGATCTGAAGACGATCGTTGTCATGGAAGGTGACCAGACGGGCCAGGAGTTGCTCGAGGAGGCATTACGGGTGCTCGACCCCGCGGTAACCGGTCTCGATCTGGAGTTCGTGCGCTATGACCTCTCGCTCGGCAACCGGCGGGATACGCGTAATGAGGTCGTGCATGAGGCCGCAGCGGCGATGAAAGAGACCGGTTTCGGCATAAAGGCCGCGACCGTCACGCCCGAGGAACCTGGCGACGTGGGCTCGCCGAATGCGATCCTGCGCAAAGGGATCGACGGGACGGTGATCGTGCGTACGGGAAGGCGCATCCCCGGCGTCAACCCGACGAGCGGCGTGCACGCCCCCATCTCCGTGGTCCGCATGGCCGTCGATGACGCTTACGGGGCGAAGGAGTGGCGCGAGGGCGAGGGACTGGACGAGGTCGCCTACAGGACCGAGAAGATCTCACGCCGGGTGTGCCGTGGCGTCTCGGAGTTCGCCTTTATACAGGCGCGCAAGATGCGGGCCAAGGTCTTCGGCGGTCCCAAGTACACTGTCTCCCCCGTCTACGAAGGGATGCTCAAGGAGGAGATGGACCGGGCGGCCGAGAACAGCCGTGACGTCCGCTACGATCCCCAGCTCATAGACGCAACGTACGCGCTTCTGTTGACCACCTACGGTGAGCCCCTGGTCATCCCCACCCTGAACCGCGACGGTGACTGCATCTCTGACCTCGTCATGCAGATGTTCGGCTCCATAGCTGGGGCCGAGTCGCTCTTGATCTCCCTCGACGAAGAGGAGAACCCCGAGACAGTCATGGCCGAGGCGCCGCACGGCACGGCCCCTTCGCTCGAGGGCAAAAATGTCGCCAACCCTATGGCCATGATCCTGGCCGGAGCCGCGCTGCTCACCTTCTTCCACGACGAGGACGCGAGCCGGGTCTCACGCGCCATCTACGAAGCTACCTTCGAGACCATACTCGACGGGGTGAAAACCGCCGACCTCGGCGGCTCGGCGGACACTACCGAGTTCACCGATGAGATCATACGCCACATCAGGACCAAGCTGGAGGTGTGGAGTGCTCTGGCGTAAGGTCATAGAAGACGAGTTTGGAACCCGACCGTACGGGAGCGCGCTAGCGTGAGCGTTTCGAAAGCCCTCGGCCTCGGCGCGATCTCGGGCCTGCGCTCGCTCTCGGGTCCGGCCTTCGTGAGTCGCGCCGCGAGCCAGGGACGCCTGGACCTGGAAGGTACCCCTCTCGCTTTCCTGGGCTCACCGCGCCTCGCGAAGTTGCTCGCGCTGATGGAGCTCGGGGAGCTCGTCGGGGACAAACTGCCGATGACGCCGAGCCGCACCGCCCCACCTCCCCTGCTCGGGCGCGCGGTCTTCGGAGGCGTGGTGGGGGCCGCTGTATTCGTCTCAGGGGGACGTCGCGCCGCGACTGGAGCAGTCCTGGGTTCTACCGCGGCTATCGTCGCCGCTTTCACAGGAGAACGGCTGCGTGCGCTGATTGTCGAGAAGTCCGGTCTCCCCGATCCCGTCGTCGCGCTCGCGGGTGATGCCACCGTTTTGCTCGTCGGGTTTTCCTCGCTGCGGGCCCCCCGTTAGGTCGAGATCTTGTCCGGCGACCGCGACAGGCTCAGGACGACCTTCGACGAAGCGGCCTCGCTCTACGACGAAGTGCGTCCTGGATATCCGGAGGAACTCTTCGACGACGTCGTCTCGCTTTCCGGAATAAGGCCAGCGGGGCGAATACTGGAGATAGGTTGTGGTACGGGCCAGGCTACGGTGCCCTTCGCCCGGCGCGGTTACCGCATACTCTGCATCGAGCTCGGCGAGAATCTGGCTGCGGTCGCCCGCCACAACCTGGAAGGATATCCGCAAGCAGAAGTGCGCGTCGGAGCCTTCGAGGAGTGGCCTTTGCAAGAAGGAGCCTTCGATCTCGCGATCTCGGCCACCGCCTTCCACTGGCTCGACCCTGCCTTAGCTTATCCCAAGGTCGCAAGGTCCCTCAGAGAGGGAGGTTCCCTCGCCCTGTTCTGGAACGAGCACGTACACAGCGACGCGAGCGAAGGATTCTTCGAGGAGGTACAGCGCATCTACGAGCGCGAAGCGCCGGAGATCGTCGGTCCAGAAGATCACAAGGGGCTTCCTAGACCCTACGAGGTCCCTGACAGGACAGAGGAGATCCAGGACTCCGGAGTGTTCGGCAAGGTCACCACCCGTCATTACCGTTGGGACGAAATCTATGATACCGGGGGTTATCTGCGGGTTCTCAAAACCTACTCCGGGCACAGGAATCTGGGTGACGATACGCGCACGCGCCTTTTACGCAGCATCGCAGATCTCGCCGACACGAAGTTCGGCGGCCGCATCGTCAAGGGCTATCTGACCACCCTGTACGTCGCCCAAAGAAGGTAAATCTCGCCTCAAGGCCGGCACGAATAGACCGACAATAGGGATGTGTCCCGTAAGAGAGAAAGTTCCGCAAACCTCACGGCCGGAGCAACCTACCGTCGTAGCATCCGATTAGGAGGATACGATTACGCGCATCCAGGCGCCTACTTCGTCACCGTTTGCGCCGTACGATGCGGGCCCTTGTTCGGTGAGATCTCGGACGGTAGGGTCGTCGAGAATAGTAATGGGAGCATCGTGCGCGATTGTTGGTTGGACTTACCAAACCATTATCCGCACGTTTCTCTGGACACGTTCGTGGTAATGCCCGACCACATACACGGGATCATCGTTTTGCGCGAGACTGATGGGGCGGGCGGTGCGCGGGCGGGTTTGAAACCCGCCCTACGGGTGGGGGTGGATCTGCGGACGTGGGGGTGCGGCACGGGTTGCCTGAGATCGTGCGGGCGTTGAAGACGTATTCGGCACGCCGCATCAACGCGAGGTGTGGCACGCCGGGCGCGCCGGTCTGGCAACGCGGTTACTACGAGCGCATCATAAGAAACGAACGCGAGCTAGACCGTACCCGAAAATATATCGCCTCCAACCCACGCAACTGGCGAACAGACCACGAACACAACAAGACGCACCGCTAACCCCACCACCCCGTAGGGGCAGGTTTCAAACCTGCCCCTTCCTTCAACCCGCCTGTGCACAGTCCGTCCCTTACATACCAAATCGCCCCAAGGTGTCCCTTATCGAATCCAGATATCCCCCGCCGAAGTAATACACGTGAACGAGCAAAGGGTACAGACTGTACAGGTCGCGGCGTGTCTCGAAGAAGGAGGTGTCTAGGCCTCTTAGCTCCGCGTAGCGCTCCAGGAAAGCATGGCCGAAGGAGTCGAAGAGGCTGATGAAGGCCAGTTCTATCTCCGGGTCGGAGTAGTAGATGGCGGGGTCCAGGAATGCGGTTATGCGATCCCCCCGCGCCAGTACGTTGGCGCTCCAGACGTCGCCGTGGATGAGCGCGGGAGGGTTCGGTTCCCCGATCAGAACGTCCAGCCGCTCCGCCAGCCTCTCGACCCTGCGTAGATCCTCGGTCGGCAACCTTCCCGCCTCGTGGGCGATGTTCGCGATGTAAAGTAGGCGATGGTCGCGAAAGAACTCTACCCAGTTTTCCGTCGTAGGATTGGGCTGGTTCAGGTTGCCGATGAGAGTGTCACACTCCAGGCCGTAGGTGTGGGAGGTAATATCGTGCAACCCGGCCAGGAGCTCTGCTGCGTGGTTCTCGGCACCTTCCGAGAAGCGGCTGCTACCTTCTTTGAACTCCATCAGGAGTAGGTTTTCCGAGCCGTGGTAGACCTCGGGGACGGGAAGTTCGCTCTTCTGCCTGAGGTAGCGGAGCATGTAAGCCTCGCGCTCAAGGTGCGACTCGCCCTCCCTATCCACCTTGGCGACGAGCGGGGTGCCGTCCTCCAGCTCCGCCCTGTAGACCTCCCCGATGCAGCCGCCCCCGAGAGGACGCACGGAGAGCAACCGCCCTCCCAGGTGCGCCTCGATTCCTCCGGCGACGATCCTCTCAGCCACGGTCCGTCAGGTGACGGGCACGGACGTCATCGAGGAGACCCTCGGATGCCTCTTCGATCAGACCGAGGACGTGGGCGAAACCATCGGGACCAAGGTAATACGGGTCGGGAACCTCAGGCCCGGTCGAATCGGCTGCGAAATCCAGGAAAGGTCTCACCACAGCGGTACCCTGGCAGAGGGCCGAGACCGTCCTGTAGTTCTCCTCGTCCATCGTCAGGATGTAATCGAACCTCTGGCAGTCTTCGGGTTCCAAAAGGCGAGCCCGCTGGCCCGAGATGTCTACCCCACGTGAGAGCGTGCTTTCCTGGGCCCTCGGGTCTGGTGGCTCCCCGGCGTGGTAGAAGCCGTGGGTACCCGCCGAGTCAACCGCTATCTCCCCGGCCAATCCCTCGCGCCGGGCGACGTTCTCGAAGACACCCTGTGCCATCGGACTGCGACAGATGTTCCCCGTGCAAATGAAGAGGGTGCTGACCATAGACACGATTCTAAGGTATTGCCAGCCGGGAATCAGTTCTCGGATGAAAGCTGGCAGCAGAGCGGCTAGACTGATCCTTTCGACTCTTTGAACGAAGGAGAGAGATATGGCGGAGGTACGCAAGGTCGGGATGCTGACGGGGGGCGGGGACGCCCCCGGATTGAACGGTGTGATCCGGGCCGTCACGACGAAGTGCGTCGAAGACTACGGCTACGAGGTCGTCGGCCTGAAGCGCGGCTGGAAATCTCTGCTAGATCCCGAACCCGACACGGTGATGCCCCTCGGCACCGACGATGTGCGCTACATCTTGCAAGAGGGCGGCACCATCCTCGGCTCTTCGCGTACGAATCCCTACAAGAACGAAGGCGACGCGGAGAAGGTCGTCAAGCAGATGGAGGAGTTCGGTGTGGACGCCCTCGTCGCCATCGGCGGGGATGACACATTGGGTGTGGCGAAAAGGCTCTACGACGACTTCGGGGTGCAGGTCGTGGGATGCCCCAAGACCATCGACAACGACCTCTCGGCGACGGATACGACCTTCGGGTACGATACCGCCGTCTCCATCGCCACGGACGCCATCGATAAGCTGCGCACCACGGCCAAGAGCCACGAGAGAGTGATCGTGGTCGAGGTGATGGGGCGGCACGCTGGTTGGATCACCTGGGGCGCAGGCCTCGCCTCCGCAGCAGACGTCACCCTGATCCCCGAGGTGGAGCCAGATCTCGAACAGATAGCGAACATCTTCGAGAAGCGCGCGCAGAACGGCGAGAAGTGGGGACTCGTCGCGGTGAGCGAGGGCGTAACCCTCTCCGAAGAGTTCATGACCCAGAACGCGGAGACCGACGAGTTCGGCCACGTGAGGCTAGGCGGCATCGCCGAAACTCTGGCCGGGGAGATCGAAGAGCGCACCGGCATCGAAACGCGCCAAGTGGTCCTCGGCCACCTGCAGCGCGGCGGCACCCCCACGGCCTTCGACCGCATCCTGAGCACCCGCTACGGGCTCAGGGCCGCCGAGGCCGTAAAGGCCGGCGAATGGGGCCAGATGGTAGCCCTGCGCGGCAACGAGATCGTGACCGTCGACCTCTCGGAGGCAACCGAGGAGACCAAGACCGTCCCCGACGATTTCTACAAGGTACTCGAGACGTTCTTCGGATGAAGGGGAGTAGGGAAAGGTAGACGCGACTCGCGGGGGCGGTTTGTTCGAGGGGTTCGAGAGGGAACGGGTAACGACAAGGGGGGCGGAGATAGACCTTGTCCGTAAGGGGGACGGGCCGCCTGTACTACTTTTGCACGGCTATCCGCAGACGCATGCGATGTGGCACCTGGTGGCACCGCGGCTGGCGGAGGAGTTCACGGTCGTTGCTACAGATTCGCGGGGATATGGCGACAGTTCCAAGCCTTTCGGAGACGAGGATCACTCGACGTACTCCAAGCGGACGATGGCCGGGGAGCAGGCCGCGGTCATGGAGTCTTTGGGTTACGACACTTTCGCCATCGTCGGCCACGACAGGGGAGGACGGGTCGGGCATAGGATGGCGCTTGATCTCCCGGAGCGCGTCACGAGGCTCGCGGTTCTCGATATCGTGCCGACCCGCCACGTCTTCCGAACGGTGGGCAAGGATCTGGCGACAGCCTACTATCACTGGTTCTTCTTTATCCAGCCCTACGATTTGCCGGAGACCCTGATCGGGGCCGACCCCTCCTACTACTTGCACAAGAAACTCGGCGGCTGGGGTACGGCCCTGGAGATCTTCGCACCCGAGGCCCTCTCCGAGTACGAACGCTGCTTCGACGCCGCCACGATCCACGCGAGCTGCGAGGACTACAGGGCCTCAGCGTCCATCGACTTCGTCCATGACGAAGCAGATTGGGAGGCAGGCCGCAAGATAGAGTGTCCGTTACTGGCCCTGTGGGGCGGACGGGGCGTGATGGAGAGGATCTACGACGTAGAAGCGGTCTGGCGCGAGTACGCGAGCGACGTGAGGGGCAAACCCCTCGACGCCGGACACTTCCTCGCCGAAGAACGGCCCGAAGAGACCACGCAGGAGTTGAGGAACTTCCTGGTAGGGTAGTAATCGGGTAGGGTGCTCCTGGATACACACGGTGTCTGCCCTCGTGGATTCCCGCTTTCGCGGGAATGACGGGTATGGGAGGGCACTTTATGGCCGCCCGAACGCATTCCCTGCGGGTAGATTCTTGCAGAACCTGTAGCCTGAAGCCTCTTCAATGCGGTACGTTGCGCGGGCGGTTCGCGAACCGCCCTACATGGCGGATGTGCTAACCGACCTCTTCGTTTTCCGAGGCGTGGGCGCCGATGCGGCGGTAGCGTTCGTAGCGGACTTCGCGGAGGGTCTCCGGGTCGGTGTCGGAGAGGCCGGTGAGCACGCGGTCGAGTGCTTTGCCTACGGCTTCTATGGTGGTCGAGGGGTCGTTGTGGGCACCGCCTAAAGGTTCGGGGACTATTTCGTCCACAATGCCGCGTCCCTTCATGTCCGCCGCCGTGAGCTTGAGCGCTTCGGCGGCCTCGGCGGCCCGGCTAGGGTCGCGGAAGATTATGGAGGCGCATGCTTCGGGCGCTATGACGGAGAGGTAGGAGTTCTCGAGCATACCGACGTAGTCTGTTGCGCACATGGCGAGCGCCCCGCCCGAACACCCCTCCCCGATAATTACCGAGATCACAGGCACCGGTATTTTGGCCAATGCCATCAGATCGGCGGAGATGGCCCAGGCCTGTCCCCGCTCCTCCGCACCACTTCCGGCAAAGGCGCCGGGCGTGTCGACGAGCACGACCACGGGCAGCCCGAACCTGGCGGCGAGTTCGTAGAAGCGCTTGACCTTGCGGTAGCCTTCCGGGTGGGCCATCCCGAAGTTGCCCTTCACCCTGCTGTTGACGTCAGTACCTTTATCGTGGCCGAGGAGGACAACGTTGTGGTCTCCTATTCTGGCGAGTCCGCCCCGCACGGCGGGGTCGTCGCCGAAGAACCTGTCGCCGGAGAGTTCGTAGAAATCGTCGGCCAGGGAGTCGCGGTAGGCCCTGAAGTTCGGACGTTCGGGGTGACGGGCGACCTGTACGCGCTGGTAAGGGGAGAGGTTGGAGTAGATGCGCCTGCGGGCCGCGTCGAGGGCGTCTTCGAGGCGGGAGATCTCCCCCCGCAGTTCTTCGCTCGGGCCGGCGAGCCGCCTGAGCTCGGCGATGCGCTCCTCGAAGTCCTTGATCGGGCGCTCGAAGTCCAGGATCATGGCAAGAACCCCAACAGCCGTTCGAGGTCCCCCTTCAAACTGAGACGGTGCACGATGCGGTCGACCATCCCGTGCTCCCTCTGGAACTCGGCAGTCTGGAAACCCTCGGGCAGCCTCTCGCGGGTCGTCTGCTCGATGACCCTGGCGCCGGTGAACCCGATCCTGGCCCCAGGTTCTGCCAGGACCACGTCGGCCGCCGTGGCGAACGAGGCCGTCACCCCCCCGAAGGTGGGGTCCGTCAGCACGGAGACGTAGGGCCAGGAACCCTCTACGTAGCGCGAGAGGGCGACGCTGGTCTTGGCCATCTGCATCAGCGAGTAGACGCCCTCGAACATCCTAGCCCCTCCGGAAGCCGAGACGACGACGAGCGGCAGCTCCTCCGCACCCGCGAACTCGATGGTCCTCGCGACCCTCTCCCCGACCGCGCTCCCCATGGAACCCCCGATAAACCGGAAGTCGAGAACGGCGAGTGCCACTCTCCTACCCCCGATGGCTCCTGTCCCACTCAAGATGGCGTCATCGAGCCCCGTCTTCGCGCGCGCCTTCTCGAGCCTCTGGCGGTAATCTTCGAACCCGAGAGGGTCGTCGGCGACGATGCTCCCGTCCCGCTCCTGGAAACTGCCCGTGTCGGTGAGGAGCCTTATCCGCTCGGGCGCAGAGAGAGGGTAATGGAACTCGCAGTGGGGACAGACGTTGAAACGGGCTCTGAGGTCCTTCTCGTAGATCGGCTGCCCGCACTTTTCGCACTTGGTGAAGACCGAGTCCATGGGCCCGACGCCGCTCTCGGTCTCGGGGGCGCTCCTGGAGTACTCTCTGCGTTTGCTCAGCCAGTTCCTGATGCTTGGCCTCCCGCCTCTACTCCGGAGAGTGCCTCGCGCACCTCGCGAAGCCACGCTCCGGCATACTCCGGACCGCCTTCCTCGACGAGCCTCATGAGCTTGCTCCCGATGGCGATCCCATCGGCCTCCTGCGCGGCTTCGACGGCGGCCTCAGCCGATCCTATACCGAAACCGAGTACAACAGGCGCTTCGGTCTTCGTCCGCACGCGCCTGAGAAGCTTGACGGCGCCTGGCGGCAGGGTGTCGCGCACGCCGGTTACCCCGGCCACGGAGACGCAGTACACGAAACCGGTCGCCATCTCTCCCACACGCAAGACGCGGTCGTCGGTCGAAGTCGGGGCGACGAGCGGACAGAAGCCGACGCCGGCATCAGCCGCGAGTTCGGCAAATTGGCCGGCCTCATCGACGGGAAGGTCAGGGATCAAGAGCCCCGAGACCCCAGCCTCCGCGGCCTCCCGCAGAAACCCCTCGGCCCCACGCGCGAAGATAACGTTGTAGTAGAGGAGGAAAACCGCGGGTACCCGTCCCGAGAAACCGGAGGCCAGATCCAGGCAGTAGTCGAGGTCGGCGCCGTTCTCGAGGGCGAGCGTCGTAGTGTCCTGGATCGTGGGCCCGTCTGCGAGAGGGTCGGAGAAGGGAACCCCGATCTCGAGCACATCGGCGCCCGCCTCCAGGTAGGCCTCCCCCACCTCCCTGGCCCCTTCCAACGAGGGATAGCCGCCGGTGAGGTAGGGGAGCAGGGCGGTCCGCCCTTCCCG
>Ga0126312_10003306_pt1 | contig 10884 bp, 8 predicted proteins | sample Plot104A_FD_92537 | JGI IMG/M metagenome (GOLD analysis project Ga0126312, IMG submission 92537) | Serpentine soil microbial communities from UC McLaughlin Reserve, CA, USA - Plot104A | ecosystem: Environmental > Terrestrial > Soil > Grasslands | place: USA: UC McLaughlin Reserve, Lake County... | reverse complement strand
TGGTTACCGAAGCGCTAAAGCTGGCCCTCGCGTCAGCGCGAACCGCCGCGCATCTGCCGCAGTGCGAGGACAAGATCCGCCTGCTCAGCGGGACGTGCCTCGACCCGTCGGCGCGCTAGCTGCTGACCTGGGCGAAGACGCGGAAGCTCGGCCGCTCGGCGGGTACTTCGTAGAACTCGGGGTTGATGCACCCGATCTCGTCGCCACGCGCGACGTAGCACGGATCGACCTCGACGCGGCACATCGGGAGTGGCCCGCGGCGGGCGCGCACTGCGCCGAAGCCCTCGCGCTCCTGCTCGGCCGCTCGGAGGAGGTGGAGGTCGATCTCGACGTCGAACACCTTCTGCATGCAGCCGACGAAGGTGTGCCCGTGATCCTCGTACGCGTACAGGAACGGGCAGTTCCGCTCGACGCAGGCGCCGGGATACACCACCTTGTCGCAGTGGATGGCGCACCTGCGACACTCGACCTCGTCCTGCGGATGGAGCGGAAGCTCGGCCGGAGCCGCAGAACGGTGTGCCTGCATGGACCGATTTTGCGGACCGGGCGAAGGCTGCGCAAGACTTGACAACTACAGGGGCAGGCGGTAAAGGCGCTCGGGTGGGGGCGCGGACGATCCTGTGGGCGTCGCTCGCTCTCGCGCCGGTCGTCTTCCTGTTGAAGTGGGTCTTCGACGTCGGGGACAGCGTCCTCTTCGTCGTAGCAGCGCTCGCGCTGGTCCCACTCGCGTGGCTGATCGGGGAGGCGACCGAGCATGCCGGCGAGCACACGGGCCCCGGGATCGGCGGGTTCCTGAACGCGACGTTCGGCAATGCGCCCGAGCTGATCATCGCCCTGATCGCCGTCAACAGCGGCCTGCCGAACGTGGTGCGCGGCTCGCTGACGGGGAGCGTCGTCTCGAACATCCTCCTCGTGCTCGGCGCTGCCCTCTTCTTCGGCCGCGACGGGACCATCGACCGCCGCTCGCTGCTCCTGCAGCTCGGGCTCGTCACGCTCGCGACGTTCGCCTTCCTCATTCCGTCCATCCCCGGCTGGCACGGCGATCCCGAGCGCCACTCGCTGGCGATCCTCACGATCCCCGTCGCCGTGGTCCTGCTCCTGATCTACCTCGCCCTGATTGCAGACAACCTCCGCCGCCACCGGCGCCTGCACACGGAGAGCGACTACGAGCCGAGCGGCGAGGGCTGGAGCCTGACCCTCTCGCTCGGGACGCTCGCAGTCGCCACGCTCGCAACGGCGCTCGTGAGCGAGGTGCTGGTCCACGCGCTCGACCACTTCGCGGAGACGGTGAACCTGTCGGAGTTCTTCATCTCCGTCGTGATCGTCGCGATCGTCGGGAACGCTGCCGAGCACGGCGGCGCGATCGTGATCGCCCGCAGGGGCAAGATGCGGCTCGCCACTGAGATCGCGATCTCGTCGAGCGCACAGGTCGCGATGCTGGTCGCGCCGGCGGTGGCGCTCCTCTCATTCGTCGTCAGGCCGCCGTTGCCACTCACCTTCCGCCCGATCGAGCTGATCGCGATGGGCGCCTCAGCGGTGTTCGTGGGGATCGTGATCAGGGACGGCCGGGTCCGGCGCTGGGAGGGCGTGATGTTGATTACCGTCTACGCGGCGTTCGCGCTAGCTTTCCTGATCGTTGGTGACCGCTAACGCAATCCGCTAACTGATGACTGTGACGGAAGGCTCCAGCCCGACAACCCGCAACGGCGCCAACGGCGTCGTCTCGGCACGTGACCTCACGCGCCGCTACGGCTCGGGCGAGACCGCCGTCGACGCGCTGCGAGGAGTGTCGCTGGACGTTGACGAGCGCAGGCTGACGGCGGTCATGGGACCTTCGGGCTCCGGCAAGTCGACGCTGATGCACATCATGGCGGGACTCGACCGACCAACGTCCGGCACCGTCAGCCTCGACGGAACAGAGATCACGACGCTCGGCGACACCGATTTGACCAAGCTCCGCCGGCGGGCGATCGGCTTCGTCTTCCAGTTCTTCAACCTCCTCCCGATGCTGTCGGCCGAGGAGAACATTCTCCTGCCGCTCTCGATCTCGGGCGAGAAGCCCGACCAGGCCTGGCTCGACGAGCTGGTCGGAAAGGTGGGGCTCTCGCACCGGCGGCGCCACCGCCCAGCCGAGCTGTCGGGTGGCGAGCAGCAGCGCGTCGCGATCGCGCGCGCGCTCGTGTCGCACCCGACGGTGATGTTCGCCGACGAGCCGACCGGCAACCTCGACTCGCGCACGTCCGCCGAGATCCTCGAGCTGCTGCGCGAGTCGGTCGAGGCGTACGGCCAGACGACCGTGATGGTGACGCACGACTCCCGCGCCGCCGCGATCGCGGACAAGATTTTCTTCCTGGGCGACGGCGTGATCGTGAAGGAGCTCGGTCGGTCCGACTCGGACACGGTGCTCGCGACGATCGCGTCGATCGGCGGCGGCTAGCGGACGGTGTTCCGGGTGGCCTTCCGCGGGTTGCTCGGCCGGAAGCTCCGCGCCGGGCTGACGGCGTTCGCGATCGTCCTCGGAGTTGCGACAGTCAGCGGCACGTACGTCCTCACCGACTCGATCTCGAGCGCGTTCGACAACATCTTCACCGGCATCTATCGCGGGACGGATGCCGCGATCACCGGCAAGTCGGCGTTCGATCTCTCCGACGACAGCGGCGTCGAGGTGCCGTCGTTCGACGAGTCGCTGCTGGCCGACGTTCGGTCGCTCCCCGACGTCTCGGCGGCGATCGGGGGCGTCGCGGGCGAGGCGCTGCTGATCGGCACGAACGGCAAGGTGATCCAGTTCGGCGGCTCGCCGAACCTCGGCTTCTCGGTCGATCCGTCGCAGCCGCAGTTCAACTCGCTCACGCTCGTCGAGGGCCGTTGGCCTGGGCGCAACCAGGTCGTGATCGACAAGACCACGGCCGGGAAGAAGGACATCGCGATCGGCAGCACAATCCCGATCGAGTCCGAAGGGAGCGCGATACCGATGCGCGTCTCCGGCCTCGTCAAGTTCGGGTCGGTCGCGTCGATCGGAGGCGCGACGCTGGCGGGATTCGACCTCCCGACCGCACAGCGGCTGTTCCACAAGGTGGGGAAGCTCGATCAGATCCGCGTCGCGGCCAAGCCCGGCGTCTCCGAGGCGGCGCTCCTCAAGCAGATTCGCGACATCCTGCCGCCGGACGCGCAGGTGCGGTCGGGCGAGAACCAGGCGTCAGAGGATGCGAGCGACACCAAGAGCTTCACCTCGTTCCTGCAGTCGTTCCTGCTCGCCTTCGGCGGGATCGCGCTCTTCGTCGGCGCCTTCGTGATCGCGAACTCGCTCTCGATCACGATCGCGCAGCGCACGCGTGAGTTCGCGACGCTACGGACGCTTGGCGCCTCCCGGCGACAGGTGCTCCGGAGCGTGCTCGTCGAGTCGACGATCGTGGGAGTCACCGCCTCCCTCGTCGGCCTGTTCCTCGGGCTCGCGCTGGCCAAGGGCCTCTTCTGGCTGTTCGACAAGGTCGGTTTCACGCTGCCGAACAGCGGACTGCTGCTCAAGCCGCGAACAGTGATCGTCGCGTTGCTCGTCGGCATCCTGGTCACGATCGTCGCCAGCCTCCGCCCCGCCTTGCGTGCGACGCGCGTGCCGCCGATCGCGGCCGTCCGCGAAGGCGCGACGCTCGCTCCGGGCCGGTTCGCGCGCTATCGCGGGATCGGCTCGGCGCTGCTGACGGCGCTCGGCTTCGCCGCCCTGGCATTCGGCTTGTTCGGGCCGAACTTGAGCACGACGCAGATCCTGATCTTTATGGGCCTCGGAACGCTGCTCGTCTTCTTCGGCGTCGCGCTGCTCTCCTCGGTCTTCGTGACGCCGCTCGCGGAGGCGCTCGGCGCACCCGGAGCGCAGTTCGGCGGGGCGCCCGGCGTTCTCGCGCGCGAGAACGCGAAGCGCAACCCGCAGCGCACCGGGTCGACCGCAGCCGCGCTGATGATCGGCCTCGCGCTCGTCACCCTGGTCGCCATGCTGGCCGCCGGCATCCGCGCCAGCTTCTTCGGCGCGGTCGACAGGCTCTGGGTGACCGACTACGCCGTCACGGCGCAGAACAACTACACGCCGATTCCCACGACCGTCGAACAGCCCCTCCGGCAGACGCAAGGCGTGGAAACGGTCGTCGGCGTCCGCGATGGTCAGGCGAAGATCTTCGGGAGCGCGCACACGTTCACGGCCGTCAACCCCGGCGCGAGCAAGGTGATCTCGCTCGACTGGACGCAGGGCTCGCCGGCGACGCTCGACCAGCTCGGCGCCGACGGCGCGTTTGTGAACGAGGACTTCGCGAAAGACCACAAGCTGACGATCGGGTCGCAGATCCCGGTGCTCGTCCCGTCGGGGGCGATCCCCATCTTCCGGGTCAAGGGGATCTTCGACGAGCCGGCCGGCGGCTCACCGTTCGGCCCCGTCACCGTCAGCTCGGAGGCATACGACAGCCTGTTCGCGCAGCCCCGCGACTTCTACATCTTCGTGAAGATGAACGGCGGCGCCAGCGACGCCAACACCGCCAAGCTGGAGCACGCTCTGGCCTCGTTCCCGAACGCAAAAGTCGCCGACCGCGACCAGTTCAAGGAGAACCAGGCCAGCGGGATCGACGCGATCCTGAACGTCCTCTACGTCCTGCTGGCCCTGTCGGTGCTCGTGAGCCTGTTCGGGATCGTGAACACGCTCGTGCTGACGGTGTTCGAGCGGACGCGCGAGCTCGGGATGCTGCGCGCGGTCGGGATGACGCGACGCCAGGTGCGGCGGATGATCCGCTACGAGAGCGTGATCACCGCGCTGATCGGCGCCGTCGTCGGGATCGCGCTCGGGATCGTGCTGGCAGTGCTCCTGATCGTGCGCGTCGACTGGCTCGTCGTCGGCTGGCCGATCAGGTCGCTCTTGCTGTTCGCGGTCGCGTCGGTAGTCGTCGGCCTCCTGGCCGCGATCTTCCCGGCCCGCCGCGCGTCGCGGCTGAACGTGCTCCAAGCGCTGCAGTACGAGTAGCTGCCTCACTCGGTCCACACACCCCCCGGAACGCAGCGTCCCCGACGCTTCCGCCCGCGTTTCCACTGGGAGCTGCTGGTGTGCGGCGTCCGCGGCCACGAGCTGCTGGGCACCGACGTCGCACGGTTGCGCCCAGAAGACACGCTCGTCGCGCGCGACGACGGAGATCTCCGCTGGTACCGCTGCGTCCGCTGCGACTCATGGCTGCCGCTGCCACGGCCGCGACAGCCCGAGCGGGAGACGATGCAGCCGCGCGACGATATCGAGCTGCCGCTGCGCGGTCGGGCGCTCCGTGACCGCGTCGTCCTGCGGATCATCGCGATCGACCGCGCGATCCACTTCGTCTTCCTCGCGGCGCTCGCCGTCGCGGTGTTCCTGTTCGCGGCGAACGAGCTCCGGCTGCGGCGCGTGTTCTACCGCGTCGTCGAAGCCGTCTACGGGACGAGCGGCGGGCCCGGACGGAGTCACCACGGCGTTCTCGGTTCGCTCGAGCACCTCTTCGCCCTCAGCTCGACCAAGCTCTACGTGGTCGCCGCCGCGGCCGCCGCGTACGCAGCACTCGAAGGAGTGGAAGCCGTCGGGCTCTGGTTCCAGAAGCGGTGGGCCGAGTACCTCACCTTCATCGCGACGCTCGCCTTCATCCCGCTCGAGATCTCCGAGCTCGTGCGGCACCTGTCGCCGTTCAAGATCGGAGCCCTCGTCGTCAACATCGCGGTCGCGCTCTACCTGCTGCTCGCGAAGCGCCTGTTCGGCGTCCGCGGCGGCGCCGCCGTCGACGAGCGCGAACGGGAGCGCGACAACGGCTGGCAAGCCCTTGAGCGCACCGCGCCTCCGGCGCCGGGCTGAACTACAGGGTTCAGCCGGTCTGCTGCGGCCTGCGGGTGAACGGATAGGTCGCCCAGTACAGCTTGACCGGCTCGCCGGAGCCGTCGCGGACGATCCTGAGCCGCTCGCCACGCTCGCGGCCCGACACCGTCCGTAACTCGTCGTCGGTCACGCGCTCGAACACTGCGCTCGCCCTGCGACCGCCCCCGGGGCGCCGCGCCTCGAGGCGACCGCCGCGCCACTCGAGCACCCACTCGACCCCCTCGCCCCACCAGCTGCCGAGCACGCCCGCCAGCTCGGCGGGGGGCGGTTCGCCGGCCCGCCACGGTTCCGGCTCGAGCGGCAGGGCCTCCGACGCCTCGGCCGTCAGCGCGACGGCGTCGGTCAACGACGGGTTCTCGGTATTGGCGAGGTAGACCAACCCGACGCCGGTCGAACGCGAGTAGCTGAGGTGTGACGCATGCCCGACCGTCCCGCCGTCGTGACCCGCGAGCAGCGTCTCCCCACGCCGGTGCAGCATGAGGCCCAGACCCCATCCCAGCCGCCACGTCTCCACATCGGCCATCGCCTGGACGGTGTGCATCTCCGCGACCGTCTCCGGTGCGAGCACGTCCGGCTCAGGCTCGATCAGGAACGCGCCCCAGCGCGCCAGGTCGCCGATCGTGCTCCAGAGGCCGCCCGCAGCGGCGAGCGCACGCTTCTCGAGCACGCGGCTCGGATGCGCGACGTCGGCGAACCGCTCGACGAAGTACCCCGTCGCCGCATCCGACCCCGGTTGCCATGCCGTCTGTGTCAAACGGAGTGGCTCGAGCAGGCGCTCGCTCACGAACTCCTCCAGCGGCTGCGACGACAGCCGTCGGACGACCTCGCCGAGCAGCCCATACGCCAGGTTCGAGTAGTGCCATTCCAACGCCGGCGCAAGCACCTGCTCGGCCTCGGGGAGCGACCCGAGCAGCTCCTCGAGCGCGGGCATTTCGAGCGTCTCCCACGTGTTGCCTGGCGCCTCGCGCTGCAGCCCTGACGAGTGCGCCAGCATCCGGCGGAGGGTGACGCCGGCGCGATCGGCCTCCTCGATGTGACTCCCGAGCGGGTCGTCGAGCGCGAGACGTGCCTCGTCGCGCAGGATCATGACAGCCGCGGCGACGAACGTTTTCGTGATCGAGGCGATCGCGTATTGCGAGTCGGGCGTCGCCGCCCGGCCGCTCTCGACGTCGGCGAGCCCGATCGTCTCCGTCCACAGGACGTCGCGGCCGCGGAACAGCGCGGCGTTGACGCTGGGGGCCGGGCTTTCGTGCTGGAACCGACGGAACGCCCGACGCAGGTCGGCGACGAGCGCCTCAGGCGCCGACAAGGCTCCCGACCGCCGCGGGAATCATCTCGGCTGCACGCTCGACGTCCTCGTCCTCGATCCCGAGGTAGGTCGCCGCCCGCAGCGCGCCGGGGCGCATGTGGCCGAGGCGGACGCCGTGCTCGAGGGAGCGGCGCAGCGCCTCGTCGGCGCGCAGCCCGAGCGGCTCGAGCTCGATCGCGACGAAATTCGTCTCCGTCGCTCCCACGTCGACGGGCAGGCCGGACGCGGCCAGCGCCTCGGCGAGCCGCCGCGCTCGCGCGTGGTCCTCCGCGAGCCGGTCGACGTGGTGGTCGAGCGCGTACACGGCCGCCGCCGCAACCACGCCGGCCTGACGCATCGCGCCCCCGAACAGGAATTTTTGCCGCCATGCACGCTCAATCCGCTCCGCGGACGAGGCCAGGATCGCGCCGAGCGGACAGCCGAGGCCCTTGGAGAAGCAGATCGTGACCGAGTCGACGAGGCGCCCGTACTCCGCGGCAGGCACGCCGCTCGCCACCGCGGCGTTCAGCAGCCGCGCACCGTCGAGGTGGACGGTGATGCCGAGGTCGCGCGCCTTCGCGACGACGTCGGCGAAGTCGCCGAGCGGCCAGACGCGGCCGCCCGCGCTGCGGTGGGTGTTCTCGAGCACCAGAACGCTGGCCGGTTCGAGGTCCTCGCTCGTCGCGGCAATCTCGTCGAGCTGGTCGGAAGTGATCCGTCCGGCGTTCGCGGGCAGCCCGAGCATCACGAGACCCGAATGGACGGCGGGGCCGCCGGCCTCGAAGATCATGCAGTGCGTTCGCTCCTCCGCGATCAGCAGACAGCCGGGCCGCGTCAGGACCTTGAGCGCGATCTGGTTCGCCATCGTCGCCGTCGGCAGGAAGAGCGCCGCCTCCTGGCCGAGCAGCTCCGCCGCGCGACGCTGGAGCTCGTTGACGGTCGGGTCCTCGCGTAGCTGCTCGTCGCCCAGCTCGGCGGCGACCATGGCCGCGAGCAGCTCGGGCGTCGGGAGTGTCGCCGTGTCGGAACGGAGATCGATCACGCGCCGGTCGGACGCCACGCGCCCAGGCTACCGTGTCCGATCGTGGACCTTGCACGCCTCGAGACGATCCTCGCCGACCGCGGTGAGCCGGCATTCCGCGCCCGCGACGCGTGGCGCTGGGCGGCGCACGGCGCGCCGGGCTACGACGCGATGACGAGCCTCCCGAAGGGGCTGCGCGCGGTGCTCGCACGCGACCTGCCGTTTTCGACGCTGTCGCTGGAGCAGGAGGCGACGAGCCGCGACGGCACCGTAAAGGCGCTGTTCCGCACGAGCGACGGTCACGCCGTGGAGGCGGTGCTGATGCGGTTCCGCGACGGCCGCCGCTCGGTCTGCGTCTCGTCGCAGTCCGGCTGTCCGCTCACGTGCACGTTCTGCGCGACCGGCCGGATGCGCTTCGCGCGCAACCTGACGGCGTCGGAGATCCTCGATCAGGTACTCCATTTCAGGCGGTTTGAGGACGTCAACCACTGCGTCTTCATGGGCATGGGCGAGCCGATGATGAACCTGGACGCGGTCCTCGACGCGGCCCGCCGTCTTCCCGACGCGGGCATCACGCACCGGCGCGCGACCGTGTCGACGGTTGGATGGCTGCCGGGGCTACGGCGCTTCGTGGACGAGGTCGAGGAGCCGATCCGCCTCGCGCTGTCGCTGCACGCGTCCGAGGACGCGCTCCGCTCGACGATCATGCCCGTCAACGACCGCTACGCGATCGAGGACGTGCTGGCCGTCTGCCGCGAGTACGTCGCCCGGCGCCGGAGGCGCGTGTTCGTCGAGTACGTCCTGCTTGCGGGGATCAACGACCGCGTCGAGCAGGCCGCCGCGCTCGCGGAGCTGCTGGGACGCAGCGCCTTCAAGGTGAACCTGATCCCCTACAACCCGACCGGCCTGTACGACGGCTCCTCACGGAAGGCGATCGACGCCTTCCGAGCAGTCCTGGCCGCTGCTGGCGTGCCTGTGACCGTCCGCCTCACGCGCGGCCGTGACATCGCGGCCGCCTGTGGCCAGCTGGCGGGGACGGCTACTAACGACGACCGCGCGGCAGCCGCGAACGCGCCTCGATCGCCCACTCCGCCTGCTCGAGCCGCCGGAGGCGCTGGCGCTTCGCGCGCGCCAAGAGGACGTCCTGCAGCGCGCGCCGGTCCTCGTCCGTGAGCGTCTCTGCGAACTCGACGACCGCGTCGATCAGCGCGGGGCCCTCATGACGGCTCTCGAGCGCGTCCAGCCGCGCGTCGAGCGCGGTCCGCGTCCATCGGATCGCCACCGCGCCGCCGACCCTCGCTAGACGCCTTTCGGGGCGTCGGCCGCGCCGGCCGCGGCTGGCTCGGCGGGAACGTCGTCGTGCTCGTCGAACGCGTACTTCACGACGGCCTGCTTGGCCGCCTTGACCTCGTCGAGGCGCTGCACCGGCCGGTCGTGCGGCGCCTCCTTGAGCAGCTCGGGTTCCTCCGCTGCCTCGCGTGCGATCGCGTTCATCGCGTCGGCGAAGGCGTCCAGTGTCTCCTTCGTTTCCGTCTCGGTCGGCTCGATCATCAGCGCCTCGGGCACGACCAGCGGGAAGTAGATCGTCGGCGGGTGGAAGCCGTAGTCCATCAGGCGCTTCGCGACGTCGAGCGCGGTGATCCCGTACTCGCGCTTGAGCCGGCGTGCGGACAGCACGAACTCGTGCATGCACAGGCGGTCGAACGGGAGCTCGTATGCGTCCCGCAGCCGCGCGAGCAGGTAGTTCGCGTTCAGCACCGCCGCGTCGGACATCTCCTTCAGCTCGGGGCCGTAGGCGCGCATGAACGCGTACGAGCGGACGAACACGCCGAACGGGCCGTAGAAACCGCGCACCCTGCCGATCGAATTCGGCTTGTCGAACTCCAGCCGAAAGCGGTCGCCGTCGCGCGTGATGGCCGGCGCGGGCAGAAACGGCGCGAGCCGGTCGCGAACCGCCAGCGGGCCGCCGCCCGGCCCCCCGCCCCCGTGCGGTTGCGAAAAGGTCTTATGCAGGTTGAAGTGGACGATGTCGAAGCCCATGTCGCCCGGACGCGAGATCCCGCAGACGGCATTCAGATTGGCGCCGTCGTAGTACAGGAGCGCGCCGGTGTCGTGGAAGACACGCGCGACCTCCTCGATGTTCTCGTCGAACAGCCCGAGCGTCGACGGGTTCGTCAGCATCAGGCCGGCTGTGCGGTCGTCGACCAGTGTCCGGAGGTGATCGACGTCGACGTCTCCGCGCGCGTCGGTCTCGACCTTGGCGAGCTTGTAGCCCGCCATTGTGACGCTGGCGGGATTTGTTCCGTGCGCGGTATCGGCCGTGATGACCGTGTCGCGCTCCTCGCCGCGGTCGGCGAAGTAGGCGCGCATCAGCATCAGGCCCGTCAGCTCGCCCTGCGAGCCGGCGGCGGGTTGCAGCGTCACCGCGGGTAGCCCGGCGATCTCGGCGAGAATTTCCTGCAGGTTCCACATCAGCTCGAGCGCGCCCTGGGCGCCTTCTTCCTCCTGATGCGGATGGAGGTCGCGAAACCCGGGCAGCTCGACGACGCGCTCGTTGACGCGCGGGTTGTGCTTCATCGTGCAGGAGCCGAGCGGGTAGAAGCCGGTGTCGATCCCGAACGTCCGGTCCGCCAGCGCGGTGAAATGGCGGACCACCTCGGGCTCGGAGACTTCGGGGAGCCGCGGGGGTTGGCGGCGGCGAAGCTCGTC